>Ga0181535_10007291_pt1 | contig 11165 bp, 7 predicted proteins | sample PEATcosm2014_Bin_44_FD_119774 | JGI IMG/M metagenome (GOLD analysis project Ga0181535, IMG submission 119774) | Peatland microbial communities from MTU Mesocosm Facility, Houghton, MI, USA - PEATcosm2014_Bin17_30_metaG | ecosystem: Environmental > Terrestrial > Soil > Wetlands > Peat | place...
CGATATGATGCCCACCCAGCCCCAGCGCCGAAATTTTCACATCCGCATGTTTCCCAAAAGGCCGCAGAGGAATCGCGGCAGAAGAATTCGGCATACCCACCCCTCAATCCGATAGATGCCTGGCCGCGGATAATAGGTTCGCGCTGCGAGGCCGTCATTTCGCGCCCGGCACGACGCCCCGAAGCGGCCCGCTACGGAATGATCCCGATCCAGCGCGGATCAGTTGAGTTTAACGCCGGAATGTGAATACTTGGACGGGGCTAGAATCCGGGTTCCCGTCAGGCGCGAAGAAAAGAGGGCAAAACGTGGTCACAAGCAAGAGAGGCATCATTCAGCTGGCAGAGTGCATCGTTTTACTAGCGGGCGCCGCACTGGCACAGGGCCAATCAAAGCCCGCGCAATCCAAATCAACGCCCGCGCCGGTCGAACTCACCAGCGGATGGCAGCTCCAGGATTCAGCCAAAGTCCCGGACGCCGGCGCCGCCGTCTCCGCGAAGACCTGGCAGCCAACTGGCTGGATCGCCGCCACCGTCCCCGGCACCGTGCTCACCAGCATGGTCAACGACGGCATCTACCCCGAGCCCATGTACGGCGAAAACAATCGCGAGACCGTCATCCCCGAGAGCCTCAACAAAACTTCGTACTGGTACCGCACCACCTTCGCCGTCCCGAAGGAGTACGCGCATCGCCAGGTCTGGCTCCATTTTGACGGCGCCAACTACTCCTCCGAAGTCTGGGTCAACGGCACACAGGCCGGAACCATCCAGGGCGCATTCATTCGCGGCCGCTTCGACATCACCCAACTCGTCAAGCCTGGCTCGACCGCCGTCCTCGCCGTGAAAGTCACGCCCCAACCCCATCCCGGCGACCCGCACGAACACAACATCGCCAACGGCGTTGGCAAAAACGGTGGCATCACCGCTCTCGACGGCCCCACCTTCCTCTGCACCATCGGCTGGGACTGGCTCAACGCCGTTCGCGACCGCGATACCGGCCTCTGGCAAAAAGTCTGGCTCTCTGCCTCCGGCCCCGTCCTCGTCGACGACCCTCTCGTCATCACCGATCTGCCACTGCCCAAAACCGACACCGCTGACATCACCGTCAAGTCCACCCTCGAGAACACCTCCGGCCAACCGCAGACCGGCACCCTCGAAGGCAGCTTCGGCAGCGGTGCGCCCGGCGATTCCGTGACCTTCTCGCAGAAAGTCACGCTCAAACCGAACGAGACGCAGACCATCACCCTCGATCCCAAATCCACGCCGGCCCTCCACCTCGCCAATCCAAAACTCTGGTGGCCCAACGGCTACGGCCCGCAGAATCTCTACACCCTCCATCTCCACTTCGTGCAGCGCGGCTCCGACTCCGATGCCCACGACACCACCTTCGGCATCCGTAAAATCACTTACGAATCCCCAGGCGTTGACGCCCTCACCATCTCCGTCAACGGCGTCCGGGTCTTCATCCGCGGCGGCGACTGGGGCCTCGACGAAGCTCTCAAGCGCATCCCCCGCGCCCGCCTCGACGCCGAAATTCACATGCACGCCCTCGCCAACATGAACATGATCCGCAACTGGGTCGGCCAAAGCACCGGCGAAGACTTCTACGAACTCTGCGACCAATACGGCATCTTGCTATGGGACGAATTCTTCCAGCCCAACCCCAGCGACGGCCCCAACCCCGACAACCTCCCCGTCTACCTCGCCAATGTCCACGACAAAATTCTCCGCTTCCGCAACCATCCCTCCATCGCTGTCTGGTGCGCGCGCAACGAAGGCTTCCCGCCCCCGGAAATCGACGCCGCCCTCCGTAAAATGATTCCCGAGCTCGACCCCGCCCGCCTCTATCAGCCCAGTTCCACCTCCGGCCGCGGCGTCCACTCCGGTGGACCTTACTACTGGCGTGAGCCCCGCGCCTACTACGTCTTCGACGCACCCTTCAAAACCGAAATCGGCAGCATGTCCGTCCCCACCCTCGAATCCATCCGCGGCATGATGCCCAAAAAAGACTGGGAGACCATCGACGACGACTGGGCCGCCCACGACTTCGCCAAAGGCGCGCAGCACGGCGACACCTACCCGTACGTCCTTGCCGGCCGTTACGGCCGCATCGCCAACCTCGCCGACTTCGCCCGCAAAGCGCAGATGATGAACTATGAGGCCTACCGCGCCATGTACGAGGGCCGCAACAAGCTCCTCTTCGCCCCCGCCACCGGCGTCATCACCTGGATGAGCAATCCCGCCCAGCCCAGCTTCGTCTGGCAGCTCTACCACTACGACCTCGAGCCCAACGCCTCGCTCTTCGCCGTCAAGTCCGCCTCCGAGCAGCTCCACATCCAGATGGACGAGGACGACTTCCACCTCCGCGTCATCAATAACCTCCCCACCGCCATCGCCGGCGACACCGCGCACGTCGCCATCTATACCCTTTACGGTGGGGGCCGTCCCGCGCTCGAAAAAGACATCCCCGTCAGCGGTCCCGCCGACACCGCCATCGACCTCGGCCCCGTCCCTCTTCCCGACAATCTCTCCCCCATCTATTTCGCGAAGCTCGAACTCCGCGACTCCCAGGGCCAAACCCTCTCCCGCAATCTCTACTGGCAGCCCAACCCCGAGCAGCCCAACGACCTCACCCCGCTCAACATGCTTCCCACCGTCACGCTGCACGGCGCCATCGCCCGCCACGACTCACCCTCCGGCTCCAATGCCCGCCTCGGCCTCGAAGTCACTCTGACCAATCCCGGCAAAGCCATCGCCCTCATGGCCCACCTCCAGCTTCGCCGCAAATCCTCCGGCGACCGCGTCCTCCCCGTTTTCTATTCGGATAACTACATCTCCCTCGCGCCCGGCGAAAGCCGCACCGTCACGATTGACGCAGCCCTCGCCGACCTCAAAGGCGATACGCCGCTCATCGTCCTCGATGGCTGGAACGTCGACATCGATCCCGTCACCAATGCCGACTCCGCCCTCGCCCCCAACGTCGATGCACAGGTCACCCACTGGCCCGCCACCGGACTGCCCATGATCACCGCAGGCCTGGAAACCAACCGCAACGCGCAACAATAATGCATCGGGTGCCCCATTCAGGGTGCCCCATTCAAGCCGGCTTTTTGGCTTGAGTGGGCTCGCCGGAGCGCTCTCAGGGTGCCCCATTCAAGCCTGTCGTTGGCTTGAGTGGGCTCGCCGGTGCCCCACGCAGGGTGCCCCATTCAAGCCAGCTGTTGGCTTGAGTGGGCTCGCCGGTGCCCCATGCAGGGTGCCCCATTCAAGCCAGCTGTTGGCTTGAGTGGGCTCGCCGGAGCGCTCTCTGTGGCCTCTCTGCTAAGCGGGCTCTCATCAGAACAGCGTCTGTGCCGCCACCGGCTCCAGCAACTCCGCAGAATTGTTCCTCACATTACCCACCGCCGCGTCCACACGCCACGCATGCATCCGCTCCGACTCATAAGGCCGCAGCAAATCGATCGGCGGGCGTTCCGTTTCGTCGCGACGGAGCCAGCGTGAATAATCTCGCGGTTCAAGGATGACCGGCATCCGATCATGCATCGCCGCCGTCAGCTCATTCGCCTCCGTCGTGATAATCGAAAAACTCTCCAGCTCCGTCTTCTTGTCCGCGCTCTTCCACCGATCCCACAATCCCGCAAACGCCAGCGGCTCATCGCCCTTCAGCGCAATCGCCCACGGCTGCTTCACCTTCGCATCGAACTTCTGCCACTCGTAAAATCCATCCGCCGGAACCAGACACCGCCGCCGCATCAAGGGCTCCCGCCAGATCGGCTTCGTCATCAGGCTCTCCGCCTTCGCGTTGATCGTGCTCACACCTAATTTCTTAGGATCCTCCGCCCAGTACGGAATCAGCCCCCAGTACATCGCGCGCACCGTCCGCTCGCCCGTGTCGCGATCCTCCACGATCACCGGCTGGAACGTCGTCGGCGCAACGTTGTAATCCGGCAAAATCTCAAACGACGGCGGCACGCCCACCCTGAACGCCTCAGCAATGCGCTGCTTGTCCGACCGTCGATAGTAGCGTCCACACATAAAAAAGACTGCGGCAAGATTCAATCGAAAATCCCACCCAGCAGCATCGATTCTACGGCGACCCCGTCTGCGGCGACCCCGGCCCCACACCGATTCCGCACCCCGCCCCCAGTCCGGCCGCCGTCCAACCCTGCCTCCCAACACCGCCGCCGTCGTACTATGGTGAAAGCCCGCCACGCGGAGGGATGTGTGAGCGGTTGAAACAGGCGGTCTTGAAAACCGCTGTGCCCGCAAGGGTACCGGGGGTTCGAATCCCTCTCCCTCCGCCATTTCTTTGGCAAGATCTGTGCAGACCGAGGTCCTTCGACTTTGCTCAGGATTTCGCTCTCAGACGCCCGCAATTCGGCTCAAGTTCGAATCCCTCTCCCTTCGCCAGACCAAAATTCTGCTCCAGCCGACTGGTCCCCGGTGCCTTTTAAGTACCCGGCAGGTGCCCCCCCCCGGTATCTACCTCGATATCACCCAATTGTGGTATCAGGGGTTGCCTTCCCGTATCTAAAGTGGTAACAAAATTGCGCAGAAAAGACTGCCTCTGGACGTAAAATTTTCCTCCGCCCCCAACCCCAAAATCCTAAGTGCCCACAAATAAAAGAATTAAACATTGGCCACCCAATTGCCCCTACCAGCATCCAGGAAGGTCATAGTCGGTGCATCGCCCCCCCAAGTCGCGACCACCGGCGGAAAGTTCAAAGGGACCCTCGTATGGAAAAGCTATCGGCAAAGATCGAGAACTGGTCGGTCGTGGACAACCTCATCTTCAACGGTTTCCGTGACCTCGAGCCCGGACAGCGCCTGACCGGCTACCTGATGGGCCACACGGACCTCCCGAACGGCGTCATCTACACCTCTGTCATCCAGAACGTCGATTCGACCAACGGCCTCGTCGAGACCGGCAACACCGTCTACCAGCTCGGTCAGATGAACGAGTCCTACCAGCTCTGGTCCTCCGCGCAGCGCCAGGGCCTCTCCGCGCCCCAGCCCCGCGTTCCCGCTTTCGTCCCCGACGCGCGTCGTCCCGTCACCGGTTATCCGGCCCCGTCGCTTCAGGCGCTCCGGCACTCGTAGCCGGAGCATTCCCCCAAAGGGGCTCCTCCCCAAAGATGGAGCAGCCCTCCCCTTCCCCCACCGCAAGGTGGGGTTTTCATTTTGGGGCCAGAACCGGCACCTCTGACTCGTCTTTAGCTCGCCCCTCCCTCGCCGTTCCCTCGCCTTCAGCTCGCCTTTGGCGCAGGAGTCGCAGGCGCAGCCGGCGCCGGCGCCTTCCCCAGCACCCACTTGTCATACCAGTCAAACCACCGCTGATACCGATCCTTGATAAAGCTCGGCCGCGTGAACCCATGGAACTGCCCCGGATATACGATCAGCTCCGCTGGCACATTCAGGCTTTTCAGCGCCTGATACATCTGCTCCCCGCCATTCAGCGGCACATTGAAATCCTTGTCACCGCCCATGAACAGCGTCGGCGTCCGAATCCTGTCCGCGTGGAAAAACGGATAGCCAATCTGGATGTACTTCTCCGGATTCTTCCACGGCGCCCCAAGCTCGTAGTCGTATTGCAGGATGTACTCGTCGATCCCGTACAGCCCCAGCGGATTCCCCATGCCAGCCCCGCTGCTCGCCGCCTTAAACCGGTTCGTTGTCGCGATCGTGTAGTCCGTCAGAATCCCCCCGTAGCTCCATCCGCCCACCGCCAGCTTCGTCGCATCCACCGCGCCTGACTGCACCACCTGATCCACCATCGCCAGCAAATCCTGAACCTCGTGGTCGCCCCAGTCCGCCGCAATCACCTTCTGATACGCATTCCCGCGCCCTGAGCTTCCGCGGTAATTCACGTTCAGCTCCGCATACCCGTGCGCCGCAAACAGCTGCCGATGCACATTGAACGCGTGATTGTCCTGCCCATTCGGCCCCCCATGGATGAACAGCAGCATCGGAACAGCGGTCCCAGCCGGCATACCGATCGGCATCGTCAGCAGACCATGCACCTCCGTTCCGTCCTTCGCCGTCGCCTTCACATCGCGCGTCTGGGCCAGCTTCAGACTCGCCACCACCTCATCGTTGTGGTGCGTCAGCCGCCGCAGACTGCCGTTCTCGAGCGCATACACCTCGCCCGGCTGCGCATCCGTCGTCCACACCACCGCTGTGCGCCCGGCAACTTCGTTCATCCCCGTCGTCGCGCCCGCATCGCCAATGATCCGTCGCACCTGACCCGTCGCCACCTCCACGCTCGCCGGATACTCGCTCCGATCGTCCTCGACGATCACGTCCACCGACCTCCCATCCTGCGAGAAAAACGGCGACGACACCGACCGATCCAGCGCCGCTGTCAGAATCTTCGGCGCCGCACTCCCATCCGCCGCCACAATCCCCAGCTTCTCCTCGCTGTACTGCCACAACTTCAGCTCGTCGCCCTCAGTGAACGCGATCCACTTGCTGTCCGGACTCCACGCAATCCGCCCGCCATCCGGCCCGTCGAACGTCGTCAGCCGTTTCGCCGTCGAGTTCGCCTTCGCCTCTACCACCCACACATCCGTATTGATCGACCGGTCCGGATCCGCATCGTGATTGCTCACGTACGCAATCCGCGTCCCATCCGGCGACCACACCGCGTTGCTCTCGTCGACATTCTTATCGCTCGTCAGCTTCTCCAGCTTCTTCGTCTCCACATCCCACAGGAAAAGCTGTGTATGCTCGTTGCTCTTTAGATAGCCTTCCACGTCTTCCTTAAAGTGGTACCGGTCCAGCACGATCGGCTTCGGCGTTTCCTTTTCCTTGCCCGCGCCCTTCTTTTCCGCCGCCTCTTCCTCTTCGCTCTGCGGTGTGATCGACAGCAACAGCCGCTTCGCATCCGGCGCCCACGCGTACGCCGATAAGTGCCCCTTCACATCGGTCAGCTGATGCGCCTCGCCCCCGCGCCGATCCAGTACCCACACCTGCGATCCTTTCGCCGTACCCACGCGCCCCGCTGTGAACGAAAGATACTTCCCATCCGGACTCCAACGCGGCGCACCCGACGAACTCAGATCGTCGGACTCCTCATCCACATCGCCCGCCCACGTCAGCCGAATGTCCTGCTTGCCATCCCACGAGACCATCCACAGATCCGTGATCCGCTTATCCGCCTTCGTCTCCGTCGTCGAGACCGTGTACGCGACCCACTGTCCGTCGGGCGACACCACCGGCCCCGCCACATCGTGAAACCGAAACAGATCGTCCAGCGTCATCGCGTGCGGCCCCGCCGGCGTTGCGGGAGCGGGCGTTGTTGCCTGAGTGGCAGGCGCCGGCGACGGCGCGGTTTGTGCGGCAGAAGTTTGTGCAAGCGCCCCAGTCATCACCACCAGAGGCAGAACCAACACACGGACAGCAGAGAGTGCGAATCGAACGCGCAAGGAAAGCATGTGCGCCAGTATATAAAACGCAGTCGAACCGGCCCGAACCCGAGCCCCTGGCATCGAGGGTCCCGTCTCCGCAGTCCATTACAGAATCGCTCCTAGATTTTGTATTAGGGCACGATTCAAAGGGTCATTGAAACTACTTAAGCTGCTGATCCTTCAATTGTCCAGATTTGCAGGATTAGCAGGATTTGAAAGGTTGGAAAAACAAACAAAGACAAATATCCGCCGTTCGGCGACCGCAATCGGGCTACGCCTGCCTCACGCGTTGTCATCCTGACGAATCGCATAGCGAGGCTGAAGGATCTGCCCTGAGAATTCAATTTCGCTTCCTCTCGCGAAGTGTCATCCCGAACGCGCAGCGGAGGGATCCGCGGGTGCTTTTGGCCGAATAGCCCTCATTCCCATCTTCCTGGGTGTCGCCGCGCGAGATGTATGACCGCGGCTGCTACCCATCACGCAATAAGGAACGCCAAACTGCGCCAATCCGGTAAAAACTTCCCGCCGCCGGATCCAATCCTCGGCGAACGCCGCCTATTTACTAATAGGTTACGAACGGCCCCACAATTGCTGGCAATTTCAGTGGGGAAGGACCGGCCACGGGCCTTGGGACGGTTGGAAGCGACCGGTGGCGGACACAGGGGCACCACCATGGATAAGCCAATCGTCCGTATTGAAAACTGGTCTGTCGTCGGCAGCGTCATCTACCATGGCTACCAAAACCTCGAGCCAGGACAGCGTCTCACCGGCGACGTGATGGGCCACACCAACCTTCGCAACGGCTCCATTTACACCTCCGCCATCCTCAACGTCGACCTCGGCAACCGCCTCGTCGAAACCCACAACAGCCTCTACCAGCTCGGCCAGGTCGATGAAGCCTACGCCCGCTGGATGTGGGAACAGGAAAGAGCCCGCGCCGCCTGATCAGCTAAGCGACCCGCTTCTTAGCGACCCGCTTCTAAGCGACTAAGCGACCCGCTTCTAAGCGACTAAGCGACCCGCTTCTAAGCGACCCGCTTCTTAGCTACCCGCTTCTTAGCTACCCGCTTTTTAGCGACCCGCTTCTTAGCTAACCGCTTCTTAGCTGCCCGTTTCTTAGCTACCCGCTTTTTAGCTGACCGGACTTTAGCTACGCTGCGCGCTAGCGCGCAGCGTGCTGCTCCTTCAAATTCGCCAGCAGAGCATCGATCTGCTCCTCCCGCTCCATCTTCGCGAACTTCTCCTCCACCGCATCGCCATCCATCAGCTCGCGCGAAGCCGCATTCTGCGCCTGCGCCCCGTCAATCTTCGACTTCATCCGCCGAATACTCGAGTCGCCTTCCTTCCGCGCAATCGTCTCCCGCGCCTGCTGCGCCCGCCCCACCACCCGCGCCCGCCGGCTCTCCGCGATCATCAGCTCGCACCGGCTCCGCGTCTCCTGGAGCTTCTGGTCCAGATTCCGCAAAGCCGTCTTCAGCGTCTCCACTTCCGTCTTCTGATCGTCGAGCTGCTGCTGAAATCCAGCCGCCATCCCCTTCGCACTCAGCGACCGCTCGAGAGCCGCCCTCGCCAGCCCATCGTCGCCCTTCCGTACCGCCAGCTCGGCCTTGCGCTTCCATTCCGCCTCGGCATCCTCGTGCTCCTTCCGCTTCTTCTCCAGCAGATGCTCGTCCGCCAGCGCTATCGCCACCTGCGTCTTCACCTGCATCAGTTGATTCTCCATGTCCAGCACCAGCTGCTTCAGCAGCTTCTCCGGATCCTCCGCCTTCTCGATCAGATCGTTCAGATTCGCCCTCAGCAACGTGCTTACCCGCTCCAGCAGTGACATATCCTTACCCTCCATTCCGAAATTTGCAGCCGGGTGGAGCGATTTCTTCCCCGCTCCACCCAGCCACTCCTAAGTCCTCTGTGCTCTCTGTGTCCTCTGTGGTGAAAGATGCTTCACTTCCCCTCCACCACCGGTCCCACAGCAGTCGTGCCGTTGCCGTTCCCATCGCCGCGCTTCCGCATGCCCGTGATGTTCGCCATCAGCTCGCGAATATCCATCCCCGAGAGCGCCTCAAAGAGAGCCGGCACCTGCGCCGCCATCTTCGCCATGTCCCCGGTGATCTTGTTCGCGCCCGCAGCATCCCCGCCCGTCGACACAATCGTGATCCGATCCACCTTCGACAGCGGTTCCGCCATTGCCCGCACCACATCCGGCATGTTCGTGATCAGCTTATCGACGACCGCCGCCTGGCTCCATTCCTGGTAAGCTTCGGCCTTCACGTTCATCGCCTTCGCCTCAGCCTCACCCTTCTGGAAGATGATCGAAGCCTCCGCTTCACCCTGCGTCCGGATGGCCGACGCCCGGCCCTCGGCCTCCATCGTCAGCCGCGTCTTCTCCGCAGCCGCCGTCACTTCGACGCGCTGCCGGTTGATCTCGGCCTCCTTCAGCACCGTGGCAATGAGCTCCTTCTCGTGCCGCAGAATCTCGGCCTCCTGCACCTTGATCTGCTGCTCTTTCTCGATCTGCTGCACCTTCACCAACTCCGCTACGACTTGTTGCTGTGTGATATTCGTCTGCAGCTCGTACGCCTTGTCCGCGGAAGCCTGCTGTTTCCGGCTCTGCTCCGAGAATTGCGCTTTCGAAATGTCGAGATCCCTCTGCGCCGCCGCCTGTTTCGCCAGCGACTGCGTCTCCGCCAGCACCCGCTCCTGATCCGCCGCCGCCTTCGCCACCGCAGCCTCCCGCGTCGCATTCGCGCGCCGAATCGCCGTGTCCCGCTCCGCTTCCGCCGTCGCAATATCCGCATCGCGCCGCATCCGCACAATGTCCGGCCGCCCCATATTCAGGATGTACTCGTTCTTGTCGCGCACCTCCTTAATCGTGAACGACACCACTTCGAGCCCCATCTTGCTCATGTCATCCGCGCACGTTCCTCGCATCCGATCGGCGACCATTTCGGGCTCCTTCACGATCTGCTCCACCGTCAGTTGCCCGATGATCCCCCGCAGATGGCCTTCCATCACCAGCCGGATCAGCCCCTCTCGCTGCGGTGGCGTCTTCGTCAAAAACTGCTCCGCCGCCGTCAGGATCGACTCCTGATCGCTGCGCACCTTAATCTGCGCGACCGCTTCGACCGTCACCGCGACGCCCTGCTTCGTGTAGAGATCCTGCTGCGGCGCCACATCGAACGACATCAGCTCGAGCGACAACTCCCGGCAGCTCTCCACCATCGGAAAAATAATCGTCCCGTGCCCCTTGATCACGCGGGGCCCGCGGAACCCAAACACGATCAGCGCCTCGTTCGGCCCTGCCTTGCGAAACATCCTGGCCAGCATGCCCATCAGAATGATGAACGCCAGCAGGCTCAGTCCAACAATCACAATCACTGTGTTCGTCATAACGCCCGATCCTTTCCATCGGGTCGGTTACTGCTATAGGTTGTGAGTTCCGGCAACGCTTTGCGAAGCACCGCCGGAGGCCTCGCCCTGTTCACCCGATAGTTCATCCCACGGGCGCACATACGCGATGCCCTGCTCGTAGCGCATCACCACCACTTCTGTTCCGCGCGCCATCGCTACGCCTGCTTCACTGCGCGCGGGTGCAAAGCGGCGAACACCGCCCTGCGAAAACTGAATCTCTCCTGTGCCGCCTTCCCGCAACGGCCCCGTCACCAAACCCAGCACTCCAACAATGTCCGTCTCCGCCGCGGTCAGCTCATGCTCATGCGGCAGCAACACCTTCACCAGGAACCAGAACAGAATCGCTCCGCCCGCC
>Ga0181535_10007292_pt1 | contig 11164 bp, 9 predicted proteins | sample PEATcosm2014_Bin_44_FD_119774 | JGI IMG/M metagenome (GOLD analysis project Ga0181535, IMG submission 119774) | Peatland microbial communities from MTU Mesocosm Facility, Houghton, MI, USA - PEATcosm2014_Bin17_30_metaG | ecosystem: Environmental > Terrestrial > Soil > Wetlands > Peat | place...
AAATTGATTTTACAGGCCCGCTCCATCCGGAGGTTGGCCAACCGGTCTATCCCTGGGCCGCGCCAGCAATCTCCTCCGGCCGCGCGCTCCCAACAGTCTCCACAATGTCGAGCCCGGTGCGGCGCAGCAGTTGCTGGATGAGGGCGCCGGTCAACCGGCTGGCGTCGTACTCCACGCGCACCGTCTTCTCCGCCTCGTGCACCTCCACCCGGCGCACTCCATAGACATCCCGCATCTTGCAGAGCGCGAGCAGCGTACTCTCGCTGGGAGCGGCGCCGTAGCGGTACACAACGTCGAGCTGTGTCATGGGCTGATTCTATCAGCGCGGTGGAAGGGCGTCGCAGCGAACAAGGTTGAGCATCGCAGATCGGCATTGGCAACCCCGCGCACAGGTTACAATTAAGCCATGAATGAGCTTCAAGAGCCGGAGGCGCTTGCCGATCGGGCCCCCGCGGACGCGGGTGTGCGTCCCCGGTACACGCGCAACAATCCCTACCATTCAACCGTGCTGGTCAACCGCCTGCTGAGCGGCGAAGGCTCCGAGAAGGAGACGCGGCACTTCGCCCTCTCGCTGGAGGAGGGCATGGCCTATACGCCGGGCGACGCGGTCGGCGTGGTTCCGGAGAACCGCCCCGAGGTGGTGGCGGAGGTTCTGGATGCGCTCGGCTTTACCGGCGAAGAGCGGGTGCTCGACCACTATAAGAACGAGATCAGTTTCGCCGAGGCCTTGCGCACGTGGCTCGCCATCGGCAAGCTGGCGCGAGGCACCATCGGGCAGTATGCCAAGCTGCCCGCGGCGGAGCGCGTCGGCGGGCGTGGATTCGAGGCGCTCCAGCGGCTCAGCGGTCCCCAGAACAAGTTGCTCGCCGACGAGTACTGCTGGGGACGCGAGTTCATCGACCTCATCACCGACTTTCCCGGCGCGGTCACGTCCCCGCAGGAGCTCTTTCATGTGTTGCCCAGGCTCGCGCCGCGCCTCTATTCCATCGCGTCGAGCCAGGCCGTGCATCCCGATACCGTCGAGCTCACAGTGCGTGTCGTGCGCTACAACACCTATGGCCGCAGTCGTCTGGGCGTGGCCAGCGGACAGATGGGCGAGCGCGCCAATGTGGGCGCGGTCCTGCCCATCTTCCTGCATTCCAACCAGAACTTCCGCCTGCCCGAGGACAGCTCTGCTCCCGCGATTATGATCGGCCCAGGCACTGGCGTTGCGCCCTTTCGCGCCTTTCTGGAGGAGCGCCGCGCCAAGGGCGACACCGGCAAGAACTGGCTCATCTTTGGCGACCAGCATCGCGCAACGGACTTCCTCTACGAGGAGCTGTGGACCGAGATGAAAGCCGATGGAACGCTCACCCGCCTGGATACGGCCTTCTCCCGCGATCAGGCGCACAAAATCTATGTGCAGGACCGCATCCGCGAGAACGCCGCAGAGATGTATGCCTGGCTGGAGTGCGGGGCCATCTTCTATGTCTGCGGCGATGCCATTCGTATGGCCAAGGATGTGGAACTGGCGTTGCTGGATGCGATCGCCACGGGAACGAACGGCACGCTCGACCGCGCGGCCGAATATCTCGCCCAGATGAAGCAGCAGAAGCGCTACCGGCGCGACATCTACTAAACCGGTTCCATCAAGTCCTTCGCGCTGATTGGGTCGACTGTGAGACCCGCCTTGTCGGCGGGTCTCAGGAACTCTGCGTGTCGATGCAAATGGTTTGTGAGCCCGGTTCTACAGGCGTGCCATCCAGTTGCGGACCAAAGCGACGCGCACCCCGTCGCTTCCCATCCTTCGTCGAAATAGCGAAGGATGGGGCCAACCCTCGTGATGACTCCTACACGCGGAAGGTGTCCGGCTTCCAGTTGACGATGGCTTCCTTGATCTGCTGCTGGCTGAGGTTCTCCTTCAGCGCGCGCGCCGCCAGCGTGGGCAGCTCGGCGTCGGAGGCGAAGCGCAACCCGATCAGTTGCGATTCCGTCAGCGCCTGGCTGGCGGCCAGCTCTTCACCAGACAGCAGCGCCTGCAACCGTAGCCGCTCTTCCAGGCGGATGATGCGGTCCTGCGCCTTCAGGGGGTACATGCGGACCTTCATGAAGGCCATAAAGAAAACGACCGATATGATAGTCCACCAGCCAAACAGGGCGTGATGGGGATTCGGCCAGTGCCAGTGGCTGACGGTTACATAGGCGGCAAGGACGATGTTGAGCATCAGGACCGGCATGATGAAAAAGTGCCATGCAGGGTCCCAGCGTACGTGGTTCTTATAGGTCTGTGCAGCTGGCATCGGTGAGGTCCTTTCAGTCTTCGAGAGTTCGCAAACTGCGGTACACTATCCGGACAACAAAGCCAGAAACTTCTGGCATAGTGATGATACACAAGCAGATGGATTGTGCGCTGAAGTTTCTTCTGAGGGGGTCTCGAAGGCATGGCGGAACCAGGCAAAGCGCGGCGCATCGGGGTGCATCTCAGCACCACAGGCGGAAGCTGGACGGCGGTCAACCGCGCCGTCGAGATTGGCGCCAACACCTTCCAGATCTTCTCCTCCAGCCCGCGCATGTGGCGCGCCTCATCGGTCAAACCCGCTGACGCAAAAAAGATGTGTGAGCTGCGCGCCCAGTTCGACGTCGGCCCAGTGGCCATCCACGCCAGTTATCTCATCAACGTCTGTAGCCAGACCGAAACCGTGCGCACCAACTCCGTCGCGGCCTTTCGCGGCGAGGTCGAGCGCGCGCTGGCCCTAGGCGCGGAGTTCCTCGTCCTCCATCCCGGAAGCTGGAAGGGGCTGTCGCGCGAGGAGGGTCTGCGTCTGGCCGCCGAGTCCATCGAGCGCGCCGTCGCCGGAATCGACTTCGCCGGCTCCAACTTCCACATCCTCATCGAGAACACCGCCGGCGCGGAGTTCTCCCTCGGCGGCAAGCTGGAGCAGGTTGCCGAGTTGGTCGATCGCTTGCGTTCCCACGCGCCCGTCGCCGTCTGCCTGGACACCTGCCATATTCACGTCGCCGGCTACGACATCGTCTCCGATGCGGGCTACGCCGACACCATGAAGCAAGTCGGCGAAACCATCGGCATCGACACCGTGAAGGTCTGGCACTGCAACGACGCCAAAGCCGCCTTCGGCTCCAAGCTGGACCGTCACCAGCACATCGGCGAGGGCACCATCGGCGCCGCGCCCTTCCGCCGCCTGCTGCACGACGCGCGCTTTGCCCACTGCGCCTTCATCGCCGAAACTCCCGTCGACCAGCCCGGCGACGAGGCACGCAACGTCGCCACCCTGCGCGCCCTGGCCGCAAACTGAGTGCGTTGCAGGCCTGTGAATTTCGTGTCGCGGTACCAGAGCCGCAAGTGTTTGTTATTGCTCACTCTCCCAACTCGCGGGATACTGGTGTAACTCGCAAATCGGACTCTGGAGGCGGCAAATGATGAGAAATTCGCTTTGGATTGGAGTTGTACTGAGCGGCGCAGCGGTCCATACCGCGACGGCGCAGCAGGCCATGAGTTCGCAGATGTCGATGGGGGTGAATCAGTCGATGATGTCGGCGATTCTTGAACCTGTCACCGACGCGCAGTACCAGGCGGACAAGGTGTCGCGCTCGGTGCAGACGCTGAGCGATGGAACCGTGATCACACATGAGACGCGGGGGTTGATTGCGCGCGATGCCCAGGGCAGGACGCGCGAGGACATCTATATGGTCCACTCTGGCCAGATAAGTGGCAAGCAGGTGAATATGAGCCTGCAGTCGGCGACCGTCGGCGATCCGGTGGCACACAGCCTCCTGATCTGGGCGGGGGGACCGGGGAAGATTGCCATGAAAATGCAGTTGCCTACGCTGCCTAAGACGGCGATGACAGGGTTACTCACCTCGCCTCCTCCTCCTCTTCCTTCTCCGCCAGGGAGCGTTGCGGGCAATCGGCAGACGAATATTAATATGCCAAACTTTGGCGATCCTAATAGTCCGCCGAGGTCGGTCAATCTTGGCCATGGCGTGACACACGTCAGCGATTCGGATGTGCCAAAAGACGGGGTGCGCACCGAGGAGCTTGGTCAGCAGTCCATCGAAGGCCTGCTGGTCACTGGCAAGCGCGTCACAACGACCATCCCCATCGGCAAGGTGGACAACGACCGGCCCATCGTGGTGGTGCATGAGGAATGGCGCTCGCCGGATCTGAAGATCGTGGTCAAAACCATCGACACCGATCCTCGCACCGGCGTGCAGACCATGGAGTTGCAGGGCCTCACCCGCACAGACCCCGATGCGGCCTTGTTTCTAGCGCCGGCTGGGTATCAGGTGAAGGACATGGCCGATATGCTGAAGTCGGTGGGCGATCTCGGCAAGTCCAAGGCGCAGTAGTCTCCACTGTGACGAGGCCCGCAACGTCGCCACCCTCAAGGCCCTCGCCGAAGACTGATGGCCCATGCGCCGGCCATGTAGCACAAAGATAGTATTTCCCTGGAGTTGGCGCTCGCGTATCCTTGCAGCCAGTTCAGGAGCGAATCATGTTGCAGCGAAAGTTCTCCCAGGTTTGCATGCGCGGCACTCTGCTTCTGGCAGTCGCCGGCCTGTTCGCGCTCGCCCCACACGCCGCCGCGCAGAGCGAGTCCCCCTCCGCGTTCCAGCCAAGCGACCCATGCACGCCCGGCGTCAGCAGCTACGTCGAAAACACCGTAATCAGCGTCACCGGCCTGCCTTACACCGCCACGCTGAAGGTCACCTTCGACCAGCAGATGAGCGACGGCAGCATGGTGCACGGCATCACCCGCACCCTCAGCGCGCGCGATTCCTCCGGCAAGACGCGCATGGAGACCTCCATCGGCTGCTGGCTCGACAAGGACGGCCAGTCCAGGGACCGCCTCAACGTGCGCATCGCCGACCCGCTCGCCGGCACCTTTCTTGAGTGGAGCACCGGCGGCCCGGTGCTCAAGGTCGCCCACCTCATCTCCCAGCCCGAGGCGTTTGTGAAGTTGCAGGGGCTTCCCGCGTGGAGCGACTCCGAGAGCGAAGTGAAGACGCCCGGCCAGCCCACCCGCATCGTGCGCACCGAGCTGCTCGGCAAGACCACCATCAACGGCGTCGAGGCGCAGGGACTCCGCACCACCACCACCATCCCCCGTGGCGCGCAGGGAAACAAGCAGCCCATCGTCTCCATCCACGAGCAGTGGATGTCCATGGACCTCGGCATCGTCATGCAGGACCTCATCGACGACCCCGTGCGCGGACGCACCGAGATGGAGCTGGAAGACTTCACCCCCAAAGAGCCCGACCGCGCCCTCTTCCTTCCCCCCGCCGGATACAAAATCATCAAATCCCCCGCCACCCCCGCGCAGAAATAAACACCGTTGACCGCGCCGCGCCAGCTCTGAGCAACCGGACGATACAATCGATGCAGCATGGCTAACAGTGAGACCAACGAACATATCGACAAGGCCGCGAATTCCAGCGGCCCATCCGCGGAACTGAATCCGCAGCGCTACAACCCCGCGGAGCTGGAACCCAAATGGCAGGCGCGCTGGGACGCCGATCCGTCGCTCTACGCGGCCGAGGGCCACGACTGCGACAAACCCAAGTTCTATTGCCTGGAGATGCTGCCCTATCCCAGCGGCCAGTTGCACATGGGCCACGTCCGCAACTACGCCATCGGCGACGCGCTGGCCCGCTTCATGTGGATGCGCGGCGCGAACGTGCTGCATCCCATGGGCTGGGACGCCTTCGGCCTTCCCGCCGAAAACGCCGCGCTCAAGAACAACACGCCGCCCGCCCAATGGACGCTGGCCAACATCGCCGCCATGCGGCGGCAGATGCGGCGCATGGGCCTCAGCTACGACTGGTCCACCGAGGTCACCACCTGCCTGCCCGAGTACTACCGCTGGAACCAGTGGTTCTTTTTGAAGATGTTTAACGCCGGCCTCGCCTACCGCAAAAAGAGCAAGGTGAACTGGTGTCCCCAGTGCCAGACCGTGCTGGCCAATGAGCAGGTGGTCGATGGCCGCTGCTGGCGACACGATGACACAATCGTCGAGCAGCGCGACCTCACCCAGTGGTTCCTGCGTATCACCAAGTACGCGGACGAGTTGCTCAGCGGCCTCGACCGGATGGACGGCTGGCCGGAGAAGGTCCGCACCATGCAGCGCAACTGGATCGGCCGCAGCGAAGGCGCGCTGGTGGACTTCGCCGTCAGCGAGTCAGCCGAAAAGATCGCCGTCTTCACCACGCGCATCGACACCATCTTCGGCGCCACCAGCGTGCAGCTTGCGCCGGAACATGCCGTGGCGAAGAGTTTTGCCGCCGGCAATCCGGTGCTGGCCGCGCAGATCGACGAGATGCTCGCCCAGCAGAAGGCCGCGCGCGAGGCCGGCGACCTCGGCGCGATCGAAAAGCACGGCGTCGACACCGGGAAATTCGCCATCAATCCCTTCAACGGCGAACTTGTGCCGATATGGGTTGCAAATTATATTCTGGCCGACTACGGCACCGGCGCCATCATGAGCGTTCCCGCCCACGACGAGCGCGACTTCGATTTCGCCAATAAATACGGACTTCCCGTGCTCCGCATAATTGTGCCGAATCAAGTTACAGAAAATTCGCAGCAGCTTCCGTATCTCGCCGAAGACGACTCGTCGCTGGTCGATTCCGGCCAATGGACGGGCCAATCCTGCGCCGAGGCGCAGCAGAAGATGGCCGCATTCGCCAATAAAAATGGATTTGGCACAGCAACCGTTACATATCGCCTGAAGGACTGGGGCGTCAGCCGCCAGCGCTACTGGGGCACGCCGATTCCCATGGTCTACTGCGCCAACGGCCACGCGGGGATTGAACCCGGCGGCGTAGTTCCGCTGCCCGAGAGCGCACTTCCCGTCCTGCTTCCCGCGCAGGTGGAGATCACCCAGCAGGGCGGTTCGCCGCTGGGCCGTGTCGCCGATTTCGTCAACACCACCTGTCCTGTCTGCGGTGGCCCGGCCCGCCGCGAGACCGACACCATGGACACCTTCGTCGATTCCAGTTGGTATTTCTATCGCTACACCGACGCGAGAAATTCCATCGTGCCGTTCGATTCGGCGAAGGCCAACTACTGGTTCCCCATCGACCAGTACATCGGCGGCGTGGAGCACGCCATCCTGCACCTCATCTACTCACGCTTCTGGACGCGTGTCATGCGCGACCTCGGCATGGTTCAAAACGATGAGCCCGCGGCGCGTCTGTTTACCCAGGGCATGGTGATTAAAGACGGCGCGAAGATGTCGAAGTCGAAGGGCAACGTCGTCTCGCCCGACCTGATGATCGAGCGCTACGGTGCGGACGCCACGCGCATGTACGCGCTCTTTGCCGCACCGCCCGACCGCGACCTGGAGTGGCAGGAGGACGGCGTCGCCGGCATCAGCCGCTTCCTCGGCCGCGTCCATCGCCTCACCATGAAGTACAGCCGGTCAGCGAAGGACGTTCCCGGCTCTGCTCCTGCGGCCGAGGCAAAGCTCCTGCGTACGCTGCATCAGACCATCGCCAAGATCACCGAGGACTTCAGCGGCCGCTGGCACTTCAACACCTGCATCGCCGCCATCATGATTCTGGTCAATGAAATTGCGGCGGCAGAGCCATTGATGGATGAGGGCAAAATCTCCGGCTCCGTCCGCGCCGAACTCTTCCGCACACTCACTCTGCTGCTCGCGCCCTTCGCGCCGTTTCTCGCGGCGGAGCTGTGGGAACAGCTCGGCGGCCAGGGTGCGGTCTTCCGCGTCGCGTGGCCGGTGGCCGATCCGGAGCTCGCGCGCGAGGCCGAGATTGAAATCCCCGTCCAGGTCAACGGCAAACTTGCAAACGTCGTCACCGTTCCCGCGGGCAGCGATGAGGCAACCATTCAGGCCGCGGCGCAGGCCGACGCAAAAGTAGCCGCGCGAATTGCGGGCAAATCGGTGGTCAAAGTGATCGTAGTGCCGGGCAAGCTCGTCAACATCGTGGTGCGATAGATGGCGCGCGACCGCGCCGCCACGCCGATTCGCGGGACGCAGTCGTTTGTGCACACCCTCGCGGCCTGCTGGCGGCGGTCCTCGCTGACTGCGCTGGAGGTGCTGTGGCGCTGGGCGTTCGGCGCGCCTGCGTTGGCATTGATCGTCTACGAATCGCTCGGCGTCTGGCGCCAGGCGCAGGTCGATCCATCGGCGCTGCGGCAGATCTCGCTGCTCGACCCCGTCAACGCCGCCTCCACGCTGACGCAGACGGCCATGCAACTCCTGCCTCCGGTTCTGCGCGTCGCCCGGTGGCTCGCGCCGCTGCTTCTGTTTGGGTGGATCATCGTCTCCTCGTTTGGCCGCGTTCTTGTGCTGCGCCGCTACGATGCGCAACTCCATGCGCGTCCCGTCACATTGATGCTTCTCCAGGCTGCGCGCCTGGCGGCGTTGCTGGGCGGACTTGCGCTGTGGTTCACCTGCCTGCAGGCCGCCAGCGGAGTCACAGTCACGCTGCCCATCGCCTCGGGCCGCGATCCCAACCTGGTGCTCTACTGCGCAATGGTCATCGTTGCCACGCTGGGAATGTTTACCCTCTGGGCGGTCGTCAGTTGGGTCTTCTCGATCGCTCCGTTGCTGGCGATGCGCGACAACCTCGGCGCGGCTGCCAGCCTGGCTGCTGCCTTTCGCCTTGGGCCGCTGCGCTCCCGGCTGATCGAGATCAACCTCGTCATGGGAATCGTTAAGATCGCGCTCATCGTTCTCGCGTTGGTGGCCTCAGCCTGCCCTCTGCCCTTCGAGAGCGTGGCCACGCCGCAGTTCATGGTCTGCTGGTATGCCGCGGTCACCATCCTCTATCTGGTTGCATCGGACCTCTTCCACGTTGTGCGCCTGGTGGCATACCTCGAATTATGGAAGTCATACGACCATGCCATTCTGCCAAATCCTCCTCGCTAAAGGCCTTCTTGCAGGATTATTCCCAACCGTCAATCGGCTCTGCTAGCATGGCGTCGCCATGAAAACCTACGATTCCAACCGCCGCGATCTTTTGAGACTCAGCAGCATGGGTCTTGCCGCCTCAGCCTTCACCGCTCTTCCCGCACTGGCCAAAAAAGCCGCCGCCCCTGCGCTCTCGCCCATGCTCTTCGACGTGCGCGCCTTCGGCGCAACGGGCGACGGCAAGACCGTCGATTCGCCCGCCATCAACAAGGCCATTGAAGCCGCCGCGGCCGCCGGTGGTGGCACCGTCTTCTTTCCCGGCGGGAACTACATCTGCTTCTCCATCCGGCTCAAGAGCCACGTCGATCTGTATCTCTCGCAGGGCTGCACCATCATCGCCGCCGACTCGCCCAAGCCCGGCGAGACCACCGGCTACATGGGTGGTACCTACGACGCCGCCGAGCCCAAGAACCCCTGGGACGCCTATCAGGACTACGGCCACAACCACTGGCACAACTCGCTCTTCTGGGGCGACGGCATCAGCGACTTCTCCATCACCGGCCCCGGCCTCATCTGGGGCAAGGGACTCAGCTACGGCCTTGGCCCCGGACGTCCTCCCGCAGGTTCGGGTGCATCCGGCCCCGGCTTCGGCCCCGGCCGGCCCGACGCTCCCGCAGCACCCGGCGCTCCCGGCGGTGCAGGCGCATCTGGCGTATACGGCGGTGCACGCGCAGCGGGCGGAGCAGGCGCAGGCGCGGCTGCTGCGCAAGGCGGACCATCCGCACCCGGCGCAGCACCTGGAGCTGGCGCTGCGGCTGGCGCAGCCCGGCCCGGCGGAGCAGGGGCAGGTGGTGCAGGACGCAACGCCCGCGGCAGCTACACCGTCTTCCAGGCCGAGCAGCCCGGCGTCGCCAACAAGGCCATCGGCCTCAAGAACTGCCACAACGTCGTCCTGCGCGACTTCTCCATCCTCAAGGGCGGCCACTTCGCCATCCTCGTCACCGGCGTCGACAACCTCACCATCGACAACCTCCGCATCGACACCGACCGCGACGGCATGGACATCGACTGCTGCAAGAACGTCCGCGTCTCCAACTGCACCGTCAACTCGCCCTGGGACGACGCCATCGTTCCCAAGTCCAGCTTCGCCCTCGGCTACAACCGCCCCTGCGAGAACATGAACATCACCAACTGCTACGTCGCCGGCTGCTGGGAGTTGGGCAGCGTCATCGACGGCACCTGGAAGCGCAGGGCCGGCGCCGGCGGCACCGGACGCATCAAGTGCGGCACCGAGTCCAACGGCGGGTTCATCAACATCGCCATCTCCAACTGCGTCTTCGAGGGTTGCCAGGGTCTGGCACTGGAGACGGTCGACGGAGCCCTGCTCGAAGACGTCGCCGTCACCAACATCACCATGCGCGACATCGCCAGTTGCCCCATCTACCTGCGCCTCGGCGCGCGCCTGCGCGGCCCCAAGGGCGCTGTAGGAACAGACCAGAGCACCGTGGTCGGCACCCTCCGCCGCGTGCTCATCTCCAACATCGCCTGCCACAACACCGCGTCCCGCTTCGGCTCCAACATCACCGGCATCCCCGGGTTCCCCGTGGAAGACCTCAAGATCTCCGATGTCTTCGTCGAGTGCGTCGGCGGAGGCACTCCCGATCAGGTCAAGATCGAGGTTCCCGAGCGCGAGAACGGATACCCCGAGCCGGGATTGCTCGGCCCGCTGCCCGCCTATGGCTTCTACTTCCGTCACCTCAACCGGCTGGAGATGAGCCACGTCGAGGTCGCGCCCGTAGCGCCCGACGCCCGCCCCGTCATCTATCTCGACGACGTGCATCGCGCCGACTTCTTCGCCATCACCGCGCCCAGCACGCCGCCCGCCTTCTCCTTCAACAAGTCCACCGACATCCGCGTCATGTTGAGCCGTGCCGCGCCGGATTCCACCACGCCGTAAAATCCGCGGCTTCTCCGCCTGGCCTGTTAACATAGCCTTGTGTGCAAAGCGCAGGACTGTAAAGTCCTGCGCTCTAAAGGCGGGCGCGGATTGCTCTATTGGCTGCTCTATCAGAAGCTCTTTCCATACTTCAGGGTCTTCCGGATCTTCCGGTATCTGACCTTTCGCACGGTCTTTGCCAGCCTCACGGCGCTGCTGATCGGCATGTTGATTGGCCCCTACGTCATCGAGCGCCTGCGCGAGTTCCAGATCGGCCAGTATGTGCGCGACGACGGTCCCGAGACCCATCTCAAAAAGGGTGGCACGCCCACCATGGGCGGCGTGCTCATCTGCA
>Ga0181535_10007295_pt1 | contig 11161 bp, 15 predicted proteins | sample PEATcosm2014_Bin_44_FD_119774 | JGI IMG/M metagenome (GOLD analysis project Ga0181535, IMG submission 119774) | Peatland microbial communities from MTU Mesocosm Facility, Houghton, MI, USA - PEATcosm2014_Bin17_30_metaG | ecosystem: Environmental > Terrestrial > Soil > Wetlands > Peat | place...
ATCGCCAGGAACCGAAAGTGAATCCGAATTCCAACGTCGAAACTTTCGTCGCGATGAAATTGCTCATTGATAACTGGCGCTGGAGCGGCGTGCCGTTTTATTTGCGCACCGGAAAAAATCTGCCGCAAAGCGCGAGCGAAGTGCGGATCCAATTCAGCCACACGCCGAATGTTTTGTTCGCCGCGCAATGCGGAAACAAACTGGACGCCAACGCGCTCACCTTGCGCCTGCAGCCGAACGAGGGAATTTCCCTGCACTTCAACGGCAAGGTTCCCGGCATCGGCACCAGCGTGCGGCCGGTGCGGATGCACTTCAGCTACGATTCCGAGTTCGGCGCCTACACGCCCGAAGCCTACGAACGCCTGCTGCTCGACGCCATCGTCGGCGACGCGACGCTCTTCATCCGCCGCGATGAAGTCGAGACCGCGTGGAAAATCGTGGATTCGATCCGCGCCGGCTGGCAAAACAAGCCGCTGACCAACCGCGAATTTTACGCCGCCGGAACGTGGGGCCCGATTGCCGCCGACGATTTGCTGGCGCAACTCGGCCACGCCTGGCACGAGCCGCTGGTGATAAAATGAAATCACATCATGAGCGAATTGGACATTGATCAAATTGCAGAAATACATCGGAAAATAGATTCCGTGTTGTTGCATGATTGGGATCCAATCGGAGTTAGTCATGCTCCAGAAGCGCAAGATGAATACCGAGGTTATGTGCGTTGCGTTTATGATGTCGCTGTTTCAACGAGATCAGCAAATGAAGTTGCAAAGTTACTTGTGACGATTCAGCGGGAAAGCATGGGATTGTCCCAAGGGAGAAAATTGGAACAATTAATTCCAGTCGCGGAAAAAATCTTGGCGTTAGTTGCAAATTGCAAACCATTGGCTTGATGCAAAACCTTGAACTGATTCCCTTCGCCAGCGCGGACGAACTAGCTTCGCGCGCAGCGAGCGCGTGGTTGGATGAAATTGAATCGGCCAACCGCGCGGGCAAAACGCATTGCGTCGCGCTTTCCGGCGGGCGCATCACGCAAAAGTTTTTCGCCGCGACGGTTGAACTGGCCAAAGCCCGGAAAACTTCCTTCGCGCCTGTCCATTTTTTCTGGGCGGATGAGCGCTGCGTTCCGCCCACCGACCCCGAAAGCAATTTCAAGCTGGCCAACGAGCTTTTGTTCGCGCCGCTGAAAATTTCTGCAAACCGGATTCACCGGATTCGCGGCGAAGATTCGCCTCAAGCGGCCGTCAACATTGCCGAAGCGGAACTTCGCCGCATCGCGCCGGCGGACAAAAACGGCCAGCCGGCGCTGGATTTGATTTTTCTCGGCATGGGCGAGGACGGCCACGTCGCGTCGCTGTTTCCCGGCGCGCCGCCCGAAATTCTGAATTGCTCCAGCCCATACCTGGCCATCGAAAATTCGCCCAAGCCGCCGCCGCGCCGGATTTCCTTGAGCTACGCGGCGATTGCCGCGGCAGGACAAGTCTGGGCGCTGGTTTCGGGCGCGGGAAAAGAGGCGGCGTTGCGCGAATCCTTGCGCGACGGCGGCCCGACGCCATTGGCACGCGTGATGCGGTCGCGCCCGCGGACGAAAATTTTCTGCGATCTTCGACTTGACTAACTTGTAACCAGATGGTTAGTTAAAGGCGTGAATGGAGGGTGTGGGAAAGCGGCAGCCAGGGTGGTTGGAACAGCCCGAAAAAGGTTGAACATTTTTTGAACGATTTGAAATGGGCCGGGTCTGATTCAACAGGCGAATGAAGATTTCGCTGTCCGTTTAGGGTTGGCATAGGGGTTTTGCTCGCGGCGCGGCTCGGACAGCGACCCCAAGTTGGTCGCGTCGCCCTTCTGAGCGCCTCGGTGAAGGCGTATAAACCTCGTCACCGCGAGGGCCGGACGAAAGTCCGGCCTTTCGCATTTCTGGAATTTGCATTGAACTGAAGCGAAAAACGGATTAGTCTTTCCAACGCATGAAACACCAGCTCGATTTCGAGAAGCCGATCATCGAACTGCAGGAAAAATTGGATGACCTGCGCGGTCATCCGGAAAAGCACTCGCTCGGCGTCAGCTTTGAGGAGGAAATCCAGCTCATCGAAAAAAAACTGGCGGAAACCCGGCGGCACATTTTCGCCAACCTCACCGCCTGGCAGCGCGTCCAACTGGCGCGCCATCCCAAACGGCCTTATACGCTGGATTACCTCAAGGCATCGTTCTCGGATTTTCAGGAATTGCACGGCGACCGGCTTTTCGCCGAGGACCGCGCGATGGTCGGCGGTTTTGCGAAGCTGGGCGAACACCGCGTCGTCGTCATCGGCACGCAAAAAGGCCGCGACACGAAGGAAAACATTTTTCGCAATTTCGGCTCCGCGCATCCCGAAGGCTACCGCAAGGCGCTGCGCCTGATGCGGCTGGCGAACAAATTCAGCCTGCCCATCATCACTTTAATTGACATTTCCGGCGCGTATCCGGGCATTGGCTCGGAGGAACGCCATGTGGCCGAGGCCATCGCCGTCAATTTGCGCGAAATGACCTTGCTCGAAGTTCCCATCATCGCCACGGTCACCGGCGAAGGCGGTTCGGGCGGCGCGCTCGGCATCGGCGTGGCCGACCGGGTTTTGATGCTGGAAAACGCCTATTATTCCGTCATCCCGCCGGAAGGCTGCGCGGCGATTTTATGGAGAGACCGCGACGCCAAAGCCAAAGCCGCCGCCGCCCTCAAAATCACCGCGAAAGATCTGCTCGGATTCAAAATCATAGACGAAATCATTCCCGAACCGATCGGCGGCGCGCACACCGACTACGCCACGGCGGCGGCGAACCTGAAAACGCATCTGCTCAAACATCTCAAAGAAGTGCTCGCGCTGCCGGTCGCCGAACGGTTGAAACAGCGTTACGAAAAATTCCGCGCGCACGGGCATTTTCACGAAACAGTCGAGCCGGCCGAAAACGGCGTCGTTCCCACCGCCGCGCCCGTTTAATCCGCCGTGCTGTATCCATTCATTTTTCAGCCCATTCTCAAGGAGCGCGTCTGGGGCGGACGCGAACTGGAGCGGCTTTACGCCAAACCTTTGCCGCCCGGCAGACCGATTGGCGAATCGTGGGAAATCAGCGACCGGCCCGGCGACGCCAGCGTCATCACCAATGGCCCGCTCGCCGGGAAGAATCTGCGCTGGCTGATGGAAAATCACGCGGCGGAGATTCTCGGCGGCGCGAAACCGGCGGCGGAAGGACGTTTCCCGCTGCTCTGCAAAATTCTCGACGCGCGCGAAAAATTGTCGCTGCAAGTTCATCCGCCGGCAGCCAAGGCGGCAGAACTTGGCGGTGAACCAAAAACTGAAATGTGGTTCATAGCCGATGCCGCGCCGGACGCGAGCTTGTATGTCGGCCTCAAGCGCGGTGTGACGCGGGCGGCATTTGAGAAAAAAATTTCCGATGGCAGCGTGGCGGATTGTTTTCATCGGATTCCGGTGCGCGCGGGCGACGCGATGTTTCTGCCCAGCGGTCGCGTCCATGCCATCGGTTCCGGCCTCGTGATTTTTGAAATCCAGCAAAATTCGGACACGACCTATCGCGTCTTCGACTGGAACCGCACCGGCCTGGACGGCAAGCCGCGCGAATTGCACGTCGCGCAATCGCTCGCGAGCATTGATTTCAGCGACTTCGAGCCGAAGCTGATCGGAACAAAATTCACGACTGACGGAAAGATCCAGACGCGGTTGCTGGTGAGCGACCCGCTGTTCACCGTCGAAACCTGGAAGCTGAATTCCGGCGCGGGCGGTTTGCTGAAGCCGAAAAAACTGCAAATCGTCGCGGCGACTTGCGGTAAAATTGAAGTCCGGAGCGGAACGAATTCAGTGAATTTAAGCGCGGGGCGATTTTGCCTGATTCCGGCAAGTCTGGAGCGGGCGGAAATCCTCGCGGATTCAGGCGCGGCGCTCCTGCGCGTCGAGGCAAGTTAGCCGTGGCGGGTGGCGAAATACAGCAGAACCGGCAAACCCACGAGAAAAAGCCAGCCACCGAACGAAACGATGATGGCGGGTGTTTGCACGTTCACATATCCAGAACGGAAGTAACCTGTGAGGCTTCCAATCTCCTCCGGGAACCAAATCAGCGCCAATGGAAACAAAAGCCCTGCGGAACACTTCAAACCATGAATTCCGCCGGCTCTGACTGCCAAGACGGTGTAGCCCAGCGCGATCAAAAGGCTCAAGATTTTTCCGACGGTGACTTGATACGGCATAAGATCGAATAGCGTCACGGTTCGCGTGAGAATTTTTCCTTTACCCTGCCGAGATACTCCGACGGCACAAACCATTCCACCAGGCCGCAATCCGCGCAAACCCGAATGTGAAATTTTGGCGGCGAAAAGAACCCGCCGATGGGCAGCAAGTCCGGTCCATAGCCGCCTCTGGCAGCAACCTCCTGCGAAAAAATCTCCGTGCTTCCGCAGTTCCGGCATGACTTATCGTTTGATTTCATAGTGATGTGTGATGCCGCCTGACGTCAAATAGAGGCGGACTATCTTCGCATTCATTGTGTATCTGCCTGGATGCCAATCCAAATGATCGCCGCCAGAATGGCAATCCCGGCGATTCCGAACAAGCCGACGGGAGTGGCAAATGTGGCAATCAACAATCCAATGCCCAACAGAAGCACAATCAATGGCAGCTTCCGATTGCCGATGGAAAAGGAAACAACCACTCCGCCAATCCAGGCAAGAATCGGAATGTAAATGCCATAGGGCATGGTAATTTTAACGACGGCATCCGCCTAACAATCCAAAGAGCCATAGCCACTGGCGGCCGGCCCACGCCTGCAATCTGGACTTTCAAATTTCATAACTCAATTGAAAACAGGATCGTCATCGGTTTATACATCAGCGCTTTTCACACAGTCTGGCGCGGTGTTGGATGATTCATAAATCAGGGCCAATTTTTCCACATATTACGGATGTTGTATGCGAAAACCATCAGCAGTGCAATGAGTCCCGGAATGATCAGGCGCATGAATGGCTCCGTGCTCTGGCAGGCAGCGATGATGGAAACCACAAAAAAGAAAGCTAGATATAAGCCGCCAATGATCCGCAACCATCCACTCTCGGTCAAAAACAGAAAGTAAACCGCCAACACAAGCAATCCGAATCCTGCACCGGCTGAAAACATAAAACATGAATTAAATGCCTAACTTAACTGAACCACCGCCGACTCGCGGCGTGAATCGCGGAACGGCAGGGAGCAACGGCGATTGGTTCCTTCGACTTGTTGGTCGTGCTGTTCATTTTCAAATCTTTGAAAATGTCCACAAACCAAACAATCACTCCATAAATAACCGCGACGACAATAATCCAGGAATAAATCTGCCAGCCGAGCTTGGCACCGGGCTTTGGCTGAAAACTCCAGACATCCGGCGTCGTGGTTCGCTCAATCGGTAATCCGGCCAACACCTTTCGCGCCTGACCCACGGACGATTCCGGCACGAGAATGCCCCACCACTGGCCCGGCCCGGTGGCTGGCGCAGCCGGCATCGCCAGACGGATGCCGCCGGATGTCTCCTCGCGCCGCTGAAATGGAATGCCCGCCTCCTCCAGCGCGTTCGCCGCCCAATCGAGATGAATGATCTGCCCCGTCCGAAACACGGTGACAAAGTTGGTAAGCTCAACGCTCATGGTCTGGCTCGCTTGAGAGTGATTTCGGCACAGCGCTTGGTTCGGTGGTAAGTTTCGGGTCTAGGCCAAATCTGTTTGTTCCCCGCGTCCCGGGCAAAAATCCGCACTCAATCAGATTCCAGATGCCAAGCACAGGGACAAAGAGGATAAGAAGCCACCACCCTGGCTTGTCTCTGTCGTGCCAACGCTTGATTGAAATCGCGATCCCGGGCCAAGCTATAATAAAAGCCCAATAATCGCTAAGACGTGTTTTTAGCAATTCCTCGATGAGCACAAATAGTCCACTGAACAAAATGTCTAGGACAAGAAGACTCCACCAGTAGGTGCGGCGAGAAACTCGACCCTGTGGGGAAAGGTAAAGTCGGAGGAGGCTCATGTGCTTTTCACCTAACATTGATTATCCTACCATCGGTCAGCCTATTCAAAATCCATGAATGCGCAAGCGGCGATCAACAAGTCCCGCGAAGTCGCCCGCTGGCAAAGACCGCACTCCGTCACGCCAGGCGACGGTAGCCCTGCAAATCCAGCGTCACGTGCGCGTAGCCGATTTCCTTGAGCGCCCCGGCCACGCGCGCGGCAACGCCGTCGGCCAGAAATCCCGGCAGCTCCTTCGGCCCAACCTCGATGCGGGCAAGCCAGCGGACCGTTTCGGGTTTCGCGGTTCCGTTTGCCGCCGGAAGATTTCCAATCCGCAATCCCAAATCCGCATTCCGCATTTCATGGTGCCGCACGCGCACGTCGTGGAAGCCGAGGTCGCGCAGGACATTTTCCGCCGCCTCGATCATCCGCAGCTTGTCCGTGTTCACCGCCTCGCCGTGCGGAATGCGCGAGCTCAAGCAGGCCATTTGTGGCTTGTCCGCCGTCGGCAGGCCGAGCTGCGCGGACAGCTCGCGGATTTCCGTTTTCGTCAGGCCGGCATCCTTGAGCGGCGCTCGCACCTGGAATTCGCCCGCCGCCTTTGCGCCCGGCCGGAAATCGCCCGCGTCGCTCGCGTTCTCGCCATAGGCAATCACCGCAAATCCCTCGGCCCGGGCGATGTCCGTGAGTTCATCGAACAGCTCGTGTTTGCAGAAATAGCAGCGGTTGGCCGGGTTCGCGGTGTATTCGGGATTTTCAAATTCCGCCGTCTTCGCCACGCGCACGGGAAACTTGAATTGCTTCGCGATGACCAGCGCCTCGTCAAGTTCGCGCCGCGGCAGGCTGGGCGAGTCGGCGATGACGGCCAGCGAGCGGGCGCCCAAAACATCGTGCGCCACGCGCGCCAGAAAAACCGAGTCCACGCCGCCGGAATAGGCCACGAGGCAGGAGCCGTAGCCGCGCAATTGCGCGCGCAACGCTTCGAGTTTGTCGGCGGTTGCAGTCATCACTTCAAATCTTTCGCGCTTTTCACGGCCATTTCGTAAATCTGTTTCAACGGAACCTTCGCCCGCGCCGCCGCTTCCTTGCACGATTCAAATTCCGGCGCGGCCTGAATCACTTTACCACCGAGCCGCCCGATTTTCACCGTGATTCTGCCAAATGGCGATTTGACCTCGGTGAATTCCCGGCGCAATTTCCGCCGTTCCGCCAGATGCCGCCGCACGCCAAACGCGGTCGTTTCGCGCAACATCAGCTCCGAGAATTTGTCCGCGTCGGCTTCCGCGCATAACACCGTGAGCAGCACGCCCGGCCTGTTTTTTTTCATCTGGATTGGCGTGTGAAACACATCCAGCGCGCCGGCGGCCAGCGCTGTTTCGACAAATGCGCCCAGAATTTCCGAGTTGATGTCGTCCAGATTTGTTTCCAGCACTGCGATGCGGTCGGTTTCCCAATCCAGTCCCGAAGCGGCGGCCTTGGACTTTGGACTTTGGACTTTGGACTGTTCGCCGAGAATCGCACGCAATACATTCGGTCGCGTCGCGTTGTCGCGCGTGCCGAGGCCGAAGCCGATTTTTTCGGCGGCCAGATTGTCCATCGGGCCGAAACTTTCCGCAAATTCCGCCAGCAGCGCCGCGCCCGTGGGCGTGATGAGTTCGTTCGGCTCGTCGCATTGCGTGAGGCCGATGCCGCGCGCGCCGAGGATGGCGAGCGTCGCGGGCACGGGCACGGGAAGCCGGCCATGCGCGCATTTCACCCAGCCTGTGCCCTCCACCACCGGCGCGGCCAGCACGCGCGGCTTGCCGAGCAGTTCGAGCGCGATGCACGCGCCCACAACATCCACGATGGAATCCACCGCGCCGACTTCGTGAAAATGAACCTCGTCCGCCGGCAGCCCGTGGATTTTTCCCTCGGCTTCGGCAACGCGCTTGAAAACGGCGACGGATTTTTGCTTCACCCACGCGGAAAGTTTGCTGCGCGAAATGAGTTCCTTGATTTCAGAAAAATTCCGGCTTTCGTCATGCTCGTCGTGATGATGGTGATCGTGGTGATGCTCGTGGTCGTGATGATGATGATCATACGGGTGGTCGTGCGAATGTTCATGGTGGTCTGCCAGATGCACGTCGAACTTCACGCCTTCGATGCCGGATTTTTGTTTGCGAGCGACGTGCAGGTGGTAGCCGCCAAGTTCCAATTTTTCCAGTTCGTGCTCCAGCTTGTGCGCGTCCGCGCCCAGATCAATCATTGCGCCGATGAACATGTCGCCGCTGATGCCGCTGAAGATGTCGAGGTAAAGTGTTTTCATTTATTGGGAGGGCCGAGTTCCATGAGGCCCAAATTCAGTCAGGGACTCGTTTAACTCGTCCCTCCGGCCAAGGCGTTGATCTGGCTCGCCGCACAGCCCGCGCCGAAGCCGTTGTCAATGTTCACCACGGTCACGCCGCTGCCGCAACTGTTCAGCATGCCCAGCAGCGCCGCCACCCCGCCAAAGCTCGCGCCGTAGCCCACGCTGGTGGGCACCGCGATGACGGGCTTGGACACCAACCCCGCGACGACGCTCGGCAGCGCGCCCTCCATTCCGGCGACCACCACAAGCACGTTCGCCTTTTGAATTGTTTCCAGCCGGCCCAGAATGCGGTGCAGCCCGGCCACGCCCGCGTCCGACACGCGCTCGACGCGGTTGCCCATGATCTCTGCCGTCACCGCCGCCTCTTCCGCCACCGGCAAATCGCTCGTGCCCGCGCAAATCACCACGATGCTTCCGGGCCGCCTGGGCAGCGGCTTTTTTTCGATGGTGACGCACCGCGCCAGTTCGTGATGGACGGCAGGTTTGAATTTCCGGCGCAATTTCCGCGCCTGCTCCGGCGTGACGCGTGTGATGAGGACGCGCTGTTCGTGTTTCAGGAGGCGGTCGGCGATTTTCAAAACCTGATCCGCTGTCTTGCCCGCGGCGAAGATGACTTCGGGAAAACCCTTGCGCAACGCACGATGTGTGTCCACCTGCGCGAAGCCGAGGTCGGCGAGCGGCGCGGACTGGAAGGCGCGCAGCACCTTGTCGCGGCCTGCCTTGCCGGCGCGAAATTCCTCCAACAACCGGATTGCTTCAATGGTCGTCACGGGATGACGATACCGCAGAAACACCCTGCCGTCACGCCGGAAAGCAATGGGATTTGCGGCGGTCACAGGCTCGACACCGCAGTCAACAAAACACCTTATTCCGGCAAATCGCGCCGGGCGAGCACGGGCAGTTCCGCTGGCGTCAGGATGGCTTCAATTTTCATTTTCTGTCGTGCGAAGGATGCCGAGGCATCGAGAAGCTTTCAATCCAACGTCCAGTTCGCCACACGGGAACAAAAGATGCGAATAGCGAAAACTGAACTCGTTAATGCTACCGGATGTCGGAAGTCAATTCGCATCATCGATTGAGGTCGAGTGGTTATGAAGCGAGCGGCGTTGTGATAGCGCACGCTCTAATGTAATCTTCTGTAATGCCAGAAAGATAACCATGAAAATGGTTGAGGTGAAGTGACAATGTTTGAACTAGCGTCGAAAAAGGTATCGCTTCAATACGAATGTTCGGACAAAGCAAACGGATGCGGTGGCTGTGGTCATCAATCCATGCCGCGCCAAAGATGTTATAAGGAATCTCGGGGAAAAAGTGATCGAAACACTCGCCGTGGCGGTCTGTCTCCATCGAGATTTGGATGCTCCGCAGAATGAAGCCCTCCTGCGTGATATGCCGGTTAGGGTAATGCCCGCCGGGAGGTTGAGCATAGATCGTATAGCCGTGACCAGCGGCAAAAGCCGCCAATGGAGCATCAATTACAGCGAGATGCTTGCCAAGACGTTCGTAATCTTCTGGACAGTTTAGCGGCATTGTTCGTAGTTGGCGCGGCTGATTTTTCCATCTGCGGCTTTCATCGAAGCTGATGAAAGCAGATCCGCAAAATTCCATCAAGGAAAAGCTGTTTCATTTCCGTTCGCATATTTACTGGAAACCGGGGCCGGGCGAGCGGAATCCGCCGGAGGGATGAGCCGCTGAATTTGCTTTCGCGGCACGGCTGCATTTGCTAGAAAGTTCGCGTGCGCAAAATCGTTTGGACAATTGCCGGTTTCTGGCTTTGCGGGCTGCTGGCGGCGGCCGGCGCGGATTCGTTTCCGCTGGCCGATGGCACGGCGGTGAGCGGCGACGTGGTTTCGTTCAACGACAACGGCATCATTTTCCGAACGGCGGACGACAAATACACCGACCGGCTGCCGTGGGTGAAATTTTCGCAGGCCGGACTGAAGCAACTGGCGCAAACGCCGAAGATCAAGCCGTTCGTCGAGCCGTTCATCATGCCCGAAGCGCCGGCACGAACCTCCAGACCGGAGGTAACAGTCGGCACCGTGTCGCGGCTGGACCGCTCGTTGCCGGCATCGCTGTTTGGCGGGCTGTTTTCATCCGGGATCGGGCTGGTCGCGCTGCTGTTGATTTACGCGGCGAACATTTACGCGGGCTATGAAATCGCCCTGTTCCGCGCGCGGCCGCTGGCGGTGGTGATGGGCGTGTCGGCGGTGCTGCCCTTTGCGGGGCCGGTTATTTTTCTGTCGCTGCCCGGATTGCGCGAGGCGGACGCGCCGGTGGAGGAAATACCCGCCGAAGGATCCGCCGAAGCGCCCGCCGAAGGCGCGCCGGTGGAAAACGCTCCGCACCGGTTTGTGGTGCCGGGCGTGAAGCCGGAGGAGGAGATTCACATTGCGGCGGGTTCGTGGGAGGCCGGGGCGCCTCCAGCGCCGCCCAACCAGCCGGAGACGGAGATTTTCCAGCGCGGACAGTTCATGTTTAACCGCCGGTTTTTTGAGACGAAGTTTTCCGGATTTTTCGGCATCGTCCGCCGGGAGGCGGACAAGGACAAAATTTTGCAGGTGAAAACGCCGCACGCGCTGTTTGTGGCCGAGCGCATCACGCGCATCGCGGCCAACGAAGTGCATTTCGAGGTGTTACGGGGCGATGTGCGGCAGGAGGTGATGGTGCCGTTCGCCGAAATCCAGGAAGTTCAACTCAAACACAGGCACGCGTGAAGTATCGAACCATTCTCATGTTTGGCGCGCCCGGCTCCGGCAAGGGCACGCATGGCCGCGCGCTCGGCGGGATTCCCG
>Ga0181535_10007299_pt1 | contig 11156 bp, 7 predicted proteins | sample PEATcosm2014_Bin_44_FD_119774 | JGI IMG/M metagenome (GOLD analysis project Ga0181535, IMG submission 119774) | Peatland microbial communities from MTU Mesocosm Facility, Houghton, MI, USA - PEATcosm2014_Bin17_30_metaG | ecosystem: Environmental > Terrestrial > Soil > Wetlands > Peat | place...
GAACCTGCCCACCTATTCTCTGGCCACCTACTTCATGGAGGCAACGTACCTGATCGCGTCGGTGCTTTTCGTGCTGGCGCTCAAGGGCATGTCGCACCCCGAGACAGCGCGGCGCGGGATGTTCCTCGCCGAAGGCGGCATGTTCGCCGCGATTGTGGGCACTCTGGTCGGTCAACACATCGTGACCTGGGTGTGGATTATCGCGGGCCTGACCGTCGGCTCCATCATCGGCGCATGGATGGCGATCTGGGTGCCGATGACCGCGATGCCGCAACGGACCGCGCTGTCGCACGCGTTCGGCGCGCTGGCCGCGGCGCTCGTAGGTGTCGGCGAGTTTCTTGTGCACGCAGGCGAGATGAGCGTCGTTACGCGCGGCGCTCTGGGATTCGAAGTGATCCTGGGCGCGCTGACGACCACCGGTTCACTGATTGCCGCGGGCAAGTTGCAAGGCGTCATTTATGGAAAGCCGATGCAGTTTCGCGGACAGAGCATCGTAAATCTGGCGATCTTTCTCGCCATGATCGGGTGCTTTGTCTTCTTCTGGATTCATCCCGAAACGCAGTCGGTCTTCTACTCCATGCTGGGCATCGCGTTTGTCTTTGGTGTGATGCTGGTGATTCCGATCGGCTCGGCCGACATGCCGGTCGTCATGTCGTTGTTGAATTCCTACGCCGGACTCGCGGCCGCCGCGACGGGCTTTGTACTCGGCAACAACGTGCTGATCATCGCCGGAACGTTGGACGGATTTTCAGGGCTCATTCTCTCGATACTGATGTGCAAGGCGATGAACCGGTCCATTACAAATGTTCTCTTCGGCGGATTTGGCTCGGTAATCGCCGAAGCCACGTCAAATGCCGGCGGCGTGATGCGCGAGATCAGCCTCGACGACGCGGCGATGCAACTGGCGTTTGCGAATCGCGTCGTGTTTGTGCCGGGCTACGGCCTCGCGACGGCACAGGCGCAACATGCCGTGCGCGAATTAGCGGAGTTGCTCGAAGGCCGCGGCGTCACCGTGAAATACGCAATTCATCCCGTGGCGGGGCGCATGCCGGGACACATGAATGTGCTGCTGGCCGAAGCCAATGTTCCCTACTCGTCTCTGTACGAAATGGAACAGATCAACCCGGAGTTCCCTTCGACCGATGTAGCCGTAGTGATCGGCGCAAATGATGTGGTCAATCCCGACGCACGCGACAATCCGAAGTCGATCATTGCCGGTATGCCGATTCTCGAAGTCGATCGCGCCAAGAGCGTCATCGTGTTGAAGCGCGGCCAGGGCCGCGGCTTCTCGGGCCTCGAAAATCCGCTGTTCTTCAAGGCGTGCACATCGATGCTGTACGGGGATGCAAAGTCGAGCCTGAGCCACCTGGCGCAGGCCGTGCAGCACGTGTAGCGTAGTCGACTAAAGGCTTTGTATCAGGGTACGGCTTCGCAGACTGCGGACATCACAACCACCCGCGGGATTTAAGCTTCTTTGAGACCGAGGCCTCCTGTCGTCCAATTCCTGTCCTCGATCAACACGCTGTCATCCTGACAACCCGCGCGTTTGGGGCCCCGCGAGCGCGTAAGCGGTCGTGGGGTAAGCGGGTCGAAGGATCTGCTTTCAATCTCCTGTTCAGTTCTCCGCAACCTATGTTGCCCTGAGAACAGTCGCTATCCCGCGCGGCGAAGGCGCCGTTCCTGCTCCAGCCGCTCGGCGAGAAAGACTTTGAGCAAGGACTGATAGGGCACGTCGCGTTTGTTGGCCAGGATCTTAAGATCCTCGATCATGGCGACCGGCAGGCGCACCGAAATTGTGCGCAGCGTCGGCTTGAGACTGGGCAGTTTGGCGCGCTCCGCCTTGGACCAGTCAACGAACACAGTTGAATCGGCGCCCGCTCCTTTCGCGGACCAGAACTCGAACTCTTCGTTTTCGTTCCTGAACTTAGGAATCGCTTTCTTCATGCCGTTTGTACTCCTCGATTTCTCGCTTGCTCATGTCACGCACTGAAATGACCCGAACCAGTTTTCTACGAATTGTGAAAGCTACAAACAATCGTCTGCCCTGCGCTGTCTGACCGAGCGCAAGATAGCGCTTCTCACGCGCGGAGTGTGAAGCGTTCGATCGCACGACAAACGGATCATGAAAGAAGATATCTTCCGCTTCTTCCGGAGTGACCCGATGCCGTTCCCAATTCTTGACTGCATTCGCGTCGTCCCAATCGAAGCCGACACAGACGGCAAGTGGGTCTTTCGCGCTCACTTAATGTATATACCACAGATATACATCGAAGCGCACGCAAAACCTAAATGCGGCACCCCTCAGCGGATAGTTTTGGATTTGCGCGCATCAGTCCATGGTTGATATTCGCCAAGGGCGTGCAGCGAGAGAACGCTACTTTGAAATCGCGCCCACAAGATCGAGGTCGATCGCGACATCGTTATCCGCTTTCCAGATCAGAAAGCTTGGATTCTTGAGTCCCCATTGGACGTAAGGCACCACAAAATGAGCCTTGGCCGTTGCGCGGTCGCCCTCAAGATGTACCTGCAGGGGGACGGCGATTTCGTGAGGCGTGCCCAGCAGGGTGAACACTCCGCTCACCTGGAGATTCGAGTCGCCTGAAGGAGCGAGGGCGCCGGTGTAGGTCTTCGGCTGAAAAGAAACGGTTGCGTACTTTTCGACCTCGAGGATGTCCTTGTTCATTTTCTTGTCGCGACTGCCATTGCCGGTCTTGCAGCTGCCGGCGAGGACGACCACCGAACCCGCCATCTTCGCAGTGCCGCGGTCAAACTCAATCGATCCGGACTGCACGTGAAAGGCTCCGTTGACGACCTCGTGGGTTGTATTGAGCGCCATCTTGACTTCGCTGGCATCGGGATTGACGACGAAGCTCTGATGCTGGGCGAGTGCGGCTGGAGCGAGCAGGCCGGCGAGGGCGAAAGCTGCGAAGGATTTCATTCGAACTCTCTTTAGAGGTTTTGACCGCTGCGTGTTGTTTGAGCAAAACCACGGTCAGGTTTAGGTGGCGACTGCATGGGTAGCAACAACGCCTTGCTGGGCGACGCGTGTTAGCCTTGCCGTCACGCGCATCACGCCGGGCCAGACCCTGAGGCAAAACGGCAAGACAGCGCGCGCGAGTGAGTTGTTTAATCCATCGGCGGCAAACTCGGCAAGGCGCATTTGGGCCCGCAGCGCGGACCTCAATTTAATCTGAAAGACCGGCGCCGGCTCTTTTGCAAGATACGCAGCGACGGCACAACGCGCAGTATGCAGCGCGATGGATATGCCATCGCCGGTGAACGAGGGGATGACGGCTGCCTGATCGCCGATGCAGTAGAGCCCATTCTCCGTTGTGCGGCGGATGAAACCATACGGGATATGTGTAATAGCGATCGGCTTGGCGAGCAACTGCTCCGCACCGGCAAGCCTCATGGCGAGGTGTGGACAGTCCTGCTGCATCTTCGCGAGGAAATTCTCCCAGCGATGGTCCACGCGTGCGAGATACCGCTGTTGCACCACCCAGCAGAGGTTGGCGATGCCGCCTTCCACCGGCTGGATACCCCCGTAGCCTCCGGGATAGAGCATCAGCTCCGAGGCGTGCGCGAGCTCGGCGGCCTGCGCGTGCGTCAGGCGAAAATACATCTTGAAGGCGACCCATCGCTGCGGGTCCTCGGGACGCGCGTGGCCGCGGACATCGTGTTTCCCTGTGGCGAGAAAGACCGTTGCAGTTTCGCGGGTGGTGCCGTCGTCGAGCGTAGCTTGCCACATGTTGCTTGTCGTGCGGCGGAGCGCCTGCACACTGCGACCGCGCTCGACGCGGACTCCCGCGGCGATGGCTTCGGCGATGAGCGCTGTATCGAGCGCCTTGCGCGTGAGCGAGGCTGCGGGAAAAGGCAAGGGAGCCTCCGCGGCGCGCCTGGCAGCAGCGAGGCGAACATAGTCGATCGGCGCGGCTCCAAGCGAGGCCACGTCGATGCCGAGCGCGTGCAGGTCCTCAAGAGCCTCACCGCTCAGGAACTCGCCGCAGACCTTATGCCGCGGCGTGGGCTCGCGTTCGATCAGCGTGACGCTGCGTCCCTTGCGGGCGAGCGCGATGGATGCGGCACAACCTGCTACTCCACCACCGAGGATGAGAACTTCGTCTTGAAAAGGAATCGGATTTAGATTGGACGTTGTAACTGGAGTCTCCTTTTTCCGGATCCGATACGCTGGAATTGTACCGTTCCTGATGTGTATCTCATGACTAATGCTGCAATTAGGTAGTAATGCAGTTTGAAATCCTCGGGACTGGCACACGGGTTTGACAAGGCGTTGGTGAGAGTCGTGAGCCACAGCCTGCTCCGCCCGATCTTCTGCACCAGCAAGATTGTTAGCACCCGCGATCACGCGCGGCGCGTGGTGAGTTCGCGCCAGTTGAGGCCGAGGTCGACAAGAAGAAGAGAAGCCAGGGTGAAAGCGATGACGCCGACGGCGGAGAGAGAGTCGCCAAGATGGCTCCAGTAGCGGGGCCAGAGATTCAGCACGCGGCTGGAGACGAAGGTAAATGTGACGGCGTAGGAACGGGCCATCCACTGGCGATGTTGGAGAATCTGGCGGTTACGCGCGGTCAGGAATGCAGCGGTGGTGCAGACGATCCAGGCGGCGGCCTGCATCGAGGTTCCCGGCAAGCCGGGGCGGCCGGCGGCGAGGGCGATCCCGGTGAAAGAGCCGACAAACACGCAGATCACGTAGATGCGGCCGAGAACGCGATGGAATTGCAGGTGACGCTGGCGAAACCGCGACGAGAACTGCAAAGGGCCGGCCAGCAGAGCGATGGTCCCGGCGAGTGTATGGGGGATGAGAAGCTGACGGTCGGCGATAACCTGCAGACGGTAGGCGTGGTACATGGGGTAATCGGTAACGAGAAGAACTTCTGAAGTAATGAAGACAAAGAGCACAGTGAGACCAAGCGAGATCCAGAGAACGGTTTTGAATCTGGAGCGGCCCGTGCTCGGCGCGAGCAGGGTGGAAGATGCCATTCATTCGCCTCTCAGAGGATTAGACGTAAGCAGGGTGCCAAATGGGCGGAGGATGACAGAAACTTCATAGTCCGAGCGTCACAAGCCGAATTCAATTCAGAAATACGCCCTGATTGGGGCGATCGAGCGAGAATGTCGGTATCTCGATATCAAAACGCTCACCGCTCTCACTCTCCATCTGGTAAGCCCCACCCATCATCCCCGACGGCGTGTCAAGGGGCGCGCCACTCGTATATTCGAAGCTCTCTCCTGGTTTGAGAACCGGTTGCTCCCCGACAACACCTGGTCCTTTGACCTCGGTCAGTTCGCCACGCGCATTCGTGATCATCCAATGACGGCTCAGCAGATGCACCGTTTCCCGTCCCTGATTCTCGATGATCACTCGATAAGCCCAAAAATACTGCGAGTCGTCTGGCGATGATCTCGTCTCAAGGTAAGTTGGCTCAACGCTCACCGCTATTCCTCGGGTGTTTGCCATATACGGTGTCCAATTTGCCATAGAGAAAGTTTAGATCAACGTCTCGCTTCGTGCTGGGAGCTATCCCTGCGCGCGCTGCCTGCTCTTGTAAACGAACTCCCTTGATTAGATGAGTAGCAACTTCATCTTCGTCCTCATCGAGGCGATGATAGCCGCATTGCTTGTCCCGGCTGTCTCAGGTGTGCAAAAGGAATCAGACAAAAGCTTGGAGAAAGGTAAAACTCTACATTCATCGCGATACTAAAGATAAATCCAGCAGGCCAACATATCGTGTAACCCCTCGAAAAGGCGCGTCGAAGATAACTCGAACGCATCGGCCGCCTGACTTCGTGTGCTTCTTACAGCCGTAACCGCATTAGAGAAAGCGGATAACTTGAAATATCTTAGGATCATTCGCGCAGTGGCAGCCTTGTCCCTCACAGCCTTCTCGCTATCATCGGCCGCCCATGCAGCCGACGTAGTTCTGGTTGGAGACGCGCATGTCAGCTCGACCCGAAGCACGACAAACTTCGGCACACTTTCGAATCTTGACGTGGGAAATGGCAACACCACCCTGTTGCAGTTCGATCTCACCGCATTGCCGGCCGGCACCATTTCGAGCCAGGTTGCGCGCGCGACCCTTACGGTCTACGTCAATCGGATCAATGCTGGAGGCGCGGTCACATTGTCGCCTGTAACCTCGGCGTGGAATGAACTGACGGTCACCTACGCGACCATCCCGTCGCTTGGCGCAGCAACCGGCACTTTTACTCCGACATCCGCTGGCAATTATGTCGCCATCGACATCACCTCGCTGGTGCAAGGCTGGATCACGAATCCCGGCAGCAATTACGGCATCGCACTGGGCTCGGCGACAGCAAACCTGCTCCTGGATTCCAAGGAAAATGACGAGACCGGCCACGCCGCCACGCTCGATATCACCATCACCTCACAGGGCGCTACGGGCGCGCAGGGTATGCAAGGTCCGGCCGGGGCGCCAGGCACCCCGGGGGCCAACGGACCAACTGGCGCTGTTGGTGCGACTGGCGCCAGCGGAGCAACCGGTCCTGCCGGGGCAACTGGAGCCACGGGCACTCTGGGAGCCGTCACGAACTGGTCCTCATCGTCGACGTATCAGGTTGGAGATGTAGTGTTCTGCGCCGCCTGTTCGACCAACGGCTCAAGCTATATCGCCCTCGCCGTCAACACAAACCAGGATCCTCCAACGCAGACGGGATTTTGGCAACTGATCGCCCAGGTGGGCGCCGTCGGAGCGCAAGGCCTTCAAGGTATCCAAGGTCCTGCCGGCACTGCCGGTGGGCAGGGCCCTCAGGGTGCGGCGGGCGCAACGGGCAGTACGGGTGCGACAGGAAATACGGGGGCGACGGGTACTATCGGCACGGTTGCCAACTGGTCGTCGGGCTCGCCCTACACGGTAGGTCAGGTCGTATTCTGCGCAGCCTGCTCCAGCAATGGTTCCAGCTTTGTGGCGCTTTCGGCCAACACCAATATCGATCCACCGACAAACCCGGCGATATGGCACCTGATCGCGCAGGCGGGAGCCGCCGGCGCCATGGGCGCGACGGGTGCAACCGGTCCGACGGGTGCAACTGGTCCGACGGGCGGAGTGACCTCGGTAAGTGCGGGGACCATCACCACAGGCGGCGCAGCGAGCTTGTCGGTGAGTAATGGCGCCAGTACGCCGACCATCAGCATTACCGTTCCCAGCATCTACGGTGACGGCTCCAACGGCAGCAACGCTGGAATCTGCAACATTACCGTCAACACCAACTGGACGAACGTGACGGGCACGGTGGTGGGCAATGTGGCTTCGACGCCTGAGGCCAACGATGTCCAGTGCACCACTTTTTCGGTAAGCGGCGGGGTTACGCTGTATGTCCCCTCGGGTACCGTCATCCGGGCCATCGACGCGGTTACGATTAGCGGCGTGATTGTAGTCGAGCCAGGCGGGGGCCAAGGTCTTTACGCATTTCAGGCGTCGGTGACTTCTGTCAGTGGGAGCGTCGCGCTGCCATCGTCCGTTCTACAAAAGCTATCGAATCCCGGGGTCTTCGGAGGCGGAAACGGAGCCATGGAACTGGGGGACGGAACGGCCGGCTATGGCGGCGGAAGTCTGGTCATCCTGGCGGGAGGCAGCATCTCAATCAGCGGATCGATCGACGCAAACGGAAGCGCTGGTGCTGACGAATCCGTCAATGGCGGCAACGCCAGTGGCGGCGGGGCGGGTGGGATTCTCATCCTCGCCTCTAAGGTCTCGATCGACAATACCGGCTCCTTGTCCGCAGTTGGGGGCGTCGGTGGTCCGGCCAGTGGGAGCAACGACCACGACAATGGCGGCGGGGGAGGGGGCGGTCTCATCCACCTGTTCTCTCCTTCAAACACTGCAGGGAGCACCAATGTGACAGGTGGGGCCGCAGGAGCTTCGAGCGGATTCCTCGGGGATGGCACCGGTCTCGGAGGTGGAGCCATGGGAGGCAATGGAGGTGCGCCCGCAATCAGCTCGAATGCCACCGCCGGCTCCAGTGGGCTGGTCTTCACCACCATCGTCGCTGACCCTGCCACCTTGTTTGTGCGCTAGCGCGAAGCTTCCGCACGTCACAGTCTCGCCCCGCGGCTGGATGCAGAACGGTTCTCCAGCCGATGCCATGAGTCAGAGATTCAAGGCCAGTTTCAAAACTCGGAATGAATTGCGGACGAAAGGGAGATATCAGATGCGTGATCAGTACCTCGGAGGGATCCCGTGACTTTGTTCTTGCCATAAAGGGGCTCGATCGCACCAAGTCAACAAGAGCAGTAAGGATCCGGAGCGGACGGTAACGAAGTGGAAAGGCATCAAAAACCGATGGTTCTGCAGACGAGGAACTATGGTCTAGCGGCGTTGGCACTGCTCTTCGGTCTTGCGGCGTCGCTGCAGGCACAGGGCATCCTGACTGTCACGCCCTCGCGGACCATCACCACGACCGCCGGAACCGGCATTCCGGGCTACACCGGCAACGGCGGTGCGGCAACCTCGGCGACAGTTGCCGATCCCAGCGGCCTTGCCTACGATCCGAGCGGCAACCTCTACTTCGCCGATGCCCGGAATCACGTCGTCCGCGAAATATCGAGCACCGGCACGATCACAGTGATCGCCGGCACCGGGGTCCAGGGTTACGGAGGCGACGGCGCAGCCGCAACCTCCGCTTATCTGGACACGCCCACCGGCATCGCTGTCGACTCCAGCGGCAACCTCTACATCGCCGATTCTCACAATCACCGCATCCGCGAGATCAGTGGAGGCATCATCACCACCATCGCCGGCACCGGCGTACCCGGTTTCTCAGGGGACGGCGGGGCCGCGGCGGCCGCTCAACTCTGGCTCCCCTCGGCCATCGCCGTCGATGCCAACGGCAGCGTCTTCATTGCGGACACAAACAACCAGCGCATCCGCAGGATCACCGGCGGGACGATCTCCACCATCGCCGGTGACGGCGAACAGCTCTTCAGCGGCGACGGCGGAACCGCCACTTCTGCGGCGCTCGATACACCCACCGGCGTCGCCGTCGACACGAGCGGCAACATCTACATCGCGGATCGCCACAATCAGCGCATACGCAGGATTGCAGGCACCACCATCGCCACCATCGCCGGAAACGGCGCAGCGAGCTTCGCCGGCAGTTTCTCCGGCGACGGCGCCAGTGCGACCGCAGCCACCCTCGCCAAACCCCGTGGCGTCGGTGTCGATGCATCAGGGAACATCTACATAGCCGACACCGATAACCAGCGCATCCGCGAACTTGGCGGCGGAGTTATCGCGACCATCGTCGGCTCCGGCCAGCAAGGCTACGGAACCGATGGAGCCACACCGGTGAGCGTGAACCTGAACTCGCCCATGGCTGTCGCTCCGGACGCCCTCGGAGACCTGGCCATCTCGGACAAGCTGAACCAGCGCATCCGCGGCGCCGCGCTCCCGACCCTCACCTTTCCCAATCAACAGGTAGGCGTGCTGAGCGCAACACAGAGCGTGACACTGGCCAACACCGGCTCGGCCTCGATATCTGTTGCGAGTGTCACTTATTCTGGTGCTTTTGCAACAGCCCCCGGGGGGACATGCTCTGCGTTGCCCATCGCCCTGCCTCCGAACGCATCCTGCACCGAGAACATCGCCTTTCTCCCGGCAACCACCGGACCCGTCACGGGCGCGGTCATCTTTGGCGGCGCCGGTGTCGTCCCGCAGAGCATCCTGCTTGCCGGCACCGGCACCCAGTCCTCACAGACCGTACAGACCGCGACGACGATTGCACTAACCTCCAATGTGGCCGGACCTTTCGTTGGACAAGCCATCACTTTGACCGCAACCGTGACGCCGGCAGGCGCGGGCACAGCGACGGGAACCGTTTCGTTCTATGACGGCGCGCTACTGCTCGGCACAGCTCAGACGCTGCTTGCGAATGCGGCGTCACTTACCACGACAACGCTGCTTGCCGGTCCGCACAACCTCACAGCTGTTTACAGCGGCGACACGAACTTCATCTCCAGCACCTCCACGGTCCTCGTACAGCAGGTCGTGGGCTTCAGTCTCACCGTAGGCACGGGGAATCCGGGCGGCACTGCCAGCCAGACGGTCGCGCCGGGCCAAACCGCAACATTCGTCTTCAACCTGCTCCCGATCAGCGGCGCTATCCCATTCCCAGTGACGCTCTCGGCCACCGGGCTTCCTCCGGGGACGGTCGCGACATTCACGCCCAATCCCCTAATCATTGGCGCCAGCCCGGCCAGCTTCACCATGAGCATTCCGATCCCGCCAACGTCCAGCTCGATGCAGCGCACCAGCCTGTTCGGGGGCAGCACGATCGCGATCGGTCTGCTGTTGCTGCCATTTTCGCGCCGCTTCCGCCGTCTGCGCCTGCTATCGCTCTGTGCAGCCGTCCTGCTCGGCATCGCGGCCATCGGAGGAGTTACTGGCTGCGGCACGGAAAGCGTCCATTTCAACAACAGCCCGCAAACCTACACGATCCGTGTGATCGCCACACTCACCGAGACGGGCGGTATCACGTCGCAGCAATCCACGACGGTCAAGCTGACGGTACAGTAGAGGGTAACTCCTTCAGCCACGGGGTGAGATAGCTGCGCTGACTTACAATTACCAGCTCACGGCGCGCAATAGAGGCTAGACCAAAGAACGAAAGGTGAGGGCTGACTCCTGTCGTCCAAAACAGATCGCACCTTCGATGCCGTGTCATCCTGAACGGAGCATGTTTGGGGCCCCGGAAGCGACGAAGTCGATTCTGGGGTAAGCGAAGGGACGGATCTGCTTTTCGGGATGCCGGATGCCCCCGGCCCCTCGCCTTTGGGGACCGGGGATGAAAGCAACTCCGCTCAGATTTTTCCGTTGGAAGATTCTCGCAGCCTATGAAAGGCCAGCGCATCACTTGCCAGCCGGGGCCGCCTTCTTGTGCTCCACGAAGATGTGCGCTTGATGACAGCTCACACACGTCTTGTCTTTCATGAATGGATCAGACTTCAGTTGTGCTACCTGATCGGTGTGACAGCTGTCGCATGTGCTTAACCCCGGCGTGCCCGCGAAGCCCTTTGCTGTTGTCTCGCCATGGCACACCGTGCATTCGACACCGTTGGCGGCATGCGGGCTGGCTTTCCATTGGTCATAGATCACCTTGTGGCAACTGGCACAGGTATCCCC
>Ga0181535_10007303_pt1 | contig 11154 bp, 6 predicted proteins | sample PEATcosm2014_Bin_44_FD_119774 | JGI IMG/M metagenome (GOLD analysis project Ga0181535, IMG submission 119774) | Peatland microbial communities from MTU Mesocosm Facility, Houghton, MI, USA - PEATcosm2014_Bin17_30_metaG | ecosystem: Environmental > Terrestrial > Soil > Wetlands > Peat | place...
GCCACCGCACGCATCCTCGTCATTCCCGTCCCCGATCGCCACGGCATTTTGCAGGGCACCACATGGGGCGATATGCATGGTTGGCCCGGCTTCACGCGCCTGCGCATCGGCGAGCACACCACCGCAGCCGAACTTGCCGCCGACTGGATGATCACGCACGAGCTCACCCACATGGCGTTTCCCGATATGCCTTCCGATCCGGACGATCCCCGCGGCGACTCTCCCCAGCACTGGATCGAGGAGGGCCTCGCCACCTACATCGAACCCGTTGAGCGCGTGATGATTGGCGACTTAACGGCGCCGAGAATCTGGCACGACATGGTCCGCGACATGCCGCAGGGCGAGCCGCAGCCCGGTGACCAGGGTCTGGACCACACGCACACCTGGGGCCGCACCTACTGGGGCGGGGCCATGTTCTGCCTCGTCGCCGACGTCGAAATCCGCCACCAGACGCACAACCGCCTTGGCCTTCAGGACGCGTTGCGCGCCATCGTCGCCACTGGCGGCACCATCGACCACAACTGGGATCTGCCTCAAGCGCTCGCCGTCGGCGACCGCGCAACCGGCACGCATGTCCTTACCGATCTTTACAACCAGTGGAAAGACAAGCCGGTCCAGTACGATCTGCCCGCGCTCTGGACACAGCTCGGGATCAGCACCACTCCGAACGGTGTTGAGTTTTCGGATTCGGCGCCGCTGGCCGGCATTCGAGAGGCAATCACAAAGACGGCGGGAAATCCGATACCCGCGACCATCGCCCCAACGTCGCCGCCGGTTCCGGCTCCGTAGGTCCGATTGATTCCTGCCGAGGGTCGATCAGCGAGGTTGTTTACCTTTGTGTAAACTGCGTTACCGATTCGTCAATAGGTTGTTTATCGATAGGTGACTAGATAAATTATTGATTCTATTGAATAGGCGCTGAAAATGAGCCGAAATTGCACCGAAAACTGGGCAACTTTCAAAAAAATTTCGCGGCGGCAAATGCGCTTTGGTTCGCGCGTAAACGGGCGCGAAAAGGTCGCGGCAAGCGCAGGGTGGCTTGAGCAACCACAGATCGAGTATGCGGCAAAAGGCGGTAATTACCGGCAAACTTGGCGCACAGAATTTGCGCAGTGAAATCAACGATTTGCGGCGAAACTCGGCGAACGAGGCTCTTGACAACTGATGCGGTGAAGAAGTGAGCAAGGGAATTAGAGAGCGGGCGGAAGGAAGTTGTCACTCCTCGTGCGGATCAGTTTCCAGGTTGTCCAGCGCCGCCAGCTCCTCTTCCGGTACATCCCACCTGCGCAGCACCTTGTAGATCGTACCCGTCGAGAATCCCGCCGCCACCAACCTCCGCATCACTCGCGCTGTGTCCTTCTCGTTCGCCGGCTTGCGGATTCGCTTGCGCTCGAGGTGCGCGCGCGCCAGCTTCTCCTCATTGGTCTCGCCGTAACGGGCCTCCACCGTTTCCTTGATCAGGTCGGTGCGGATTCCCTTGCGCTGCAAATCCTGCTGCACGCGCCGCGCGCCCAGCTTCTCGTTCTCCTGGCGCAGCCGCGCGTAGGTCTCGGCGAAGGCGCGGTCGTCGAGGTATCCATGCTCCTTGAGCCGCGTAATTGCCGCGCGTACGGCCGCTTCGCCGTGCTCGCTCTGCTCGGCACGAGCGCTCATCAGGCGCCGCAGCTCAACTTCGGTGCGCATCTGCCGGCCCAGCGCCTTCACGGCGTACTGATAGAGGGCCGCCTCGTTCAGCGGCTCGCGCGGCTTGCGGGATTTGCGTGGGAAAGGCAGCTTCTAGCTCCCAGCTTCTAGCCTCTCGCTGATCCTACTGAGCGCAAGGCCGTTCGTTTTGCCGACACACAAGCTAGCCGCTAGAAGCTAGCAGCTAGCGGCTTGTCTTCGTCCACTCATCCACCCAATCGTTCACCGTCTTGTACCAGAGCTGCGAGTTTTGCGGCTTCAGCACCCAGTGTCCTTCGTCGGGAAAGTAGAGCATCTTGCTCGGCACGCCCTCGAGTTGCAGCGTGTCAAACAGTTGCAGCCCCTCGCTCAGGTCGAGCCGGTAATCGAGCTGCCCATGAATTACGAGCGTCGGCGTCTTGAAGTTCTTCGCGTAGTACGACGGCGAGAACTTGCGGAACGGGTTCTCGCTATCGGGCTTGCCGTAGTAGTCCCACGGATGGCCTTTGAACTCAAAGATGTTGAACCAGTCTTCTTCGGTCGTTCCAAACGCCGACTCCGCGTTGAACATGCCGTCATGGCTCACGATGCACTTGAAGCGGTCCGTATGGCCGAGGATCCAGTTGGCCATGAATCCGCCATAGCTCGCGCCGAGCGCGCACTCGCGCGTCTTGTCGATGAAGTTGTAATGCTGCTCCGCGTAATCCAGCCCCGTCATCAGGTCGGTAAAAGGCTTGCCGCCCCAGTCGCCGCTCACGCCCTCTACAATCGCCTGCCCGTATCCGGTCGACCCGCGCGGATTGATCATGACGACGACGTATCCGTTGGCGGCAAACAGCTCCGCGTTCCAGCGGTAGCTCCAGTCGTCGCCCCACGCGCCCTGCGGGCCGCCGTGGATCAGGAATTTCACCGGATACTTCTTCGCCGCGTCGAACCCCGGCGGCCGGATGATGAAACCCTGCAGCTTCGTCCCGTCCTTCGCCGTAAACCAGAAGTCTTCCATTTTCGGCAGATCGAGCTGCGCGAGGAGGGCGTCGTTGAGGTGAGTCACCTGAACGAGCTTGTCGTTCCGAGGGATGTCCGATGCGATGCTGACAGCGCTCATTTCGGCGGGCGCGTCGACCTTCATTCGACTGGCGACGATTGTGTAACCGTCGCGAAGTGGGTGAATGTCGCTAAACGCCCCTAGGCCCGGGACTAGCTTGGGATCCAAAACGTAGGCTGGATGCCCGTCGATCGTTGTGAGCATTAACGGTGATTCGCCTTGCTGGCCGGATGTAAAGTAAATCATTTTCGAATCTGGAGCCCAAGCGATCTCGTCGACCCAGTCGTCGAATCTTGGAATCAAGTTTGCGACCGTCTTCGCCGCACGGTCGTACACCGCCAACCCGAACTTGTCGCTCTCGTATCCGTTCCGCGCCTGAGATCTCCACGCCAGATACTTCCCATCAGGCGAGTAAGCCGGATTGAAGTTGCCACCGGCCGACGTACTCACCTTCACCGGCTTCGCTGCAGGATCGGTCAAATCCAGTGTGAAGATGTCCGCGTGGGTCGAGACGGCCGGCACGGGATCGAAGTTCTCTGTAAACGCCAGCTCCTTTGAGTCGGGGGAGATGTCGCATCCGCAGCCCTGCTCGATCGATGCATAGTCGGGCGGCACATAGTGCGTGTCGCCAGGATTCAAATCGCGCATTCCACCACCATCAACCAGAACCTGAAAGAGATGGAGTCTCTTGTCATTCGTGAAGTGGTCCCAGTGCCGATACATCAGGTGCGTCCAGATCTGCGCCTTCACCTTGCTGGCCGCCAGCGCCGCATCGCGACCCGCATTGCACTTGTTTCCGGTGTCGAAGTCCGCCATTGAAATCGCCGGGCAATCCGGATAAACCTCCGACGTGAACACAATCGAGTGGCCGTCCGGCGCCCACTTGGCGTTGTCGGCCTCGGTCGCAATCGCCGTCAGCTTCTTCGCATTGCTGGTCGCGCCCGTCGCCGCGTCGAAGTCCGCGAGCCACACCTGCTGCCCGTTGTCTCGACTTGAGAGAAACAGAATCCGCTTTCCATCCGCGGCAAATTGCAGACCGCTGTCTCCCGCCTGAGCAACCGCCAGCTTCATCGGTTCACCGCCCGCAATCGCCTGCAGCCAGAGCTCCGCTCTTTTAGTGTTTTGGTTGAGGTCCACGCTTGTAACTGCATACGCCAGCCACTTGCCGTCGGGCGAAACGGCCGTATCACCCAGCCGCTTCATCTGCATCATGTCCTCAAACGTCATGGGCCGCTTGGGTCCGGCGGTTGGCGCGGCCTGCGCGCGCGAAAGTGCTGGAAGGACGAACGCAAGAGCAAACATCAGGAGAACGGAGAATCTGCGCATGGAATGCCTCACCGCGCGTGGCGAATGATCTCTCCACGCGAAGAAAAAGTGTACACCGGAAAGGCAGTTCGCAGTTCTTAGTTCGTAGTTCGCAGTCGAGTGCGTCCGCATCGCCGCGAAAACCCGGCTCTATGCATGACCAACTGTGAACTACGAACTGCGAACGATGAACTGTTTCACTTGTTCTCGTTGCCGGTCAGGCGGAAGGTGATGGTTCCCCAGAAGAGCCGCGCCCGCATCTGCACCGGCAGATGACGCTCATCGTCGGTGTACCAGATCCAGATGTTGCCGCGGTTCTTCACCACGCCTGCGTCGGCGGTGGGCTGCACCCGAATCGTCTTGAATGTGCCCAGCGGAGTCTTGATCTCCTCGCGCCCCTCAACCTTCATGGTCACTTGCACCGTGCGCTGAGCGTCGGCTACGGGGATCACAAGGCTGCTTCCCACGACCAGTTGCTGCGAGCCGGGGTAGAACACGCCCGTCAACAGATCGGTCTCGCAGCCCTTCACTGGAGACTCCGCATGCTTGGCCTGGCCGGTAACCATATTCTTTTCGTCGAGAATCGATTTGGACGCGCCGTAGTCAATGTGGAGCGTCGAGTTGAACTGGCGCCGGCCTTCGACAGTCTGCTTGTCGAAGTCGTACGTGCAGCCCTTGGCCAGGTCGAAATCGGATTGGAAGTTATCGACTACGTGAAAAATGAGATTGATGGCGCCGCTGGTAAACGCCGAGGCAATCACGCGCTCGCGATCCCCAGCCGCTTCAAAGTGGACGACGGCAGTACCCGCGGGAAAGACACGCCAATCGACCGAATAGGTAAGGGTCTCTTTCTGCGGAAAGCTGAAGCCGGCGCGCGGCGGCGCGAGGATGCCGGCATCCTGGCCGGCCGCTGTGGCCGCCAGCGTAAGCACGAACATGAGGGTGACTGCGACAGCGCGTGTCTTCAATGTTCGGCACGGCTCCTGATGGCACGGTTTCTTATGAATTGACCTGGCCCCTTCTCTTTGGACTTCACTTACGCGGAAAGCGCTCACCAGGCCCGGTGCAAAAGGATCTCCAGCACCGGTCGCAGGCAGAGCAGGCTCAGGTACAGCAGTGCGGCCCCTAAAGCAGAATTGTACTCGCGGTGCTTGAGGTAAAGGGCGAACGAAAAGCCGCCCGTAGCCGCCTGGTTAACTGGCTGGGAAACAGCGGGTTTGCTTAGTTCGCCCGGCGGCCTGGCGGGCCTAAGGCGCGGGATAAAACGGGGCACGCTGCGGCAATAATTGTCGAACTCTGGAAATGCGCTGCGGAGGAATTGCTCCTCCGAAGCGATGACCGGAATGTAGATTGCGGCGAATCCAACCGCGAGCATCAGCGCCAGGGGCCAACTGAGCAGCGCCACCGCGAAACCGGCAGCGATCAGTGTCGATCCCAGATAGAGCGGATTGCGCGTGTACGCATAGGGTCCTGAGACAGTGAGCTCCTGATTTTTCTTCACGGTGCCGGATGCAAGCGCGCGTAGTGCCAGTCCCGGAAGAACCAATAGCAGACTCCAGGCGATCGCAGTTGGATGCGGCGCGCGGCGAACGACCTCGACGAGATAGACGGCTGCGGTGAGAAACCCCAATGGGACGCGAATGCGGCGCGCAACCTTCTGCCACCGCCACTGCATGGGGCGGCCTTTTGGAGGAGAGCTGTGGCCGGTCGGCTGATTCATCGGGCGCCCTCCTCTCCCGGCAACTCATCGCCGATCAGCTCGTCGGCGGCGCGGAGAACATCGTCCGGCGCGATGGTCAGAAGGCCGGGATCGGGCGCGGAGCGGCGCGAGTGGTCGCGACGGCTCTCCGGATTGCGAAGGACGCGGGCGCGCGTGCCGTAGGGACCGTTGCGGCTCGGATCAGTGGGGCCGTAGATGCCGACCACCGGACGGCCGAGCGCGGAAGCCAGATGCAACGGTCCTGTGTCGCCGCCGATGCAGAGAGCGACGCGGCGCGTGAGCGCGATCAACTGCGGCAGCGTTGCGGTAAGCGTTACGGCACTTCCTGAAGCGATGGCAGCGGCGAGCGGCTCTTCGCCCGGCCCGGCGTTGACCACGACGTGCAAGCCGCGCTGCGCCAGCCCCTCGGCAACCGAGGCATAGCGCTCGGGCGGCCAGCGCTTGGCGCCCCAGCCGGCTCCCGGAGTGATGAGTGCAATAGGCCGAGCGGCGCCTGGAAAAGTGTCGGCGAGCCATGCGGCGCACCAGGATTCCGCATCTGGATCGACAGGCAGTTGCGCGTCCACCGAAGAAAGCACGTCGCCCGCGACGGCAGAGGCGAGTTCCACATCCTGCTCGATGACGTGCGCGCCGTGCGTGACGATGCGCTCGGTGAAGAGCCACTGCGCAGGCCACTCGCGCGGTGCGGCCTCGCCGATGCGGCGCGCGCAGCCGCTCATGCGGCAGATGACCGCGGAGCGGATTGCACCCTGAAGGTCGAGGACGGCGCTATACTCCGCGGCACGGAGCTCACCGCGCAACGCTTTGATCGATTGGCGTGTTTTGGCGCTCAACGGATGGCGCTTCCATTCCCGGCTTGGAGCGAAGTGCAGACGATCGACGACTGGCATTGCCGAATCTCGCGCGCACGCTCCAGTGCTTCGGGCTGCGCTGATCCCTGATCCCTGTCCGTTCGTTTCCTTGGTCCCTTGGTCCCTCGGTCCCTCGGTCCCCGCTCTTAGCAGCGCCTGCCAGCGCGGCTCGACAACCCAGCCGATTTGCCAGCCGGGATGAGCCAGACGTAGCGCCGTGACCGCAGGCAGCGCGTGAAGAATATCGCCCATTGCACCCAAACGGACAATGAGCAGGCGGAAGTTGGACTGCGTGTGCAAAGATTGATTTTCGCACAGCCGAGTTCAAGTTCAGGTGGAATGCAGCGCTGAGCCGTGCGGTCCACTCCGGCGGTACAAGCAGACGCACCGGAAGACGAGCGCTGCCTTTACGCCTCTTCGGCTTGGTCGGAGGCGGGAAGAATGTCGGTTGGGCGCGCCACCCACACGTAAAGCGTTGGCAGCAGGAAAATGCTCATCAACAAATTTGTGATGAGGCCGCCGACAATCACAATGGCAAACGGCCGCTGCGAATCGGATCCGATGCCGTGAGACAGGGCGGCCGGAAGCAAGCCCAGCGTGGCGACGAGCATGGTCATCATGATGGGGCGCAAACGTCCCACAGCTCCCTCCACGGCTGCGTCTTCCACGGGCAGGCCGCGAGCGCGCAACTGGTTGATGTATTCCAGCAGGATGACGCCCGATTGAACGGAGACTCCGAAGAGCGCCAGGAAGCCGACTTCAGAAGAGACGCTGAATTCGGTTCCGGTCACCAGCAGGACCAGCAAGCCGCCAATGCTGGCCATGGCCACCGTAGCCAGAATCAGGATGGCCCACTTGAACGACCGATACATGGAATAAAGGATGATGAAGATCAGCAGCGCCGTAATGGGCACGATGATCAGCATCCGCGCTTCGGCGCGCAGTTCGCTTTGGAACTCGCCTTCCCAGCCAATGTGATAGCCGCGCGGCAGCTTGACTTGCGCATTCACTTTCTGGATGGCTTCACGGACGGCGTCGCCCAGAGCCCTGTCGCGCACACTGTACTTGATGGCGACGTAGCGCTGGTTGTTTTCGCGATAGATCTCCGAGCCCTCGTCGGCTTCCTTGACGGTACAGAGCTGAGCGAGGGAAACGCGCTCGCCCGTGGGTGACAGCAGGCGGATGTTGTCGATCGCATCGCGCGTGCTGCGATATTGAGGAAGGTAACGCAGAGTGAGGTTGTAAACCTCCTCGCCCTTGAGAACCTGAGTGAGGGCGTTGCCGCCCACTGCCGTCTGGATGGCATCCTGAACGTCGGCGACATTGATTTGCCAGCGCGCGGCTGCCTGCCGATCCACCACGTAGTCCAGGTCGGGCTGCCCGGTGACATTGAGGACACCGAGATCCTCAACGCCCCGCACATGGCTCATGACGCCGGCAACCTGGTTGGCCGTATCTTCAAGCACGTGCAGGTCGCTGCCATAGACCTTGGTGGCCAGTTCGCCCTTGACGCCTGAGACCGCCTCTTCCATGTTGTCTTCAATAGGCTGCGAAAATCCCCAATCGACACCGGGGAATTTCTGCGTCAGCTCCAGGTTCATGGCCGCGATCAGGTTGTCTTTGTTCTGGTGAAAAACGGGGCGCCACTGATCCTTTGGCTTCAGCCCCACAAAAAACTCGGTATTGAAGAAGCCAGTATGGTCGGTTCCGTCATCCGGACGGCCGGTCTGGCTGGTGCAGTCGGTCGTCTCAGGAAACGAACAGAGCAAGACCCTGGCTTCGTTTGCCACGCGGATTCCGTCGGTCGGTCCGGCACTCTGGTCAAGCTCGCCGCGAACCCAGAGCGCGCCCTCATCGAGATGAGGCAGAAACTCGGAGCCAATCACGCCGCTGAAAACCAGAGCGATGGCCAGGAGGAGCGCGGCCACGCCCCCGGTCAGCACGATCCGTTGATGGCGAATGGCCCAAGTGACGCCTCCGCGATAGCGCTCCCGCAAAAGCTCCATCACGGGATTCTTCCACTCGCTGGCGCCTTTACTGAGCAAAATACTCGTCAGCACGGGGGCCAGCAGAATGGAATAGATGAGCGCGCCCAGAAGCGCGAATGCCACCGTCAACGCCATGGGACGGAACAACCGGCCCTCGACGGCCTGCAGCGTGAAGATGGGCAGGTAAGCGGTGATGATGATGGCGATGGCGTAAAAGACAGGCCGCTGCACTTCATGAGCGGCGTCGCGAATTTTCTCCTGCGGCGCGCGCGGGTCGTCCTTGTGCGAAAGGTGGCTGATGATGTTCTCGACCATCACCACAGCTCCCTCAACGACCATGCCAAAGTCCAGCGCGCCGAGCGAAAGCAAGTTGGCGGGAATATGCGCAAGGTCAAGGCAGGTGGCGGCAAACAGCAGCGAGAACGGAATGGTGAGGGCGACAACCAGAGCGCCACGCGCATTGCCGAGAAAGAGAAACAGAATGACGACAACCAGGATCATCCCCATGGTAAGGTTGCCCAGAACCGTGTTGGTCGTGAAATGCAGAAGGTCACTGCGGTCAATAAACGGAACGATTCTGACTCCCTTGGGCAGAATCTGGTCGTTGAGCTCTTTCACTTTCTGGTGGATTCCGTCGAGGGTCGGCTGGGCATCGTCGCCCTTTTGCAGCGCCGCAATACCAGAGACCGCATCGTCATCATCGAGGATTCTGCCGTCGGGCATGTGCTTGGCGCGGCCAAACCGGCCCAGCCGAATCTCCGGCCCCTGGGTGACGACGGCGATATCCTTGACGCGAACCGGAGTGCCGCTTTTTGTGCTGACCACCGTGTTGCCGATATCCTGAATGTCCTTGACGAGGCCAACCTCGCGGACATTGACCTCCTGCTCGCCCTCTTCAATGAAGCTTCCGCCGGCATTTGAATTGTTACTGGTCAGTTGCTGCTCGACCTGGCCAATACTGAGCCCGTAGCCGATGAGCTTGTTGGGATCGATGAGGACCTGATACTCGCGAGTCGGCCCGCCAAACGGGTTGACATCGACGACGCCGGGAACAGACTTCAGATTCTTTTCGATGACCCAGGTTTCGAGCGACTTCAGATTCATCACGTCGTATTCCGGGTTCGTGCTTTCCAGACTGTAGAAATAAATCTGCCCGACCGGGCTCCAGTCTGTTCCCATCTGCGGCTGCACACCCGCGGGCAGCGTTACCTGGGAGAGCCGCTCGAGAACGTGCTCGCGATTTTCGAAGTTGGTTGTGTCTTCTCCGAAGACCATCTCCACGGTAGAAAGCCCGAAGATGGACCAGGAGCGAACGTGCGCAACGCCCGGAATGCCGTTCATCGCGGTTTCAAGCGGAATCGTGACCTGTTGCTCGATTTGTTCGGCGGAGATGCCGGGCCATTGCGCGATGACATCGACATAGTTGTTGGCGACGTCAGGATAGGCTTCGACCGGCAGGCGATGGAACGACACGATGCCCCAGGCGAAGAGAACTATTCCAATGGCCAGCACCATGAGGCGGTTCTGGAGCGCGAAATCGACCAGCTTCCGGATCATTGGGCCTCCGCCGTGGCTTCGAGCTCAAGCACGTTTCCGACGACCTGCTGACCAGGGACAATGCCGGAAAGAATCTGCTCCATGTTGTTGGGCAGCGTCTCGCCCGGAGTAACCTCCACACGCTTGAACTGGTTGTTGCCAGCTGGAACGAAGACCCAGTCGCGATCGTGCAGATGGAGGATGGCGGTGGACGGCACCACGGCATGCGCGACGGTGTTGCGGCTTAAGAGCGTGGCGGTCACATACATGCCGAGGCGAAATGTGCCGGGGTTTGTCACCTGGATGCGGACTTTTGCGGTGCGGATCGTGGGATCCATGACGGGACCGATATCGCTGACGCGACCGGTGAACACTTTACCGGGAATCGCGTTGACGCGAATTTGCGCCTCCTGCCCCAGACGCAGTTGCGGCAGGTCGTTCTCATAAACGTCGCAGATTACCCAGACCACGGAGAGATCGGCGATGGTGAACGCAGTCGATGAGCCTGAATAAGTGACACCTGTCGCCGCGGCATTCGTCACGTTTTGCGCGACGATGACTCCGGAGATCGGCGCATAGACATTCACAATGCTGCTGGGGTGGTTCTTGTCGACGCCCAGCGTAGTCAACTGCTGCTCCGCCGCTGTAAGGTCGGCTTTGGCATCGGCTTCCGAGTCCTGGGCCTGCTCCAGCATCGCCTCTGAGATGGCGCCGTGCGCATAGAGATCTTTCGCGCGGATGAGCGCCTTGTCTGCCAGCTGCTCGTCGTTTACAGCTTTCAGGTACGCGTCGAATGCATTGGTGATGTCGGGACTTTGCACCTTGAGAAGCAACTGGCCCTTCTTGACGTTTTCGTCGAGGCTTGCGCGAATGTCGACGACGCGGCCGCTGGCCAGCGAGATGACCGGTACTTCACGGGAGATGTCAGGAAAAACCGAGCCGGTGACATCGAGCCTGGTGGGCGAATCGACGCGGCTCGCGGTGACCAGCGGGAACTGCCTGGAATCGTCAACGGAAATCAGCCCGGCGTCGCCGGTTTGAGTGACC
>Ga0181535_10007306_pt1 | contig 11153 bp, 10 predicted proteins | sample PEATcosm2014_Bin_44_FD_119774 | JGI IMG/M metagenome (GOLD analysis project Ga0181535, IMG submission 119774) | Peatland microbial communities from MTU Mesocosm Facility, Houghton, MI, USA - PEATcosm2014_Bin17_30_metaG | ecosystem: Environmental > Terrestrial > Soil > Wetlands > Peat | place...
CCGCTTCCTCCGGTAATTCCATCTGATTTTAAATACCACTGTCCAGTATATTTACCGTTTTGATCAAATTTTTGTATCCGGGAATTATTGGTATCGACAACGTATACAAAGCCATCATTATCAACAGCTATACCTACTGGATCATCAAATTTCCCATCTATATTGCCTATATTGCCTTTTTCTCCCCATTGAAGCATATACGAACCATCTGAATAGAATTTTTCTATCCTATTATTACCACGGTCAACAACGTATATTGAATTTTTATTATCAACTGTGACAGCAAAAGGATTATTAAATTCACTTTCCCCAGTACCTGTATTTGGCGTTGAATCACCCCATTGCCCTATGTATTTTCCATTGGAAGTAAAATGTTGAATCCGATTATTCCCGGAATCAACTACAAAAACATCTCCTATACTATTCACCGCAATTCCGCACGGATTATTAAATTGCCCGTTATTCTGACCTTTTTCACCCCATTTAAGAATGAACTTGCCATCAGAATCAAATTTTTCTATCACGTTTTCTTTATAAGATATATATATATATATATTACCTGTTTTAATCCCTCGTTGCCTGCAACTGCGCCGGATTCTTCATATCCTCCGCCGCCATATCCCCATGCCAATTTAAAAGTTGGAGCTAGGTCTTTGTTTGGGGATATTTTTGGATTTTTCGAACAAGCACAAATTAATAATATTATTATTGCAAGAAATAATAATATACATTTTTTTACATATTTTCCCGCATCCATTGTATCCCTCCTTATTTTGATAAAAACTATCAGCTTTTGTTCTGCTTTTTTCAACTGTTATCCGTCATATCAAAACCACCCGGCCTGTTTTCGTCACTGATTTTACTCTAATTGATGTTTAAATCAATCGTTGGGAATACCCGGAACCGGATCAATGAACGCGGAACAGCCCGTTCTGTAGCGATACGACCAGCAGCCTTGGCCCGGCCTCGTCTTCCGCCATGAACAGGAATTTTTCAAGCGAAGGGCTCACCGCCCTTAAGCGCGTCAAATTAATGTATTGTTTTACCATGACCCCGCCTTCATAATGCCTGTATACCTTGTTATCCCCGTTAAGCGTGTATATCGGCCCCGTGGCGGATGTGTCGTAGAAACCGAAGAAAGAATTCAATCCGTTCCTGTACCTGAACTCAATTACCGGTGTGCGCCTCAAATATTTCGGGGCCGAGCCGAACCTTAACACTTCGGTCTGTTCGAGCTTAGTCCCGGATACGGCCACTATCCCCTCATAATACCTGCCGGGTGCGTTGATCCTTGAGGCGCTTATATACCTGCCTGGCTCACCCGGTTTTAACTCGCGTGAGAGGCCCGATGTTTCATACCTACCGGCATCAACGGCTTTTTTATATTCGTCCGGCTTCGTGAATATCGCCGTTTTCCTGGTACCGGACTTCACGTCGTAGGTCACTATCTCCCCGGTGCGCGCTTTTTCACCGGCCTGCTTGGCGAAAATAAATTTTCCCGAGTCTGACCGCAAAGGTATCAGGGAATAATCCTGGTGGAGGAATTCCGCGCCAACCCTGTCCCATAAACCGCGGGCCGTATCGTAAATGAAGAATTGCGCCTCATGGTCGAACCTGCGTTTCCTGTAATCATTTTTCAGGACAACGACCATGATCCTGCTGTCGTCATCCGCAAGGAAAACACCGTCATAAAACCTGCAGCCCTTGCCGAATATGCCGCCCCATGGTATGAGCGTGGAGCCGCTGACCGGCAGCGGCCGCAGCCTTTCAGCGTACTCCTGGCAGCCGTATCTGACAAATTTAGGTTTTTCCGCTGTTGAACCCTGTCCGGCAATGATGGGTCCGGCTATGAAAACAACGAGCAAAAACATGCCCAGCAATTTTCTCATCCGGCCTCCGGTTTTGTAATTTACTTTATGAACAGTGCGAAAAAACCCTTTCTCATCATCATTACCGCTATTGCAGCCAGTAAAAGCGCCATGATCCTCGACATTGCACCGACGCCGTTCTTGCCTATTACTTTTATTATCACCCCTGAAAATCCGAAGATCGTCACCGCTATGAAAACATTCAGCACAACCGAGATTATTGTTGCCCCCACGCCGTACTGGTCCACGATTATAAGGCATGTTGTCAGGACGCCGGGCCCCACGATGAGCGGTGTCCCAAGCGGCACTGCTCCGAGTTCGGCGGCAGGGACCGCGCGCTGCTTTTCCGTGGTCAAAAGGTCGCGCAGGGCTATGCAAAAAAGTATAAAACCACCGGCTATCATGAAATCATTTATGGTTATGCCGAGTATCGAGAATATTCCCTTTCCGACGAGTATAAAGGCCAGGGCCAGGCTGACCCCGGTCACGAAAGAATTAAAAAGCGCGGACCTTTTTTCCTTCTCGTTCATTGAGCGCGTCAGCGACATGAACATGGGCAGGACGCCTATGGCGTCCACAGCCACAAAAACCGGGATAAAAGCAAGCAATAAATTTTTGAACATATTATATCCTCCGTGCAAGGGTTCCCTTCATTCCATTATGATATAATTATGCTATCCGGGACGTTTTAAGTCAATATACTTTACAGTGGGACAAATGGATAAGGGAGGGCTGTCGGAAAAATTTTTATTTAAGGACGGGGTTATCTTCCCAGCACACTCAGGATGCCGTTTATAAATGTCAGCGGATGGGGGGGGCAGCCGGGAACAAAAAGGTCCACCTTATGCGCGGAAAAGAATTCCCTGTCTAGGGCTTTTGATCCGGCGAATATTCCGCCGGATATCGCGCATGAACCCACGGCAATTATGATTTTCGGCCCTGGCATGGCCCGGTAGGTTTCTTCGATGGCAAATGCCATGTTTTTTGTGAGCGGCCCCGTAATGACCAGACCGTCAGCATGTCGGGGCGACGCTGTAAAATCAATACCGAAGCGTGGCATGTCGAAATTCACGTTCAATGCCGCGTTGAGTTCCATTTCACACCCGTTGCAGCCTCCGGCCGAGACCTGCCTTAATTTCATGGACCTGCCGAATATCCTTTTTATTTCGCTCCTGCATTTTACCCCTTCTTTTTCAAACGCTTCGGCCGATCCCGCGGCTGTAACCTTCAGTTTATCCGGCGAATCCACGCTCATCCTGTGAAAATTGGTGAATTTTATCTCGTTGTTTTTGCAAGCCCTCTGACAATCCCCGCAAAAAACGCATTTTCCAAGATCCAGGCTCAAAGGTTCCCTGGTAATGGCCCCTGTGGGGCAGACAGAATCTGCGGTAAAATCATCACCTGCCCTGCCATTAATTTCAGGCAATCCCCTGAACGCCCCGTTTACAACGGCTTTTTTTACATCCGGAATAAATTGCCGCCCCTGGCGCATCCTTATCTCTATGATATTGGACATTTAGGCTCCTTTTTATTATTACGTCAAAACAAACCTTACAGATCGTTACCGCAGTATGAAAGATCGAAACTTTTATTGCACAGCGGAAAATCTGATATCCCGTTGTTCCTGACCGCGAGCGCCAATCCATACCAGTTGTTGAACGACGGGTCCTTTACCTTTATCTTTTTCATCATGCCATTTTCATCCGTGATTCCGATGTACACGATGCCGCCCCTCCAGCCCTCGACAACGGAAGCGCATATCACATTCCCGGACGGCGAAGGCTCTTCGGCCATGATATTCCCCTGCGGGAGGTTGTCGCACATATCGTTTATCAGCCTGATCGACTGGCCTATTTCCATATAACGCAGGTAAGCCCTGGCAAAACAATCGCCGCTCTCGAGCACCTGCTTGCGCACGGGAAAATTAATATACGCGCCGGAAGGATGGTCCTCGCGCGCGTCGATGGCTATCCCCGACGCCCTTGCCGCAAAACCAGTCAGCCCGATCTTTACCGCGTCCTGTTTTGCCACAACACCGGTCTGCTGCAGCCTGGACAGGACGCTGGCCGCGCCGAACATCTGTTCCGCCATTTCCCGTATCCTATCATAGGCTTCATTAACGCTGTCCTTGATCTCTTTTGCCGTTGCCGCGTCAATGTCAAAAAGCACCCCGCCCGGCCGCACAAGCCCGCGGCCGAACCGTGAGCCGCACAGCCTCAATGAAGCGTTTATTATTTTCGTCCTGTTGGCGCCGAAAACCGCGCTTCCCACAAGGTATGCGATGTCTCCGGCCATCGCAGACAACCCGGCCGTGTGCATGGCCGCGCGCTCGAGTTCAAGGGCTATGGCCCTTATTACATGCGCCCTGCGCGGCGCGTCCGCACCGGAAAGCGACTCAAAAAGCGACGCATAAGCCGATGCGTGCCCCACAACGGTGTCGCCGCACACCGACTCGGCAATGTGAGGCCCTTCCGCTCCCGCGCGTTCCAATAACGGCTCCACGCCCCTGTGCTGGTAACCCAGTTGTATCTCAAGGTGCTGAACTTTTTCACCGGCGCACTGGAACCTGAAATGTCCGGGTTCTATTATACCCGCATGCACCGGGCCGACCGACACCTCGTGCATTTCAGAGCCCGTCGAGGCAAAGAAGGGGTATGCGTCCATATTTTCAGCCTTGCCTTCCGCAGGATATCGCACCGGTTTCAGCCAGGGATGCCCCGCGGGCGTTATACCGAAAGCCTCAAAAAGTTCCCTCTCAAATATATGGAACATGGTGGCGTCCTGCGTGAAGCTGCGGTAAGACCCTCCTGCTTCCAAAAGGCACGACGACAAAAGTATGGATGACGCGTCGTCATCGGCCAATGCCGCATAAAGGCGCGTCCTTGAAGGCCCGGCATCCACGCCGAAGAAGCCAATAACCCTCTTTCCCGTTTCACACATTGAGATGACCGCCGGCCTGAACTCCGTCATCGAAAATTCCGGGACATCCTTCAGGGCCACGGGCCTGTTGTTTTTTGTAAGTTTGAAATGATCCATAAAAAATGCCCTTATATGGACGCCGCGGCGAGAATAAAACCCGCGAGCGTCAGGATGGCGATAAATGCCGTTTGTGAAATGTAACGAAGAGGCGAGAGTTTTTCTTTTTCCGCCCCGACAAGCGCTTCCCCGAAACACATTTTGAAGACAGCCGAAGACATTCCGTATATTACCGCCGTCAAAAGCAGAAGCAGGGCCGCTGCCTGCGGCCACAACCCGGCCGCGAACATTACGCGCAGTATCTTGAACTCGCTGAAAAACAGCGGGGAGGGTGGAATGGCCGATATCATTACAAAAGAGCCTATCCACAGCCATGCCGTGGTCCTGTCGCTTTTCATCATTCCGCTCACGGCTGATATTTCCCTGGCGTCGTAGCGTTTAAGGATGTTGCCCGATGTAAGGAAGAAAGCCGCCTTTGAAAACGAATGTCCGGCGGCCTGTATGAATACGGCCGGTATCGCCCCGTTGCCCAGGCTCAAACCGACGGCAATGAGTCCCATATTTTCTATGGAGGAATAAGCAAGCATCCTTTTATAATTTCCTATCCTTATGATATAAACGGCCGCCACAAAGACCGATAAAAGCCCCATAAACATAAGGTACCCGGCCGCTTCCCTCTCAAGCCCGGAGAGGATCATGATCTTTTGTATCCTTATTATCGCCATCATGGCGCAGTTCAACAGAGTCGCCGATAACAGGGCCGAGACCGGCGAAGGCGCCTCGGAATGGGCGTCCGGAAGCCAGGAATGGACCGGCGCGAGTCCAGCCTTGGTGCCGAAACCCACCGTCATAAGGACAAATGCGGTCTTGAGCCAGAGATGGTTCATAAACGGCGCCGCCTGGTAAAGGGACCCGAAAGAAAGCGGCTTTTGCACGCCGGGTATTGAAGCGCACAGGAAAATGATCCCGGCGAAGGCAAAAGCTATGGCGATGGAGCATATGAAAATATATTTCCATGCGGCCTCAAGTGCGTTCTTTCCCGCCTTGTAATAGATGAGGTAAGCGCTTGCAAGGGTCGTCGCCTCGATGAATATCCACATCAATCCGAGATTGAACGACATAAGAACCGCGGTCATGGCCCCCGCGAATATTAGCAGGACCGCGGAGTAATAAGTGGTTTTTAGGACCGCGGCCTCCGATTTCTTTATAAAATCAAAGTTATAAAGCGCCACCCCCGCGAAGACCACGGAAAGTATCCAGAGAAATATAATGTTGGTCTCGTCTACGCCGAAATATCCCGACAGGCTCCCGGGATCTGCCGTGAGCCACGCGGTAAAAAAAAGATGTCCGGCCGCGTATATTACGGGGAGAATCGCATTTGCCCCCTTTGAACGGAATACAAATACCATGGCCGCGAAGAAAGGCGCCAAAAGCAGGAGCAATAAAAGCGCCATGCCATTAATCCTTTAGTTCGGAGAGCATGTCCACTTCCTGCTCTTCGAAAGTCGAATTTATCCTGGAGACAAAAAGGCCAAGCAAAAATACCGCTATGAACAGGTCGAGCAGCACGCCCAGGTTCACTATAAAGGGCATTTCCCCGGAAAAAGAGAGCGAAAGGAGGAATATGCCGTTTTCCATCATAACGAAACCCATCACGTGCGTGATGACTTTTTTCCTGCTTATGATTATGAAGAGCCCCGTGGCGACCGCGGAAAGCGCCGCTCCGAAAAACAGCGCGTTTACCCCGGGCATGGCACCGCTCCTTAACATAAGAAACGACACGTAAAAGCCCGCCGCAGAAATGGCGGTGGCAAGCACCACGGAATAAAAATTCGGAAGGTAGGGCTCGTCCTCGCGCAGTATGCCGTTCTTCCTGACCGTATACATAAGGAACCACGGTATTATGACGGTCTTAAAGGCCAGGGTTTCCACGCACAAAAATATCAGCGATGCGGCCGGCATCCCCCTTCTCCCGAAAATAACGCAGAGCATGAGCAAAAATCCCTGAAGGGCCAGGGCCCTTATATAAGCCTCTATCCTGCTAGTGGCGCAGGCATAAATCAGCGTCATGCCGAATATTACCGCAAAAAATGCCGTCACCTTGCGCCTCCCGACATGAAAATGAAGGCGGCGCACATTATTATGGCCGCAATTGAAGACATAAAAAACACGAACTGCGGCACATGCGTCATGCGGAGCCTTGCCATCAGCGATTCAATGCATCCGGTCGTTACAGCTACGGCCAGGATGACGCACACCAGAACGCACAGAGAGAATAACGCGGATGACCCGGCCGGAAGGAACAGCAGGGCTATCAGCGCGCTTAACAACACCGTTTTGAGGTTCTGTGTATATATGACAAGCGCCATGTCCGGCCCTGAATTGTCCAGGATCATGGCTTCATGTATCATTGTAAGTTCAAGATGTGTGGCCGGGTCGTCTACAGGAACCCGTGAACCTTCCGTGAGTATCATCACAAGCAGCGCCGCGGCCGCAAGGCATGCTATCATATATCCGGCCGGCGTCCCGGACGCGGCAAAGGCAGCCAGCGATGAAAATGAGCCTTTGCCGGAGACGGCGGCAGCCGTGGCCATAATGACGAAAAATGCCGGTTCTATAAATGCCGTAAACGACGCTTCCCTGGAGGCTCCCATGCCCTCGAAACTGGAGCCCGTGTCCATGGCGGAAACAAGGGAAATGAATTTTGACAGGCCGAAGAGATACGCAAAAATAATGAAACCGCCCTCGATGTCGATAATCGGAGCCTGGGAGCAAATCGGCACCAGGCATGAGGCCGCAAGAACCGCGCCGCAGGATACGGCCTGGGCCGCGAAAAACACCGGCGTGGTCGTCACGCTTACAACCATGCCTTTTGACATATATTTCATAAAATCATAAAGCGGCTGCATGACCGGCTGTCCGCGCCTTCCGGCCCATAACGATTTCACCCTGACAATGACGCCGGCGGATATGAACGGCATGAACACTACCACAAGTATAAAAAACAGGATGGCCATCATTTCACCGCCCATATAAGGGATATTACCAGGAAAATTATGCCGTAAAGGATGTAGCGCTGCATGCTGCCGCTCTGGATCCAGACGAACAGTTTCAGGAACCGCCGAACGCCGGCGGCAACCGGCCTTACCAGTAATTTTTCAAAGGCGTCGGAAAAAACAGGCTCATATGAGGCCTTTTCCGGAAAAAATCCCGCGGGTTTTATTTCATTTTTTTGTTTTTCAATAAACGGGTCCATTATCCTGGTGAAAGGCTCGGAATACGAATACGCGCTATACTGCATCCTTGTCGTGACCGCCCTGTAACCGCACCCCCAGGTAGCAGCGTGCGCCGTTCTCTTCCTCAAAAATACCGATTTAATTGCCAGGACAACCATGACAAAACCGCACAGGATAAAAAATAAAGCCGACAGCGAGGCAAGAGGTTTCACCAGCGCCGTGTTATTAACTGCGGCAAGCCCTGCGCCCGATATCATGTCCATGGCCGGCATCAGTGGCGCGTAATAAAAAAGCTGGGGCAGCAACCCTATACAGAAACAGACGGCGGCGAGTGATATAAAAATTACCGGCCCGAGTATACCCTCGCCTTTTTCAATTTCATGGTTTTTTGACCTTGACGACCCGAGAAATGCCGCGGAATAAATTCTTGTAAAGGATATAACGGCCATTGCGCCGGTAAATGCCAGCCCGGCGATGGCGGCTATCCCGGCTGCCGCAAGTATTATGACCCCTGATTGGGCGGCCTGAAGCATGGACAAATACAGGATGAATTCGCTTATGAACCCGTTAAGCCCGGGCAATCCGGCTATAGCGGCAGAACCAATTAAAAAACATATCGAAAGCAGAGGCATCTTTTTCGCCAGCCCGCCCATGTGCTCGATGTCCCTGGTGTGGACGCGCCGGTAAATCGTGCCCGCCCCAAAAAACAAGAGTTCCTTGAAGACGGAATGGTTGAGCACATGCATCAGCGCTCCGAGGAAACCCAGCATCGCCATAAGCGGCCTGTGATACGATATTCCCAGCATTCCCAGGCCGAGTCCGGCTGTTATTATTCCTATGTTCTCTATGCTTGAATACGCCAGCATCCTCTTGATGTCCCTCTGCGTGAGCGTATAAAGAATTCCCGTAAGGGCCGTCAATATGCCGAAGAAAAGCACGGTGTAGCCCGCTGCCGGAGCAATGGCGGGCATCATCATTATCGTCCTCGCCATGCCGTATATCCCCATCTTTATCATCACGCCGGACATTAACCCGGATACATGGCTCGGCGCCGCGGGATGCGCTTTCGGAAGCCATGTGTGCGCCGGCACAACGCCAGCTTTTACCGCAAATCCCAGGAAAAGGAGGGCGAAGGGCGCCGTTGCGATATCAGGCGACCTCTTTAAAGCAGCGGAAAGCGAATCAAATGAAAGGTTCATCCCCCCGTTTGACGCCACGGCGAACCCGGCCAAAAGCAGAGCCGCGCTTATGTGCGACAGTATAAGGTAATAAATGCCCGCCTCAAAAACTTCTTTTTTCTCGTTCTCGAATGTCACAAGAAAAAAAGAGGACAGCGCCATTATTTCCCAGCTTATCATAAATGTCACGGCGTCGCGTGAAACCGTTATTAAGAGCATGGAGGATAACAATATGGTAAGGAAGATGTAATGCGACTTTAAGGTCATGCCCTTCGAGAAATAACTTTTCATGTAATAGGCCGAGTAAAGGACGCTAAAAAACCCCATGACGCATATTATTGCGGTAAAAAAAGCCGACAGCCGGTCCATGGAGAATATTATCCCGCAAAAAACCGCCGTTGCCGGGCCTTGAAAAAAGAGTACGTTCATGGCCGTCCATAGTGACGCCGCCGCGCCGGCAAATACGGCAGCGCTTACGAAATACGCCCTGTATTTTTCCTTCACCAGCGAGCCGAACAGGCCGCCGGCCGTTATAATGACCGCCCCGGCAAGAAAAAGGCTCAAGGTTTCCTCTCCCTGATCTCTTTTTCCTTTGTTTCCATGTATGAGAGTATCGCCTCCGGAGGCTCTCCCGTTTCAAGCATTTTTATCAGGATTTCCTGCTGGCACAAAAACAGGAGTTTGGAAAGTATTTCCAGGTGCCTGCGAGAGTTGGCGCTCATCACTATGAAAAGAGTATGAACCTTTTTCCCGTCCACGGCGCCGTAGTCCGCCGGTTTTTTAAGGGTGCAGACCGTCACCGATTCGTTCTCAATGTCTGATATTATGGGGTTCCTGGGATGCGGTATGGCAATTCCCCGGCCGACGGCCGTGGGCATGAGCTCTTCCCTTTCGATGAGGGACATCAGTACGTCTTCCCTTTTTACGCCATTTGAAATTTCCATTTTTGCGACGGCATGGGTCAAAATTTCGCCCGGGGTGTCACCCTCTACGCCGATGATTATACCGCCTTTTTTTACAAGGTTGTATATGGACACCGGGATCTTGACGAGGTTCATCTCAAGGAATTTTTCCGATACGGCCATGCCGTTCTTCAGGACCCATTCCTTGAGTTCTTCCTTGTTGAAATTATACTGGTGGTTTATCATCCGGCCCGGAAGGCCTTTTTCCTTTATGTATTTCAGCACGGCCGTCTCGGTGGAGCCGAGCAGTTCCATGACATCTTTCATCTTAAGCTGCAATTATGTTGCCTTCTTTTTAGTATGATAGCGGCTGTTAATTTGGCCGTATTTTGTGATGGTTCATATTACAACACCCTTATATCCGTGTCAATAGGCTCAAAAAAAAAGGCGGGTGGTTTTTCCACCCGCCTTTAACGATCATATGGCAACAAATGCTTTATTTTGTTTTTTTCTTTACCATGGTAACTTTCGGTTCTTCCTGCCCCAGCTCTTTCATCGCAAGATGGACCTCTTCCACATGGTGCTTATTCTCAAGGCTGGAAAGGAGGCTGTATGCGCAAGGCACTACAAAAAGCGTCAAAAGCGTGGAAAAGAACACTCCGCCGATGACGACTACAGCCATTGGCACGCGGGTTTCAGCTCCAGGCCCGATGGCAAGAGCCGGCGGTATAGCCGCAGCAATTGTCGCTGCCGAGGTCATAAGTATCGGCCTTAAACGGATGGGACAAGCGTGGAGCAGCGCGTCCTTGACGTTCATGCCGGCCGCGCGGCGTTGATTTGTAAAATCGACCAGGAGAATCGAGTTCTTTTTTACTATTCCCATAAGCAATATTATCCCTATCAGGCTGTAAATATTCAGCGTTTGATGCGCCACAAACAGGGCTATGAACGCTCCCGTTACCGAGAACGGCAGGGCCATCAATACGGATACCG
>Ga0181535_10007310_pt1 | contig 11150 bp, 12 predicted proteins | sample PEATcosm2014_Bin_44_FD_119774 | JGI IMG/M metagenome (GOLD analysis project Ga0181535, IMG submission 119774) | Peatland microbial communities from MTU Mesocosm Facility, Houghton, MI, USA - PEATcosm2014_Bin17_30_metaG | ecosystem: Environmental > Terrestrial > Soil > Wetlands > Peat | place...
CTCAGTTGGTAGAGCAGCTGATTCGTAATCAGCAGGTCGTCAGTTCAAGTCTGACCGTCGGCTCCAGATTCAAAAAGACGACAATAGAGGTTGACGATATGGCCCTCGAGAGAGGCCATTGTTATTTGGGGGCAATTCCGGTCAGAGTTTCCGTCTCATCATCAGGACATTCACGTCTTTGACACCCTGCTAAATCGCGCGTCCTGCACTGGCTTGGACTTGCCCGGATCAGGCGTGCCGCCTTGCGTGCGGAAAGCCGCCACGCCACAACCGACGAGCGCGGCTTTGTCCTTGAGCTCCGAGACGCGCAGCTGGGTCGCGGATTCGCCAATCTCGGCATGCACCGCCGGCAAGAAAAGACTGGCAGATCGGGCAATTCCGCCGCCCAATACAATTACGTCTGCGTGAAACCCGGCGAGCAGCGTGCGAATAACAGCCCCAAGATGCTGGCCGAATTCAGTAAAGGCCTGTTGCGCGGCCGGATCGGAGTCGACGGAGGCAGCAAGGTCGACTACTTCGCGCTTCTTACCGGTGTGGCGCTCGTAGTTTCCCACGATGGCTCGCGACGAGATAAAGTCCTCGACAATTCCACCCTGGTAGGGCAGATTCCAGATTTCGCCGCCGCTTGGCACTCCAGGCCCTTCGGTCACAAGATCGCCGTTGACCGCAAACGCCGAACCGATTCCTGTTCCCAGAGTGAGTCCAACGGCTCGGCTGAAGCCGCGCGCCGCTCCGGCGCCAACTTCGCCCAGCAGATACGCATCGGCGTCGTTGAGAAAGCGAACATGGGTGGGCTCGAAGCCAAATCCTTCGGCTAGCCCCTGGCGCAGATCGATTCCATAGAGATAGGGCAGTTTATGGCGCATCAGGCTCACGCCAGCCTGAAGATCGAACGGACCGGGCACAGCAAGCATCGCCCCGATGACCCCTTCGTGGCCCATGCGGGCTTTCATTCCCAGGCCAATGAGCAGATCAATGAAAGCGCCTGAGGTGGATACCGATGCGTGAGGTGCACTGGCGACCGAGCCGAGGCTGAGGTCCGCGGCACAACAAACTGCGGCAGCAACGTGGCTGCCGCCGACATCGAACGAAAGAACACGGCTCTCAACGAAGTCGGACACCGCAAGCACCGCAAACCTCGGCCGATGAGGGGTTCTCAAACGGATGAGATTGTTACCGTTTGTATCACAACCTGCGTTATCAGGCGCGAGATTTTTCAGGAACGAGCTGTATCGGGGCGCGGAAAATCGGCACTGATTCGATAAGCCGCAAGTGTAAACATCATTTCATGTCAGCCACCGCGCCGCTGCTACGATGAACGAAAGCATTCTCGATTCACTTGTTGGTGTTCTTCGGCTCTACTGGGTGGCTTCTTCTTTGGAGAAGGGCCATTTTGCCTGGAGCTTTCCGCAAGGATCGGAATCGAAAATACTGTAGCTATCACCGCGATGCGCGATCACCTGGCCACAATCATCGACGATTTTCACCGCCTCGATGGCGAGATTGCCGTTGTGCGCTATCAGGGGAATCGCAGGCGAGTGACGACGTATGGCGAACTGGCGCGGCTTGCAGGCCGCTTTGCCGCGCTACTCGAAAAGCGAGGCATCACCGAAGGCGACCGCGTCCTGATATGGGCAGAAAACAGCGCCGAGTGGATCAGCGTACTCCACGGCTGCATGCTGCGCGGCGTGCTGGCCGTGCCCCTCGATGCGTTCGGGACCGCTGAATTTGCGGCGCGCGTGACCAAGGACGTAAACCCGAAGCTCGTTGCCGGCGATGCAATCCTTCTGGCTAAACTCGCCGCGGCACATGACGCATCGCACCTTTCCACACTCACCTTTGAAGACTGGCAAAGCGAGCTGCCGGCCGAAGAGATGGGCGCAATCGCCGACCTTTCGAGTCAGAGCCCGCTCGAGATTCTGTTTACATCCGGCACTACGGGCGATCCCAAGGGTATCGTTCTGACGCACGGCAACGTGCTGGCCAGCATGGTCCCAATCGAAGACGGCGCCAAGCCCTACATGCGCTACGAACGGCTGGTTCATCCGCTGCGTATTCTGCACACGCTGCCGCTGAGCCACGTCTTTGGCCAAGCCCTGGGCATTTGGGTTCCGCCGCTTCTCCGGGCAGAAGTGCATTTCGAGAGCAGGCTGGCAGCGCCGCGCCTGATTGAGCAGATTCACGACGAGCGCATTTCTGTGCTTGCTGCGGTGCCGCGTGTTTTGGCGCTGCTCAAGACGCACTTGGAAGTGACGCACGATGGGCTGGCTGAACGCGTAACGGAGTCAGCCGAGAAGATCGGTCCGGGGCGGCGTTGGTGGCGCTATCGCCGAGTGCATCGCGAGTTCGGGCTGAAGTTCTGGGCTTTTGTTTGCGGAGGCGGCGCGCTGCCTGGACCGCTGGAGCAATTCTGGAACGCGCTTGGCTTCGTGCTCGTGCAGGGCTACGGCATGACCGAGACCACGGCGATGATCACGCTCAACCATCCTTTTCATGTGGCGGAAGGAACGATCGGCAAGCCAGTGACGGGAAGCGAGGTCAAGCTGGGGCCCGACGGTGAAGTGCTGGTGCGGGGCGCGGTCATCTCCGCCGCCACATGGGAAGGCGGTGCGATGCGCCCGCGCGAGGACGAGTGGCTGGCGACGGGGGACATCGCCGAACGGACGGGGAGTGGCGAGCTCAAATTCCTGGGCCGGAAGAGCGAAGTCATCGTCACGGCAGCGGGCGTAAACATCCACCCGGAAGACATTGAAGCGGCGATTGAGGAACAGCCCGATGTTGCGGCTTGTGCGGTTGTGGCGATGGAGACTCCGACGGGTCCGGAGCCCTGCGCGGTCCTGGCCTGCCGCGGTTCGGGAAACTGCGCGCTGGCGGCGATCGAGCGCGCGAATGCCATGCTGCCGGAGTTCCAGCGCATTACGCGCTGGGTGCTGTGGCCGGAGCCGGATCTTCCGCGGACGTCGACCGGAAAAGTGAAGCGCAAGCCGGTTGCTGCGTGGCTCGCGCGCATCCAGACGGCAGCCACGACACCTTCCAGCGGCAGGGTGGCAACGAACGGAGACCATGCATTCGGGCCATCGTCGGATTGGCTGCTGGCGCTGATTGCGCAGATTACCGGAGAAGCTCATCCGGGCGTGGGCGACGAGCTGCGGCTCACCGAGGATCTTCATCTTGATAGTCTGGGGCGCGTGCAGTTGGCCTCGGCGATCGAGGAGCGGCTGGGGATTGTTTCGGGTACAAGCCTTCTGGAAGAGGTGCAGACGCTGGGAGAGCTGCGGAAGGTTGTGGCAAATGAGGGACCAGAGTCCATAGAACAGAGATCGGGGAACAGAGATCGGAGAACAGAGCAATCGGCTGCGCAGCGCTCTGGTCCGATGGAAGTCGCGGACGAGGCTGAGGCGGATGGCCATGCGCAGGAAGGCGCGAGGAGCGAAGACGCGGCCGCGTCCGAAGCCTCGGCGGTGGCGGCCGGAACGCGGCAATCCGTTGGGCATCAAGATACGCCGGGCGGGTCGCCGCGACGGCATTTTCTCTATCCCGAGTGGCCGTGGTGGAAACCATTCCAGTGGATTCGCGCGGCGTTTGTTGAGGCGGTGCTGCGACCGATGACTTGGCTGCTGGTCGCGCCGCGGGTCGTGGGTCCGGAAAAGCCGCTCCCAGGGGGACCGTTGCTCATCGTGGCCAACCACGTCACATCCTATGACGGAGATCTGATCGTATACGCGCTGCCCGGGCCCTATAGGCGGAAGATGGCCGCAGCAATTCTGGGCGAAATGCTCGATGACTTCCGGCATTGGCGCAACCCCTGGAAGCCGGGAGAGAGAGGCTTTTATGTCTTTGGGCCGCCTGCTTATTGGCTGGTGACGGCGCTATTCAATGTGTTTCCGCTGCCGCACCAGCGTGACTTCCAACGGAGCTTTGCCCACGCGGGTAGGGCCTTGGACCACGGTTACAACGTGTTGGTCTTCCCCGAGGGAACGCTCTCGCCCGATGGCAAGATGGCGCGATTCCGGACGGGCATTGGATTGCTGGCGAAGCAGAGCTATGTTCCCGTGCTGCCGGTGGCCATGCGCGGACTGGGTGAGCTGAAAACGCACCAGCGCCACTGGTTCCGGTCGGGGTCGGTCGAAATCCATGTGGGCGAGGCTATTTCCTTTGGCCCCGAAGAGACCGAGGCGGCGATCACCGCGCGTCTGCACGACGAGGTCGAGCGGTTGCTGGGAAATGCGGGGAGCATAGAAGCGAGTTAGCAAGTTTGCGCAGCGCCCAACCGATTCGCAAAACTCCGGCCCACGGAACGAGATTCAGCCGTTCTGCGTAGTTGGGTTGGGGGTCATCGTGGAGAAACAAGTGAGCTTCGCGCAAGGCGAAGGATTGGTGTGGCCTGAAGACAAGCAAGGTCCAACGTGGGTGAACGCAGCTTTGCTTGTTGTTTGGTTGGCCGCAGGAGCGGTCGCATTCTTGCCCTTCGCGTTCGACACATCGCCGTGGGATGCGGTCACGCTGCGGGTTCCCGGCAACCAGGGAAACTGGTGGCACTTTCTTGCCGGCGCTCCGGCGTTTCTGGCCTTTCCGATGATCTGGCTGCGGCTGCGCTCGCTCTTTTCGGAGCGGCCTTCGACCGCGGCAGGGCGTCGCGTGATCTGGAGCTTCGTGGGCCTTTCGGTTTGCGGGACGGCCCTGGTGGAGACGCCATTTCTGCTGCACCTGGCCGGAACCAGCGACTGGCAACGATTCGCGGTGCTGGGCCTCGGTTTCGGTGTCATGATCGCAAGCGGTGTTCTACTCTTCCTGCGGCGACGCCGGATTGCGCCCACGCGGGCCTGCATCCTTGGGTTGGATACGGCCTATCTCGCCAACATGGTGTTGATCCTGGTTGTCTACGCCGGAGCGCCGGGGAGTTTCTGGACAAGATCAGGCTGGTTTGTTGCGATGGTGATCGTGTGGCCAATCGTTATTGAGATGGTCTGTATCTTTGCCGGGATATTTCAGACTTCTGCCGGCGGCTAGAGATTCGGCGGTTGCTCCTGGGGACAGGTGTACACGGGCGGTCGCGATGCATTAGCCTCTAATTCTTCCCTCTGGAGAACGCGAGGACGCCTTGACGATGAAGGAATCAACTGAACCGGAGCTCGAGCCATTGCTGGAACTGGCGCGGAAGGCCGCGGAGAATTCTTATTCGCCGTACTCGGAGTTTCGTGTGGGGGCAGCGCTGCGACTGACAAATGGCGAAACGGTGACGGGGACAAATGTAGAAAACGTGAGCTACGGTTTGACGATCTGTGCGGAGCGCGCAGCGGTGGCGCGGGCGATCTCTCAATTCGGTCCGACCATTCGCATTGCTGCCGCAGCGATTGTGAACCTCAATGGAAAGGCCAGCCCTCCCTGCGGCGCGTGCAGGCAGGTGCTGGCGGAGTTCATCGATCCGGGCGCGCCGGTGGTGTTTCCCGTCGCGGATGGAACGTGCACCATGGCCTTCAGCGAGCTCCTGCCGTTAGGGTCGGAGATGAAACTGAAGTAGGGCAGTGAACCTATGATGCAGCGCAACAGCAATTCAGCCGAGGCTTCCGCCTTTTCACCACTGCACATGATTGACATCATCCGCAAGAAGCGTGACGGTGGAAATCTGGATGCGCGCGAGATCGGGTATTTGGCGGCGGGCGCGGCGACCGGGTCGATTCCCGAGGCCGAGCTGGCGGCCTGGCTGATGGCCTCGTGGATCAGAGGGCTTTCGCTCGACGAGACGCGCGCGCTGACGCTGGCTATGCGCGACTCGGGCGTCCGATTTTCTCCGACGGGGCTGGACCGGAAGACGGTCGACAAGCATTCCTCAGGCGGAGTGGGAGACAAAACCAGTTTCCTCGTGGCGCCTCTGGCGGCGGCGTGTGGCGTGGCCGTGCCGATGATCAGCGGCCGCGCTCTGGGGCACACGGGCGGGACGCTCGACAAGCTCGAAGCGATTCCCGGCTACAGAACGGCGTTGACGCTGGCCGAGTTCGAAGCAGTGATCAAGAAGTGCGGCGCATCGATCATCGGGCAGACCGACCAACTCGCGCCCGCTGATCGCAAGCTCTACGCGCTCCGTGATCGGACGGGGACGGTCGAGAACCCGGGGCTTATCTGCTCGTCGATCTTGAGCAAGAAACTGGCGGCGGGGCTGGACGGGCTGGTTCTCGACGTGAAGACAGGCTCGGGTGCGTTCCTGCGCAAAATGGAGGACACGGAGTTTCTGGCGGCGCTGATGGTGGCCACGGCCGAGGCCGCCGGAACGCGAACGGTTGCTCTGCTCACAGATATGAGCCAACCGCTGGGGCGTGCGGCAGGCAACTGGATTGAGCTGGTTGAGTGTGTGGAACTGCTGCGCGGCGCGCGGCCGGCGTGGAGCGAAGACTTGCGCGAGCTGTCGCTGATCCTGGCCGGGTGGATGATTCATTTAGGCGGGAAAGCGGAGTCGGCGAAGACCGGCTACACGCTTGCCGAAGCGGCGCTGGATGACGGAGCGGCGCTTGCGGCGTTTATGAAGATGGTTGATGCGCAGGGCGGCGACGTGAGCGTCTTCGACGACACGAAGAATTTCCACAAACCGGGAGCGACGGAGATTGTTCCCGCGTGGGATAGCGGGTTTGTCGCGGAGATGGACACGACGGCGCTCGGCTGGGCTGTGCAGAGGACGGGCGCGGGGCGCGAGAAGGCGGGTGAGCCCGTCGATCCACACGCGGGTATTCTGTTCCATGCGCGACGCGGCGCAAAAGTCGAAAAGGGTCAGCCATTCGCGACGGTGTACGCGATGAAGCCGGAGTTGCTGGCCGAGCCGGTCGAGATTCTGAAGCGGGCGATCGTCTTTTCCAAAACGCCGCCGAGCCCAGTGCAACTCGTAGGGCGAGTGTTCACAGGCGAAAATGCGGAGGCGCATCTCGCTTCGATCGCGCGCGGGTAGCTTCGCGAGTTGCGACTGCTCACGTCAGACCGAAAACGTCTTCTCTTCAATGAGCGGCGGGTTCTGGTCGAAGTCGCTGAAGCGAATCCAGCGTGGGCGCACGACAAAGTAGGCAATTCCGGGCCAGCTCATGCGCGACGGGCCGTCGCGCCAGACAGCGAAATACGCCTGCTGGCAGCGGCGAAGCTCGTCGCCCTTCGGCTCTATGGCGATCCCTTCGAATTGGACTGTCTGCTCTCCCTCCCAACCTCCAATCACGAAGGAGCAGGCGGGCCGGGCAATCAGGTTCGAGTACTTTCGCGACGACTTCACCGTATCGAAGACGATCTCGAGGTCAGGAGTTGTGGCGATGCCGACGAGCGCCGACTGTGGGGTTCCGACACTTGAGGTGCTGGAAACAATTCCATAGCGAAAGCGCGCCATCAACGAATAGAGAGCGGCGATGTCCATGTGAACCTCCAGAGATTCCTGCCGTTGGGCCGATTTTCGCGTTCCCGCCCGTCCCCGAGATGATTTAAGGTTATCCAAAGCTTCGATTTAAAGGCGAGGAGATTCGCGTTGGGTCGATTCACAGGCGTGCTGGGTATTCTGGCGGTGCTCGCGGCCGCATGGCTTTTCTCGACGGACCGCAGGCGCATCCGCTGGCGCACGATTCTGTGGGGGCTCGGGTTGCAGATCACATTTGCCTTTCTGGTGCTGCGCTTTGGCCTCGGGCAGATTGTAATGAACTGGGCGGGCGGCGTGGTAACCAACATGCTGTCGGCCACGTTCGCGGGGACACAGGTATTGTTCGGGCAGCTTGGGCTGCCGAACTCCGGCGCATTCGGCAATCTGCTGGGAGCGAACAAAGGCGCCATCTTTGCGTTTCAGGTTTTGCCCACCATCATCTTCATCTCAGCGTTCTTCGCGGTGCTCTATCACATTGGGTTGATGCAAATCATCATTCGCGGCATGGCGTGGATCATGCTGAAGACGATGCGCATCTCCGGCGCGGAGAGCATGAACGTGGCGGCCAGCATCTTCATGGGGCAAACGGAGGCGCCGCTGACCATCCGGCCGTTCCTGTCCAAGGCCACGCGCAGCGAGTTGATGACGATCATGACCAGCGGCATGGCTCACGTTTCTGGTGGCATCATGGCCATGTACATCTCGCAGGGCGTAGAGGCGCGGCACCTGCTTTCGGCGGTGATCATGACTTCGCCGGGAACGATCCTGATGGCCAAAATGCTGGTGCCTGAGACGGAAGTGCCGGCGACCGAGGGCAAGGTCGTCATTCCCAAAGACGAGATGCACGCCGACGAGAACTTGATTGGCGCCATTGCGCGCGGGACGATCGACGGCGCCAAGCTGGCCTTGAATGTGGGCATCATGCTGGTGAGCTTTCTGGCGCTGGTGGCGCTGCTGGACATGATGCTCAGCTGGTTCCATGGAATGCCCTATACGCACTGGATCCCCGCGAGCCTGGGACAGATTCTGGGATTCGTGGGCGCTCCGGTGGCGTGGCTGATCGGCGTGCCGTGGCGCGACTGCCCGGCAATCGGCAACCTGCTGGGAACGCGCATGGCGCTGAACGAGGTGGTTGCTTACATCGCGCTGGGCGCGCAGAAGGCGACACTCTTGCCGCGCTCATTCACCATTGCAACGTTCGCGCTGTGCGGATTCGCGAACCTGGGATCGATCGGGATGCAGATCGGCGGCATCGGTGCACTGGTTCCGGAGCGGCGCAACGACCTGGCGCGGCTGGGCGTGCGGGCCATGTTGGCGGGGACGATGGCCAACCTGATTTCGGCGTCGATTGCGGGGATCTTTTTGGGGTAGGCGCTTTGGTCTGCACAACCCGGGAATGGGGCGCACGTTCGGGTAGTGTCACGATCAAAGCAGAGAAGGCAGCGCAATGAGTATCCTTCAATTTCTCACCGTCATCGGCAGTATAGCGGCCTTTCTTTTTTCGGCGTTGAAGTACCTCGATACGAGAAAATTTGAGTCGAAAACTAAACGATTCGAGCAATTTCGCCTCGTATGTGTGTGGTTAGCTGGCAGAACAGAAAGCGGTGTCGTTCTCGTAGACATTCACCAAGCTATAGCCGCATATCAGCTCGCTGAGTTTCCTGAATACAAATGGATTTCGCTGCCGCTAATTGATTATTACCTTGAACGAATGGCGAATGACCCTCCGACAGATGTATTCAAGAAAGCCCTGCTTACGGTGCGCACAAAACTTAGCCCTTCAAATTAGGACACCATCCGTGTCCGGCTTGTCTTGACCTGTGCGCCAAATGGCGCAATAATTATGCCAGGTGGCGGAGATGGGCACAGCGGAAATTGTAGAAGTTCTGGGCGGAAAGAAGACCTTCAGGCGGGCGGTACGGAGTACGGACGACCTGGCGCAACTGGTGCGCTCCGGGCTTCCGGCGTCGACCGTTGCGCTGCTGGCGACAACGCTCGAGGTCGACAGGGCGCAGATGGCCGAGCGGCTGAATATTCCGTCGCGGACTCTGAGCCGGCGGCTCAAGATGAAATCGCGGCTGACGCATGACGAATCGGACCGGACCCTGCGGATGGCGAGAGTGGTGGCGCTGGCGCGGGAGGTTCTGGGATCGGATGAGAAGGCGTCGCACTGGATGAGCAATCCAAACCGGGCGCTGGGAGGCAGGAAGCCATTTGACGAGCTGGACACCGAGCCCGGCGTGCGATCGGTGGAGGAGGTCTTGCACGGCATCGCTTATGGAATGTATAGCTGATGCAGGTCTGGAGGATCTTCCCTGGACGATTTCGGGATTCAGCGTTTACCGGGGTGGGCGGGCTTTACGCCGCGAGACGTTGGAATCATCTGGGAACCGCGATGGTGTACACGTCGACGTCGCGGGCGCTGGCGGCTCTGGAGTTCTTCGTTAATCTGCAGCAGATCGAAGCGCCCTTCGATCTGCTGATGGCAGAGGCCACAGTTCCCGATGCGTGCGTAGAGGCAATGGCGCTCAAAGTTCTTCCTCGCAACTGGCGGGGATTAAACAACCAGCGCTGCCGCGATCTTGGTTCCGAGTGGGCGGCGAGTCTGCGGTCGGTTGCGCTTAAGGTGCCGTCGGTTGTGGTGGACGGGGACTGGAACGTGCTGCTGAACCCGAAGCATCCGGATTTTGGCAAAGTCAAAGTTGGACCTGCGAAGCCATTCCGGTATGACGAGCGCATGTTCCATTAGAGAGGCCAATAGCGTGGCCGCCGCCCGTCTCACACGCCAAACCGCGCCACACTCCGCAACTTCGCCTTCGCCGCTTCTTCCTCGCGATTGCGCGGGGGCGCCTGCGTCTCAAGCAGGCTGAGTAACCGCATCGATGCTGCTGCGATCTCATCGACCGCGGAATTGAATGCTGCCTCGTTCGCCTTGGACGGTTTGTTGAAACCGCTCACTTTGCGCACATACTGCAGCGACGCAGCACGCACCTCCTCGTCGGTGACAGGAGGATCGAAGTTGAAGAGCATTTTGATGTTGCGGCACATTCGCTTCTATCCCGGATAGGCGCCGGTAATGTAGCCTTCGAGCGCCTGGATGGCGTGCTCCTGTCCGGAGATGACCCACTTGACCAGGTCGCCGATGGAGACGATGCCGAGGACCGTGTCGCCTTCGAGCACCGGCAGGTGACGGATGTGGTGGTCCGTCATCACGGTCATGCACTCGTCCACGGTGTGCAGTGGGGTGACAGTGCGGACGGGGCTGGTCATAATCTCCAGCACCTGGGTCTCGCGGGCGTGGTGACCCAACAGGATGCCTTTGCGCGCGTAGTCGCGCTCGGAGAGCACACCGAGCAGGCGCGGGCCAGACATCACCATCAACGCGCCGATATCGTATTTCGACATGAGCGAGAGGGCTTCGTGCACCGATTGCTCAGGGGCGATGGACACGACCTTGACTGAGCCTTTGTGTTTGAGGATCGCTCCAATGGTGTCGGTGATGCGCATCGGGACCTCCTTCTGCTTTGGCTGCCGCGCGGCGAAAACTGTCTCCACCCGCGACGGCTTACTCGCCGGGGAAGAGCAGTATAACCCGGCTTACACACAACTGTCGTACCGATCCTTCCACAGCGCGCGATGTGACAGGAATCACATGGCTTTGTTCTGAGATGGCGTCTCAGGCCGCCGGGTTGGCGCCCTGGTGAGCGCGCAGGCGGCGCAGACGATAGACGATGGTGAGGAGGGTGACCGTGCCGCAGGTGAGAAA
>Ga0181535_10007312_pt1 | contig 11149 bp, 8 predicted proteins | sample PEATcosm2014_Bin_44_FD_119774 | JGI IMG/M metagenome (GOLD analysis project Ga0181535, IMG submission 119774) | Peatland microbial communities from MTU Mesocosm Facility, Houghton, MI, USA - PEATcosm2014_Bin17_30_metaG | ecosystem: Environmental > Terrestrial > Soil > Wetlands > Peat | place...
GACCATAGAGCATGAAGGAATGCGGCGCGGCGTATTTCTTCCAGCTTGCGTTTTTGCCCAGCAGATAGCCGCAGAAGCAAAGATTGGGAACAGCTCCGCTGGTCAGCATGAGCAACCAGACGATGTTCGAGCCGGCAAACGGGCTATAACCGGCATGAATCGCAGTCGTGAGCACGGGCTGGGCAAGGCTGTAGCCGATATTCAGAACCGACGAGAGCAGCCCGGCTCCAATGCAAAGCGCAAGCCCGGCTGCGATGGGCCGCGCCGTGCCTACCATGTTTCCGCGCAGTCTTTCCTTATCGGCGGCCTGGCTCTTCTCGCGCAGAAGGCCGGCATAGCCGCAGCAGGCAATTCCCAAAATGCCCAGGAGCGTGCCGAAAATGATGGCGTGGCCCTGCGGCTGAGCCAGCTTTTCAGGAGCGAGCAGCCCCATGGGCAGGAACGATCCCAGCGAGGCGCTGATGGCAAGCATCAGGGTGTTGGCCATCGAGACTCCGACGGCGCTTACTCCCTGGCCGAACATGATTGCGCCAAAACCCCAGGCAAATCCGGTAAGCATTGCCGAAATCACAGCGCCCGCTGGCGCGACCCTGAGAATCCGCATAAAGCCGGGCGTCGTGGCTGCAACCATTGCCACGGGCATCAGAACGCACGAAACGAGAATAAAGATCGCCCATACGTTTTCCCAGGACCACCGGCCCAGGTACTTCATGGGCAGAGTAAAGGCTCCGCACATGATGCCCGCGACAAGGGCGCAAGTTACACCCAGCGTCAATGCAGAACTCATGAAGGTCACGCGTGTTTCTCCTTGCCTTCTCTGCTTACCCGGCTGAAAAAGCTGTGGCTTCAATACGCAGTTGCGAGGCCGATTCGGTATCGAGAAAGAGCGTCGCGTCAGGATGGGTGCGAAGTATGGTGGCGGGACACCGCTCTGAAATCGGCTCCTGAAGCGCTCGCTTCACGATCTGCGCCTTGCGCTCGCCGGGCACGGTGACAATCAGTTTCGGGATACGGAACAATGTGGGAATGGTGAGCGTAAGGGCGCGCTCCGGGACATCCTCTGGAGTGGGGAACCATCCCTCGGCTGTTTGTTGCTGCCGGCAAGCTGAATCCAGTTTGACGACTTTCATCTCCCGCGGGTCGCGAAAGTCGGCCTCGCCAGGATCATTGAAGGCCAGATGTCCGTTTTCGCCGATGCCGAGCAGGCATAACTGAGGATCAGCCTGGCGCAGCCTCTCCGTGTAGGTGCGGCACAGTTCGTCGAGATCGGACGCATTGCCGTCAATCTCAAGAAACTCGCGCATGGCTACGCGTGTGGTCAGGTTCTCGCGCAGATACTTTCTGAAAGACGCAGGGTGATTCACGTCGATGCCAACATACTCGTCGAGATGAAAGCCCGTAATCTTGTTCCATGAAATGTCGCTCCTGCCAACCAGGGCGCGCAGCGTGTCCAACTGGGAGGCGCCAGTGGCGAAAACCACGCCAATGTCGTCCCGTGTCATACCCAGATGAGCGAGGATCCTGGCCACATTTTCCGCGGCTGCCCTTCCACAGGATTTGCTGTCGGGATAGATCTCTACTTTGAGTGCGTCAACTTGAAAACGATGGATGTTCATTGTGGCCTTATGGTTCCTCTTGTGTTATATCGGCGCCAGCGCTTGCCGGCGCATCCGTTCTTCGATTCATCGGGCTTGAGCGCTCGCGGAATCGCTTCCGGGCCGGAGGTATCGCGTGGTCGAGAAAAGACCAATCGCAATAAGCTCCAAGGCTCTTAGCCCCAGGATTCTGCTGTCGTGCTTCACATTCCCTGTGATGCCTGCATGGGAGCAGAGTAACCCTGAGTCATTCCTGTTTGCCATTGCGTGTGTTGTTTTCTCAGCACGGTGGAGGCCCGCGAAGGCCCGCAAAATTTCACTGCGAAGATTTTTTATACTTTCTCCCAGCGCCGAATTGTCGCGGGTATACCCAGTCTTGTCAAGATAAAATTCCGTCTATTCGTGAAACGTTTCATGGGTTATTCTGGAAACGCTCCTGAAAAGGATCGTTTGCTACTCTTCACGCAGAACTTCAGGCGCTGAAAAACATAAAATCCCTACTCCGGGAAGGAGAAAAATGGAGTTCAGCTTCGGCTCGCCGCAGGCTGCTCCCCCCCGGTTGGGGACGATGGCAATTTCCTATAAAATCGGCCGGCACGAATCTCGCTTGATCAGCTCGGTGGGAATGGTGACGCATTGCGGTGCTTCGCCCGGATTGGCAATGCGCTTGAGAAGCAGTTCAACCATGCTTTTGCCCAACTGTTCAGGGAACTCGCGGATGGTCGTAAGGCCCGGGTAGAGCCAGCCTCCGACCGTGTCGTTGCATCCGGCGACACTGATATCGTCGGGAATTTTCAAGCCGCTATCGCGCAGCGCCTTGTAGACGCCGTGCGCGCTCGGATCGTTGCCGGCAAAGATGGCGGTGACCGGCTCGCTGGACGCCAGTAGGGCTTTCGTCCCCAGATACCCGATCTCAGCGTCGTTTTCTGATCGGATCACGCTTTGCCGCGGCTTCAGCCCGGCCTCTTCCATGGCTTTCCGATACCCCGCATGGCACCTGGAGAACCACGGAAGCTGAACATTGCCGACGTAGCAGATTTGGCGATGGCCCAGGCCGATGAGATGCCGGGTCATGTCGTATGCGCCCTGGATGTCGTCGGAAAACACCGCATCGTGTCCCAGGCTCTGGGGCTGGTTGATAACGTTGTTGCCCAGCACCACCAGCGAGGTTCCTTTGTGCTCGAGCAGTTCGATCAGGTTGATCGAGTTCGTCCCCGCCAGAATCACCGCCCGTACCACGTCCCGGCGCTGCACCACACTTGGCAGGCGCAGTTCCTTCCACGAGACCTGCGGTGAGTAGTTGTACGAGAGGAAGATCATGTCCCAGCCGTGTTCGGCGCAGTGTTCCTCCGCCCCGATCAGAATCCGCGAGTGAAAGGCGTGCAACATGGTTCGATTGCAAAAAAGAAACGCCAGCGCCTTCGTCCTGTTCCGCTGCGAGAGATCCACCTCCAGCTTTGCGGCCGCATCCAGAACTTTTCTCTGGATTGCTTGATCGACGCGGTTATTTCCGTTCAGAACGCGCGAGACCGTGGCCACGCTGACTCCTGCGAACTTTGCCACTTCGCGAAGACCTGTCTTTTTTTGCCGAGCCATTTTGTCTCCCACACATCGTGCGCTGGTTATGACGCTCTGGCTCCCTCTCCAGCCGCTGCCCGACGAGCCGCAGGGGCCGTTTGAGCAGGTTTTCGGAAGCAGTGCGGCACGATTTGGAACTCAGAGTATAGGAAACGTTTCACAAATTCAAGCGAAGAATCGCTTCCGGGTTGGTCAGACACCACGGGAGTCCACCCTTCTGATCCAAACGAATGTGCCGGATTCAACGATGTTTCTCTTCTTCACCGACTGTATTTCTCCACCAACCGCCTGGAGAATTTTCAGCTCCTGCCCCATTGTGCTTGCAATTTTACTGAGATTGTGAGAAAACGTTTCTTACCCAATAGAGCCGCTTCAAATCAGCCGCTCATGCTTTTGCCTGAAGAATGGGAGCACCACGATGAGCTTTGCGCGAAAATCAATCGCCATATTTGCTGTCGCGATTTGTCTATGCCTGTCGCACTCTCAAGCGTGGGCGCAACAACCCGATCCATTTTGCACCGGGCAGAACTGCGAGAAAACCCGCGAGTTGCTGAAAAACCTCTGCGACTTCATCGTCAAAGACAAGGCCTCCTATCCCACCATTTATATCGGCGGGTATTACATGCGCACGCTGGTCGCGGGGTATGAAGTCTTCGGCGACAAGCGGTATCTCGACACCGCGGTCGCTTATGGAGATTACCTGCTCGCCCGCCAGATGCCGAATGGCTTCTGGAAAACCGGTTACGGCCCCGTCTACATGGCCGACACCGGCAGTGCCCTCGGACTGATGATCGTCCTCTATAAACACGTCGATCCCGATCGCCAGCAAGCATACTTGCGCGCCGTCCAGCACTATGTCACGTCCATTCAGCAGGATGGAATGATCCATCCCTGGGGCGCGTTCGGCACCGGGTGGCATGAAACGAAAGGCGAAACGCTCTCCAGTCCGATCTACGACCAATACACGTTGTCTTCCGCACTCACCGGCGGCGAAATCTTCACCTGGATGTATCGCATCACCGGGAAAAACGAATACCGCGAGATTTCTTACCGCGCGCTGCGGTGGGTCATGAGCACCATGCGGCCCGATGGCAATATTCCGCATATTCTGGCCATGGAGGGATACGACTGGGACAAGCGCGACGACGCCAAGGTGGCCGACGGCTTGTGGAACTCGCACACCTACGGAACCTCTGCCTATGTCGGCGAAGGCATTCTCAGTTTCGATCTCTATTGCAACAAGCGCTCCTGGCGGAAGTGGATCGAACGCGCCGTCAAGCCCAACATAGAGTTTCTGCTGCGTAATCAGCTTCCCAACGGCACCTGGTCGCAGTTGGCCCAGAATAGCTGGGATCGGACACGGAGTCCGGGAATCGTCGATTATCTGATCTGGTACTACAAACATGTAAGCCCGGATCCGCGCATCGCCGCCGCCGTGCAGCGCTTCGACGCTTATGTCGTGAATCCTGAAAACGGCAAGTCGTACGGGCTTTTGAACGACGGCGCCGGGGCTGGCGCCAAGACCAAGGAGGCAGGCCCCAGCGCCTTCAACTCAGCGACCGCGCTCACGGGCCGCGCCTTGGCCGACATTCTCTCTCCCGGCGTTGACGCACGCTGGTAACATGCGGATCGACGCCACGAATAGAAAGCGGAACATGACGGACCTGACGCGCCTTTACAGCCAGTATCGTGAATTGCTGCTCGACCGGTTCGTGCCCTTCTGGTTCCGGCACGGAATCGATTGGGAGCACGGCGGCGTGCTTTCCTGCCTCAATGAAGATGGCACGCTGGCGAGCGGAGACAAGTTTACCTGGTCGCAGGCTCGCTCGGTGTGGACCTTCTCGGCACTCTACAATCGCGTGGAGCAGCGGCCGGACTTTCTGCGCGCCGCGGAAAACTCCGTGCGCTTTCTGCTGGCTCACGGGCGCGACCCGCAGGGCCGTTGGGTCTATTCCACGGATCGCAAAGGCGCCGTGATTGAAGGCCCCACCAGCATCTACGCCGATTGTTTCGCCATCTATGGCTTCAGCGAATATTATCGCGCCACCCAGGATGAGCAGGCGCTTGCCGTCGCCCTTGAAACGTTTGAGCGGGTACGGCAGCGCATCGAGGAACCGGATTTCCACGAGACCGCTCCGTATCCGCTGCCGCCCGGCTGGAGAAATCATGGCGTCCCCATGATCCTGACCGAAGTTACAAACGAGCTGGCGCAGACTACGTCCGATCTCCGCCTGGAGGCGTTGGCCGATGAGTATGCCGGGCGCGTGATGCATCACTTCCTCCGTCCGTCGCGTAAAGTGCTTCTGGAATTCCTTACCCGCGATTACAAGGAGCTGCCGCCGCCGGCGGGAACCTTCGTGATGCCCGGGCACGCCATCGAATCCATGTGGTTCGTGATGCACCTTGCCCGGCGGCGGGGAGACATGGACACCATCCGCCGCGCCGCGGAGGCGATGCGTTGGCATCTCGAGCGTGGCTGGGATACGGAATTCGGGGGGCTCTTCCTGTCGCTCGACCTGGAAGGGCATGAGCCCTATCTTCCCAATTCGGAGAAGAAATTGTGGTGGTCGCACACCGAGGCCTTGTACGGCACTCTGCTGGCGCATGAACTGACCGGCGAGCCGTGGTGCCTGGAGTGGTACGAAAAAGTTGCGGCCTGGGCATGGGGGCACTTTCCCGTGCCCGAAACAGGCGAGTGGCACCAGCGCCTCACACGCGACGGAAAGCCCACCACGGAAGTGGTTGCACTTCCTGTCAAAGATCCGTTTCATCTGCCTCGGGCGGCCATGCTGATTCTGCAATTGCTGGAACGATTGCAGGTGCGAGACTCTGACGAACTGGCCAAGCGGCAATCGCCGGCAAGGAAGCAACAGGCATGAAGTCCCATTCCATCACGGGTCGCGATGCCCTTACCGGGCAGCCGCTGCGCATTGCCATCGAGGATGATCGCATTCAGGAAATCGGACCGGGACCGGCGAGTGAAACGGCATGGCTGTCGCCGGGCTTTGTTGACCTGCAGGTGAATGGCTATTACGGCTGCGATCTCAACGGCGAAACCGTGGATGCGGATACTGTGATCGCGCTTGTGATGCGGCTGGCTGCAACCGGCGTCACGACATTTCTCCCTACCATTATTTCCGCGTCGGAGGAAAGGATCGTTCGCGCTCTGTGCGCTGTTGCCAAGGCCCGCAAAGCCAGCGCTTTGGCCGCGCATGTCATTCCTTTCGTCCATGTCGAAGGGCCCTTTCTCTCTCCAGAAAACGGCGCATGCGGCGCGCATCCGCGCGACCAGATTCGTCCGCCCAACCTGGCCGAATTCGAGCGCTGGCAATCAGCTTCCGGCGGCCTGGCCGGGATGGTCACTCTCTCACCCCATTGGGAGAACGCGCCGGAGTTCATTGCCACACTGGCCGGCAAGGGAACGCTCGTCTCGATCGGTCACACCCATGCGTCGCCTGAACAGATCCACGCCGCCGCGGCCGCTGGCGCAAAACTCTCCACACATCTTGGCAACGGCATTGCGAGCACCCTCCCGCGCCATCCCAATCCCATCTGGTCGCAGCTTGCCGATGACCGCCTCACCGCGACCTTTATTCCCGATGGCCATCATCTTCCCGCCGATACCCTGAAGGTGATGCTGCGCGCCAAGACCATCGCGCGCAGCATTCTAATCTCCGACGCAGCGGCTCTGGGAGGAATGGCGCCCGGCATGTACCAGGCGCCGATTGGCGGACGGGTGGAATTGAGGGCGGATGGCCGGTTGAGCATGGCGGGGACGCAATCACTGGCGGGCGCGGCGCTGCCGCTAAAGGACGGCATCGGCAATTGCGTGTCTTCCGGCATTTGCACACTGGCTGACGCGGTGCGCATGACGACCGAAAATCCGGGGCGCCTGGCTGGCAATCGAGGCGTGCTGCGACCCGGCGCGACAGCGGATCTCGTCCGCTTCACACTCCACCCGGAAGAAAACCGCATGAAGATCCATTCGGTGCTGATCGAAGGCGTCGAGGTCGGATAGGCTGTTCCCACGGCATCTTTCACGCTTGAGGTCCAGCGCAGCTCCAGACCAGGCGAGCAAAAGCCTCGCCCTGCTGCTCAAGCTGGCAACATGCGGCCTTTTCGCTTATCGTTTTTGACCGCGGGCCGAATCCTGCCCTACCCCTGGTTACGCCGTGGCGCATCTCGCCACGGCGAAATGCTGAAGCTGTTCCGCCGGCGTTACTTTTTTGAGCGCAGCGCGAGAGCGGCTTCCGCCACGCGTCTTCCCTGCACTTTGGCGAGCGCCAGATCTTCAGCCGCCGGTTGAAGCTCTCCCGCGGCACCGGCGATGGTCGATGCACCATAGGGCGTGCCGCCGCGCGCTTCGGTGTGAATCATGCCGGGCGTGGAATAGGGAATTCCCACAATCACCATGCCCAGGTGCAGCAAGGGAACCATCATCGTGACGAGCGTCGTTTCCTGGCCACCGTGCGTCGAGGCCGTCGATGTGAAAACACCTGCCGGTTTGCCTTCCATGGAGCCCTGCAACCAAAGCTGTGTGGCGCTGTCAATTAAGGCCTTCATCTGAGCAGTCATATTGCCAAAGCGGGTTGGGCTGCCCAAAAGAACTCCGTCAGCTTCCCTTAGATCATCCAACGTGCATACCGGAATCGACTGCTGCGATTGATACACCTGATAGGAGTAGCCCTTCTCCTGCTCCATGTGTTCGACATACTCGGGAAACTCACGGACACGGCGAAGTACCAGTTCAACACCGGGCACTTCCTGCACCCCTTCGGCCACAGCCTTGGCTAACGTTTGAACATGTCCGTATATGGAGTGAAATACCACTAAGACCTTCATGGATTTTTCTCCTTCCGAATTAACTGAATTCACTCGTTGGTCGAGAAGCCTCGCGCTCATGCGAGATCGATCAAGCGGAATTCTGTTTTGTGCTGCTCTGTTCCGTCCAGGTCGAATGGCGGCTTGTCTTCCGCTGCATCACCGTCACCGACGCTCAGAAGCCGGCTGTTGAGCCGGATTTCTCCTTTGACGATCTGTACCCATAACTTCCTGCGCCAACTCTCGAACCGGTACAAATTCCCGGGCAGAGCAACCGGGATCAGCGAGAATCGACTTACTTTTCTTCGCGTATCCTTTTTCACCAACAAAGCCAAATGCGTTCTCGCGCGGACCCAATTGTTTACGGCTCATTTCACGTAGGCGCTCAACCTGCGTGCGAGCCGTAGCAGAACGGCTTGTTGGCTGGTCTGCCGCATCTGCACGATGAACCCGAGCGACGGTTCAAACTCCAGCTCCAGGGGTTTGCCCGTGTCGAATGCCTGCCTGCTTCGCGGCGGCGATGCTGGACGCCGTTCCCCTAACCCGGCCGGCATAGAGACCATGGTTCTTCCATCCAGAATTGAAGGCACTGATGAGCGCCTTGCTACCCGGGATCAGTTTCGTAAGTGAACGGGTATCGTAAACGCCACCCTATCTTTTGCCGCTGCTGCCGGTCCACTACCGAGTTGCATTCGGCGGCAGCCATAGTTTCTCTCGCACAATGGGTGTGGGGCCCGAATGGCGGTTTCAGTTCAACCTTTCTGCGCCACATCTCGATAGACGACGCCGTCTTTCATCACGAAATCGACTTGTGCCGTAGCGGCGATGTCCCTGAGCGGGTCGCCGGGCATCGCTACAATGTCGGCGAGCTTGCCAGAAGCGATCACTCCAAGATCGGCTCGTTGAAGCAACTCGGCAGCTACACTCGTGGCGGCCTTCAGAGCGCGGATAGGAGTCAGCCCCGCTGCCACCATGGCCTGGAATTCGAGAATTCCATGGCTGAACGGAAACATCCCGCAGTCGGTGCCGTAGGCAATCTTTACATCGCTCCCCGCCAGCAGGCGTTGCGATGCCAGGATATTTTCGTTGTCACGGCTAAACTTCCAAACCGCCTGGCAAGGCAACGTTCCTTCATGAAGCAGATGCAAATCCTCCTGCGTCATCTGCATGGTAGGCACCACGTAAACTCCTGATTTCGCAGCCATCGCCAGCCCTTCACTGTCGATCAGGTAGGCGTGCTCGAGACTTCGGACGCCAAAACGAATTGCCTGCTTGCATCCTTCAGCGGCGCCGGTATGAACGGCGACGGGCATGCCCAGTTGGTGGGCAGCAGAAGTGAGAGCTTCCATCTCATCGTCGAACCAGGTTACAAGGGCGGGATCGTCTCCGGCGCTGAAGTAGCCGCCTGTGTTTGTTGTCTTGATCCAGTCGCCGCCGAAAGTATGTTCCCGTCGAACCAGCGCTTTGATAGACGCCGGGTCGTCGGCAATCGCTGAAACGGGCAATGTCCAGCGGGGGTTGTAAAAGCCGCGCAAATCGCCGTGGCCTGCGCTCGCGCTGAGGATGTGAGCCGCGACGATGATCCGTGGACCTTGCACAACTCCGGTGTTGATGGCGTTCCGAAGGTCGATGGTGGGCCAGTCCGGATCAACGCAGCCCAGATCTCGCAGCGTCGTGAAGCCATAACGCATGTACTCGCGCGCGAGGCTCAGTCCCTTCAACGCCTTGGTGGCCGACGATTCGAGCGTCTGCCGGACAAGATTGGCCGCATCCATCGTAAGGTGAACATGGGTGTCAATGAATCCGGGACTGACAGTTCTGTCTGAAAGATCGATTACTTTCGCGTCCGGGGGCCGCTCAACGGATTGCCCCACGCTCGCGATGCGATTCTTTTCAACCAGGATCTCCATCTTTCCGCTTAGCGTATCGGAGACGCCGTCGAAAACTCTTCCGCAGACCAGAACGATGGCGCTCATCGTATCCTCCCCCTTTCACGGTGATAACCGGAATTGCCGTCGTGACTTTCAGAAGCTTCATACGATGTTTTGGTTTCAGTTCTTGAAGCTCGACTGATTAAGATGAAGGCCTCCGTGGGCAGAGGGTGTCTGTTCAATGCATGTGAGGACGGTTTCGCGGTCGTGAAGATTCAATCTGAATGCTGCGCAATGGGGAGCTTCCAGCCCCTCCAGATCGCCAGGAGACGCAGCGCCACACAAACGATTCCACCGATGGTTGCCCCTGCCGCCGCCGAGCCGGGAAAAACGGCGTCGCCGATTACCACGACTGCCGCGCCTGCAAGAGCGGCGACCGCGTAGAGTTCAGCAGTAAAGACGACAGGGACTTCGGCGACAAGAATATCGCGCGCCATGCCTCCGCCAATTCCTGTGAGCACACCCATGAGCACCGCCGCGCCTGGTCCCAGATGAAAAGCTATCGCTTTGCCCGCTCCAACGACCGCGAAAAGTCCCAGCCCCAGGGCATCGAAGAACTGCACCGGGCTTTTCATCTTGGCAATGAGGGGATACCAATAAAACGTAACGAACCCCGCAACTAATGAAAGAGTGATATACCGCCAGTCTTGGATCGAAGCGGGAGGAATTGCTCCAATGAGCACATCGCGGGTAATTCCTCCCGCAGTTGCTGCTGCGAATGACAATACCAGCACCCCGAAAAGATCGATTCTGTGCTTTACGCCAGATATCGCTCCGCTGATAGCGAACACAAAGGTCCCGACCAGATCGAGCACCTTCAGAAATCCGCCTACGAGGACTTGGTCGTTAAGAGTCATGCGAGCAACTATACTATCCACCTTTGAGCGGCGACAACTGGCCCCATGCCTGCCGATTTCGTTCTACAGCATCCATGATGCACGCGGGTAAGGATGCTGTTTACAAGGCTCGGTCTCTAACCAGATGACTTTGTTCCGGTTGAGGTTCGTGCCATCCCAGGTTAGGCGCAAAAACAAAGACGCGCCGAACCTGGGGTCCCCGAACCTTGGTACTACTTCACGTTGTCAGAGACCTAGCCACGCATGCGCCGCAACAACGAGCGCTTTCACGCCTGTCTCCATAGTTGGGTGAATTACTGGTGCGAACCCCGGATTATGGTTGCTTGGGAGAGAGTTGAGAGTTCCCTCTTTTTTCGCCTTGGCGTAC
>Ga0181535_10007313_pt1 | contig 11149 bp, 4 predicted proteins | sample PEATcosm2014_Bin_44_FD_119774 | JGI IMG/M metagenome (GOLD analysis project Ga0181535, IMG submission 119774) | Peatland microbial communities from MTU Mesocosm Facility, Houghton, MI, USA - PEATcosm2014_Bin17_30_metaG | ecosystem: Environmental > Terrestrial > Soil > Wetlands > Peat | place...
AAAATGGCTTCGTAGCCTTTCGTCATTTTCAAGGTCGGTTGATAAGCAGTGGACCAAAACTCGCCGGTGCCCACGTCGCGCAGATAGACAAACATTCCCCAGCAGTCGCGCGTGGCATCTTCGCGCCAGCGCGTGACGGCCAGTTCGCGCCAGCGACTGTAGCCGCCGCCGGCGCTGCTGATGACGACATGATAACGCCCGTTGGACAGTAGATGAACTTCCGGTGCCGGCGTGGTGGGATTTGCGAACACTCGCATCACACTTTCACCTTCGCCGGCCGGGGTGCGCGATTCTTCCAGTTTCAAATCCTCGACGAAAACGCTCGCGGCCGTCTTCGGCACGCGCTCCTGCAAAAGCAAGTCCGCCGCCTTGAGCAGTGGACATGCCATGAAACGGCGGGGCATTGGATTGTCGCGCAATAAATTCACCAGCGCGAGCAGGCTCATGCCTTGATGATGCGCCATGAAGGACTTGATCGTGGCGCTGGTCTCGTCCGGCGGCAGGCGCGCCGGTGTGTAATCCACCGCTTCATGAAAACCATAAGCTCCGGCGCGTCCGTCGGCCGCGAGCCGTTGCAGGTTTTCGCACGCCTCCACCGGCGACACCATCAGCGCCATCGCCGTCGCGTAAGGCGCGATCACCAAATCTTCGGCCAGTCCGCGTTTCAAGCCGAGGCCGGGCACGCCGAAGGCGCGATATTGATAATTGAGTTGAACGTCGGTGCGATTGTAGCCCGATTCGGAAATGCCCCACGGCACGCCGCGCAATTTGCCATACTCGATTTGCTGCTGCACCGCCGCGCGGCAGGTATGGTCGAGCAAGGTGTTTTCATAGTTCGGCATCACCAGCATTGGCATCAGATATTCGAACATCGAGCCGCTCCACGAAACAAGAATCGGCTCGCCGTGCGAAGCGACGAGCAGCCGTCCCATCGAGAACCAATGATCTTGCGGCACTTGTCCCAAGGCGATGGCGACATAGCTGCACAAGCGCGCCTCCGAGGCCAGCAGATCATAAAAGCCGGTGTCAAACCGGCGTTCGGTGACATTGAATCCAGTGGCAAATAAATCCCGCGCGGTGTTGAATAAAAATGCAAAATCCATTGCGGCGAGTTCGTCGCATTGCTTCGCTATGGTTTCGAGAGCGAGCAGCCGCTCACGGGCATGATCGCCGGCTTCACGCAGGCAGCGCGTGAAAGCGTCGGTGCTGTCAACCAAAGTGACAGATGATTGTTCCAACAACGAGATTTCACGCAACGTGTGCGTCTGATCGAGTTGAACGAACTTTGCGTCCAACGGGGTAACCACTGGCAATGCCAGCCATGGGGCGACAAAGCGCAATTCTTCCAAATGCACCGCGCAATCGCGTTTCAAAATTTCCGCCCAACGGCTGATTTCTTTCTCTTCGTTTGCCAGCGCAGTCGCGATTTGAGTTGCCTGACTCGTGGCGTTTTCTAATAACACAAACGCGGCACGCAGGTTCGCCGGCGCTTGCGCCAGTTCCGTATCAAGTTCCGCGAGCAATTTATTTTCGGGAAGCAAGTTTTGGAGAACTTTTACCGTGTCGAGCAGACCGGCAAAAATCTGGGGCGTGAAAATCTTCTCATCAGCTTGTTCCCGCAAACCGGAGGCGAGCGTCAGCAGATGACCGGCGAGGTTGCCGCTGTCCACGCTGGAAATGTAGAGTGGTTGGAGCGGTTTGAGCGTCCGGGTTTCATACCAATTATAGAAATGACCGCGATGCCGTTCAAGTCGCAGCATCGTGGCGAGTGTGGCTTGCGTGCGTTCAATCAAGCCGCCCAATGAAAGATAGCCTAAATCGCGCGCCGCCAGGTTGGCGAGCAGCGCCAAACCCATGTTCGTGGGCGAGGTGCGCGTGGCAATTGTAGGGGCGGGAATTTCCTGGAAATTATCCGGCGGCAGCCAGTTTTCTAGCGCGCAGACAAACGTGTCGAAGAAATGCCAGGTCAAGCGCGCGGTGCGACGCAGAAAAACCAGTTGCGCCGGCGATAAGTTCGGCGTCGCGGAGGCAATCGGCTGGCTGATCCACCAGGCAATCCACGGTGCCGCCAGCCAGACCAACAGCAGCGGCAGCGCAAAAATGAGTTGCGCCGGATGACGCACGACAAGGAACAGTCCGGTAGCCAGCGCAATGCCCGGCGCAATCCACATGGTCGCATAAAAGTCCGCGAGGTCGGCGCGCGTGGTGCGTTCGGAGTCGCTCGACGTTTGCCATTCGAGCAGTCGTTTGTGAGTCACCAACAGACGCACCAGCGTTTTGCCGATGGCATCCACGCTGATGAACGCGTCGTAAGCCAGAAAAGCCAGGGTAAGAAAAATCTGACCGAGCTGTCGCGCGCCCGAACCGGCCACTTCGCGCAAATGCATCGTCCACGGCAAATCATTCGGCTTGCGCAAGGTATTGACTGATGCCGCCAGCACGCTGGGAAGTGCGATGATCCCCACGACCAACAGCAAGCCGAGACCGCCAAGCTCCGGCACGAGCAGCCAGCTTCCCAGCAACAACACCAGCAAGGCCAGCGGAACGAGGCTGCGCCGCAGGTTGTCGAAAATTTTCCATTGCGACAGCACCGAGAGCGGATTGGCGATGCGCCGGGCGTCTGAACCCGGCACGCGCGGCAGAAGCCATTGCGTGATCTGCCAGTCGCCGCGAATCCAGCGGTAGCGCCGGTCCATGTCCACGTTGTAGCGCGAGGGAAATTCCTCGTAAAATTCCACGTCGCAGACGAGCGCGGAACGCGCATGACACGCTTCCAGTAAATCATGGCTGAGAATTGTGTTCTCGGGAAAACGTCCGGCCATGGCGCGCTGGAAGGCGTCCACATCGTAAATGCCTTTGCCGATAAACGAACCTTCGCGAAACACATCCTGATACACGTCGGACACTTCCCGCGTGTAAGGATCAATGCCCGCGTCGCCGGCAAACAGCCGGACAAACCACGAACGCCGCGCGCTCGGCAGGCTTACGCCGACGCGCGGCTGGAGAATGCTGTAGCCCTCGCGGACAATGCCGCGCGCGTCGTCGAAGACCGGACGGTTCAACGGATGCGCCATTGTGCCGACGAGTTGCCGCGCGGCTTCGCGGGGCAACTGCGTGTCGGTGTCGAGCGTGATGACATATTTGATTTCCGGCAGGATGGCCGTCGCGCCGACGATTTCAGAAAAACAGTCGCGCGCACCGCCGCGCAGGAGGGCGTTAAATTCCATGAGCTTTCCCCGCTTGCGTTCGTAACCCATCCACAGGTTTTCGCCGGCGTTCCAGCGGCGCGGACGATGCAACAGGAAAAATAAATTCTGACCGTTGGAACCATACTTTCGATTCAACAACTCGATTCCAGCCCGTGCCCGCTGAAGTAAAATTTCATCGCCTGGCAAAACCTCCGTCGGCGCATCCCGGAAATCCGTCAGCAAGGCGAAGTGAAGATGCTCGTCTCGGTTCGCCAGATGATGAATCTCCAAAGTCTCGATCAGGCGGTCCACGCCGGCCCCGCTCGACAGCATCGTTGGCACGACGACCATGGTGCGGCAATCTTCCGGGATGCCGGCGGAATAGTCCATGCGTGGGAGCAGGCTGGGCTTTACCAGCAGGGTGGACAGCCAGTTCATCAACGCCACCGCGAGCTGACTCGCGCAAAGCAGGAAAATCAGCGTGAAGAAAATGAGTTTCCAACCTTGCAGTTCCAGCGCCAACGATTGCCGCACAAACCCAAGCGTTGCCAGCAGCGTGAGCAGGCCGATTCCGCCGGCGTAAAAAACCAGTGGAAACCGGTGGATGCTTCGTTCCATCGTGGTCTGCCACGGCCAACGGACTTTTAATTTGCGCGCCAACTGGGGCTGGCCTTTGTCTATGAGATGGAAACCAACATGGGCGGTGCGGTCGCGGGTGCCATTTTGCCGGGCACTGTCGGCGGCGAGTTGGATGGCGCGCTGCGCGACTTCCGCTTCGGACAGTTCACAGTGCCGGGCCAGAAACTCGATGGAATGCCGGTAGCGATCGCGCGTGGCAAAATCCATCAAACTGTAAACATCGGCCGGATCGGCCAGCAAAGTCGTCTCGACCAGACTCAGGCTTTCCACGAACTCTTTCCAGTCCATCGCGCTCAAGAAACGCAGACTGGTGATGCTGTGGCTGACGGAAACCTGGTCGGCGGCCTGATTTTGACTGTCCAACTGGACGAGTTGTTCGATGGACAAACCTTGCTGGCCCAGCCGTTGTTCGAGCCAGCCGCGCGCGAGATGCAGCACCGGACTTTGCCGCGACAATCGTTGGCAAAATTCCGCCACGAAGGAACTGGACAAGGTCAGGTCAGACTTGGCCATGTTCGCCACCACGATGACGAGATCGGACGGATTCTTCTCCGCCATTTCCTGCAAACGGTTCACCCACAAATCTGCCAGATCGCGATCCGCCCGCGCGAGGGTGAGCCGGGTGCTGACGCGCTGGAGATTTTCAATTAATCCCAGGCGCAGCATGATGGGAATGGCCCACAGCTCGCCCAATTTCAAGGAATGCACCGTTTGGTAAGCGGCGATGAAAGCGCTCAGTGGGCCGGCATCAATCTGTGCGTCCACATGCGAAATCAATTCCAATACGATGTCATAGACGCGGGGAAGTCCGGCGGAATGACCGTTCAAAAACCGGGGCAGCTCCCGGCTGTAGCCCCGCGGCAGATGCCGTTTGGCCATTTGGATTTGCTCTTCGATCAGGTAGAAGTTGTCGAGCAGCCATTCGGCGGCGGGCGTGACGCGCCGGCCTGGTTTTACGCCGAGAGTTGCGCGGTTGAACGTTCGCAGGATGTCCTCGTTTTGTGTCAGCCTAGTCAGCAGACTGTTGGAACCTTGCCGGGTGCCCACTTGGTGATTGGCCGCGAGCGTCCGGGCATGGCGTGCGAGTTGTTCAACGCTGAACAACTCGGCCCGCAATGGCGGCTCACCCGCGCTGGGGCGCATTCGCGCCAGTTCGGTCATCCAGTTTTGAAGGCGTAATGGCAGTGTCTGCATATTATCCATACTTCCGATCATGATTCCTGCAATTATTTGGCCGCAGAAATCCATCAACACTATGATTGCCATCTAGCCCGTCATCTGCGGGGGCGGTTTGGATAATCTGCAATTCAGGTGCGGCACTGATCATGTTTAACGAGATCATTTAGCCATTTTGGAAATGATCTCTCCAATAAGAATCCGCTTTTGGCCAGACAGATGATATGGGGTGTTAACCCCACTTGTGATGGCTGCAGGAATGAAGAGACTATGTAGATGTGCCCGGTATTTTCACCGCTGTCGCAATGACGAGCGAGCCGTCTTTCATCGGTGAATTGTTTTATTCAAAATGACGCGCTAAGGCATTTTCAATTCGCGGGTGCCGTCCACGCTTTCAATGGAAACGACCACCGATGAATCGCGGATTTTCAGACAGTGAACCGTGACGTTTCCCCCGCTAATTTTCAAAGAGATCTGGTCGCCTTTGGCAAAGGTCTTGTTATCCCATCAGAAATCCGTTGAACAGCCAGAAAACGAATGAACTGTGCTGCATTGAGCCGGTGCGGATTTGCCGGGACAGGCGGCGCGGCGTCCGCCGGCAATGCATTTTCCACCGCCACCGCTGCTTGCGGTTTCCCAGTGCTGCGCTGAGTTTCAAAGTTAAGGCAGTGCGCGTAACTTTGCCATCGTTGTCAAGCTTCTTCGGGCTTGTTTTCTGACCGCTCCCTTGCCAGCCTCGTCGTCATGACACGATTCATTCCCGGCACTCGCCGCCTCGCGCGGCTGGCTTTTGTCTCGGCCGTTATGGCTCTGTTACCGTTTCCGGCCTCTGCCCAGACGTTGCGGGATGATTTCACAGCCTACGCCGCAGGCAGTGATGGCGATCCCTCGTGGGAACCGTGGAGTGAGGCATGGGAAGCCGAGGACGGCGCATATTTTGGCGACAGCGGCATCTCTTTCTGGCGCGCGTCACCCTTCGCAACGGCGATGACTTTTGCCTGTGATGTCACCGTGCTCGAATTGCGGCAGGGCGATTGGCTGACGGTGGGTCTGGGTTTTGCGGCCGATGCCAAAAATTACTGGGCGCTCAACCTGGTCGTCACACCGGAAAGCCAGGGCCGTCAGCACCGGACCGAGTTGGATGAGTCCGTGAATGGGTTTTGGCCGGCGGCCGGCACCGACACCACGCGCTTGAAGCCGTTACCCGGCCAAGGTGGAGATTTCAACTGGCGCACCAACCAGACTTACCGGCTGAAAATCATTCTTTCTCCAACCGCCGTCACCGGAAGTATTCGCGACGGAACCAACGAAGCGGCGCGGTTTGGCTACGAATTTACCAAAGGAGTCAAAGCCGTATGCGCCGGCCGGCCGATCCTCCGCGTCAACGGAATCCGCGCCCGGTTCGAACATGCGATGGTTTCTGTCACACAAACCGTTCCCGAACCAAATGTTCCCGCCCTAAAAATTCCGCCTTGGACCCCGCGCCCGGGCCGCGCGATTACCCAAGGCAGCGGTTTCTTCCGCACCGCCGAAGTGGACGGACGTTGGTGGTTGGTCGATCCCGAGGGAAAGCCCTTCTTCGCCGTTGGCACCGACCATGTGAACTACAATGTCCATTTCTGCGAGAAGTTGGGTTATGCCCCCTACAATCGCAACGTGGAGGCCAAGTATGGCAGCGAAGAAGCCTGGGCCGAAAGCGCCATCGAGCGTCTCAAGGCGTGGGGCTTCAACGAGCTTCCCGCCGGGCACAGTCCGTCACTGCGACATCGCGGGTTGCCACATATCCTTTTTGGTTCGCTGGGCACCAGTTTCGCCCGCCGGGAATGGATTTGTGAACCCAAGGACTGGACCGGCTTTCCCGATGTGTTCAGCCCGCGCTGGCCAGGTCATTGCCGCTTCGCTGCGCGCGAGGCCGTCCGCGACAGCCTGGGTGATCCTTGGTGCATCGGCACCTTCATTGACAACGAATTGGAGTGGTATGGCAAGAACGGTGATCTGGTGGATGAAGTTTTCCACGGCGGCCCGCAACAACCGGCGAAGCAGGCGTTTTGGCAATGGCTGCTGAAACAATATAACACCGTATCAGAAATGAACCACCAACTCGGCACCGATTACGCCGATGAAGCCGGCTTCCTCGCGACGACGAACGTGCCCAAACCTTCGGCCGCGCTCGCGCATGTGCGCAACGGGTTCCTGGCGCTCATCGCCGACCGTTACTTCAGCGTCGCCGCCGGGGCGTTGCGTGAGGCGGATCCCAATCATCTGGTGCTGGGCTGCCGTTTCGCGGGGAGCGTGCCGGAGCCGGTTCTCGCTGCCGCCGGAAAATACAGCGACGTTTTCACCTTTAATACCTACCCGCGCGTTGATTTTGAAAATGTGTGGTTGCCCAACGGCACCGGCGGCGTGGTCGAGCGCGTGCCCCGCGAATTGAGTGGCTATTTTGCCGTGGCGCGCAAACCAATCCTCATCACCGAATGGAGTTTTCCCGCGCTCGACAGTGGGCTGCCCTGCCAGCACGGCGCGGGCATGAGGGTGGACACGCAGGAGCAAAAGGCCGCGTGTTACCGCATCTTCGTGAACGCGATGGCAGACCTGCCATTCCTGATCGGCTACGACTACTTCATGTGGGCGGATGAACCGGCTGCCGGTATCAGCGCTGCTTTCCCGGAGGACAGCAATTACGGTCTCGTCAACGAAAAGGACGAAACCTACGAGATCCTCGTCAAGGCCGCGACCGAAGTAAATCGTGTCGCTGAAAACCGCCATGCCCGCAGCGCAGTTTCCGGCACGCTCAAATTGAATGCCAAGGGAAACACCGTTGAAGTCAACAACTCCAACGCCATTCCCGCGCACGGACTCGTGAGAATTTCAGCGGCAAATCAAAGCCGCATCGAAGAAATCTCCCTCTTTGCCGGACAAACGAAGCGTCTGTCGCTGCCCGCGCACACCGTCGCCTGCGTGGAACTGCAAAATTGGGACGGAACCAAGCAGCGTATCATCAGCGGCCCGCCGCTTGGCCCGCTTGAAGTCGCCAATGTTTCCGCCACCGCGCTGGCCGGCGGGCCGGTGTTGCTCGAGGGTGCCCAACCGGTTGCTGCGTGGCTCCGTCAACTCGCACCCGGCCAGATCGAAACACTCCCGCCGCCCACCAATGGATGGACGAAACCTGACCACCTCGACCTAAGAACCGAAGGCGTCACTTGGTCTGGTAGCTGCAAGGATGGAAATCTGTTTGATCACATTCAGGCCGGTGATCTGGCTTTGGGCCGGCTCGTGTTCGCCATCCATCAACAGGCCGACGGCCACGATCAATGGACCGAGTGCGACCGTATCGTGTCGTTTCAACTTCAGGAACAACCCGATGCGTGGCTGATCGAAGCGGTGGTGGGTTTCGGTGAGACGAATTTACTAAACAGCTTCCGCGCAGCGGTGCGGGTGGCGGTTTTCAAGCACGATGGCCTTGTTCTCGCCCGCCCGCTGTGGGTGGAGAACAGCGGCGTGAGAAACTGGAAGCTGGTCGAGGTCTATTGGTTCTGTCGTCCCGCCATCGGCGGTTCGACCGATGACAACATAACCGGCGGTGTGGCCGTGCCCGACTATTATCGGGACGCGCAATTCTGGACAAACTCCAAACTGGGCGGCTGTCTTGGGACGCTGGGCCAGAGCGACGGCTGGTTGGTGAACTACTGGAAAGGCTCAGCCGCCGATTTCCATCCTGACGCGCGGTTTCCGGTGGAGCAGTCATTGCCGCCCGGTGTCCGCTGGGCCGCAGTCGCCACGCCGTATCTGTGGATCTTCGCCAGCCACGACGCGGCTCAATGGCGGACGGTGGCGGGGCTGGCCCGGCAAGTCGAAGCCTCGGTCCTGCTTGGCGCGGGCGGGAAGTGAAGTCTCCTGGCAACCGGGTCGCCAGCGTCGTCGGCGATCTTGATTTGCTCCAGCGACGGCGCGGGGAGTTGAGCAAAAGCGCAAGTGGCTGCGAATACCAGCGCGATGGTCAAAGGTTGCATAATTAGTCGGTGTTCATTTTTCCAAATTTGGCGAATGAAAAGTGACTGTGGTGTGGCGGCGCTTGTCGCTGTTGCCTGGCTTTTACCCGCCCGCGAACACCGGATGAAAGTTTGCTTCCGTCAGGATACGGGCAATCTCCGCACGCTTGTCACCTTGGATCTCGATCTGGCCCGCCTTAACCGTGCCGCCGGTGCCACAGGCGCGCTGCATCGCCCTGGCTAGCTGCTCCTTTTCCGGCAACCCGATACCGACAAAGTTTTTTACCATCGTCACCGTCTTGCCACCCCGCCCGGCTTTCACCCGCAGGATGTCCACCCGCCCGCGATGTTTCCGCGCCGGTTTCGGCAGTGGCGTGATGCCGGCTGGCAAAGTTTCAGGTGCGGACGGCAGACCTTCGCTGGAAAGTGCAGCAAATGGAGTTTGAGCTAAACCCGATCCACCAGCGGTGGGAATGCGTTTTGGAATGGCCATCTCGTGTAAGCGTAGGCGGCGCGGCTTCTTCCGACAATCCGATTTCCATCGCAAATGTTTTCGCCTACACAGCGGATGTCCTACCCCGTCGCGTAACGTGGCGGGGTAGGAAACTGAAAAACATCATCCCCCAACGCTATCGCAGCCAGGCCGTCCGCCAGTTCGGGGCCGCCAAATTGATTCACCAGCCGAACGGCCAGCACGAACTGGTTGGCGGCGCCGACGCCGACCACGCCGACGCCTTTGAATGGTCGCCGCTCTTCGCACACGAAATTGTGTTCACGCATTTTTACCACGAAAGAACCACCCATCCCCGCAAGCCGTGGTTTGCGTCTTGGCTCCAGCCCGCGTTATGAACAACTCGGCATGGGACGGCCACCGACGATGCGGTAGTGTGTCTGCTGCCGATGAGCGCCCGCAACAACCGCATATTGCATTGACGAATCGCAAAGACCGCCAAAGGCGAAATGTCCGTTCACGCCGCAGTGGAAAATGATGCCCAAACTTTGGGGCGCGGACAGCCCGGCGAAACCCGTCCAAGGATCTCTCTTTTGAAGATAGGGCGTGCGGCCGTCCGGCTCGGACCTCCGTGCGCGCCGACATTTTTGACTTTCGGAACACCGAGTTTCACAAGTCCTATAACTTTTCACCCTCGGCCAACTGAGCATTCAGTTTAAGCACTTCGCTCACGACCTGTTCGGCGGCCAGGTCAATCGCTTCGCCTGTCGTTTCAGCATAGGCGGCTCTGCCCGATTCTGCCTCAACCTCAAAGCTCTGGATTGGCCGGCCCGATTGTAAATCCGTAATGGTCGTTTGAATCGAAATGGCTGCCCGCCCTGCCAGGACTCCCGTCCAGTCGCGCGCTTCCTGTGAGACTTTTTTGAGGTGCTTGATCTCCACGGCTATTTTTATCCCCTGACCCAAACTGGCGTCCGGTGGCTGGTTGGTCACGGTCGCAAACATTTTGGATTCATTCAGTCGGGAAACAACCGCGTCATTCAAGCCCTGACTCGCATCATCAGAACTCGCCGCTGCGCTCGCGGTGGTGACATAGATTATGGCCAGGGAAACCGGCTTGCCCGAGTTGATCGCCTGGGTGATCTTGCTTCGGCTCGGCGACGCACAGCCCGCCACCGTGATGATCACGGATAAAAGGGCGGCGCAGGTGAAACCAGATTTCATGGCCATTTTTATTCTGCTCAAGTCGAATTTGCCACAGCATATCGCGTTTACGTCCCAACCCCAAAGGGCAATTTTACTTTGATCGGGTGACTCTAACACGTCCGCCACCCCAAGTCCGCCGCCGGTTTAACGCGGAAGGACTTTTTCATTTTTAATTTCCACCATGTGCGGACGATACACGGCGGCGAAAGATTTTGCCAAGTTGATTAAACTCGTCGGCGTCATCATGGCACGGATGCCAACCACCCAAGGTCTGGGTCCGTTTGTAGGTCAATCAAAAGGGGCTGGCGGATTGCATGGCATGGAGCAGAAACAACATTGATGCCGCGATACGGTTTGGTCAAATCTAGGCAGGCTAATTACTGATGTTCGCATAATATAGTGACATTTGGATCAAAACAATTCGGCCTGTTTCCAGAAGGATTCCACTAGCGCTGGCCGGCGACGCATCCGCCCCAGCGCCTTGCGTGCAGCCCAGCCCA
>Ga0181535_10007315_pt1 | contig 11143 bp, 12 predicted proteins | sample PEATcosm2014_Bin_44_FD_119774 | JGI IMG/M metagenome (GOLD analysis project Ga0181535, IMG submission 119774) | Peatland microbial communities from MTU Mesocosm Facility, Houghton, MI, USA - PEATcosm2014_Bin17_30_metaG | ecosystem: Environmental > Terrestrial > Soil > Wetlands > Peat | place...
ATCATGAAGTGCTACGAAATCTTCAGCAAGTTGTCCCCGGAGCTGACGAACGAAATATTTGGTTACCTGCTTGAGTCGGAAAAGGCGGTTTACAGGGCAGTTATTCAAAATGTGGCTTCGCGCCGAAAGCTGCGACCGGTCTTTATCGAACGAAAACCGCGGAACGAGCGACACGCATGGCTGCAGCAGGCCCTGTCGATAAAAGGGGCCGACGATCTCGCAACTCAACTTTTTCAAATCTGGCTGCTGGGCGCGCACCGGGAAATGATTTGCGAGTTTCTCGATTCACTGGCAATTGCGCACGACGGGAAAGGAGTGGTCGAAAATTTGCCTTCGGAACCCCCGGTAGAACAACTGAGCAAAACGATCTCAAAACTGCTCGAGAACCACTCTCCGGAGGTTGTCGCCGTCTATCTTCACGCCTTTCAGGCGATGGATGACACCGGTTGGTCGGTGCTGAACGATCTCCTCGCGAACGATCCGCGCCTGGTATTGGAGAGGACGCGGAGGGAGAAGGAGGGCGCAGAGGGAGAAGAGGACACAGAGAAATAAATTCACCACCAAGGCACCAAGGACACAGCGGTGGATTTAGGATTTGGCATTACCCTTTGCGTCCTTCGCTCACGCGGACTTTCCGCTCTTCGACCGGACACGAAGATTCAGGATTTCGACTGCGGTCGAAAAAGCCATTGCGGCATAGATGTAACCACGATCGATGTGCTGGCCAACGCCGTCCGCTACGAGGACGATGCCGATCATGATGAGGAATGCGAGGGCAAGCATTTTGATGGTTGGGTGACGATCGACGATCCGACTGATTATACCGGCGGCAAAAAGCATGAGCGCGATGGCGATCGTGATGGCGATGATCATCACCGGGATATCGTTGGCCAAACCGACAGCAGTGATCACGGAGTCCAACGAAAAGACAATGTCGAGGAGCACAATTTGAACGATTGTCGGCCAAAACCCGCTGCGAGCTGCGAGATGTCTCCCATCTCCCTCAGGTTCCATGCGCGCATGGATTTCCTGCGTGCTTTTCGCGATGAGAAAAAGGCCACCGGCAATGAAGATCAAATCTTTGCCGGAGAATTCGTGCGCAAAAACTGCGAGAAACGGCTTTGTCAGCCCCATCAGCCATTTAATGCACAGCAATAACAGAATGCGCGTGATTAACGCGAGCGCGAGTCCGGTCGTTCGCGCTTTGGCCTGCTGAACTTCGGGAAGTTTCCCGGTGAGAATCGAGATAAATACGACGTTGTCGATTCCGAGAACAATTTCGAGAACGGTCAAAGTGACGAGGGTCACCCAGGCATTCGGATCATAAGCCCAACCAAGCCAATCCATAGCGGATGACCGGTATACGTGGCCTTTTGCGAAGTGTCAACGGCACATCACCACCTTCCTGGTCTCCTCTGGCAGGCCAGAATGCGGTGTCTTTGCAGACTAGCCCATGATAATGCTCAATTGATCGATATTACCTGCACGTAATGATGAAATCATTGGAGAATGACAACAACGCTCGAAGCAGAGGTACTTAACTTTCTCAGCGAGCCGGACCCAGCAAGATTCGAGGAACTGGCGGTCGCATTGTTCAACTATCAGCGCCGCGAAAACCCAGTCTACGCGAAGTATTGCGAGTTCCTCGGCACACCAGACACACTCGACTCCTGGCAATCGATCCCCGCGGTACCGCAGATCGCCTTCAAGCGATCCGCGATCCGTTCTTTTCCTGCGTCTCTGACGACAACCGAATTCCGTACCAGCGGCACCACCGGCGAAGGCCACGGGAAACATTTTTTCCCCTCATTGCGCCTTTACGAAGCGGCCGTGCAAAAAGGCTGGGATTACTTTCAGTTGCCGCGGAACCGGTTTGTCATGTTCATGCAACATCCGGACGAGGCGCCATTTTCGTCACTCAGCTCCATGGGAGGCATACTGACCGGTTCCGATCGCTCTCGATTCGTGATTTGCAATAACGGTGAAGTTGAGATCGACCGGTTCATGGCATTGCTCGGAGAGTGCCCGAACCCACTGACCCTGTTCGGCACGGCGCTCGCGTTTCTGCATTTGATCGAGCTCTTCCCGGATCTGCGCATTCAACTTCCGGAGGGAAGCATCGCAATGGAGACCGGCGGTTTCAAAGGGAGCGGACGCGAAACCAGCAAACGCTGCCTGTACGGGCAAATATCCCGCCAGTTCGGGATCGGGATCGATTCGATTTGGAACGAGTACGGGATGACCGAACTGAGTTCACAATTCTATTCTCGCAACATCGGTCGCTCGCATCATGGCCCACCCTGGACTCGGTTCCTGATCGTCGACCCGGAAACGAACAGAGTGGCAGCGCCGGGCGAGACCGGACTTATCCGTATGATTGACCTTGGAAATCTCTGGTCGGTTATCGGGATCCAGACCCAGGATCTCGCCGTTGAACAGCCCGACGGCGGGTTTCTGCTTCTCGGGCGCGATCCGGCGGCGGTCCCTCGCGGATGCTCTCGGGCGATGGATGAACTTCTCCAGTTCGCGAGAAGCTGAGCGACCGATGGATCTGGAAACCAGAATCGCAGCGATCGCGACGGCCGCGGAACAGTTCCCCTGGCTCGGTGACTTAAGCGCGCCTGGAATCGCGCGCTGGATTGGCTTGGAACTAGGGCAGTCTCTTAGCAGCACCCAGCCCCTGCCGTACGGGAAACAGAATTATCTGGTCCGTCCGCTTGATCCTATCCTTCACATTGTCAGCAGCAACACTCCGCACGCTGCGCTGCAAAGCCTGATTCGCGGCATCGTCGTCGGATCAACCAACTGGATCAAATTGCCAAAAGAGGGCCTGGTTGAGGTCAACGCCTTCGCGGACGCGTTGCCGACTGAACTGCGACCGGAACTGGCGAGGACGCTTCCCCCGGCCTGGATAGACGAGGCCGAAGCGGTAGTCATTTTTGGTTCAGACGAAACCGTCCGGGAGATTTCGCTACGAATCTTGCCCTCGCAGCGTTTCATCGTGCACGGGCATAAAATAAGTCTCGGCCTGATCAGGAGTGAGTGCAGCCCAGATCTGGCAAACCGGATCGCCGACGATCTATTCGTGTTCGATCAACTCGGTTGTCTTTCGCCGCAAGTACTCTATGTGGCTGGAGACTCGATCGAGTTTGCCTGGCGACTCGCGCAGCATTTTGAACAGACGCGCCCCGCTCGGATTGCAGCGGCGCCACAGCACGAAATCGCTGGGACTCTCCGCGCTTTTCACGAGGAATGGAAATTTCGGGCGGCCACGGAACCTGGCGTCTGTTTCTGGGAAAGTCCCGGAGCATTGGCTTGGGCTGTCGTTCACGATCCCTCCCCTGCGCGCGCGCCCAATCCATTGTACGGGACAATCTTTATAAAGCCGATACCCGCTGACCTCCGTTCGGCCTTTTTGCGGGTTCGCCGGCACATCGCCACTGTCGGGGTCGATCCACTCGATTCGGAGTCGGTAGAAATAGCGGTGCGCATCGGCGCCCAACGGGTCTGCGCCATCGGGCAAATGCAGAATCCGTCCGTTACGTGGCATCACGACGGCCAGCCGACGCTGGCAAATTTCGTTCGTTACGTCGACATCGAAGGACCCGCTGAGGATTGGATCGCACCCCGAAAAACCCAGGCACCGGAAGACTCCACGGCGCAGTGATGTCCGTCCTTGGCTGCTTGGAATTTTTAGAGAATCGCACGATACTCCTCAGGCTGTCGCCGGCCCGAAAGATTTATTCATGACCCAGCAGCTTCAAAGTTACCTCGGACACTCGTACCCGTCACAACTGGCCGAACTTGTCAAGAAAGTCTGGCCAAAGGATCGGCTGGCACAATTACCGCAGGAGCATCATCTCCGGCAACTTTTTGATATTGCGTACCACGCGAGCCTGATGCGCGATGAAGATCGGCCAGTCACGTTCAGGTTGATTTTCGGCGATCCCGGCTTACTTCCACCCAACGAGGGGCCGCCAAGCGGTTTAATGCCGTTGAACCTGGATCGACCTCGACCATTCAACGAGCAAGAGATTCGGCGCCTCTCGATGGCTGCGATGTATTTTCGGTCAATGATCGGCGTCTGCCCGAGCCTGCATCACGACTTGCACATCTGGGGTATGGTCGTCTCAGGAACCCGCTGGCTCAGCAGTATCGCCGGCGGCCGGTATCATGGCGCGCCGGAGCCGGCTTCGCTCGTCATTCATTCGCTCGGCCCGGGTCGATTGACGATTCATCTTGGAAGAAACCGGATTGCGACCCTGGCCGGAGGCCGAATCGAATCGAAAGCGTTCGACCTCTTCGAGTCGAAATGGCTGCAACAGATCTTTAGCGAAGTTCGCATCAGTTTTCTGACCGAGGCATTCGGCGACATCACCGAGGCCAAATATGTTCCGCTCGACGTCGATTTCGTGAGAATGATGACGTACAACATCATTCTCCGGGCGCTCGCGGTCGTCCGAAACGGGCGGCATGGCGGAACGATGGTGATCATCGATCCGGACGACGAAACCGTTCTGCGCGATCCTGCAGCCGCGGTACGATTCAAGTATTTGATCGGCGATTGTCCGGCGCGCCGGCGTTACTCGAGCATGCTAACGCAGGCGATTCTGCGGCTGTCGAATCTGGCAAGCGATCATATGCGGCCAAGCGCCGGTTGGATTGAATATCAGACGCTGATGGACACTGGGCTGAGCGATCTGGATGAAGCCCTCTTCGATTTTGCGCATTTTTTGGCGGACCTGATGGCCGTCGATGGCGCGCTGGTTGTAACACAAGCGCTGGATTTGGTCGGATTTGGCACCGAGCTACGGTATGAAGCCCCGAACTTGAGAAGTGTCCGCCAGGCGCTCGATCTGGAAGGCGAGATCTGGGCGAATGAACCGCTTGACAACGTTGGGACTCGACATCGCGCCGTCTACCGATTTTGCAAAGGGTACCCGAAGTGCTTGGCGATCGTCGTTTCACAGGATGGATCGGTTCAGTTCGTGAGGAACCACCATGGCGCTGTAACCTATTGGAACCAGCTTTCCTGGTAGCCTCGATGGCGACTCGACGCAGCGCAGACCGGGCCCAAAATTCCAGTATTGAAGCCCGATCAAGGCCCCAAACCGGAGCTGCAGGCGGACCTGGGATTCGGTCGCAGCTGTCGCAGCGGTCTTTATCGCTCGATGAAGCAAGACGAGTGGTTTTATACGCTCAAGGGTTTGGAGACCGGTCGCCGACGCCGGTTACGCATCGGCATCTGCATACCGTCTCCAAGCGGATCGGGATGCTGCAGCTTGATTCGGTGAATGTTTTGATCCGGGCGCACTATCTCCCGCTATTTTCAAGACTCGGCCCATATCCCGTCAAATTCCTGGACGAGATCAGCTACGCGAAGAAACGACGACGCTTTTTTGAGTATTGGGGCCATGAAGCATGCTTGTTGCCCCTGGAACATTTTCCGCTGCTCCGATGGCGGATGGAAAGAGCCAGAAACTACGTCGGCCTTTGGAAAGGCCTGGCCGATTTCGCCAAAACGAAACCGGAATTCGTCGAGCGCGTGTATGACATCCTGCAGGAACACGGTCCCTCGAGCGGTGGCGAGGTGGCAGCGCATATCGCGGAGGATCGTCCCCGCGGGGCACGAGGCTGGTGGAGGTGGTCGGACAGCAAGGCCGCGCTGGAGTTTCTATTGTGGTCCGGGCGCATCACGACTGCGACGCGCAGAAATTTCGAACGGCTCTACGACCTGGTCGATCGAGTGATCCCCAGCGAGGTCATGACCCGGCCAACACTCTCTCCGGAAGAGGCGCAACGCGGGCTCGTTACCACGGCCGCGCGTGCGCTTGGAGTCTCGACGGAATCCGATTTGCGAGATTATTTTCGGCTCCCGACGCACGAGGCGCGAGCCAGAATCGCCGAACTGGTCGACGCGGGCGATTTAATCCCGGTGACTGTTGAGAACTGGCATGCTTATCTGCATCGGGATGCAAAGATTCCGCGCCGAATTGATGCTCAGGCCCTGGTTTCGCCGTTCGACCCGCTCATCTGGGAGCGCTCCAGGCCCGACCGACTCTTTGGATTTCGTTACCGGATCGGGATCTACACTCCCGTTCATAAACGCGAGCACGGCTAGTACGTGCTCCCTTTCCTGTTCGGGGACAAGCTGGTGGTTCGCGTGGATCTGAAAGCAGACAGAAAGCGCCGGTTGCTCCATGTCCTGTCCGCAATAGAGGAGCCGGGCATTGATCGATCGAAGGTTGCCGGTGCGCTGGCGAGCGAGCTCGTCGTGCTCGCGCACTGGGTTGGTCTGCGGGAAATATCCGTGTCGGACCGCGGCACGTTGGCGGCTCCGTTGCGCACTGCCATTCTGAGCAACGAAAACAGGTCGATCTTAGGGTGACGCAGAGTAAAAACCTCTTGGAAGATCTTAAAATCGTTCCCATATTCTCGGCCGAAATGAACCAGGCTCTCATCGCTCTTGAAGACGGTCGCACTTTTTCCGGAGAGGGGTTTGGAGCACCCGGTACAACGGTCGGGGAAATTTGCTTCAACACTTCCATGACCGGCTACCAGGAGGTACTGACCGATCCGTCGTATCGTGGTCAGATCGTTACGATGACCTATCCCCTGATCGGGAATTACGGAGTCAATACCATCGATCAGGAAAGCCGCGAGCCCCATGTCCGCGGATTTGTCGTGGGCGAACTCTCGCCGATCACGAGCAACTGGCGAGCAAGCGGCTCTCTGGATGACTTTTTAAAGAAATGGAATATCTGCGGGATCCAGGGGGTCGACACCCGCGCGTTGACGAAACATCTACGGGTGCGCGGCGCGATGCGGGCCTGCCTCACGACAGAAACCCAAGATCCACAGAAAGCCGTACAACGGGCATTGAGCTCCCAGGAAATGCAGGGTTCTGACTACGTCACGGAGGTGTCGACACCCGAGTTGTACGAGTGGGATCCGGAGGACAAATTGAGCCGAGACTGGTCGATCGTAAGAGGCAGCGCGGAACAGGCTGGCGAAATCCTCGAGAATGGGCAGATCCTGAAACCGTTACCGCCGGTGCAACACCGAATCGTAGCGTACGATTATGGGATCAAATACAACATTCTGCGGAGGCTGCGCCAGAACGGGTGCAAGGTCACGGTCGTGCCGGCGGGTACGACCGCCGAAGATGTCCTCGCGATGAAACCGGACGGTGTCTTCCTGTCGAACGGTCCGGGTGACCCGGGTGCATTGCCTCATCTGTCGAACGAGCTCAAAAAACTGTTTGGCCGGACTCCGATCTTTGGCATCTGCCTGGGGCATCAATTGCTCGGAATCGCTTACGGCGGAAAAGTGTTCAAATTGAAATTTGGCCACCGCGGTGGCAACCAGCCTGTCAAAGATCTCAAGAGTGGCAAAGTCACAATTACGGCGCAGAACCACGGGTTTGCGATTGATGCGGAGTCACTCCCATCTTCGGTCCAGGTTTCGCACATCAACCTCAACGATCAGACTGTCGAAGGGATGCGGCACACGGAGTACCCGATCTTTAGCGTGCAATATCATCCGGAGGCTTCCCCCGGGCCCCATGATGCGAGCTATTTTTTCAAGGAATTCGGCAAACTGATGGATGAGCATCGCTCCTGAAATCGTTTGCCCGCGGACTGCGCCCTGGGATTTGCATTCCCTCGATGCTTTGACTTCGACCTGGGCGAGCTGCGCACGGATTAATCTTCGGGAGAACCTGTCCGGGCGCCAGCCGCGATGGGGCACAGAGGTCCGGATCGGGTGGTCCGACGATCATTTCCACGGCCTGTTTCTCTGCCAGGATCCGAATCCCTGGGCCACAAAGACAATTCGGGACGATGCGCTCTGGGAAGAGGAAGTGGTTGAGCTGTTTCTGGATCCGTTTGGCGATGCGCTTTCCTATTTTGAGATTGAGATTAATCCGTTGAATGCCGTGACCGACCTCTTCATCCGGCGTACGCGGAGCGGATTGCGGCGAGAGTTCAAGTGGGACTGCGAAGGATTGACTACGGCCTGCGGCACGCTTGCATACGGTTGGGTTGCGGCATTTCAAATCCCGTTCGCTTCTCTGGGCGATTGTCATCCCAACCGGTCGCCGATCTGGCGGGTGAATTTTACGCGAATCGATCGCCCGCAAGGTGAGCCCTGCGAGCTATCGGCGTGGTCGCCGACGCTGCTAAAAACATTCCAGGGCTGCGGGCGGTTCGGAGTCTTGCGATTCTAGCCTAAAGGTTAATCAAATCTTGATTCCATATCGGCGCGCCCCTTAACCTTGATTTTTGCGATGCAACGGAGAGACTCACGGGTTACTGAACATTAACTGCGAGTAAAGCAAATTCACCCATTGCGAGGAAATAATATGGACGAACAACAGGATCCGAATAATACGGCCAACGCCGCCAATGACCAGGGAAGCAGCACGCCGGACGATTTCAAAGCTGCGGCAGCTGCGAAAGCTGCGGAGATTCGGCGCGTAGCGGAAAAGAAAGCAGAAGAACTTCGGCATTTGGCACAGGCAAAAGCCCAGGAATTCAGTGGAGCGGCGGAAAGCGCCTGGACGGACGCGCGTTCTAAAGCAAAAGATTGGCATTCCGGCAGCGAAACCTACGTTCGCGAGAATCCGACAAAAGCGATATTGATCGCGCTCGGCCTGGGATTCCTACTGGGACTCATGTTTCGGAAATAGTTCATGGACCCCGACGCTCCGAGTGGAGCTCAGCCATCGAAACAGTCGGCCAGCGACTCAGTGCGAAACTGGGCGGCATCGTTTATTGGCTATGTTGAGCTCAGGCTTCGTCTGCTCGGACTCGAGTCAAAGGAAGCCGGACTACACCTGCTGGTGCTGGCGCTGCTGTTTGCCGGCACGGTTGTATTCTTTTCCGGTTTTCTTGTGATGCTCCTGATATTTTTGCTCTACCTCCTGATGCTGATTTTCCATTGGGGATGGGGCTGGAGTGCTCTCGCCTGCGGGGTGGTCTACCTGCTTATCGCCATCGTCGCTGCGGTTGTCCTTCGGTTCAGAATTGTCAAACCGCTTTTCCCGACGACGTTCGCGGAATTCAAAAGAGATCGTCAATGGCTGACTCACAAGACGAAAGAAAGCGAATAACCGAAGAGCTCGCTCGGATGCGGGTTGCGCTGACAGATCAGACATTGCTCGTGCGACGGAACCTGGACGTCGGACAGCATATGTCGAATTCCTTGAGAAAGCACTCCTGGGGATGGATCAGCATCGCAGCGATCTTCGGCTGGATCCTGTCGAGGTTGCCGGCGCGAAAGAAGAAGATTTACATCCACGCATCGACCGCCGGGAAGCGGCCACGCGAGAGCGTCGGCATAATGACGCAGATCTGGAAAGGGATCTGGTCGATTGCGAGGCCGGTCTTGACAGCGTATCTCACGAAAAAGATCGGCGAAAAGGTAAAGCTGGCTGGGGCAAAGCGCGCCTAGCCTGCATATTTCAGGGCTCTTCCCCCGAACGCATTCGGGGCGACTGAATAGAAAAGCGGCGATTTCAGGGAATAAATTGGCTGGCCACCAGTCAAAAACAGCAAAGGAGTGGCAGGCATTTCTCCCAGCCCGAGCCTCAATCTTGTGTCAGGAATTAAATCCATGAGAAAATTCAGAACAATGACTCCAGTCTCAACCGATCTAATCCAAGGCAACGGTCAGTAATCGATCCCCGAGGAGCGATTTCGCTCCGTAGCCACATGGAAGAAACTCAGTCGATCTTTGAAGAGCTTTGCATGCCTCACTTGGACGGTGCGTACAATTTTGCGCGCTTGCTGGTCGGAAGAGACGAAGACGCGCAGGATGTCGTTCAAGAGGCTTATGTCCTAGCACTGAAGCGGTTTCCTGGATATCGCGGCAATGACGCTCGAATGTGGCTATTGGCAATCGTCCAGCAGGCCGCCTACAAATGGCTTAAGAAGCATACCAAACAATCTTACATGGTCCGGTTCGACCCGGCGATTCCGGCCACAACGACAGACCAACCGCTCTCCGAGTCCTCCCGCGAAGAACAGGCACAACAACCCGACCAGACATTGAACAGATTGCCAGTCGAACTGCGGGCAGTTTTGTTTTTACGTGAAATCGAAGGATGGTCTTACAAAAACCTGGCTTCAGCCCTGAATGTCCCGCCGGACAAGGTGATGTCCCAGTTAAGTCAAGCCCGTCAGCGCCTGCGGCAGGAATTGGTGAGGGTCCACCAGCAGGATTTAAAACATGAACTGTAAAGAAGCCGGGCGTTTACTCGATCCCTATCTGGATAACGAGCTCGAACCAAGGCCGCGGTTCGAACTGAAGGAACATTTAAGCCTTTGCCCGGCATGCTGGTTTCTCGCACAGGAACGACGGGAATTGCGGATCTTCGTCAGGGCAATCGCTCCAACTGATAAAGCACCCCCGGAGCTGAAGACTAAAATTATGGCGGCGCTGCGGCAGGAGCAGACGAAGCAGACTTTTGCGTTTTTGCGTCAGCCATGGGTTTATGCCGCCGCGATGTTAGTTCTGAGTTTGTCTTCGGCCTTGAACATCCTTTTTCCGGATGTGGGCAAAGAGGATTCGCGCCAGGCGGTCTTGCTTCATTCCCGGTCAATTTCAGCTGATCATCTCGTAGACGTTGCCTCGCCTAAACCGCAGGTGGTAAAATCCTGGTTGACGGCGAAGCTCGATTTTTCTCCACCGGTGATTGCTTTCCCTGGGTCGGGATACACTCTCATTGGAGGACGGGTAGATGTGATCCAAAATCGTTCGGTGGCAACGGTTGTTTACGGAAATGGTAGAGACGTTATTACCCTATTTTGTTGGCCGCCGAAGAGGAACCTCCTGGCACAGGACGATCATTTCATCAAAGGATATTATGTGTGCGCCTGGAGCAGCGCAGAGTGCAACTATATTCTCGTTTCGAATTCACGCGGCGCACAAATTGATGAATTTGTAGACTTGTTTCGCGACCAGGTGCAGTCGGGTGCTTACTAACCTGCATTGGTCACACCTCGTGAAAAATGCACACACAGCTCCGATCCGGCCTAGGCCGGATCGGAGTCTGCAGTTTGGACATTTCGAATGCCAGAAGCACGCTCCGTAGGAGCGAGATCTTTATAGCTTTTAGGCCCAATAATTGTGATCAGCTCCG
>Ga0181535_10007316_pt1 | contig 11141 bp, 9 predicted proteins | sample PEATcosm2014_Bin_44_FD_119774 | JGI IMG/M metagenome (GOLD analysis project Ga0181535, IMG submission 119774) | Peatland microbial communities from MTU Mesocosm Facility, Houghton, MI, USA - PEATcosm2014_Bin17_30_metaG | ecosystem: Environmental > Terrestrial > Soil > Wetlands > Peat | place...
GGCCATGGCCAGCTCCACCACGAAAGAGACGACCATCAACTCGAAGCAGCGGATCAGAAAGCGCACCGTCCAGGGAAAGGCGCGCCAGGCTACTGACTCGACAAAACGACCATGAATCGTCTCTTGAAATGCTCTTGCTGTAATGTCCATCGTTTCATGCGCCAGAGCGAGTTGCGGTAGCACCGGGTCGTCGATGGCCACATTCTTGGAACCGCGGGAGACCCTGCGTTTTGCGTAGAGTTTTGGGCGGATTGCAGCCTGCAATGCAGCGGCCATCATGCGCAACGTGACTCGAAATTGAGCCAGGCGCGGGGCGAGTTTTGCGTCCATGGCAATCTGGCGAAGGTCGCGGGTGGCCGTCAGGTACGGATGCACCGTGGCTAGCAGCAGTGGAGCGGCAACACCGCCGATGGCGACCACTGCAAGCAGGGTCATTTGGAAGCTGGCGTCGAAGAGGCTGCGAGGGCTATACGCCAGCAGGCAGAGGGCGGCAAAGCCGATGGTGTTCAGCACGTTGCGTTCGCGGTAGAGGAGGCGGCCGAGCAGGTAGAGAGTGACCATCCAGAGCGAGCGCGCCACCGGCGTGGCGAAGCCAGTGAAGATGGCGTAGGCGAAGGAGGCGAGAATGGTGACGAAGGTGGCGGGGACGCGGGGGAGGCTCAGACGGCGAGCTAGCCAGAAGATGCAGCCAGCCACAATGGCCAGGTGGAAGCCCGAAATCACCAGCATGTGGAAGGAGCCGGTGCGCTCAAAACCCACGCGCAGAGAGTGAGTCAGGAATGTGCGGTCGCCGGTGACCATGGCGGCGAGCATCACAGCATCATCTTGTGAGAGGCGCAAGGGAGCGGGCAGGCGGCGCATGGCCGCGGGCAGAGCCAGGAGACGGGCGCTCGAGGCGCGCTGCAATCCGCTGACGCGGCAAGCGAAGAAGAGGCCGGGGGAGGGACCGATGCGTTCTATACGAGCAATGTTCACCGTCGCTGTGGAGGTTAGCCCCGAGTCAACGAGGAAATCCTGGCGGCTCCAGACGCCGGGATCGTGATAGACCTCTGGCGGCAACAGGCGGGCCACGGCGCGCACACGCTCTCCGCACTGGAAGGGCTGCTGGGTTGTCGTGTCTGCGGGCCAGCGAACGGTCAAGCGTACGCGGCCTTCGATGGGCGCTTGCGTATCTTCGGCATCGGTGACCACTTCCATGCTGGAAACACGCAGGTCGATTCGCTGCGAGGGCTGCTGGGCTGGGCCTTGTGTTGAGGCGGGATCATCCAGGTTTTGTTCTGACTCACTACGCACAGGCCCGGCATCAACGACCGTGCCTTCGACGGTGCGGAGCAGGCCGTCGGAGAGGGCGGCCAGAGCTGGCGCTGGCGCCGGATGCGGCTCCATCCAGGCACACCATGCGCCCAACAGCAGCCATAGCAACGCAAGCGGTAGCCAGGCAATTCGCTGTACCCGGAATGCCGCCCAACCGCACAGAACGGCCATTAGCGCCAGCGAGACGAGAACGAAACTGGGCCGCAGGTAGAGCCAGTGCGTGACGGCAATTCCAACGGCAAAGAGCCAGGCTGCGTGAAAGAGCGGGACGGAATCTGGACCTGGGCCCTGCGCGGCAGGAGCGTTTATGTCTTGCGCGGAGGTAGGGGATTCTTGTCGCATCGCGCCTTGAAACTGAAAAGCACTTCTGGCCCTCAAGCCTATCAGGAGTGGCGCAGTTGGACCACTGTTTCCAGATGAAAGGTCTGGGGAAAGAGGTCGGCGAGGGTGATGGATTGGATTTGGTAGCCGGAGGCGATGAGCGCGCGTAGGTCGCGGGCCAGCGTGGCCGGATCGCAGGAAACGTAGACCAGGGAGGGGGCTGCGATCTGGCCGAGCAGAACGCATGTCTCCGCGCCCAGGCCGGTGCGCGGCGGGTCAACCACGATCAATGCCGGGGAGCCTGAGCGGGGAGATTTGCCGGTAATGTGATGGATTTTGTGAGCGCGGAGAAAATCAAGGGTGTCGCTCTTTACTGGAATTCCGGATGTGCCTTTGAGGTTAGCCACAAGCGCTGGCGTGGCCGAAGGGGCCGACTCGACAGCTACCACACGGGCGAAGTTGGCTGAGAGCTGTCGGGCGAAGAGGCCGACTCCGGCGAAGAGGTCCCAAGCGAGAGCGCCTTGATGATTGGCGACAACTCGCTCCACGAGAGAATCCACCAGCCAGCGGTTGACCTGGAAAAATGCTCCATGGTTTACGCGATAGTCGAAGCCGGCGGCTCGATAGTCAAGCGATGCTACGCCCCACTGCGCCAGCGTTTGTGGCGGCTGACCGAGACGGCCCTCAGTCACTAGCTCAGCGCCAGTGAGCGCGGGAATATGTTCATGCCACGCCTTCGCCAGTGCATCGAATCGCAGCTTGGCCGGGTTTGCGGTGAAGACAGTGGCCAGCAGCGCGGTTTCTTCCGCATCGCAGAAGAGTGCAATCTCGGTGGGACGTTGCGCTGGGGCAAGCTTATGCACAATCGGAGCAAAAGCCGACGCTGCCTCAACCAGCAACGGCGCGGCTATGGGGCATTCGCGCATGGGGACGACCGAGTGAGAACGACGGCCGCGATAGCCTGGGTTTCCTGCCGTGTCGAAAGCCAGGCGGATGCGGTTGCGATAAGCCCAGGGATTTCCGGAGAGTACGGCGATCTCCGCAGGCACAGCCACGCCGCCGCGCTCCAGGGTTTCGCGCAGGATGGTTTGCTTGAAGGCCAGTTGGGTTGCATAGACTGCGTGTTGGTAGTGGCAGCCGCCGCAAACGCCGAAGTGGGGGCAGGCGGGTGTGATGCGTTCCGGCGCCGCGCGGACAATCTCGTTGGCCTCGGCGGTTGCGTAGCCGGGCTTGCTCTGCGTGATACGCACTTGCGCCTGCTCGCCGGGCAAAGTAAGCGGAACAAAAACCGCTTTGCCCTCCAGACGAGCAAGGAATGATCCGCCATAGACTGGTTTCTCGATTTCGACGATCTGCGGCTCTGCGAGTCTGACCACGCTCTGTGCCCTATCCTTTCCACGTTCTTTTCGGAAAGCGTGGGGAACTTCAGCAGAATGTTTTCGAATCGGCGTCATTGCTGGCTCATGTAAAAAAGGCTGAGGCGAGGCAGGTTGTAGTGCACCAGCAATTGCTTCTGCACAAATTGCCGCTCCACCTGGCGCAACTGCACGGCTCCCATGCGACTGCGGTAGGGCGCGAGTTCGCGCGCCGCGTGCGCCTTCAAGCCTACCAACAGTTCCTCGGGAGCCGCGGCGGTCAACGCGGCAAAGAGCTTTTCTTCAAGCACGGTGAGGGTAAGTTCTAGCGATTCGAGGTCCAGCTTCTGAGCTTTAATTCCCTGCGCAGTACCGGCGAGTTCGCGCAGGCGAGCGGCGGTTGCGGCGCAGGCTTCGGGAGCGACCGTAGACGCATCGAGCGCCACGGCGGCTGCTTCCAGGTGAGCGGCTACACGCTCCTGTTCGAATCCCGATTCGCGTTCGGCGTTGGTTGTGTCGGGAGCTGTGCCGACTGAGGCTTCGCGGAGTTCCTCGGCGGCAACCATCACCGCCTGCGCGCACCAGGCCAGGCCATTGATGCGCCGCATTCGGCCACGCTTTTGCCGCGCCTCATATTTGTCGAAGGCCGCGTCGATGCCGCGCAGCACGGCTTCCAGCGGAACGCCAGCCTCGCGCCAGGTCTCGATCAGCGCCCAATCCAGCGTGGACAGCAACAGCAGCGCTCCGCGCCGCTGCTGGAAGCGATCTTCGATTTCGGTGAAGTAGTTGAAGTAGTTCAGCACGGCGTGCGCCTCAGCGCTGCTTGGCGGGGCGGTTGCGCTCATAGAGGATCAGCAGGCCGTCGAGGGTGAGCATGTCGTCGATCTCGGTGATGAAGCGCGAGTCCTCGGCAATTTGCCGCGCCAAGCCGCCGGTGGCGATGACGCGCGGCTTCTGGCCCAGCTCGGTGACAATACGCTCCAGAATGCCGTCCACCAAACCGATATAGCCGAAATAAAGTCCGCTTTGCAGGTGGGTGACGGTGTTGGTGCCGATGACCTTGGCGGGGCGCTTGATGTCTACGCGGCTCAATCGCGCGGCGTGCGAGAAGAGCGCATCGGCGCTGAGGCCAAGGCCGGGCGCAATTGCCCCGCCCAGGTACTCGCCCTTGGCCGAGATTACGTCGAAGGTGGTCGCCGTGCCGAAGTCCACCACGATGCAAGGGCCGCCGTAGCGCTCGAAGGCGGCAACGGAGTTTACCAGCCGGTCGGCACCCAGGTCCGCGGGGTTATCTTGCAGCACTGGCATTGCGGTTTTGATGCCCGGCTCAACAAAGAGCGGCTTGGTGTGGAAGTAATCTTCGCAGACCCGGCGCAGCGTGCCTTCCACCGGCGGCACCACCGAGGAGATAATGATGTGCGAGACTTGGCTTGGTGACAACCTGTTCATTTCAAAGAGGTTGACAAAGAAGACGCCATACTCGTCGGCGGTTTGCGAACGATGCGTGGTGATGCGCCAGTGCGCCGCGAGCTCGGGTTTTGAACCTTCGAGCTTGTAAAGCCCCAGCACCGTATTTGTATTGCCGACATCGATGGCTAACAGCATGGTGTTCTCAGCTTATCTCGGTGGCGCGAATTCCGCCGGTTTGCACAGTTATGACTCCCGAATTCGTATGCACTAGCAGGAAGCCATACTCGTCGAGGCCGGCAGTCACGCCCGTGCAGGCTTGCGGACCGTGCACCTCGACGCGCCGACCGCGAATCCATGTCGAGGCCTGCTCGACGCGCGCAGGAATCATGATCGCCGCCGCCGGATCAGCCAGATGGTGCGCCTCGCTCTCCAGCGATTTTAGCAGGGAGAGGAGTAAATCCTGACGCGAAACTCTGCGGCCTGCCTCGAGATTGAGTGATGTGGCGGGCGTGGAGAGATTAGAATCAAAGGCGCGCTGATGGACATTGATGCCGATGCCGACCACGGCATAATCAGCAGTACCGCCGGAAATTTTCGACTCTGCCAGGATGCCGCCAACTTTACGCGGGCCGATCAGCAAATCGTTGGGCCAGCGAAGATCTATGGTCAGGCCGGCGGCGGCGCGAATGGCCTCGGCGGCGGCGAGTCCGGCGGCCAGAGGAAGCAGAGGCAGGCGAATGGCTGGAATCGGCGAACGCAACAGCACGCTTGCATAAAGCCCAACGCCCGCGGCAGAGTGCCATACATGATCGCCTCGGCCACGTCCGGCCAACTGCTCATCGGCAAAATAGACAGATCCACGCGGCGCGCCGTTGCGAGCGGCTTCAAGCGCATCAGAATTGGTGGAATCCGTCAGCGGAGAGAAATGCAGCTTGTTCGCAAAGACGGTTCCGGCCAGCGCCGAATCCAGAGCTGACAGATCATATAGGTCAAGCATGGCTTCGCGCAGGTCAACGCGCACAGCTACTCCGTCTCCGCATGGATGCGCATGGAGACGTCTGCGGCCTTGGCGGAGTGGGTCAGAGCGCCCACGCTGATAAAGTCCACGCCGGTTTCGGCGTAGGCGCGGATGTTTTCGAGATTAATTCCGCCGGAGGCTTCGGTGGGAATGCTGCTCTCTCCTGTTGTTGACTTTTTGATGCGTTGCACCGCCCGCTTCACCTCTTTGGGCGTCATGTTGTCCAGCAGAATAGCCTCCGCGCTGTATTCGAGAGCTTCTTCCAGCTCCTGCGGGTTGCGCACCTCGACCTGCACGCGCTGGCCCTTCTTGCGCTTTTCCAAGGCGCGCGTCAGCACCGCGGGCAGCCCTCCGCCCAACGAGATGTGGTTGTTCTTGATGAGAATTCCGCTGGCGAGATCAAGGCGGTGATTGACTCCTCCGCCGCACAGCACAGCGTACTTATCAAGAGCACGCAACCCCGGCACGGTCTTGCGCGTATCGAGCACGTGCGCGTGTGTGCCGTGTATGGCATCGACGAATTTTCGCGTCAGCGTGGCGATGCCGCTCAGGTGCTGCATCAGATTCAGAATCACGCGCTCGCAACTGAGAAGCACACGCGCGTTGTGGCGAATCACAGCCAGCACCTGACCATCATGAACGCGCACGCCGTCGAAGATCTCCGGGTGGCTGATCACCTCAAAGCGGGTCTGCGCCGGAGCGCGCTTGTCGAGGCGCGCAAAGATCTCCAGAAACTGCGGGACTGATCCGAGGCCGCAAACCACCATCTCCTGGCGCGCGATGATCGAGCCGGTGGCGCGCAGACGGGGGTCGATGGTGAGGTTGGTGGTGGTGTCGCCGGCAGCCTTGTCTTCGATCAGGGCCTGCTCCAGCAATGCATCGATATGGCTGTTTTTCCAGTCCATGGTTCCTTTTCGCGCGGTCAGGGATGTACTTGAGATTTTTGCCGCAAAAGAAAGTTATAAATAATTATTTTGATGTTGTCATCCACCTGATTGGTAATCGAAAAAAAGTGAGCGCCGTCGCTCCTGTTGATTTGAAGCGAGTAGTTATGCTGGCTGCCGGTGAGTATTTGCGAGAAACCGAATATCCGGCTCTTACTTTTATCAATAAGGTTGACTTCTCCCAGGTCCTTATACCAGATCAGTGAGACAATGTCACGGGCATCACGCACCATGATTCCGCGGGCAGCCAGGAGAATGAAATGAGAGTAGCTGGCGTAGGATCGCGCGCCGTCGAGGTCAACGATAGCAAGAGGGGTGTCAACCTTTCCCAGGTGGCGAGCGACAATCTCGTCAATTTCCGTGGTGAATTGCGACGCGACAAGGCATCCGGGCGCGCCGCCAAACGAGAGAGCCGGCGCCTCCTGTACGCTCCGGGGCTGAGTGAAAAAACTGCCCACAGGGTTTCTGTCCACCGGAGTGCTTGCCGCGGGGGTGCTTACGACTGGAAGACTTTCCGCTGGCGATTCCGTTGCAACCGCGTTGTGCTCCTTTAGTTCCCGATAAGCAATTTGAATCTGCTTGAAATGCTCTTCCGCCTCCGCCCGCAAGTTGGCGTAATTCTCATAGAGATCGGGATGCCATTGCTTGACCCCCTCGCGATAGGCCTCTTCGATCTCGACTTCCGAGGGTATTCCATAGGCGATACCCAGCGTTCGATAGTGCTGCCGGCATTGACCACATTCGCAGGACATTTATTTCTCCCCGGGAAGATTCTGCAGCGCAGCGCGCACCTTGTTAAGCAATGCGTCGATGCAGCTGCTCTTCCAATCCATGTGTTTCATTCTTCAAAACCCTTCCCGACTAATTCTCAGTGAATCACGGTGCTCACTGATCCAGCCCGGATAGCGAATCAACAATCTTCCCACCATACTTTACACAAATCGGCACCACGATGAGAGTAATCATGGCTATGCAAATACTGAAACCATATAAATCGCTATTGTCGAAAGGCAAGATTCTCAATTCAGATCCATAGTGAATAAGAATCAGACCCGTGATCCATCCATAAAGGCAAGATAAGACAGCCATGGGTACCAAATTCCGCTTCGTCCGACCCAGTGTTCTTGCCCAGAAAGCTAGAAGATAAAAAATCAACTGAACAGCAATGAACAAACACACGGGAAACAAGAGAAGACTCCAAGGGATTTTCGCTGCTGTATGAATTGTGAAGGTCGCTCCTGCACCAAAGACCAGTAACAACGTTACGCCTGTTGCTGCCCACGGTCCAAATCTCCCGATAGGTGCCATAATATCCTCACGCTGCGAAGTCGAAGACCTGCATTTGCTTTTCGTTCTTATCGCTATTCGGGTAGCAATGAGTCAAGATCGCCTTGCGCCTTTTCAAGCAGTCGGCGCGTCTCTGCCACTTGTTTCTTCAATCCTTCGACAATCTGCGCCGGAGCCTTGGCTAAAAATCCTTCATTACCCAACTGCCGCTCGGCGGAGATTAGAATTTTCTCATACTTCGCAATATCTTTCGAAAGACGCTCTCGTTCAGCGGCTGCGTCGATCTTCTTCTCGTAGACGACAGCAACATCGCACTCAGCCATCGAGTGCTTCGAGTGTCCCACACTGATTGCAGATACGAAAAGCACTTCGCTTACGCGCGCCAAACGTTTGATCATCTCAGCGTTTTCCTGAATGACCGCCTTCAAGTGGCCATCAATGCGTATCTCGATCGGTACTACTGCCTTCTCTTCAACGCCGATCTCCTTGCGCAATGCGCGAACTTCGACGATCAGGCTTTGCATCAAATTCATCTCAGCCAGTGCATCTGCTGCGGCTGAATTTTCGATTGCTTGCGGATATCTGGTCAAAGCAGTCGACTTGGCGGGCGGGTGGCCGTCGTAGACCGCATGCCATAACTCTTCGGTCAGGAACGGCATGAAGGGCGAGAGCAGGCGCAATGCCGTTTCGAAGACTTGAACCAGTGTGGTGAGCGCGGCTTTGGTTTGCGCCTTGTTGGCGGTGTCGGAGAAGTCGAGGCGGAGCTTGACGATCTCCAGATACCAATCGCAGAAGCTACCCCAGAAGAATTGATAGATCGTGTTGGCTGCGTCGTCGTAGCGATAATTTTCAAGTGACTGATTGACCTTGGCGGCGGTTGCGTTTAGTTCGGCGACAATCCAGCGAGCTTCGAGCGGAGCAGTCTGCTCGGCCACCGGCATTTTCCCTAGAGCTGCGGGATCGACGGTGATTCCGATCTCGGCGGCGCGATCCACGTTCATGAAGAGGAAGCGGGCGGCGTTCCAGATCTTGTTGGCGAAGGCGCGGTAGCCCTCGGTGCGGGCGATGTTGAAGGCGATGTCTGTGCCGGGCGAGGCCATCGAAGCCAGCGTGAAGCGGACAGCATCGGTTCCGAACTGCTTCACGACTTCGATGGGGTCGAGGACGTTGCCTTTGGTCTTGGACATCTTTTCGCGGTTGGCGTCGCGCACCAGGGCGTGGATGTAGACCTCTCGGAAGGGAACCGAATCCGCCAGTGTGCGCTTGGAGCCGTCGGGCATGGGAACGTCGCCGGCAAACCAGCAGCCGAACATGATCATGCGCGCGACCCAGAAGAAGAGAATGTCGAAGCCGGTGACCAGGAGGCTAGTGGGATAAAAAGCGTCGAAATCCGCGCGATCCTTGATCCCTTCCCCGGTCCCCAAATGCGAGGGACCGGGGGCACCCGGAGTGTTGGATTTGTCGAAGTTCGGCCAGCCGAAGACGGAGACCGGCAAGAGGCCCGACGAGAACCATGTGTCGAGAACGTCGGTTTCCTGAGTGAGCTTCTTCGAGCCGCAGTGGGCGCAGGCCGTTGGGTCGATGCGCGCGACGGTGATCTTGCGGCATTCCGCGCAATGCCATGCGGGAATGCGATGGCCCCACCAGAGCTGGCGCGAGATGCACCAATCGTGGATGTTCTCCATCCACTCGAAGTAGGTCTTCTCGTACATCTCCGGCGTGAAGCGGATGCGCTTCTCGCGGACGGCTGCTTTGGCCTTGTCGGCCAGCGGCTGAATCTTGATGAACCATTGCGTAGAGAGGCGCGGCTCGACCGTCGTTTTGCAGCGGTCGCAGTGGCCGATGTTGTTGACGTGGTCCTTGATGCCAGCTAGCAGGCCTTGTTCTTCCAGGTTGGCGACGACGCGCTTGCGGGCGGCGTAGCGGTCGAGGCCGGCATAGGCGCCGCCTTCGGAGTTGATGTGTCCGGTGTCATCCATGATGTTGATGGAGGGCAAGCTATGGCGCTCGGCGAGGGCAAAGTCGTTGGGGTCGTGGGCAGGAGTAACCTTGACCGCGCCGGTGCCGAAGTCGCGGCTGACCCATTCGTCAAGGACGATAGGGATCTCGCGGTTCATGAGCGGCAGGCGGAGCTTTTTGCCATGCAGGTTGAGGTAGCGCTCGTCTTCCGGATGGATGGCTACGGCTACATCGCCAAGCATGGTTTCGGGGCGGGTGGTGGCGACAGAGAGAAACTCGCCGGAGTCTTTACCGCTGGCGTCTATGACCGGGTATCGAATCTCCCAAAGGTGGCCAGATTGTTCCTCGTGGAACACTTCCAGGTCGCTGATGGCGGTTTGACAGCGCGGACACCAGTTCACGATGTAAGCGCCGCGATAAATTAGGTTTTGCTCATGCAGGCGGACGAAGGCCTCACGCACTGCAACGGACAGGTTCTCGTCCATGGTGAAATATTCGCGCTGCCAATCGACCGAGGCGCCTAGGCGCTTCATCTGGTCGAGAATGACTCCGCCGTAATGACGCCGCCACTCCCAGGTGCGCTGGACAAAGGCCTCACGGCCGAGCTTCTGGCGGCTCGTGCCTTCGCTGACAAGTTGGCGCTCGACCAGCATCTGTGTAGCGATGCCGGCGTGGTCGGTTCCCGGCACCCAAAGAACCCGGTCGCCACACATGCGACGCCAGCGCATAAGAATGTCACTCTCCGTATGCTCGAACATGTGGCCCATGTGCAAGTGACCCGTGACATTGGGCGGCGGCAGCAGGATGGTAAAGGAGGACTGGCCGTCGGACTTGCCGTCCAGGCGGACGGCCGCTTCGCGGCCAGGAATTGATTGCGTAGACTGAGCCGGTGGCGTGGGCTGGGCGAAGAGCTTCTCGCGCACCCAGTATTCGGCCCAGTGATCTTCAATGATGGCGGGGTCGTAGGTTTTAGGCAGGTCGTGAGGCATGTTTTTCTTGGGCGAGTCCTCGATGGAGTGCGTAAAACCCTCTTGCAGCGAGGGTTTTACACCAGGAAACCATAACTCACTTTAGCAGATGCGAGAGGATTTGCCGCCCACCTGCGGAGAGGCCAACTACCTTCGGCATGGAAGGCGAAGTGGACTTTGACAAATGCGGCAAGTTAGCTCCCGCTGCGCGGGAATAGCGAGTTAGCAGTTTGGCGGAACTGGGATGGTCCGTGGTCTCCTGTCCATTCACCCGTCCACTCCTCACATCACTTTGAGTCTGGCGCGGGCTTGGCGAGCAGAACGCCGAGGGCGCAACTTGCCATGCGAGCCAGTTCTCCGTCGGCGCGGCTGGTGAGAACAACCGGGACCTTAGCTCCCACCACAACTCCGGCAGCCAGGGCTCCGGCCAGGTACTGAAGCTCCTTGAAGAGGATATTTCCGGCCTCCAGATTGGGGACCATGAGGAGATCGGGGTCACCGGCGACCTTCGATTTGATCTTTTTGATGCGCGCGGCTTCGCTGGAAATGGCATTATCGAATGCCA
>Ga0181535_10007317_pt1 | contig 11137 bp, 9 predicted proteins | sample PEATcosm2014_Bin_44_FD_119774 | JGI IMG/M metagenome (GOLD analysis project Ga0181535, IMG submission 119774) | Peatland microbial communities from MTU Mesocosm Facility, Houghton, MI, USA - PEATcosm2014_Bin17_30_metaG | ecosystem: Environmental > Terrestrial > Soil > Wetlands > Peat | place...
GACGTCGTGCTGTCGACCGCCGGGGTCTCGTCGGGCCCGCTGTCGTTCATGAACGTCTTCGACGCCGCCACCGAGACCATCAAGCAGGGCGGCACGCGGCGCGGCGCCAACATGGGCATCATGCGCGTCGACCACCCCGACATCCTCGATTTCATCAACGCCAAGCACAACGACGACTGTCTGAACAACTTCAACATCTCGGTCGCCGTCACCGACTCGTTCATGCGCGCGGTCGAAGCCGACGACGAGTATCCGCTGCTCAACCCGCGCTCCGGCGAGCCGGTGCGTATGCTGCAGGCGCGCAAGGTCTTCAACCTCATGGTCACGCTGGCCTGGAAGAACGGCGATCCCGGAATCGTGTTCATCGACCGCATCAACGAGCATAACCCGACCCCCCAGCTGGGCCCCATCGAAAGCACCAACCCCTGCGGCGAGCAGCCCCTGCTGCCCTACGAGTCGTGCAACCTGGGCTCGGTCAACCTCGCCCGCGTGTGCGACGACGGCCATCTCGACTACGGCCGCCTGGGCCGCATCGTCAAAACGGCGGTGCGCTTTTTAGACAACGTCATCGACGTCAACAACTACCCGCTGCCGCAGATCGCCGACATGAGCCGCGGTAACCGCAAGATCGGTCTGGGCGTCATGGGCTTCGCCGACATGCTCTTCCGGCTCGGCATCCCCTACGACTCCGACGAAGCTGTGCACCTGGCCGGCGAGCTCATGGAGTTCGTGCACACGCAGGCGCAAGAGGCCTCTATCGAGCTCGCCGAAGAGCGTGGCGTGTTCCCCAACTTCGCGGGCTCCATCTACGACGTCGAAGGCGGCCCCCGGCTGCGCAACGCCACCGTCACCACCATCGCCCCGACCGGCACCATCTCGATCATCGCCGGCTGTTCCAGCGGCATCGAGCCCCTGTTCGCCCTGGGCTACGTGCGCCGCAAGGTCTTAGACGACGACGAGATGGTCGAGCTCTACCCGTACTTCGAAGAGGTCGCCCGGCGCGAGGGCTTCTACTCCGACGGGCTTATCAAGCGCGTCGCCGACAAGGGTTCGGCGCGCCACGTCGACGACGTGCCGGCCGTGTGGCGCAAGGTCTTCGCCACCGCCCACGACGTCACGCCCGAGTGGCACATCAAGCTGCAGGCCGCCTTCCAGGACGCTACCGACAACGCCGTCTCAAAGACGGTCAACTTTCCCCACGACGCCACCACCGACGACGTCGACAAGGTCTACCGCCTCGCCTTCCGTTCGGGCTGCAAGGGCGTCACCATCTACCGCGACGGCAGCCGCGACGAGCAGGTGCTGAACGTGGGCGCCGCCTACAAGCAGGGCGCCCCACGCGACCCCGCCGCCGGCGGCATCGCCACCACGCGGCCTTCGCGTCCGCGCCTGCTGTCGGGCGAGACCGAGCGCATGGACACCGGTTGCGGCAAGCTGTTCGTCATCATGAACGACGACGAGCACGGCCCGCGCGAGGTCTTCGCCAACATGGGCAAGGCCGGCGGCTGCGCCTCGTCGAACACCGAAGCGCTCGGCCGGCTCATCTCACTGGCCTTAAAGAAGGGCGCCGCCCCAAGCGAGGTCGTCGACCAGCTCAAGGGCATCCGCTGCCACGTACCCTACGGCATGGGCCCCAACGCCACGCTGTCGTGCGCCGACGCCATCGGCAAGGCCATCGAGCGGCGCTACATCTCGGGCGGCGCCGCACCGGCCGCCACGCTCGAGCCGCAGCTCGCCCTGGTCGAGGTCGCCCAGGGCGCCTGCCCCGACTGCGGCGGCTCCATCGAACACGAAGGCGGCTGTGTGGTCTGCCGCCTGTGCGGCTACTCCAAGTGCGGCTGAGTCCCCGCCCGAGCAGCGCCGGCCGTCGCGGCCGGCGCTGCGGCGGGGTAGAGTAGGCCAAGCACGTAACGCACGCCCTTTTCCGACCGGGGAGCCCGCACATGGCCGACCAGCAAGCACCCGAAACGCCGCCCGGCGAACCGCCGGTCACGCCCGACGCGCCGGGCGCGCCCATGGCAGCGGGCGAGTTCGAGATCGGCGACACCGTCATCGCCAAGATCGCTCACATGGCCTGCCGCGAAGTCGAGGGCGTGCACGCCCTCGGCGGCGCCACCTCGCGCGCGCTCTCGAGCCTGCGCGTGGCCGACACGCGCACCCAGGGCGTCACGGTCGACCTGCGCGGCGACAGCGTCGACGTCGACCTCACGCTGGTCGTCACCTACGGGCGCAGCATCCCCGAGGTCGCCCAGGCCTGCCGCGAGCGCGTGCGCGACCGCATCGAAGCGACCACCGGCCTGGCCGTCAAGGCGGTCAACGTCGTGGTCAGCGACATCTACTTCCCCGAAGGCGCTTCTGGCGGCGAAAACGTACAGGCCTAGCCGGTCGCCTCGCGGCCTCGCCCTCGACGCCCTCGAGGCGACGCTCGGCTTCGTGGCGCTGCTCGCCGCGGGCGTGGTGTTGCTGTCGGCGGCGATCGAACTGCTGGCCGACGCCGTAGGCCGTCACCTGACCATCTGGCGGGCGGTGCCCCTGCCGCACTCCCACGAGGGGCGCGTCGTGGTACTGCTCGTGCTGCTGGCCGGCTCGGTGGCGCTGGCTGCCCTGGCCCTGCGCTCACGGCCCGCGGCGCTCGTGCTGAGCGTCGAAGGCGGCAGCCTGCGGCTGCCGTCCGACACTCTCGAACGCTACCTCGCCGCCGAGCTCGCGCGCGATCCCGACGTGGTGTCGTCCAAAGCCACGTTCGTGCTGCGCGACCAACGCCTTACCGCACACGTCCGGGTGGCCCTGCGGCCCCTGGCGCCGCCGGTCGTGCTGCGCGAGCGCCTGGCCGGGATGGCCCAGACGGCGCTGCGCGGCAAGCTCGATCTCGCCGTCGAGGTGCGCGAACCGGTCGTCAAGGTGCTGCGCGTCCACGATCTGCCGCGGTACCTCAAATGAGGCGCGTGGTCACCCTGCTCGCCGCGCTCGTCGGCACCCTGGTCTGCGCCGCCCTGCTGGTGCGCGAGGGCGCGCTGGCCGCCGACCGCACCGTGGCGTGGTCGGGGGCGCGCTGGTGGCACGACCTGCTGCACGCGCAGGGCGTCCTGGTCGCGCTGGCCGGGGCGGCCGCGCTCGCACTGGCCGCCGTGTGTCTGTGGCTGGCCCTGCGCATGCTCGCCGGCAACCATGCCGACGACGGCGCCGGGGTCGAGCTCGGCGACCTGCAGGCGAGCGTGGTCGTCAAGGCCGAGGCGCTCGAGCACCTGGTCACCAACTGCCTCGTCGCCGAACTTGCCGAGGTAAAGCATGCGCGTGTGCGGGTCACCAGGCGCGACGAGCGCCTCGTCACCCGCACGTCTCTTTCGCTTGCCGCGACCGACGTGCGTCGCGCGCACGCCCGCGCCCGGGCCGTCATCGACCGCGAATTGCGGGCCGCGACGGGTCTCGGCGCGGGCGAGCTGACTGTCGAGGTCGATGAGCTGCTCGTCGGCCGGGGAGGTGCCACGTGAGTCTCAGGTTCATCGGATTGGGCGTCGGCCTGGTGGTCGGCGTCGTGTGGATGGCGCTCGGCCTCGAAAAGCTGGTCGTGGTGTGCGCGATCGGCGCCCTGGGTTACCTGATCGGGGGTGTGCTGGCCGGCGAGATCGACGTGCAGCGCTCCATCGACAACCTGCGGCGCAAATGAGTCGCAGCGCCGCCTTTGCAATCCCGTCGGGCGCCTTCGCAATCCCGTCGGGCGCCGCCGCCGCAGCCCCGTCGGGCGCCGCCGACCGTTGGCCCGCCGCAACGCAGAAAAGAGACCTGATGGGGATTCAGGCCTCTTTGAGAAGCGCTCCCGCGACTGTCGGGGTGCGGCCTTCTCCTGTCTCAGAGTGTACCCTCGCGGCGGCGTTCGTCAACGGCGTTCGGCCATGACAGGAGAGTCCGCCCTGCGCCGCCCCGACCTGGTCGCCTCCGACCTCGACGGCACGCTGCTGCCGCCCAGCCTGCAGTTTCTGCCGCTGACCGTGAGCGGCATCAACGAGCTGCGCAGTGCCGGCGTGCCCTTCGTCGTGTCGACCGGCCGCATGTTCAAGAGCGCGCGTCACATGGTGGCGCGCCTTGGGCTCACGAGCGGGCCCATCGTCTGCTATCAGGGTGCGCTGGTAGCCGACCTGGGCAGCGGCGAGTGGGCGCGCCACCTGCCGATCGCGCCCCGCAGCGCCGCCGAGGTGGTGGTCGCCATGCGCGAGCTCAAGCGCCACGTCAACGTGTACGTCGACGACGAGCTCTACGTCGAACAGGACGACAGGTGGGCGCGGCAGTACGCCGAGTACGCCGAGGTCGGCATGAACGTAGTGCCCGACCTGCTGGCGGTCGTCGCCAAGCCGCCGACCAAGATCGTGATCTCGAGCGAGCCCAGCGACGTGGCCGCTCTGCTGCCCGAGCTGCAGGAGCGCTGGCGCGACAGCCTCTACGTCACGCGTTCGCTGCCGCACTTCATCGAGATCAGCGACCCTCGCGCCAGCAAGAGCTCGGCGCTGGCTTACCTGTGCGGCACGCTGGGCTTGGCCCGCGAGCGCACCGTGGCCTGCGGCGACGGCTGGAACGACATCGACATGATGCAGTGGGCCGGCCTAGGGGTGGCGGTCGCCGAGGCGGCCGACGACGTGCGCGCGAGCGCCGACCTGGTCGTGCCGCGCGACGAGCTCGGCGCGCTTTTTGGCAAGCTCGCGGCGGCGCCTCAGGCCTGAGGCGCCCGAGCTGCGCGTCGCCGCCTTCTCGCCGCGCACGCTGCGATCAAGCGCCGGTGCGCAGCCCGCCACACGCCGGCGCCAAAGCGAAGGCGGCGCCCGGAGGGTAAGGCGCCGCCTTCTTGGGGTGCTGGTGGCGCCGACGCTCGCGCGCCGGCTTCCCCGTGCAGGGGACCTGGACACTCTGTCACCCCGTTCTGTCCAGCATGCTCGGCCGGGGGACGCGCTGCACGCGACCCGCCGTCCGCAATAAGTGTACCCGAGCACTCTAATCTCACACGAGTAGCACAAACAAAAAGAGGCGGGCGGGGTCGCAACGCGACCCCGCCCGCCTCGCTCGCGTTGGCCATTGCCGACCGCGGCGTGCACAGTCGGTGCGCGTTACCGCACGTAGACCTTGCAGCTCGCGGTGGCGCCGATGTACTCGCCGGAGCCGGCCCAGACCGCCTTGTAGGTCGTGGCGGCGGTGCCGAGCTTGACGGTGATGCTGAACACGCCCTCGCCGTCGGAGTTCACGTGGACCGGAACGCTGGCGAAGGCCCTGGTGGCTTTGCCAGCGTAGAGATGGACGCGCGTGAGGTTCGAGTCTTCAGCCTCGATGAAGCCGACCAGCTTGACCTTGTGGCGCTTCGCCACGAAGGGGATCTGGGGGCGCAGGCGCATGGGAGGCGTGGACTTGGAGACGTTGCCCTGCACGTACCAGGTGGTGCCGGCGCCCGCGCCGGTGCTGATCATCGGCACGGTGGCCGTGACGATGTTGATCGGCTGGCCGTCGGGGCCAACAGGCACGACGAAGTCGTTGCCGACGTCGGCGATCAGCGTGGCGTTCAGCACGTCGTTGTCCTGCCACGTGGCGACGTCGGCCGACAGATCGCCCAGCGAGGGCGAGTCGGGAATGGCGTTCGGGTCGACCGTCGGGGTGTTCAGGCGCGTGGCCATGCCCGAGTCGCTCGACGGGTCAGACGTGCTGTCGCCGTTGTTCCAGCCCGACGAGTCGTAGACGACGACCTGGCCGGTGGTCGCCACGTTGGCCGGGACCGTGAGGGTGATGTCCTGCTCGTGAGTGCCCGTCTCGCCGTAGGCCCGCACCAGGGCGCGGACCGTATTGGCGCCGTGCTTCAAGCCGCCGGACACAGAGAAGTCCATGATCTGCAGGCTCTCGTTGGCCGGCGTGAGAGTGGCGCTGAAAGTGACCGCGCCCGGCGTGGTCGCCAGCAGAGCGGGCGCCGTGCCGTTGGGGTTCGACTGCAGCTCGCCGAGCATGTCGTAGATGTCTTCGCCGGCGTCGCCGCTGACGTCGTAGGGGTCGTCGTAGACGTTGTCCATGGTGTTGGTGTAGGTCGTGGCCGGCGCCGTGGCGTCGGCGACCGTCACGCTCGAGTCCATGAGCGCGTGGCCTGGGTACAGGCTGGCGTCGACGACCTTGCCGACCGCGAAGTAGCAGGCGCCGGAGATGATGTCGGCGCCGTAGTCGGTGTTGTCGGCGACCCAGAGCGGCACAGAGGACGTTGTCGTTTGGGGGGCGCCGGTACCGACCGCGACCGAGGTCGTGACGGGCACTTCAGGAGTGGCGGCGCCGAGCTCGCCGGCGATGCCGTAGGTGCGGTCCTGGGTGATCAAGCCGCGCGTGGCGCCCAGCGAGACGAGCTTGTACGAGGCATCCGAGTCAGACCAGATGCCGTAGACGTTGGCGTTGGTCATGTCGAGGCCGGAGGCGCCGTCGAGGTCGGCCGGGTGGCCGAAGGCGACGACGACGTTGTCGTGCGCATAGGTGACGGTGCCCACGTAGGCGGCCCAGAAGTCGCCGGTCGAAAAGGCGGCGCCCACCGCGGCGCCGGGCACGAGGTCGGTGGTGAAGTTCGAGTCGCTGGCGCCCGCGCCGACGGGCATGACGTCGACGCCGCGCTTGGCGAAGGCGGCGGCGAGGCGCTTGTAGGCCGCGCTCGTGCTGGGCAGACCGCCGATCTCGACGGTGCTGAGCGGCACGAAGACGGCCGTGCCGGCCGCCGGGTGAAGGGTGCGGGCGACCGAGCGGCTACGGGCCACGACGAACGTGCTGAACGTGCCGGCGGCCGTCTTGACCGGCTTGGCCGCGACGGCCGTGCGGGTCTTGGGCACGATCGGACCGGCGGTCTGAAGCGAGGGCGCCGCCGGGGCGCCGGTGCGGGCCACGGCGTTGCCGAGCGGGGCCACGCTGTAATCGGTCTCGATCGAGGTCATGTACTCGATGGGCGTCGCCAGGCCGAGGCCGTTGGTGGTGAAGTCGTCGCCGTAGGCGGCGGCGCCGATCATGGGATCGTCGGCGGGATCGGGGTTGCTCGCATCGCCGAGGTAGACGGGGCTGCCGCTCATGCCCTCGGCCAGGCCGCCCTCGTTCACGATCGTGGAGTCGGTGATCTGAAAGAAGATGAGCGCGGAGCCGTCGACCGGGTTCTGGCCGTCGGCCACCGCGAGGACCTGCACGGGGACGTTGGTGATGATGGACCCGGAGAGGACGGTCTTGAAGTAACCGGGCTGGGGGCCGTTCGACTTGAGCAGCGCGCGAAGGTCGCTGAGGCCCATGGTGGGTCCTGTCGGGCCCGTCGTTGCCGCCGCGGCCGGCCCAGCGGCCAGCAGCGCACAGGCGACCGTGGCCGCCAACGCTAAGAGTAGAAGCAGCGGCATGCGCGAACCGCGCGGTCGGACCGACCTGTTCATGTTCCCTCCAGAAGTGGACCCCACTGCCCCTGTCGCGATTCGTCGGGGCGCGACGAGCGTGCGTGTTCTTACGCCGGTGAGCCGTGCACGCGGCTCACGAGAGGCGGGCACTGAGCATAGAAGGTTCGCGGGCGAAGACAAGCCACCTTTGTCATCGGCCGGGGAGATCAGTGTGGACAGTTTGGCGGGCGGCCTGGCTCACATCGGGCCGGGCGCCGCGCGGCGCTCACGACCGGTGAGCGGTCGGCGACGCCGAGCTCGTCGAGCTCGAGCGAGTCAGAGGCCGAAGTTCGCCTTGGGGAATTCGTCGAGCATGATCGGCTTCAGACCCGCACGAGCACGAAGTCGCCGTCGCGCGCGCTGAGCGCGAAGCTCACGGCGCAGATGGGGCAGCGCACCGTGGCGCCGTGCGCCGGGTCGGGCCCGAAGTCGAGCTCCCAACCGCAGACGGGGCAGTAGAGGACGACCGGCTCTTGGCCTGCGTTCAGGCGCTCGATGGCGCGCTCGAGGCCGCGGCGGTGGCCGGTCTCGGCGCGGACAAGCTCGCGCATGAACGCCTTGAGGCGAGGGTCGGCGAGCAGCTTGGCGTTCGCTGCGTAGGTGGCGACGGCCAGGCGTTCGAACTCGAGGTCCGACGCGAGGATGGCGAGCGCGCGGGCGTAGCCGCGCTCGCGCAGCGGGGCGGTGGGCGAGGGTCGGGCGGTGGACACGACAGGGTCGGCGGCCGCGGCGGGGGCGACGTCGCGTGCTTCGGAGCCGGCAGCGCCGAACGCGTCGGCGTCGGCGGCTCCGAGGGCCGCCAGCTCCGCTACGAGGCGCTCGTGGTGGTCGGCCTCGTTGCGGCGTAGCCCCTCCCAGTAGGCCAACAGTCGCGGATCGCAGGCCGAGAGCTGGTGCTCGGCGTAGCGCTGCGTTGCGGCGCGTTCCAGCTCGAGCGTCTCGCGCAGTATGCGGACCGTGTCGGGGGTGTCAGTCATGGTGGGGGAGGGGTGACCTCTTCTTCGATCGTCATGACCACGTCAGTCTACGTCGCACTCGAGGCAAAAGCAGCGGGGTGGCCACGCTGGCGGGACGCCGATATCAGACTGCCGCGTGGTCGCGCCATCGACGGAGACTCAGTGAGACCCCACGTTCCTCGATGTTATGTTGGAGAACATGGTCCAGGAGCCAAGTCCCCGGGCCGTCTTGACGACCTCCCACGAGGTGCCGCCGTCGCTTGTGGCGAGCAGCGCCTGGTGTCCCGCCACCACCCAGCCATGTTCGGCGTCGCTGAATGAGACCGACTGCAGGACAAGCGCGGGGCTCAAGTGGCTTAGGCTCCAAGTTGTGCCGCCATCGGTCGTGCGGTAGAGCACACCGCCGCTGCCTACGACCCAACCGTGTCGCAAGCCGACGAATGACACGCTGGTCAGAATGTCGTGCGTTCCCGAAAGCTGCATGCGCCAGTGCGCCCCGCCGTCGCTGGTGGCAAGGATGAAGCCCGGCTCGAAATCGCTGTTCATGGCCATTGCGCCACCCACGATCCAGCCGTGCTTGGCGTCGGTGAAGGTCACATCTGACAGGAACTGGTCTGTCATGTGTCGCTGCACCCGCCAGTGTGAGCCGCCATCGCTTGTGGTGAGGATGTCACCGCCCAAACCCACGGCCCAGCCGTGCTTGGCGTCGGTGAAGGCGACGGCAGTCAGCCATTCGGAGCTCGTGTCGTACTGGGTCCTCCACGTCTTGCCCCCGTCGGAGGTCGCCAGGATCAGGCTTAGCGTCGCCCCGGCGCGCTTGTTCACCAAACCCACCGCCCACGCGTGCCTGGCGTCGACCGCCGTGACGTCCGCCAGGTTCTCGTTTGCAATCTGGCGCTGGGCTGTCCAGCTGGCGCCGCCGTCGACCGTGGCCAGAATCGTCCCGGCCTTGCCCACCGCCCAACCGTGTCTGGCATCGCCGAAGGCGACGGCGCGCAGAAGGTGCTCGACTGGGTCTCCGTTCGCATCGCGATGGCCGACCCACCAGGCGGCGCCACCGTTTGCACTCGTTAAGACGAGGTTCGGCATGCCGACTGCCCACACGTGTGCGCCCGGTCTTGCGGGCGGAGGTGGTCCCGGCGTGAGCAACATGCTTGCGGGTACCGCAGTCTTGTCGCTCGACCCGCATCCTGCGGCGAGGAGCATCGAGAGCAAGACGCAGCCAAGCAGGACGCTCCGTAGTGCACGATTCATGCTCGTCCCCAGTTCGACGGCGACAGATACCCTATCGGCAGCTGGCCCGATCTTGCGGAAGAAACGAGGCCGGCCATGCCCTCGTTTGTCCTGCAGGATCGCGACCATGGCGATTACGAGTGTGTACCCCCGATGAGTGCGCGCACAAGACATCCGACCATGAACGCGAGGCACTCGAACTCGAGGAACTGAACAGCCGTCCTGTCCAGCATGATCTGAACGCTGACCGGAAAGTCGTCGTCGGCCTCGTCGAAGACCAGCTTCACCGGGATCTTGGGAAGCACGGTGAACTGCCACAGATGAGTCCCCGCTCGAGACTCACCTTCGATGCCGCCCAGCCTCGCCGCCGCCTCGCTGAACGCGCCGTAGCTGTCGGCAAAGTGTCGTTCCAGCGGATTGCTCATCAATCGGGTCTGTGCCCCGAGCGCCCCGACCATCCGTGGGATGGCCTCGACCAGGGCGTACGAGCCCTCAGGGTCGCCGCGGCCTTCGGAGAGTAGGTAGTAGAGGAGAACGCTGAGCGTATTGACGTCGGCGGGTCGGCCGTCGTCGCACTGCACGCCGTCGGGAGTGATCCGGTAGCGCCGGCCCAGGAAGCCAACGCGAACGCTGCCCTCGACATAGTCGAGACCCAGACGGTCGGCGGCCTCGCGAAGATCGCAGCCCGGGAGTCGGGCGACCAGTCCGCGGTAGATCGAGTCGTAGCCTCCCGGCAAAGCGCGTCCCTTCCGGCCTGGTGCCCCCGCGAGCGAGTGGAACATCGCCCAACGTCCGGGCATTGGCCTGCGCCCGCTGGCTGTGGAGCATACCGCAGCAAGTCACGCCGGTGAGGCCGCACCACGTGCTCGGCAGACGCCGCGCCCCCGCTGCCGCGCCCCCGTCGCCGCGCCGAGCCCCCACGGCTGCACCGCGCCCGCGCTCTGTCGCCAGCGTCCCGTCGCCACGATCAAGGCCTGCCGTCGGGGTGCCGATGAGCGAAAGCGACAACCTCGATCGGAGACCCCCGCGTGAAACGCGTGCTGAAAAGCCGGCTCATCGCCCTTGCCCTGCTGTGCGCCGCCCTGCTGTGCGTGGCCCTGGCGGCCGGCTGCGGGTCGAGCGGCCGGCCGGCCGATCCCTACAGTGCGCTGCAGACTCCGGGGCCGCCGCCGGCGGCGCGCAACGGCGCGCAGGTGTGGGCGGTCGGCATGCCGGTGCTCGTGGTGGCGAGCGCGAACGGCGGCGCGACCTGGCGGACCAGCCGCGCGTCGACGGCCGGTGATCCCTTCACGCAGATCCTCTACGCCGTCGCCTTCGCCGACTCGCGACACGGCTGGGCGGTCGGCAAGGGTGGGCTCATTCTGGCGAGCTCCGACGGCGGTGCGCACTGGACGGTGCGCCACCGCGATGCCCCCGACGTCTGCCTGCTGGGCGTGACGGCCAGCGGCGCGCGCAGCGCTCTGGCGGTAGGCAACGCGCGTAGCGGTGCGCTGGGCATCATCGAGGCGACCACCGATGGCGGCGCGACGTGGCAGA
>Ga0181535_10007319_pt1 | contig 11136 bp, 11 predicted proteins | sample PEATcosm2014_Bin_44_FD_119774 | JGI IMG/M metagenome (GOLD analysis project Ga0181535, IMG submission 119774) | Peatland microbial communities from MTU Mesocosm Facility, Houghton, MI, USA - PEATcosm2014_Bin17_30_metaG | ecosystem: Environmental > Terrestrial > Soil > Wetlands > Peat | place...
CAGCCCACTATTTTGAAACCGCTCCAGCTCACACGCATCTGATTATTTAGGAGTGGCTGTCGAATGCCGGCCGCTTTAGCCGGCTCATTCGGGCAAATCTCTTAGAGAGCGCTTCCGCTGGTGTTTTTTCGCGGAGCTTGGTTTGCGACTTCGCGGCAAAACAGAGATACTGTTAATAAGAACTCGTGGCAAAAATTCTAGAAGATCCTGAAAAAATAGCTGACGCATTACCCGTACGTCGCTCGATTTCTTTATCGCAGAGATGGTTCGGCCGGAAACTCTGGCCCGAGATCCGGCCGGAGCTTTTCGTCCCGCTCATCGTCGCCTGTGCGCTGTTGATGGAGAATGTCGACGGGACTGTAATCACCACATCGCTGCCGATGATTGCCCGCGATCTGGGCATGGATGCGATCGTACTCAAACTCGGGTTGACGGCCTACCTGGTGAGCCTGGCGGTCTTCATACCGATTTCCGGCTGGATGGCCGACAAGTTTGGCGGGCGCACCGTCTTTTGTGCGGCGATTGCAACCTTCATGGTCAGTTCGATGTTGTGCGGCGTCGCGCGTTCTTTTGCTTTCTTCGTGACGGCGCGTTTCTTGCAGGGCATTGGCGGCGCCATGATGGTGCCGGTGGGCCGAATTGTAATTGTGAGAACGGTTTCCAGGGACGAACTGGTTACAGCCCTGAATTACCTGACGGTTCCCGCGTTGTTAGGACCCCTGGTTGGTCCGCCGCTAGGCGGCTTCATTACCACCTACCTGAGTTGGCGCTGGATTTTTTTCATCAATGTTCCAATCAGCATCCTGGGCATTTTTCTCGCCCTTCGCTTCATGGATAATGTCCGCGAGGCCGACGTTCCGCGGTTGGATATGATCGGCTTCCTCACGTCGGCGACAGGGCTGTCGTTGTTGATGTTCGGGTTGAGTACGATCACCGAGCGCTTGCTGCCGCGGGAGTTCGCGGTTGGAAGCATCGTACTTGGCGCCGCCATTACCTATGCTTACTTTCGCCTTGCTCGGCGCACGGAGATGCCGCTGCTGGATCTCGGCCTGTTCAAGATCAAAACGTTCCTGGTCGGGGTTGGCGGCGGATGTTTGTTCCGCGTTGGAATTGGCTCTATCGCGCTCCTGCTGCCGCTGCTGCTGCAGCTGGGCTTCGGCATGAGTCCGCTGCAATCAGGACTGCTGACCTGCGCCTCAGCGGTCGGCGCGTTGTTCATAAAAGGCGCCATCAGGATGTTTTTGCGGATCTATGGATTCCGTTCAGTGCTCGCCTACAATGCCCTGCTTTCGGCGCTGAGCGTGGCCGTGATGGCGCTGTTCACGGCAAGAACGCCGCATCTGATCATCTTCGTGGTGCTTCTGTTAGGCGGATGCGTTCGCAGTTTGCAATTTACGTCCCTGAATGCAATCACTTACGCTGACATTCCCGACCCGCTTGTCAGCCAAGCCACCAGCATGTACGCCACCGTGCAGCAACTGTCGCTTGGAATGGGAGTTACGGTGGGCGCGTTTGCCTTGCAGGCGTCCAGCTTCCTGCAAAGGCATGGAACCATCGTGGCGAGCGATTTCTGGCCGGCTCTTCTCATCATGGGAGTGATCACCGCATTGTCGGCCTATTCCGCCTTTACTTTGTCGTCCGACGCCGGAGCCGAGATGGCGGGCCGAAGGCCGAACGTGGCGCTGCGGGCGGCTTCCGATAACGCCGACTGAAAGCGGGAATGCGCCCTGGATAGTCAGCTTCGCTAAAACATAGCCCGTGAAGCAGCCGGGCCTCCGACTCCGGTGGCGTTTAATCCTTCACTACAGGTGTCACGGTCAGAGTGCTCGCCGCTTTCGCGAACCGACCTGACGATCTATATGTTGTTTCACCGACTATATGTTGTTTCACCGAGCGTCACTGGGCACGTCTTCCTTCGCATAAAAGTCCGCCCGAAAACAGTGAACCCGCGACTTGAGCCGCGGGTTCACATGGTTTCGTCAGAATGCTGCTTAGGCTTTCTTGTGGCATTCGGCACACTTTGTGGGTGCCTTCTTGCCGGCCGCGTTCTGCTTCTTGTGACAATCGATACAGGTTCCGGCGGTTGCGGCTGGGTTATGGAAAGCAGCCTGCAACTTCGTCGTTACCGGCGGAGTCGCCGTCTTGGTGTGGCAATCGCCGCACTTCTCGGTCGGGGACGTCGAGGGCTTCTGCGCTTTCGACGCATGGTGGCACTCGGTGCATTTGCCGACCTTGATGTGTGCCGCATGGTCGAAGGTCACCGCGCCATTTGGCGCCGGAAGAACCACGCTCGCCGGCGGCTTCGCCTGAGCAAACGCAAGCGAGGCCACCATCAGGACAAATACGCCCAATAGCAGGACGATTAGTTTATGAGTCGTTCTCACAACACCTCCAGTGCACTGAAAAATTATGGATACGAACTATTGACACAAATACGACAGGCATATCCGTGCGGATTATTGCACAAGCAATTGCCTCGATACAGTGACATAATCAACGAAAAATCAATGCAATCAAGCACCTGCGCGATCGTGATCGTTTCATCTGGATATCGCCGGAAAAGCCACATATCGCACCAGCGGCACACTTCCAAGCATCTAATGTGGTATTGGCCAAAGCAGCTCATCCAAGGATTCACCGGGGCGTAACTTGAGCGCGCGAAAATATTACAGAGGGTAATTATCATATTGAAAAAACATAAGATTTTGCCGATGTCTCCCAAGAAGAACATTGCCTTGGTCGCTCACGACAACAAGAAGCGCGACCTTTTCGAGTGGGCCCACTATAATCGCGACCTGCTGGCTGATCACAACCTGTACGCGACCGGCACGACGGGAGAACTGCTGGAGAATCAGTTGGAGATCCCGATCTGCAAGCTCGAAAGCGGACCATTGGGTGGCGATCAGCAGATTGGCGCGAAGATTGCGGGATCGGAAATCGACTTCGTCATCTTCTTTTGGGATCCGCTGGAGCCGCTGCCGCACGATCCGGATATCAAAGCGCTGCTGCGAATCGCGAATGTGTGGAATATTCCGGTTGCTTGCAATCGTTCCTCGGCCGATTTCATGATCTCCTCACCGCTGATGAGAAGCAGTTACGAACGCCTCGTACCGGACTATGCCGCGTACCGGGCTCGAATGAGTTCGAATGTCGAGGCTTGAAACGAGGATGAATTTTGCATCGTCTCAAGGCTCGAGACTTTTCTGTTGCCGGTTCCGGGTGTTAGGCTGATTGCTCATACATGCGGAATCGGACTGCCTTCGTCCACATCGTCGTCATCGGTCTTTTGTGGTGTGCCGCCGGCTGCGGAGCACCTGGTGTTCCCATGCCGCCGTCTCTGGCATTACCGCGTCCACTCGACGATTTGGCTGCGATGCGGAAAGGCGGCCGTGTGGTGCTTACCTGGACAGAACCGACGCAGACTACGGATCGCCAGCGAATAAGGCGGATGGGGCCGACCGTGATCTGCCGGGTTATTGGCGAGTTTCCAATGAAGGAATGCCGGGTCATAAAACAGTTGCGTCCGGAGGATCTGCACTCCGTGTCAGCGGTCGCCGGAAAGCCCTCGCGGGTGATGTTCGAGGACGCGCTGAGTCCGGAAATTCAGAGCGCGGAACAGTTCGCCACCTACGCCGTCGAGGTCCGGAACCGGCGCGAGAAGAGCGCGGGGCTTTCCAATCAGGTGCGGGTGTCGTTGGCTCCGTCGTTGCCTGCGCCCAACGATCTGCGCGCCGAAGCCACGCCCGAGTCGGTGGTACTTAGTTGGACAGCGCCTGAGTTGCTCCCCAGTGCCGCTAACCTTCGCTTCTTCTATCGCGTATTTCGCAAGCTGGCGAACGCTCCCGACTACACGCTGATACAGGAGTTGCCCGCAAGGGCCGGCACGAAAACAGTAAGCGACCGCAGCTTTGTGTGGGAGCACGCCTATGATTACAAAGTGGCGAGCGTGACGCGGGTACAGCCGGCGGGTGGGGAACCGATGGAATTTGAGGGAAACGATTCCCCTATCGTTCATATTTTCCCGCATGATATCTTTCCTCCAGCGATTCCGACCGGCCTTCAGGCTGTATTTTCGGGAGTGGGGCAAAAGCCGTTCATCGATCTGACCTGGGCTCCGAACACGGAAGCCGATCTTGCGGGCTACGACGTATTCCGTAGCGAGTTGGGAGAATCGGCGCGCCAGATTAACCGTCAGCTGGTGAAGGCCCCAGCTTTCCGGGACGAGGACGTCGTCGCCGGACATCGTTATATTTACTCGGTAAGTGCGGTCGATGAGCGAGGCAACAAAAGCGCACGTTCTGAAACCGCTGTGGAATCGGTACCTCAACCATAACTACGAGGGTTCGTTTATGCGTTTTTGCCGTTTTGTTGATAGAGATGGAATTCACTACGGTCTCGTCGAAAACAAGAATGGGCAGGATGTCATCACGGCCCGGGTGGGTGGTCCACACCTGGAAGTGAGCGCGTCGGGGATGCCCGGCGCCGTGTTATTGCCCGATCCCGCCAGCGCCCAGCCCTTACCCAGTCCGATTCCGCTCGAGTCGGCGATGCTGCTGATTCCGTTTCCCCTGGTGACCAAGATCGTCTGTCTGGGGCGGAACTACGTCGAACACGCCAAGGAATTGGGAAACCCGGTTCCGGTAGAGCCGCTTCTCTTCTTCAAGCCGCCTTCATCAATGCTGCCTCCGGGCGGCAAGATCGTGCGGCCGAAGATGTCCAGCCGGGTCGATCACGAAGCGGAACTGGCTATCGTCATCGGGCGCACCTGTCACAAACTGCGGCCGGAAGAGGATGTGCGAGATTACATTCTCGGCTACACCTGTCTGAACGATGTCACCGCCCGGGATATCCAGAAGAAGGATGGCCAATTCACCCGCGGCAAAGGCTTCGACACGTTTTGCCCGGTCGGTCCAGTCATCGCGACCGGCCTCGACACTTCAGAACTCCAGGTGCAGGCACTGGTAAACGGCCAAGTGCGGCAGGATGGCAACACTCGTGACTTCATCTTCAGCATCGATTACATGATGCGCTACATCTGCGACGTGATGACGCTGGTGCCAGGCGACATCATTGCCACGGGAACTCCTCCGGGCGTAAGCGCCATGAACTCCGGTGACACCGTGGAGGTGATCGTCGAAGGCATCGGTGCGTTGCGCAATCCGGTAGTCAACGAATAGCTCTCGGCGTCCAGAAAGTATGATTCCATTTCGCATTTTGCTATTGGCTGCCGGCGTCGTCCTAGCCTCCGGAACAGCGGTCGTTTGGCTTGCCACGCATCGTAAATCGCCGGAGGAGCGCGAGCGCCAGCGCCGCGTAATGCTGAACGCCATCGGCCGCTTGACCGACGGCACGGTCCTGGACGTCAACGAAGTTGAGGATCCCCGGCTCGGGCGGCAGCAACTGGTGGTTTACACCTACGATGTTGGCGGTGTGCAGTACGAGTGCTCGCAGGACGTCACGCATTTGCGCCCATTCGTCGACTTGCACTCCTGCAGCCTGGGACTGCCGGCCAGCGTCAAATACGATCCGCACAACCCGAGCAACTCGATGGTGACCTCTGAAACCTGGAGCGGGTTACGGAAATAGGGCGAGACGTTGCACGACGCTAGGCTGCGGGCGGGTTCCGCAGCTGCCTCATGCGCGGACCAGCCGGCGTACCCTGAATCTTGTGAAGCGGATGCGGTTTGGCCCAGGGCGGCTTCCGGAACTTTGACGTCGGGGGTTTCACACAGGCGAGAAACTCCGCGCTAAAATATGAGTATGTCGGCACTGCCGTTGCCTATCGCCGCGTTTCTTGCCGGGCTGCTTTCCTTTCTTTCGCCCTGCGTGCTTCCGTTGGTGCCCGGCTATGTCTCGCTGATCTCCGGCGCCACGGTCGAGAACCTGCAAACGGCAGACCGGCGGCTGCTGCGCGCGGTCATGTTGAATTCATGCCTGTTTATTGCCGGCTTCAGCGTGGTTTTCATTTCGCTGGGGGCGGTAGCCACCACCGTTGGACAATTGACGCGCGAGTATCACCGCGAGTTGGCGATGATTGCCGGCGCCGTGATCATCATTTTCGGACTTCACCTGACCGGCTTGATCAAGATCAAGGCGCTTTACGCTGACAAGCGATTGCACAGCATGAAGGCTGCCGGTCCGCTGCGGGCATTCCTGGTTGGCTTCGCCTTCGCCTTTGGCTGGACTCCCTGCATAGGGCCTATTCTGGCCGGCATACTTGTCCTGGCCGGTTCGCAGGACACGGTTGCGAAAGGGATTCTTCTGCTGGCGGTCTATTCGTTGGGGTTGGCTGTCCCATTTTTGCTCACCTCGATTGGGGTAAACCGTTTTCTTGGGTTCTATTCGCGCTTCCGCCGGCATCTACATACTGTAGAGGTTGTCAGCGGCATTCTGCTGATCGTCTTCGGGGTGCTGATTGCGCTTGGGCGCTTCAGCATGCTCTCCGGATACCTTGGCTTTCTGAATCGATTCGCGATCTAGGTTTCGCGGAAGGCATTGCCCGGAAAAAAGCCCGCCGTTTGGGGTCGCCGGCGGTGACATCAGGGACATATCAAACCTGGAATTGCTCTCCTACGAGGTCGGCGTGAAAATCAATTTACCTACCGCTGTGCTTTTGGTCGTGCTGGTAGCAGCGATGTTTTTCGCAGGGCGTTACCTGGCAAACCGCTCGCAAGGCGGAGCCGCGCGCTCGGTGAGCATCGGCGGAGACGCAAAGGGACAACTTGCGCCCGGATTTGAGTTGAAAGACCTAGCGGGCAAAAATGTCCAGCTCTCCGACTATCATGGAAAAGTTGTGCTGCTGAACTTCTGGGCTACATGGTGTCCACCCTGCAAGGAAGAGATGCCCTGGTTCGTCGACTTGCAGCGGCGCTACGAGGCGCAAGGACTGCAAGTGATCGGCGTGGCCATGGACGACTCTGATCAAAAAACGATTGAAGCGTTCACCAAACGGTTAGGGGTGAATTACCCGGTGTTGCTTGGCAAGGAATCCACCGCCCGGGCCTATGGCGACGTTCAGTTTCTGCCGGATACGTTCTATATTGGCCGCGACGGGAAGATCGTTTCGCACGTGCAGGGCCTCATAAACCGCAAGGAAATAGAGGAAGAGGTGAAAAACGCGCTTGCGGGTTCGTCAACAGCCGTCCAGAGCGGAGTTCTGCGGCCTGCGGCAACAGGAGCGCGATGAGAACTCGTACGCTGCTTTGCGTGGTTTTGCTGACTGCGCTTTTCGCTTCCATGGCAGGGCAGGCGCAGAGTTCCGGCGGTCCCGGCGTCACGGTTCTGCCGGTCGAACCCGTCACCATCCAACCGGGCAAATCGGCCACGCTGAATATGCGTTTTCGCATCAACGCCGGCTTTCACATCAACTCCAACAAGCCGACACAGGAAATTCTGATTCCAACCACGGTCAAGCTCAGCCCACCCGCGGATGTGCTGGTGGGAAAACTGGAGTACCCCGCCGGAGAACAGATGGCGTTGCCCTTCATGCCGGAAGAAAAGCTGAGCGTTTATTCGGGGACGTTTGATGTTAAGGGTGTGCTGAAGACGACCCGTGCGGTTTCGCGCGGCACCTACCGCGTGCGCGGCGAACTGCGCTACCAGGCATGCAGCGACCGTCAATGCTTCCCACCGCACACACAGGCGTTCGCGTTCGATGTAAAGGTGGTTCGCGGCGCCACGACTAACAAGCGCAAGAATCCTGCGCAGAGCCCAAATATCAAGGGTTAGGCCGGATGAGCTTCGGACCCGTGAAAGCAGTCGGGCTGCCGTCTACTCCGAACTTATCGTCATTTGAGGGCCGACGCGCATCACTCGAGGAACTCCGGCAGTCGGCTGGCCGGAGTTCGTTGCCGTTGCAGTGAATGAACCTTCGGAGATCTCCACCGAGTAGCTGTACGGGGCGCGCAGGTCAGGGGGCAGGCCGGTATCGCCAGCAGCGCGCATCTCTTGCAGGGTGAGGTAGTGCCCGTCCGAGGAAAGGTGCTGCTGCTCAGCGCGAGCAATCTGCAACAGGTCCTGCTGCACGGCCAACAGATTCACAGTCGCTGCCGGGTTTGAGCCAGGCGACGGCGAGACCCCCTGTGCCTGGCGCATGAACAGGTAGGTTCCCAAACCGGCAACGATAATTAAAGAGATGAAGCTAAACGCGCGTGACATTAGGCTTCCCTTCCCCACCCTACGGAGATGTTTCGTCGCTGTCCAGATGACGTTAGTAATCCCGACCAAGGTAAGGCCGAGGCATGTTGCCGGCCACCAGAATAAAGTCTCTCAACTTGTCGTCCGCTGACGTGCTCTCCGGCAGGGCGTTTATACTGAGTGGGGTAAAGCTGAAGAGGCTAAGCGTACATGGTCCGAGTTCGTTTTGCGCCCTCTCCCACAGGTTTTTTGCACGTCGGGAGCGCGCGCACTTACATATTCAACTGGCTCTATGCCCGCCACCAAGGCGGAACGATGGTTCTTCGCGTTGATGACACCGACGCGGAGCGCAACAGCGAGGCTTCGCTGACCTCCATTTTCGATGGTCTGCGCTGGCTCGATCTCGGCTGGGATGAAGAGTACAAGCAGTCCGAACGTCTTGCTCTGCACCGCCAGATGGCCGAGGCGATTTTCCAGAAGGGACTTGCCTATCGCGACTTTACGCCCGCGCGGACGGAGGAGAGCGAAGGCCCAGCGGGTCCCGGGTGGCTGTTCAATGCCGGCATGCGGGAGCTCTCCCGACAGGAAAGTGACCGCCGCGCCGCCGCTGGAGAAGCTTTCGCATTGCGCTTCCGCGTGCCACGCAACAGCGAGCAGGTTCGCTTTGCCGATGCCGTCTACGGCGAGCAGGTGAAGTCGTCGGGCGACATTGAAGACTTCGCCTTGCTGCGCAGCGATGGCATGCCGACCTATCATATGGCGTCCTGCGCCGACGATGCCGACCTGCGCGTCAGCCACATCATTCGCGGCCAGGATCATCTCTCAAACACTTTCAAGCACCTGCTGATCTTCGAGGCCGCCGGCGCCGCGCCACCGCAGTTCGCACATCTTCCCCTGCTGGTTGCGCCCGATGGAACCAAGCTTTCCAAGCGCCGCCACGGACCGGTCGTGAGCGTTACCACCTACCGCGATGCCGGATTCCTGCCTGAGGCGTTCGTGAATTTCCTGTGCCTGCTCGGCTGGTCGCCAAAAAACGACCGCGAGCAGATGAGTCGGAAGGAACTGGTCGAGGCCTTCTCGCTGGAAGGCATAAACCGCGCCAACGCGGTGATCAATTTCACGGAACAGGATCCTTTCGATCCCAAGGCAGTGTGGCTCAACGCGGAACACATCCGCGCCTTGCCGGTCGAGGAGTTGAGTGGGCGTCTGCTGCCGGTTGTGCGCGAGGCGGGCTACGACATAAACCCTTCCCTGATGTTGCAGATCACGCCGCTGATTCGCGAGCGCATCAAGCTGCTGCGCGATGTGCTGGCAGTGGCGGACTTCTTCCTGGTCGACCAGCTGCCGCCCTACGACAGCGCCGAGTTGATTCCGCAGAAAGGCGATGCGGCAATGGCGCTGCGGATTCTGCGGCGTTCGCGGGAGTTGCTGGCCGCCGTGCCGGACGGATTCAGTCATGAGACATTGGAAGCAACTCTGCGCTCCGCCGCTCAGGAGATGGGGATCAAGACCGGGCAGATGTTCCAGCCTATCCGCGTAGCCGTCTGCGGGCGCAAGCAGGCGCCGCCACTCTTCGAAACGCTGGAGGTGCTGGGGCGCGAAAAGAGCCTGGAACGGATCGAGCAGGCGATTGCGAAAATCGGATAGCGCTGGACGAACTAAGGCACTCATTCGCTGAGCCCAGGTGCTAACTGTGGTCCGTTCTGGGCCGCTGTGTAAAATGAATTAAACATGAGCACGTCAAACCCCAAGACCGACGCCAGCGTGAATGCCCCCGCCGAGCCCGCGAGCACTCCTACCAATTTCATCCGCGATATGTTCATCGAAGATGTCAGGACGAAGAAGTTCGGGGATGCCACCATCCAGACGCGTTTCCCGCCGGAGCCGAATGGCTACCTGCACATCGGGCACGCCAAGGCGATTTGCCTCGACTTCGGATTGGCCGACGAGTTTGGCGGCAAGACCAATCTGCGCTTCGACGACACCAATCCTGAAAAGGAAGAGACCGAGTACGTCGATTCCATCATGGAAGACGTGCGCTGGCTAGGCTTCGAGTGGGACGGACTCTACTATGCCTCCGACTATTTCGATCAGCTCTATGAGTGGGCCCTGCAACTGATTCGCGCCGGCAAGGCCTATGTAGACGATTTGTCGGCCGAGGAAATGCGCGAGTATCGCGGAAGCTTGACTGAACCCGGAAAGGACAGCCCTTATCGCAACCGCTCGGTCGAGGAAAACCTGGATCTGTTCCAGCGTATGCGGGCCGGAGAGTTTCCGGATGGCTCTCGAACTCTGCGTGCCAAGATCGACATGGCTTCGCCGAACCTGAACATGCGCGATCCGGTGATGTACCGCATCGTGCACGCAGAGCATCACCGCACCGGCGACAAGTGGTGCATCTACCCGATGTACGACTACGCCCACGGGCAATCCGACTCTATTGAGCGCGTCACGCATTCCATGTGCACGCTGGAATTCGAGGACCACAGGCCGCTATACAACTGGTTCATTCAGCAGTTGGGCATTTTTCCGTCGCAGCAGACCGAGTTCGACCGCCTGAATCTCACCTACACGCTGTTGAGCAAACGCCGCCTGCGGCAACTGGTGCAGGAAGGCCGCGTGAAAGCCTGGGACGATCCCCGCATGCCGACGTTGTCTGGAATTCGGCGGCGCGGCTATACGCCCGAGGCACTGCGCAATTTCTGCGCGGCAATTGGGGTCTCCAAAACCAGCGGCAAGACCGAACTGGCCATGCTCGAACACTTCGTGCGCGAAGATCTCAACCGGCGCGCACCGCGCGCGATGGCCGTGTTGCGGCCTCTGAAGGTCGTCATCGACAACTACCCGGAGAATCAGGTCAAGGAGATCGAACTGGTCAACAATCCCGAAGATCCAGCCGCCGGCATGCGAAAAGTTCCCTTCTCGCGCACGCTCTACATTGAGCAGGACGACTTCCGGGAGACGCCGCCGAAGCAGTATTTTCGCTTGTCACCGGGACGC
>Ga0181535_10007320_pt1 | contig 11135 bp, 10 predicted proteins | sample PEATcosm2014_Bin_44_FD_119774 | JGI IMG/M metagenome (GOLD analysis project Ga0181535, IMG submission 119774) | Peatland microbial communities from MTU Mesocosm Facility, Houghton, MI, USA - PEATcosm2014_Bin17_30_metaG | ecosystem: Environmental > Terrestrial > Soil > Wetlands > Peat | place...
ACGAAACGAGTATCAAGAACGACGCGAACAAAGTAGACAGTTTTCTCATGGAGCCTCCTAGTGTGAGTGTCCGTGCTGAAAGAGCAGATAGCTGAGATTCACCGCGAAGCGAACATGTTCCTTGGGGAACGCGGACCCGACGTTTTGATAGACCGGGAACTGCGCGCCAAAGCTGACGGTGTAGTTGTGAAAAATTCCGAGTGCCGTCGGCCCAACGAAAACCTGGTGAGCCTGGGTGTTTGCGACGGGAACGCTCGCTTGCAGGAATCGGTTGGAACGTTCGCCGACTAACTCACCAAACACTCTCCAGTCCCATTTGTCGGGAGGTCTGCGCCATTGGAGTGGGCGATAGCCGTAGACCAGACTGTAGTCGAATACGTCGGGACATTTGTCTCCATTGCGCTCGTAGAACTTCGTGTAGGTGCTGCCAAGCCAAATGTAATTGCTGCGCGATGCCATGCCTGTGACCGCGCCGAACATGGTGCCGGGAGCGTTTGTGGTGTGAGCGATTCCTTTGAACCCTGACTGCGGGCCGGGGACAGCGAGACCAGCGAAGGCTGTGCTTTCAAACCGAGTGCCAACCTTGGTTGCCCTGTGCTGGAAGCGCCACGCAACCGTAGTGTCAAAATCGTCGCCTGGCTGGATTCTGGTCGGCGGAAGGGTCGTATTTCCGACAACGGCGGGCAGTGTGAAAGAGAGGGTCAGGTGCGGCGTGAAGCCGTACCCGACCAACTCTCGCACCGATGCTTGCGAACCGAGACTCGTGTTCCGACCGAATATTCCTTCGTCGAAAGTCCACTCCCCCTGGGAATTTGTGGGTGTTGCGAGCCCGAAAACCGGACCGTGGGCGGACGCGACTGCAAATAGCGGGAATCCAAGAACGATGAACAGTACTGCACGTCTCATATTTTCCTCCGCGATGCGCTGACACACGCAGGCACTGCCTCGTGTGCGAAAGCAACAACGCGAAGTTTCAGATTCTGAGGATTGAGTGCAGGCCGGGCGGAGCAGGCGGCGGCAGACCGAGACCTGCTTGTATTGCTTCAGCGTCGGCTAATGAAGGGACTGGAGCTGTGACAATCTCGGCGACGACCGCGACGGAGGGGTGAAACGGCGCAATCGGCTGGACCGACGCAACGGGCTGTGGGGTACTTGCGATGGTCTTGCAGCAAGGGTGCTGCCCGATTCCCATTTGGCAGTCCCCCGCCATCTTCTTGCAGCACGCCATCTCCGCAGCTGTCATTTGCGGATTTGGCAGGCACGCAAGTGCGGGGATCGCCAGCCACAGGGCAAGCAAAACCAACACTATGACCGAGCGACATCGCGCCATCACTCGATGCTACCCCCATCCTGTCTATTGCGGCAAGTGGCTCGCGACGAAGACACCCGTCAAGCGCGCTGAGGCGCGGGCGTTTTTTTTGATCGCTTACGGCACGACTAGAAGTCGTGCCCTTCCCGATCCCAGGCGGGTGGCCTGCTTCTGTGGCGGGCACTTAAACCTGGGTGCCCCATTTCTCGGAGAGGCGGGACTGGTCCGGATCAACGACTGGACCTGGTGGGAAGAGAAGATTCGGAGGAGTGCCGGTTGAGAATCGGGAGGGTGCCGGCGTGAAGCCCCACTTCTCGCAAAGAACGCGAGAAATGGGGCACCCGTGCTGCTTAGGTTTTCCGGCTGCGACTGATGGCTTCTCTGGCTTCTTTGTCGGCGGATTTGCTACTGTCCCATGCCGGTGAGCCGGGCTGCGTCTTGCATCATCTCCAGTCTTCGCTGCTGCTGGTCCATCATGTCCTGCATGTGGGCCAGGCGTTCCGTCTGGATCGACTGATAGCGGTTCACTGGGGTATCGTACTGTGCCGTGCCGACGGCCGCATGCATCTCCTGATTTACGCGGTTGATGCGCGCCTGTAGATCGGCAATGCGTGCTTCCTGATTCTGGATACGTGCTCTCCACTGCTCGCCGGCGCGCTGTTCGGCCAGCAGATGCTGATTCGCGCGCTGCTCGGAATAGCTATCTGCGGACCTCTTCACGCCGGATACCGTGGTCATCGGTTCCAAGGACTCCGGGACTCCCGGCGGGTCCGAAGGAAGATCCTGATTCGTAATCACTTTGGGCAGCGTCCCGGCGGCTTCATGTGCCTGCAGCTTCGCATGGTTCGCGCGGGCCACGTCGCCCAGCGAATCCCCGGACTGGGACTGCGCTAGTGCGGCTCCACTCAGGAATAGTGCGACAAACAAAACCCGCCAAATCACTCGCTGCATAAGCCCTCCCGGAACCGTTCTGCCAAGATCGTCCTGCCCAAAACCGTCCTGACAAAGATCGCTCTCTATAAGGAGAACCCAGCCCGGCGCATCCTGTCGCGTCCCAAAGGTGTAATCCGCGCCAAACGAAAGGTACCAGCCTCAAGTGACCAAAGGCACAACCATCCATGCCCTCGCGGGTGGCCCGTGTTTTCAGGTCGCAGGAAGAGGACCACTCATTTGGCCATCCATACTGCGATGTCGCGGACAGCAGTGTCTTCGATACCAAAAAAACCATGATCCGAAAGCGCGTCACAATTGCCAGTCAAGGCAGTGAGGCCGCCGGACGGAACTCGCTCGGCGCCCTTTCTTGGCGACTGCTTCAACGCCTTAAGTACAGGAGGCTGACCCGCGATGCGGGCAATACTGCAGGTGCTGCCGGCGTCATTGATCAGGAGCACGGGCACGGTGATGTTTGCGAGGTTCGCCATGAGCAGAGAATCGGGATCATTCGAATCGTTGACAGATGCAGCGAAAACCAGGCCGTCCGGTCCACCTTGCGCCGGACTATAGGAGCCTGCAACGAAGGCTCCGCCGGTTCCCCGACTCGTACCCACTATCCAAACTGGTAGCCCAGGCACTTCCGAACGCGCCCACGAGATGACCTCCAGGATGTCGGAAACGTGGGCGGCGCTACCTTCCTGGCCGGCTAGACCTTCGGGGAGCAGGTAAAAATCGGTGGCGGCATCGAGGGTGATGGTATCGAGGTTGTGGCCCGCGAACAGGGAACGACTGCGCACCACGAAGTTATGGGAATTCACGTCCAGCATTCCATCCCCGGCACCGGTAGGAGCAAGTTGGATGAGTCCGGCGCCGCCGGGAAGCAGGATCACGATTGCCGTCGGGGCCGGGGTTACAGTCACGATGAAGCTCTCGCTCAAAACCGCAGGCGGAGGATTTGACACCGGCGTGCGCGACAGTGGGAGCGTCTGCACCACATCCTGGGCCAACGCGGTTGCCCCGAACAGAAGGATAGCGGCTAGTAAGGTGAGCGTAGCCGGCCAGATCCAAGCCGGCCTTTTGCAATTTGAAAACAGGCCTATCATGTCGAACCTCCGCAGGACGAATGGCTACGTCCGATGTAAGGGTTGATTCCGTCGCCTCAGGGAGGGTGTGCGTCAACGGCAGGAACGGCTCTTCGGAGAGGCGAGACTCTTATCGGGGCGAGATGCTATGCGGATTGCACGTGTAATGTCAGTGACTCTGGTCACGTCGTGTCTTGGCACCCATTTACATCCAAAGTCGCAGGCTCGGGTGAGTTGCCCTACATTAATTCTTAGGTCTTCCGGCTGCGGCTGATGGCGTCTCGGGCTTCTTTGTCGGCGGTGCGGCGGCGTTCGGTTTCGCGTTTGTCCCAGAGCTGTTTGCCTTTGGCCAGGGCTAGTTCGACCTTTACTTTGCCGTTCTTGAAGTACATGCGGACGGGGATCAGGGTCAGTCCTTTTTGCTGGGTCTTGCCGATCAGCTTGCGGATTTCTTCTTTGTGCATGAGCAGCTTGCGGGTGCGCAGGGGAGCGTGGTTGTGAATGTTGCCATGCTCGTAGGGGCCGATGTGAGCGTTGAGTAGCCAGAGTTCGCCATCTTTCACTAAACCATAAGAATCCTTGAGGTTGGCGAGGCCGCCGCGAACCGATTTGGCCTCGGTTCCGGTAAGAACCAGGCCACACTCAAATTTTTCCAGCAAGAAATAGTTATGAGAAGCGATCCTATTAACGGCGGCATTGCGCTCGCCGGAGGCGGTGGGATCGCGGCGGGGAGACTTTTCGGGGCTGGGCTTGGTCTGGTGTGTGGACTGGCGGGGCATAAAGTTGCGACTTCGGCTTTATCTTAGCAGTAAATGACGCGGGCTTCGGCCATCGGGCTTCAGCACAAACCTTTCGTAGCGATCGTGAAACGCTGGTTTGCGAAGCCCGGTCCGCCGAAGCCCGGAGACTGAAGGCAAAGCCTCCGTTCCCCCACTGGGACTAAGACCAAAGAGTGTAACTGCCGCGTGTGCAATCGGATAGGGAGTCAGGAAGGCCGATGCTATAATCGCAGCAAAAGTAGTGCTTGGATTCGTCACATTAGGTCCAAATTACCGGCCCTAGGTGCAGTATTCTGCTTGTCCGGCGAAGACTTCCGGCAAAGATTTTTAGACGAGGACTGACGAATGAGACGTCTGATGCCTGCGGCGGTTGCGCTGCTGGTTCTGGTTGCCATCCTGCCCGCTATCGCCGACAAAGCTAAGACGCTTTACGACAAAGGACAGGACGCCGAGGCGCGCCAAAATTATGAAGCCGCCTACAATCTTTATAAGCAGGCCTATGACCTAAAGCCCAAGGATTTGCGCTACCGGTCGGGCTTTGAGCGAATGCGCTCCAAAGCGGCCATGACTATCGTCCATCAAGGGGTAATATTACGGGACGAACAGGGTAAGCCGGAGGAGGCGCTGGCGTTGTTTCAAAAGGCGGCGCAGATTGATCCCTCGCTGTTTAGCGCGCAACAGGAGTTGAAGCGCACGCTGCAGATGATTAATGATGCCCGCAATCCTCCGCCGCAGGCCGCTGGACCTCCCAGCAATCTGGAAAAAAAGATCAGGGAAGCGAGCGGTCCCATAGAGCTGGCGCCCATCTCAGTGGTTCCCATCACCGTAAAACTTACCGAGGATTCCAAGGTTATTTATCAGACGATCGGGCAATTGGCCGGGGTCAACGTGCTGTTCGATCCGGACTATACTTCGCGGCGAATTAAGGTCGAGCTGAACGGAGTAACGTTGGAAGACGCGCTACAGATTACGGCGCTGGAATCGAAGACCTTCTGGCGTCCGGTGACCTTGAATACGATTTTTGTGGCGCAGGACAATCCTGCCAAGCGCAAAGAGCTGGAGCAGAGCGTCCTGAAGACGTTCTACTTGCAGAATCTTTCGCAACCCACCGAGTTGCAGGATGTGGTGAATGCGATTCGCGCCGTGCTGGATGTGCAGCGCGTGCAACAGTTGCTCTCGCAGAATGCGCTGGTGGTGCGGGGCACGCCGGACCAGATCGCGCTGGCCGAAAAGTTGGTGGACGATCTGGACAAGTCGCGTCCGGAGGTGATCGTCGACATCGCAGTCTTGCAGATCAGCAAGGATAAATCGCGCACCCTGGGATTGAGTCCGCCGTCCAGCGCGACCGTTACCCTGCAGAGCAATATCAATACCACCACTCCGACGACCACCACTACCACCACTACTACGTCCAGCACGGGTAGCACCGGCCTCGAGCTCAATACTCTGGGCAGCCTGAACGCCACCGATTTTCAAGTGTCGATTGGCTCGGCGAACCTCTCGGCCGTCATGAGCGACAGCGATACGAAGATGCTGCAGAATCCGCAGGTTCGCGCCCTGGATAACCAGAAGGCGACGCTCAAGATCGGCGAACGCGTGCCGGTGGCCACGGGATCGTTCCAGCCGGGAATCGGAGGCGTCGGCATCAATCCTCTGGTGAATACTCAGTTTCAATATCTCGACGTGGGCGTGAACATTGACGTTACGCCCCATGTGCACGCGGACCGCGAGGTGACGCTGAAGATCACCATGGAAATTTCTTCGGTGGTGGGTCAGTCGAGCATTGGCGGTATCAGCCAGCCCATCATCGGACAGAAAAAGGTTGAGCACGAAATACGCTTGCGGGACGGCGAATCGAGCTTGATTGGCGGCATCTTTGACGACTCGCAGACCAAGTCTCTGGCCGGCATTCCGGGCTTGGCGCAGATTCCGATCCTGAGATACCTGTTTGGACAGGTGACGCAAGACCATTCACAGGATGAGACCGTCTTCGCTATTACTCCGCACATCATTCGCGGAACCAGCCTCAGCGAGTTGAATCAGCGGGCGATCGACATTGGGACGGCGAATTCGATTGAACTGCGACATATCAGCCGCCCTGCCGCGCAGGCACCAACTCCGGGCGCTCCGGCAGGGCAGCCTTCCGGCGGCCAGCCGCCAGCGGGTCAATCTGCGATCCAACCATCCGGCCCAGGTGCGAATCCGGGTGGGCAGGGAAGTGCGAACTTCTTGTTTGATCCGGGTCAGATCACCGTGGCGAAAGGGAATACGTTCGTGGTGAATCTGCTGATCTCGGGTGCGCAAAATGTTTATTCCGTCCCCGTGCAGTTGAACTACGATCCGGCGAAGCTGCAGATGGTGAACATCTCGAATGGAGGGTTTCTCTCTCAGGATGGGCAAGCTGTTGCCTTGGTCCATCGCGAAGATGAAACCACCGGAACCCTGCAGATCACCGCTACACGGCCGCCCGGCGCAGGTGGAGTTTCAGGACAGGGCGCCGTAGTCACGATGACATTCCAGGCCAAGGCCAGCGGCCAAACTCCACTGACCATCACCCGGGGCGGGGCGCGGGATCCCGGCCAGCAGGCCATCACGGTGAACGGCGCGCAGGCGTCGATCACGGTGCAGTAGGAAATGGTGCAGTAGGAAGATGATGCGACGCAGATTCCATCAGAGGCAGGGCGGAAAGCCGGTACGGGGTTTTTCCCTGCTGGAACTGATTATTGCGACCACCATTTTGTTGATTCTCTCGACGATGGCGGTGCCGATGGCGCGGCTCAGCATCAAGCGGGAGAAAGAGCGCCGCTTGCGAGCCGATTTGTGGGAGATGCGTGACGCCATCGACCGCTATAAGCTGGATGCCGATCGCCAGGCTTTTCAGATCAAGGTGGATAGTCAAGGTTATCCTCCCGACATGGATACTCTGGTAAAGGGCGTGGACGTGCAGGGCAAGAAGGTCCGATATCTGCGCAAAATTCCAATCGATCCTATGACGGGCACTACCGAGTGGGGACTTCGTTCGATGCAGGACGATCCGGACTCCGACTCCTGGGGTGGGCAAAGCGTATTCGACGTCTACACCAAGTCGCAAGACGAAGCACTCGACGGCACCAAGTATAAGGACTGGTAAATGGCAGGCAGGCTCAAAATGCGCCGCAGCCGGGGCTTCACGCTGCTGGAGATGATGATCGTGATCAGCATCATTTTGATCCTGATGTCGATTGCGCTGCCCATCTATAACCAGTCCGTGCTGCGTTCGCGGGAGGCCGTGCTGCGGCAGGATTTGTTCGAGCTGCGCTCTTTGATTTCCCAGTACACACTGGATAAGCAAAAGGCGCCCCAGTCCCTCGATGACCTGGTAACCGGAGGTTACATCAAAACCCTTCCCAAGGATCCGACGACGAACGAGGCGAACTGGGAAGTGGTGCAGGAAGATATCCTTCTGGCTGTGGACCAGCAAGATCCCGGCATCAGCGACGTACATTCGGCGTCGAACCAAACCGGCACCGACGGCACAGCTTACAGCAGTTGGTAGCGTTGTTCCACGGCGTAGTTCCATACCTAGCCGAGGACAGAATCTTCTGTTTGAGTTAAGCGGCCTCTCTCGCATTGCACGCGTTTCGCGCAGGCACTAACATCTAGGTATGCCCGTTGAAACGGAAGCCACTCAGGCCCCTACCTCGATTCGCGCGCCGCGCGGAAATCAGATCACTTGCAAAGGCTGGCAGCAGGAAGCTGCCATGCGCATGCTGATGAACAACCTCGATGCTGATGTCGCCGAGCGTCCTCAGGACCTTGTCGTCTACGGCGGAACGGGGCGGGCAGCACGGAGTTGGGAGGCGTACCACGCCATCGTCGCGTCCCTGAAAGCCCTCGGGAACGACGAGACTCTGCTGGTGCAATCGGGCAAACCCGTGGGTGTGTTCAAGACGCACGATCATGCGCCGCGCGTGCTCATTGCCAATTCGAATCTGGTCGGCCATTGGTCGAACTGGGAGAAGTTTAACGAACTCGAGCGTGCCGGGCTGATGATGTATGGCCAGATGACGGCAGGTTCGTGGATTTATATTGGCTCGCAGGGCATTGTGCAGGGAACGTTCGAAACATTTTCTGCCGCTGGGGATAAACATTTTGGCGGAGATCTGGCAGGCAAGCTAATTGTGAGCGGCGGAATGGGCGGCATGGGTGGAGCTCAGCCTCTGGCAGCAACTATGACTGGCGCGGCGTTTCTTGGAATTGATGTCGATCCCGAACGCATCAAGAAGCGGCTGAAGACCGGCTATTGCGACTTCATGGTCACGACGCTCGATGAAGCCCTTCGCATTTTAAAGAACGCCGTGCGCAAGAAAGAAAATGTGTCGGTTGGATTGGTAGGGAATTGCGCGGACGTGATTCCGGAGTTGGCCGAACGGGGCGTGGTGCCAGACATTCTTACGGATCAGACTTCGGCGCACGATCCGCTGAATGGATATGTGCCGAATGGAATGAGCCTGGAGGAAGCGATTGAGTTGCGGAAGCGTGATCCCAATGCCTACCAAGAAAAATCGCTCGACGCGATGGCGCAGCACGTGGAAGGCATGCTGCGGCTGCAGAAGATGGGATCGGTCACGTTTGACTACGGCAATAATATCCGCACGTTTGCTTTCCAACGCGGGGTGAAGAATGCTTACGATTTTCCCGGATTCGTGCCTGCATACATTCGCCCGCTGTTTTGCGAGGGACGGGGGCCGTTCCGCTGGGTGGCGTTATCCGGTGAGCCTTCGGACATCCACGTGACCGACAATTTGGTTCTGGAGTTGTTTCCGGAGAACCGCATCCTGCGGCGCTGGATTGATCTGGCCCGCAAGCGCATCAAGTTCCAGGGTCTGCCGGCGCGCATTTGCTGGTTGGGGTACGGCGAGCGCGCGGAGTTCGGCCTTGCGATGAACGGCCTGGTGAAAAAGGGAAAGATCAAAGCGCCGATCGTCATTGGGCGCGATCATCTCGATTGCGGCTCAGTGGCGTCTCCGTTCCGCGAAACTGAGAGCATGAAAGACGGCTCGGACGCGGTTGCGGACTGGCCTCTGCTGAATGCACTTTTGAACACGGCCGCGGGCGCGTCATGGGTATCAATTCACAACGGCGGCGGCGTGGGCATCGGCTACTCGCTGCATGCCGGGCAGGTCACGGTTGCCGACGGAACGGACGCGATGGCCAAGCGCATCGAGCGCGTGCTGACGACGGATCCGGGGATGGGCGTGATCCGCCACGTGGATGCGGGATACGACGAGGCGAAGGAATTCGCGAAGAAGACAGGAGTGAAGATACCGATGGGGAAGTAGACCCGTTTGTTCGCATCATTTGTCTGGCGACTGGCCTGCTAAACTGTTCGCTGCTTGAAACCAAAAAGAAAGTTCGACGCCGACTCCGCACAGGCTCTGCTTCTCACCAATGTTGGCCAACTGCTGACATTGCAGTCCGGCTCTGGCAAGCCGGGTCCACGGCGCGGTTCTGACCTGAAAGAACTCGGCATCATTAAGGATGCCGCTGTACTCTGCCTCGGCGGAAAAATCGTCTCGGTCGGCACGACGAAAGACGCCTTGCGCGATCCCTGGCTGAAGAAAAACCACAAAAAGGTTCTCGAGATCGATTGCTCCAACAAAGTTGTACTTCCCGGATTTGTAGATTCCCACACCCATCCGGTTTTTGTCAGCCCGCGGCTGGTGGATTTTGAGAAGCGCATCGATGGCGCTTCCTACGAAGAAATCGCAGCGGCTGGAGGCGGGATCCGGTCGAGTTTGGAAGGTGTCCGCGAAGCAGGGAAGCACGTTCTCGCGGAGAAAGTTCTGGCTGTGTTGCGCGACATGGCGGCGCACGGTACCACGACGGTTGAGGCCAAGTCAGGCTATGGGCTGACGGTTGAGTCTGAATTGAAGTCGCTGGAGGCGATTCGCGATGCTTCCACGCACTGGCAGGGAACGGTTGTGGCAACTCTGCTGGGTGCCCACGTCGTCCCAAAAGAATTTCAAGGCCGCTCAGAAAGATATGTTGAGCTCATCTGCAAGGAGATGATTCCGAGGTCAGCGAAGCGGAAGCTTGCCCAATTTGTTGATGTCTTCTGTGACAAGGGCGCTTTTACAGCGGCCGAAACGATCCAGATTTTCGAAGCCGCGAAACACTGCGGTCTCAGCGTTCGAGCCCACGTAGGCCAGCTCTCGGAAACAGTTCTGCAACCGCTGTTGAGATTCGATCCGGCGTCGTTCGATCATATGGACTACGTGAGCGACGATGACATTCTTGCATTGGCGAAACGCGACACCGTCGCCACTCTGGTGCCGGGAGCGAATTATTTTCTCGGGCTCAAGGAATATCCCAGGGCACGCAAGTTGATTGAGGCCGGCGTGCCGGTAGCTCTGGCAACTGATTACAACCCGGGCACGTCACCCACTTTGAGCATGCCGATGGCAATGTCGCTGGCGTGCACGCACATGAAGATGTCGCCAGCAGAGGCTATCGCCGCGGCCACCATCAACGGGGCGTGGGCGTTGCGTGTGGCGGAGCGGAAAGGCTCGATCGAACCGGGGAAGGATGCGGATTTAGCCGTTTTTGCAGTCGAAGACTATCGCGAGATTCCTTACTGGTTCGGGGCGAATCGGTGCTCAACGACGGTGATGAACGAAACGGCGGTCTGGCGGCGCTGAGCTCTTGTGGAGAATTTCTCGTAAGAAATTATCGGGAAGATACTTGCGTCCTGCCGCAGCGCAGGGCCTGTCCAGTCTCTTTGATTTCCAGTTAAACGACTTGAAGTAAATCATCTCCCGAGACCGGTGAAATGTATTTTTACTCGTCCGTGGAGCTTGAGCGTACGCCGAGCTTTGCTATAATCAACACGTTCCACATACGTTCGGCGTCGAAGCTGCTTCTCGGTTAGCATTTCCCGCGACCCTCAGCGTGAAGCGAACGATCCTCGTAGCCTGCGGCGGATGAGCAGGTCTCGACACGTGGCCAGGTAGCTCAGGTGGTAGAGCGCAGCCCTGAAAAGGCTGGCGTCGG
>Ga0181535_10007322_pt1 | contig 11132 bp, 12 predicted proteins | sample PEATcosm2014_Bin_44_FD_119774 | JGI IMG/M metagenome (GOLD analysis project Ga0181535, IMG submission 119774) | Peatland microbial communities from MTU Mesocosm Facility, Houghton, MI, USA - PEATcosm2014_Bin17_30_metaG | ecosystem: Environmental > Terrestrial > Soil > Wetlands > Peat | place...
CGGTGATCGACGTCACCCGGCGCTCGATCGAGGAAACCGCGGCCACCGTCCTGCAGCTGATGGACGTCTGGCACGAGCGGCGCCGCAAGGAAGCGGCCGGCGAAACACCGCCCACGTGAGCCTACAGGCCGACACTCCCCGCCTGGTGCTGGCCAGCGCGTCGGCCTCGCGCCGGGCCGTGCTGGAAGCGGCCGGGCTGCGCTTCGCGGTGCGCCCCGCCAACGCCGACGAAGCGGCGCTGAAGCGGCGAGCCCGGGCGGACCAGCTGGATGCCGGCGATGCCGCGCTGCTGTTGGCCGATGCGAAGGCGCTGGAAGTGGCCTTGCGCGATCCCGAGGCGCTGGTGATCGGCTGTGACCAGTTGCTGGCGTGCGAGGGACGCTGGTTCGACAAGCCGGCCGACCGGCAGGAAGCGCGGGCTCACTTGCAGGCACTGCGCGGACGCACGCACACGCTGGTCACGGCCGTGCTGTGCCGCCGCGGGCAGCAGCGCCTGTGGCATACGGTGGCCCGGCCCCGCCTGACCATGCGGGATTTTTCCGATGCGTTTCTCGAAACCTACCTTGGCCTGGAGGCCCGCTTCCTGACCACAACCGTCGGCGCCTACCGCCTGGAAGGACCGGGCGTTCACCTGTTCGCCGCGGTCGAGGGCGAGCACGCCGCCATCCTCGGCCTGCCATTGCTCGATCTGCTTGGCTTTCTGCGGCGATACGGGGTCCTGACGCCCTGAATTTGGTCTAGTCGAATGCGGCAAGATCGGTCTTTGCAATTGGTCCAATTGCCGGCCAATCTCACCCCCATGGAACAGCACCCTCCCAGCGACTTCGCTCGTCTCCGCCGCAAGTCCCAGCGCGGCGCCTACGACATGGCGACCATCCACGCCATCATCGACGCGGCCAGGCTCTGTCATATCGGCCACATGATCGATGGGCGGCCGGTCGTGCTGCCGACTTTCCATTGGCGCCATGAGAACCGGGTGTTCTGGCACGGTGGTTCCGCCAGCCGGATGGTGAGAGCCAATGCCGCCGGCGGCGAGGTGTGCCTGACCGTCACCCTGCTCGACGCCTGGGTGTTGGCCCGCAGCGCGTTCCACCATTCGGCCAATTACCGCTCCGTCGTTTGCTTCGGCCGGCCCAGCCTGATCGAGGATCCGGACGAAAAGCTGGCCGCCATGAAGGGCTTCGTCGAGCGCCTGTTTCCCGGTCGCTGGGATGCGCTGCGGCCGCCGAAGGCGCAGGAAATCAAGGCGACGGCCATCCTTTCCCTGCCGCTGACCGAAGCCTCCGCGAAAATGCGCAGCGGGCCCCCCGTGGACGACGAGGAGGACCAGAACTGGCCGATCTGGGCCGGACTGCTGCCCGTGCACCTGGCGGCCGATCCGCCGGTCGCGGACGCCTATGTCGTGCCCGGCCTTAAGCCGCCGCCCGCGCCGGTCTGACCGCTCATCGCGCGCGTCGCAGCAGCACGCGCACCGCGCCCTGGTTGAGGGCGTGCGGATGCGTCGCCGCCAGGACGATCGGGCGCAAACTCGGCAGGTTCAGCCATAGCGGCAGTTCGCGACGCAGCACGCCGCCGCTCTCCCCGGTGCCGCGGCCTGTGATGATCTCGACGCAGCGCACGCCCTCGGTATAGGCGGCGTGCAGGAAGGCATGCAGCGCATGGAACGCGCGCTGGGCGGTGCGGCCGTGCAGGTCGAGGGTGCGCTCCGGCGTCAGCTTTCCCGAACGGAAGCGATTCCAACTGGCGCTGTCGAGCCCACCGGGCTGGTCGCCGACCGCCAGCGCCGCGGCTGGGCTCGCGGTGCGCCGGGGCGCCAGCAGCAGGACCGGGCGATCCGGCGGGTCGGGCGCGGCTGGGGCGTCGGCAAGCGGCGGCACGGCGCGGCCGGGCAGCGGCCGGATCAGGCGCACGTACGCGGCCCAGTCCCGGCGCTCCTGCTCGGTCAGCGCGACGCGGCGGCGGGCCAGCCGGACTTGCGGCATGCCGCCTATCCTGCGCCCACGGGCTGGGCACAAAGCGGCGACGGCGTTTCCGCTGCCAGCCGCTCGCGGGCAATGGCGACATAGGCGGGGTCGATGTCGATGCCGATGCCCCGCGCCGCCTCGCGCCCGGCCGCCACCAGCGTCGTGCCGGTGCCCATGAACGGGTCCAGCACCACGGCGCCGCGCTTGCCGTGCAGGCGGATGCACCAGCGCGGCAGATCGACCGGGAACGTGCCGGGGTGATTGAATTTGGCGGCCCGGCTCTGCACCGTCTCGTAGGGGATGAACCAGGTGTTGCCGCGACAGCGCAGGTCGCGCGGGTGGCCGCGCCGGGCGATGTTCGATTTGTCCTTGTAGGGAACGCCGATCGCCATGCGGTCAAGCGGCACGCGGCCGTCGCGGGTGAGATGGAAAATATGCTCGTGCGCGTGGTGCAGGAACCGGGGGCCGGCCACCGGCTTGAAATGCCCGACCGAATCGTCGCCGATGGCGATCGACTTGATCCAGGTGACGTGGTTCTGCAGCGCGAAGATCGGCCGCAGCCGCACGATCAGCTCGAACGGCAGCCAGGGCCGGTTGGGGGAGCCGGAGATGTTGAGGAAGAACGACGCATCGGGCTTCATCACCCGTCGCAGCGCCGTCGCCACGGCGACCATCCAGTCCAGGTAGTTGTCCTCGGCGCGGCGGTCCTGGTAGCTGGCGTAACGCAGGTCGAGGTTGTACGGCGGCGAGGTCACCACCACGTCGACCGAGGCTTCCGCCAATCCGGCCAACACCTCCAGGCAGTCGCCGCAATGGAGGTCGTGGCGGGATTCAGCGACGGCGAGCCCGTCCATGGCGTCAGTTGGCCGCCGCCCGCACCGCGCGCGGCAGCAGGACATATTCGCTGCCGGGCTGGCGCATCTTGCCGGCCCTTGCCTCGGCCTCGGAGCCCCAGCCCCAGAAAATATCGGCGCGCACCGGGCCCTTGATCGCCCCGCCGATATCCTGCGCCATCATCAGGCGCTGCAGCGGGCGGCCGGTCAGCGGGTCGGTGGTGTCCAGCCAGACCGGGGCACCGAGCGGAATGAAGCTGCGATCCACCGCCGCCGAACGGCCCGGCGTGAGCGGCGCGCCGAGCGAGCCGGGCGGACCGTCCTGCGGCCGCACGCCGACAAGCTCGCGGAAGAAGACATAGGATGGGTTCTGGTCCATCACTTCCGTCGCCTGGTCCGGATGGGCCTCCAGCCAGGCGCGGATGGACTGCAAGGAGACCTGATCCAGCGGAATCTGGCCGCGGTCGGCCAGCACCCGCCCGATCGGCACATACGGCCGGCCGTTCTGCCCGGCATAGCTCACCCGCACCACCCGCCCGTCGGCCAGCAGCACGCGTCCCGAGCCCTGGATCTGCAGAACGAACGCATCGATCGGGCTGGCCAGCCACAGGATACCCAGGCGCTGGCGCTCGAGCGCGCCGGCCTCGATGGCGGCACGATCCCAGTAAGGAACGAGTTGCCCCTGCTGCAACCGGCCGGTGATCCGCCGTCCCTTCAGGTCGGGCACGAATTCGCCGAGATCCACCTGCACCATGTCGGCGGGCCGGCCCAGCAGCGGCGTGCGATAGGCACCGCCGGGGCTGCGCGCGCCGAGCACCTCGGGTTCGTAGTAGCCGGTGAACAGCCCCTTCGGGTCGCCTTTGTCGGTGATCGCCCAGGGCTGGAAATAGGCCTCGAAGAAACCGCGTGCGGCGCCATCCCCCGGCGCCAGGGCCCGCGCGGCATCGCAGGCCTCGCGCCATTGCTGCGGCGTTCCGCCACGGCTCGCCGCTTCGCCGGCGCCGCCCAGGTTCTGGTCGGGGCTGCGCGCCAGCACCGCGCAGCCCGCCAGGAAGGCCGGGACGGCCTCGGCGGGGTGCTCCTCACCCCAGCCCGGCAACCGGTCGAAGCCGACCGGAGCGAGCGTCATCGTCACGGCATGCTCGGTCACCGCCGGGGGCGGCTGCACGCAGGCCGCCAACGCGGATACTGCCAGGGGGGCCAACAGGCGGGCAACCGCCCGCCAAGCACGTTGCGGCATCAGGCGCTGCGCGCGGCCACCAGCCGCCAGGTCGGGTCGGTCGAGGTCAGGTCGCGCTCGAAGGTCCACTGGTCGGTGATCTCGGTCACGGCATCGGTGCCCGCCGTTGGGTTGCCGTCGCTGCCGACGGTCATGTTGACCTGATCGGAGACGAAACGCACGACCACATCGGCAATATTGCCGCGCAAATCGGCGGTCTCGATGGTCGCCGCCTGGATGGCGTGGATTTCGGTGCGCTGCGTCTCGCCGGCGGCCTCACGAGCGGTGATCGCGGCCGCGAAGGCGCCATAGGTGTCGTCCGCCAGCAACGGGCGGAGGCGGGCGCGCTCGCCCGCGGCGAAGGCGGTGACGATGATGCGGAATGCCGCCTCGGCGCCGTCGAGGAAACGCGCCGGGTCGAAATTGTGGTCGACGCGTTGCATGCGGACGAGCGCCTGGCCGGGCGGCGACGCCGGATCGGGCAACGGCCGCGTGCCTGCCGCCGGCGTTGGCGCCACCGGTTCCGCCACGCCCTCGATGACATGGCCGTCCACCACGCTGCGCGGGGACGCCGCCGGCTGAGCGTTCGGCGGCGCCGGCATCTGCGGCTCGGGCGGCCGCTCGAAGCCGGTGCGGCGGCCGAGGATGCTGCGCAGGCGCAGCACGAGAAAGGCCGCGATCATGCCGAACAGGACGAGGTCAAGCGGGAAACCGCCGCTGGAACTCATGAGGGCTCTCCATTGCGCCCGGGATCGGGCGCAGACCATGACATAAGATCGCCGGGGCCGCGACACAACAGGAGGCCGGGCGCGGGCGGAGCTATCGCGCGAAGGTGCGCGGGCCCCGGCGCTTGCCTCGGCCGCGCGCTTGCGGCTATCCGGGGGCCATGATTCTGCTGCGGCACGGCCAGAGCGAGTTCAACCTGCATTTCACGATCAACCGGCACGACCCGGGCATCGTCGACCCGCGGCTGACACCACTCGGCCATGCGCAGGCCGAGCAAGCCGCCGCGGCGCTGGCCGGCGCCGGCCTGCGGCGCATCATCGCCTCGCCCTATACGCGGGCCCTGCAGACCGCCGCCCCGCTGGCGCGCGCGCTGGGCTTGCCGGTCTTCGTCAATCCGGCGGTGCGCGAGCGCTTCGCTTTCGTCTGCGACGTCGGCACACCCAGCACCGAGCTGGCGCTGCGCTGGCCGGACGTGGATTTCTCGGCGCTGGACGAGGTCTGGTGGCCGCCGTTGGAAGAGCCGTTCCAGTCCATCCTCGATCGGGCGGCGCTGTTCCGCGCCGAAATGGCCGGCCTGCCCGACTGGTCCGACACGCTGGTGGTCAGCCACTGGGGATTCATTTTCGCCATGACCGGCGAGCGCATCGGCAATGGCGAGTGGCGTCGTTGCGACCCGACGGCTCCGGCGCTCATGGACCTCGAGCCGCCGCACTGACCTCGCGCAGCACTCCCCGGGCGCGACCCGCCTTTTGTTTCGGCTTGGCCTGTGCTACCCGCCGTTGGCGGTCCCCCAAAGAACACGGAGATGGCCATGTCCGAAACGACTCCTACCCCGCCGCAGGGGACTGCCCCGCAGGTCCCGCCGCTGGTGGTCAACATCCAGTACGTGAAGGATCTTTCCTTCGAGGTGCCGGGTGCGCCGCAGATCTACACTCAGTTGCGTGCCGCCCCGCGCGTCGACATCAACCTCGATGTCCAGGCCCGCCGCATCACCGAGGGTCAGAGCGCCTTCGAGGTGACCCTGTCCATCCGTGCCGAGGCGACCGAAGCGCCGGCCGCGGGCAGCGGCAATGGCGGCACGACGACCGAGCCGGGCGTGCGGGTGTTCCTGGCGGAGCTGGCTTACAGCGGGGTGTTCACCCTGTCGGGTCTGCCGGACAACACGATCGAGCCCGTGCTGCTGGTCGAGTGCCCGCGCATCCTGTTCCCGTTCGCCCGCAATATCCTGGCCGATGTCACCCGCGACGGCGGTTTCCCGCCGGTGCTGTTGCAGCCCATCGATTTCGTGGCGCTGTGGCAGCAGCGCCGCGCCCGCATGGCCGGCAACGATACGCTCGCCGCGACCGCCTGATATTCCGGACCGTTGATACCGGCCGCCCGGACCGATAAACGGTCCGGGCCGAGGGGGATGGAGCTGAGCGGGATGCTGACGGCAACGCCGGGCACGCAGCATTGATCCAAACGTTGTTCCTGCTGTTCGCCGGCTTTGCCGCCGGGACGATGAACGCGATTGCCGGAGGCGGATCGTTCGTCAGCTTCCCGGCGCTGGTGGCGGTGGGGGTCCCGGCGGTGGCCGCGAATGCCTCTTCCACCGTCGCCTTGGTGTCGGGCACGCTGGCCAGTTCCTGGGCCTACAGCACCGGACCGTACCGCGTCGGGCTGGTGGGGGTAGGCGGGCTGCGGTTTCGCGACCTGCTGGTGGCGAGCGTCGCCGGAGGCTTCTCCGGCGCGGTGCTGCTGCTCTCCACGCCCGCCGCCACCTTCGACGCGGTGATCCCCTGGCTGCTGCTGCTGGCGACCTTCGTGTTCGCCTTCGGCTCGCGCCTCGGCGTGGCCCTGCGGTCGCGGGTGCGGCTGGGGCGGGGCGGGGTGCTGGTGGTGCAGTTCGTGCTGGGCGTTTACGGCGGCTATTTCGGCGGCGCGGTGGGCCTGATGACGATGGCGGCCTGGATGCTGCTGGATGCGATCGACCTGAAGGCGATGAACCCGGCGCGCACGCTGTTGACCTCGGCGATGAACCTGGTCGCCGTGCTGTGCTTCGTGGTCGCCCGAAAAGTGTGGTGGGCGCAGACGCTCGTCGTTCTCGTGGGCGCACTCGCCGGCGGCTATGTGGGCGCACGCATCGGCCAGCGCCTGCCGCCCGCGGTGGTGCGGGCGGTGGTGACGCTGGTGACGGTCGGCATGACGGTGACGTTCTTCGTGCGCGCCTACCGCTGAACCAGCCGGCTATTTCACGTCGGCGGCGACCCGCATGTGCACGATCCGGTCCGGCCCGCTCACCATGCCGTTGCCGCCCGACCCGCGCTTGATCTTGTCCACCAACTCCATGCCCGACACCACCTGGCCCCAGATCGTGTACTGCCCGTCCAGGTTCGGCGCCGGCGCGAACATGATGAAGAACTGGCTGTCCGCGCTGTTCGGGCTGCTCGACCGCGCCGCGCCCACCGTGCCGCGCAGGAAGCGCCGCGTGGTGGTGAACTCGGCGGGCAGGTTGCCCAGCCCGCTGCCGCCGGTGCCGGTGCCCGTCGGGTCGCCGCCCTGCGCCATGAAACCCTCGATGACCCGGTGGAACGGCGTGCCGTCGTAGAAGCCCTTGCGGCACAGCAGCTTCACCCGCTCGACATGCTTCGGCGCCAGTTCGGGCAGCAACTGGATCACCACGCGACCGTCCTTCAGATCGAGATAGACCGTGTTTTCCAAATCGGTCGTCTGGGCTTCGCTCATGCTGCTTGTCACCACGCCAGGGGTTACGAGAAGGGCCGCCAGAAACGCGCGTCTGCGCATCGATTCACTCCGTATCATTAAGGGCACGTCGTTCGCGCCAGCCGTTCCCGGGTCCGCTGCAAGGTCAGCGCCGGCACGAACGAGGAAATGTCGCCACCGAGCAGCGCGACCTCCTTGACGAAGCGCGACTGGATGAACTGGTGCCGCTCGCTCGCCATCAGGAACACGGTCTCGATGGTGGGATCCAGCCGGTAGTTCATCCCCGCCATGGCGAACTCGTAGTCGAAATCCGACACCGCGCGCAGCCCCCGCACGATCATGGTGGCGCCGATCGCCTGGGCGAAATGCATCAGCAACCCGTCGAACGGTTGCACGTCGATCGGCGTGCCGGTACGCGCGGACACCGCCACCATTTCGGCGCGCACCAGGTCCACGCGCTCGTCCAGCGGGAACAGCGGGCCCTTGCCCACGTTTGTCGCCACGCCCACCACCAGCCGGTCGAACAACTTCGCGGCCCGGCCGATCACGTCCAGATGCCCGTTGGTGACCGGGTCGAACGTGCCAGGGCACAGCCCGATCCGGGGACCGGCGCGTCGCGTCTTAGCCATCTTCCGGTTGTCCTTCCTCCTCCGGCCCGTCCTCACCGCCATTTCCGTCGGCCGCGTCCTCCACCACCGGGAACACGCTGGTGACGCATTCGCCACCATCCAGCCGGAACAGTGTCACACCCATGGCCGACCGGCCAGTCAGCCGGACCTGATCGGCGGGCAGGCGGATCAGCCGCCCGACATCGGTCACCAGCATCACGTCGTCGCCCGGCCGCACCGCCAGCATGCCGGCCATCGCGGTGCCGGTGCGCACGCTCAGCGTGATGTTGGTGATGCCCTGCCCGCCACGGCCGCTGACGCGGTACTCGTAGGCGGAAGACCGCTTGCCGAATCCCTGATCGGTCACCGTCAGCAGGAACTCTTCCCGCTCGGCCAGATCCTCGAAGCGCTCCGGTGGCATCGCAACTTCCTGCGCCCCTTCCTCATCCTCGTCCGGCGCGTCCGCCTCCTCGCCGGCGGCACGGCGGCGAGCGGCGGCCAGCTTGAGATACGTGGCACGCTCGTCGGGAGTGGCCTCGACATGGCGCAGCACGGCGAGACTGACGACTTCGTCGTGCGCGCGTCCCTCCTGCAACTTCACGCCGCGCACGCCGGAACTGTCGCGGCCCGCGAACACGCGCAGGTTGTCCTCGGTGATCTGGAAGCGGATGCAGCGGCCCAGCCGGGTCGCCAGCAGCATGTCGTCGCCACCCTCGCGGCAGGTCGCCACCCCGATCAGCCGGTCGTCCTCGTCGAGCTTCATGGCGATCAGCCCGCTCGCCCGCATGTTGCGGAAATCCGACAGCCGGTTGCGCCGCACGTTGCCCTTGGCGGTGGCGAACACCAGGTGCAGGCTTTCCCACAGCGTCTCGTCGTGCGGCAGCGGCAGCACGGTGGTGATGGCGTCCGAACCGAGTTCGGGCAGCAGGTTCACCAGTGCGCGGCCCTTCGCGGTCGGGCCGGCCTCGGGCAGGTGCCACACCTTCTCCCGGAACGCTTTTCCGCCGGACGAGAAGAACAGCACCCACTGGTGGGTGTGCGCATTGAAGCTGCGCGTCACGATGTCGTCGCCGCGCGTGCCGGCCGCGCTGCGCCCGCGCCCGCCGCGGTTCTGCTGGCGGAAGGTCTCCAGCGGCGTCCGCTTGATGAAGCCGTCGCGGGTGATGGTGACCACCATCTGGCCGGGTTCGATCAGGCTCTCGTCGTCCTGGTCGGCCGCCGCCTCGACGATTTCCGTCATCCGCGGCGAGGCCACCGCCAGCCGCGCCTTCTGCAGCTCGCCGCGCAGGACCTCCATGCGCCGCGGGTGGCTGGCGAGGATCTCCAGCAGGTCGGCGATCTTTGCCGCGACCTCGCCCATCTCCTCGTTGATCTTCTCGCGTTCCAGCCCGGTCAGCCGTTGCAGGCGCAACTCCAGGATGCCGCGCGCCTGTTCCTCGGTCAGCCGCACCGTGCCATCGGGGGCGACGACGTTGCGCGCGTCCTCGATCAGCGCCAGCAGCGAGATCACCTGCTCGGCCGGCCAGCCGCGCTCCATCAGCGCCACCCGGGCCATCGCCGCGTCGGCGCTGGCTCGGATCAGCCGGATGACCTCGTCGATATGGGCGACGGCAATCGCCAGCCCCACCAGCAGATGCGCCCGGTCGCGCGCCTTGGCGAGTTCGTGGCGCGCGCGGCGCAGGATCACATCCTCGCGGAACCGGAGGAAGACCTGCAGCGCATCCTTCAACCCCATCAGCCGGGGCCGCCCGCCATCCAGCGCCAAAAAATTCACCCCGAAGGTGGTCTGCAGCGCGGTGAAGCGGAACAGCTGGTTCAGCACCACATCGGGCGTGGCGTCGCGGCGCAACTCGATGACGATGCGCATGCCGGAGCGGTCGCTCTCGTCGCGCATATCGCCGATGCCCTCGATCTGCTTGGCGCGCACCAGCTCGGCGATGCGTTCCAGCAGGGTGGCCTTGTTCACCTGGTACGGAATTTCCGTCACCACGATCTGCGTGCGATCGCTGCCGTGGCCGATTTTCTCGAACTCCGCGCGCGAGCGCAGGACGAGCGAGCCGCGACCCGTCTCGAAAGCCTGGCGGATGCCGGCCCGGCCCAGGATCATCGCGCCGGTGGGGAAATCCGGACCGGGGACGATCTTCATCAGGGCGTCGAGCCCGAGCGAGGGGTCGCCCACCAGCGCCAGGGCGGCGTCGATGATCTCGGTCGGGTTGTGCGGTGGGATGTTGGTCGCCATGCCGACGGCGATGCCGCTGGCGCCGTTGATCAGCAGATTGGGGAAGCTCGCCGGCAGAACCCGCGGCTCCATCGAGGTTTCGTCGTAGCTGGGCTGGAAGTCGACGGTGTCGTTGTCGATGTCCTCCAGCATGAAGGAGCTGGCGCGGGCCAGCCGCGCCTCGGTGTAGCGCATCGCCGCCGGCGGGTCGCCGTCCACCGAGCCGAAGTTGCCCTGGCCGTCGATCAGCGGCACCCGCATGCTGAACGACTGCGCCATGCGCACCATGGCGTCGTAGATCGCCGCGTCGCCGTGCGGGTGATACTTGCCCATCACGTCGCCGACCACGCGGGCCGACTTGCGGTACGGCCGGTCCGCCGTGTTGCCGGCCTCCTGCATGGCGAACAGGATGCGCCGGTGCACCGGCTTCAGCCCGTCGCGCGCGTCCGGCAGGGCGCGGCTGACGATGACTGACATGGCATAGTCGAGGTAGGAGCGGCGCATCTCCTCCTCGAGCAGCACCGGTTGGGTGTCGTGGGGCGGACCGGAGCCGTCCGGGGGCGTGCCGGCGGGCGGATCCTGGGGCGTATCGCTCAAACTCGGTCTCGATTCAGGTTCGGCTCCCGGCCCGGAAGCGGGCGGGAGTTTTGGGTGATCCGTTACGGCGCAGCCGGCCGGTGCCGCGGCCGCGGAGGCACGACTCTAGGCCGTATCCTTGCCGCAGGCGGTTCCTAGCACGCCGCACCGGAGGACGGGAGTCATCAGCGCCGTCGGGCTGGTCAGACGATGCCATTCTCCCGCAACGCCGCGATCTCCGCCGCGTCCATGCCGAGCATGCCGCCCAGCACGGCGTCGGTGTGC
>Ga0181535_10007323_pt1 | contig 11131 bp, 9 predicted proteins | sample PEATcosm2014_Bin_44_FD_119774 | JGI IMG/M metagenome (GOLD analysis project Ga0181535, IMG submission 119774) | Peatland microbial communities from MTU Mesocosm Facility, Houghton, MI, USA - PEATcosm2014_Bin17_30_metaG | ecosystem: Environmental > Terrestrial > Soil > Wetlands > Peat | place...
AGCACCTGAGAGCCATCGACTATCTGCTGATTGTGCTGGCTTTTTCCGGCATAATGCTTGCCTGGAGACGGTCGACTTTCGCCATGCTCACGCTGGTGTCGTCCGGCAGGGAGAAAGAATTCCTGAACAAGGCATACAGGGAAGAAAAATTGAAACGCGGGCCGAAAATAGCCGCGATAGGCGGGGGCACTGGCATGCCCAATGTGTTGAAGGGCATGAAAGAATTTACCGGGAATTTATCCGCGGTTGTCACCGTGGCGGACGACGGGGGTTCTTCCGGCAGGCTGAGGAAGGATTACCGCATACTTCCTCCCGGAGACATAAGGAATTGCCTTGTGGCGCTTGCCGACGAGGAAACTCTGCTGGGTAGGCTTTTCCAGTACAGGTTTTCGCAGGGCAAGGAATTAAAGGGGCATAATTTCGGGAACCTTTTCATAACCGCGCTTACCCATGTCGTCGGGGATTTTCCAACGGCCGTAAATGAATCCTCCAAGGTTCTTGCCATCAAGGGAAAGGTGCTTCCGGTTTCGCTTGACAATATAGAGCTTGGCGCCAGGCTCAGCGACGGCCGCGTTATAAAAGGCGAATCGGCCATACCGAAAGCGGGCGGCCGCATTGACAGGGTTTTATAACCCCTGAAAAGGCAAAACCCTACACTCCCGCCGTGGATGCCATTAAGAACGCGGACGCGGTCATAATAGGCCCGGGTTCGCTTTATACCAGCATTATCCCGAACCTCCTTGTCCCAGGTATTAAGGAAGCTCTTCTTAACACAAAATCCGTAAAGATATACATATGCAATATCATGACGCAGGAGGGGGAAACCGACGGCTATACCGTATCGGAACACCTCGAGGCCATATTCAACCACACCGGGCACAGGATGGTTGATTATGTGATCGCCAATAACAAGCTCCCCAGCGATGAGGTGCTGAAAAGGTACGAAAGCGAGAAGGCATATCCGGTGAAAATTGACAGGGAAAAGATAGCGGGCATGGGCGTAACGCTCATACAGGGCAAGCTTTTTGCGGACGGACCATACATCAGGCATTCGCCGGAGCAGCTCGCCAAAATGATCATGAAGATAATAATAGTTTAAAGGAGAGTAAATTGAAATGGTTGGAATAATAATAATCTCGCACTCCACGCTTGCCGAGTCGCTGAAGACCACGGTGTCTTTAATTGTCGGGGAGAAGGATAACGTGCACACTCTTGGGCTGATGAAGAACGACAGGCTGGAGGATTTCGCCTCGCGGCTCAAAAAGGCCGTTCAGGAAACCGACAAGGGCGACGGCGTCCTTATCCTCGCGGATATGTTCGGCGGCACGCCGTGCAATACGGCGCTATCGCTTTTCGGAACCAACGAACAGGTGAGGATAATCACGGGAGTCAACCTGCCCATCGTGATCGAGGCCATAATGCATTCCAACAGGCCCGTGGAAGAGCTGGGCAAGATAATAATGGAAAGGCGCGACAAGTCGATAATTGACGCTAAAGCCATATTCAAGAACAGGGGATAACAAATGCCTATATTGCTCACGAGGATAGACGACAGGTTGATACACGGACAGGTGGTTGTCGGCTGGGCGCAGGCCCTGAAGATAAACCACATCATAGTGGTGAACGACGAGATCGTAAAAAACGACATGCAGAAATTCCTTTTTAGGATGGCCACGCCCAATGACATCAACCTTTCCATACTTACGGTCGAAGAGGCCGCCGACAAAATTAAGGGCAGGGAATTTGACGACGATTCGGCCATGATCCTTGTGAAGGCGCCGGCGGATATTTATAACGTTATAAAGGCCGGCGGAAAAATATCCGAGATAAACATCGGCGGCATGCATTTTGAGAACAACAAAACACAGCTTTTTGACGCTGTGTTCGTTGATGAAAAGGATATCGGGGTGTTTAAGGAACTTGATTCAATGGGGGTCATTCTGGACGTCCGTATGGTCCCCACAGACCCCAAGCGTAATATTATCAGGGCCATCGAGGAAAAGTTCGGCAAGAAACCTTAAAATTGTGATAAAGGGGTTGAATTGGAACTTTTATTAAGCGCAAAAATAGTCCTGGCTGCGGCGATCGGGGCGGCACTGGAACTTGACGCCTATTTTATCGGCATGACGCTTGTTTCCCAGCCGATAATAGCCGGCGGCATAGCGGGATGGATATTCGGGGATTTTTTTACAGGCATTTTTATAGGGAGCCTTGTCCAGCTTGTATGGATATCGCCCCCGGTCGGTGCTTATGTCCCGCCGTCATCTTCGGCCATAGCTTATACGGCCACGGTATTGTGCCTGAATATGAACGTGCTTTTTGTCCACAAGGAATTTGACGCTCTTATCATGTTCGGGCTGGTCATCGGGACCGCGACGGGATATTTCGTGGGACAGGCGGACATATGGAACAGGAAATTGAACACATTGATACTGCATCTTTTTGAGCCGGCGATATTAAAGGGGGGCATATGGCCCGTCCTTGCGGCGCAGGCTTTCGCGCTTGCGGCGAAGTTTTTTAGGGACGCCGTTTTTTATTTCATTGTTTTTGCATTCGGGACCGGGATTGCGGCAAAAATATTCTCATCCCTGCCGCCGGACATACTCAAAGGCCTTGAAAAAGCCCTCTGGGTGATGCCGGTAATAGGGCTTGCCGTGATTTACGAGACGTTCAGGACCAGGATAGGGGAAATGCTGCATATAGCGCTTTTTCTTGTTTTTTACCTTGTTTTCTGGAAATTCAGGCATGTCGAGCCTGTTTTTTTTATGCTGGCTGCGGCGGCAGCCTGCGGCGTTGTAATCTATAATTTTGTATGGAACAAAAGGAGCCGGTAAAAATGCAGACAAACGGTCCAAAAAAGATGATAAGTCCGTTAAACCTGCTGTGGAGCGGTTTCAAACTCAACCTGCTCCATCTGGCCTGGAATTTTGAGAGGCTGCAGAACCTGGGATTCTATTTTTCGCTCCACAACATGCTGAGGAAAATATACGCCGGAAGGACGGAGCAGAGGCTTGCAGCCACGCGCAGGCATATAGGATTTTTTAACACGCATATATTTTTTTCCACGGCCCTGCTCGGCGTGATGGTCAGGCTTGAGGAGGACCTCTCCGATGAAACTCCAAAGGCGAAGGAGATGGAGATAGAAAGCACAAAGATGGGATTAATGGGGCCGCTGGCGGCCATAGGGGATTCGCTCTTCTGGTCGGGCTTAAAACCTTTTTCCCTTCTGCTCGGGGTTGGTATTATATGGCTGACGAAATTCACCTTTACCGGCTGGCTGGCGGGAGTCGTTATATCGCTTGCTTTTTACAATATGCTGCGCATAGTCATTAAATATTACCTGCTCTTTAAGTCATATTACAGGTACAGGGAGCTGTTTTCCTTCATACAGAAGGTAAAGTTCCAGGACATTATGAAAAGCCTGAAAGTCGCCGGAATGGGATTTTTGGGGGCTTTTACGGCCGTGTATCTCAGGGAAAAACAGCTGACCATAGTAGGTTTAAGATGGCTGGACTCCCTTGTGCTTTGCGGCGCCTTTATACTGGTCATCTGGGCGCTGAGGTCAAAAAAATCGGTTTCATTCATCTTCGGCGCGTCGGTGGCGGCATGCATCGTGCTCGCTTATATTACATAACCAAAACAGGAGAGATAAAATGCAATACAAAAAGAAAGTAAAAATAGTCAACAACGCCGGGTTCCATTTGAGGGCCGTCGCTGTGTTCGTTAAAGAGGCCGAGAAATTCAAGTCCGATATCAAAGTGCGCCACGACGAAATAGAGGCCGAGGGAAAATCCATAATGGGGTTGACCACGCTCGGCGCCGGCATAGGCGTGGAAATAGAGATAAAAGCCGACGGGCCGGACGCAAAGGAAGCCGTTGCGCGGCTTTCAAAGCTTATAGCCGATAAATTCGGGGAGGCGGAATAATGTATAAAGGAATAGCGGCGTCGCCGGGTATAGTCATCGGGCCGGCGTATGTGATATCAAAAAGGGCCGTTCAGGTGAACAAGGTCGAGTTGACGCCGCAAAAGATAGACGCGGAAGTCGCAAGGATGCACAGCGCCGTCGAGAGGACCAAGACCGATATTGGCACCATAAAGGAAAGGATCGTCCATGACATCGGGACCGCCGAAGCGGAAATATTCAACGCCTATCTTATGCTGCTTTCCGATCCAACTTTCGTTGGCAAAGCCGAGGAGATAATAAGGGGCCAGCTGGTCAATACCGAATACGCACTGCACATGGTACTTCAGAATTACGCGGAATTTTCCAACAGGATATCGGACTCATATTTAAAGGAAAGGTCGCGTGACATAAATTCGCTGGTCGACAAGATAATACACAACCTTGAGGAATCCGGAGAGAAGGACTCCAATGCCCCGGCCGACAAATATATCATCATAGCGCAGGACCTTTCGCCGGCGGATACGGCCGACATGAATAAGAACAGCGTGATGGGTTTTGTGACCGAGATGGGCGGGGCGACGTCCCATACCGCGATAGTGGCGCGATCGCTCGAGCTGCCGGCGGTTGTGGGAGTCAGGGATATAACAAGCACCGCGAAAACCGGGGACCTGGTCATTATTGACGGCGAAAAAGGCATAGTGGTCATAAATCCCAACCCGAAGATACTCGCGGCATACAAGGAAGAAAGGAAAAAATTCATCCTCAAACTGCGGATGCTTAAGAGGCTCAAGACACTTGACACCGTGACCATCGACAAGCACAAGGTGGAACTTACGGCAAATATAGAGTTTCCCGAGGAGATAGTGGTGGTGCAGGAGAACAATGCCGAGGGAGTCGGGCTTTTCAGGACGGAATTCATATACATCAACAAGTCCAACCTCCCGTCGGAAGAGGAACAGTTCGAGTCGTATAAGGCGGTCGTTCAAAAGATGAACCCCAGGCCGGTCACCTTGAGGACCCTGGACATCGGCGGGGACAAGTTCCTGCCTTATTTCAAGATCGCGCCCGAACAGAACCCGTTTTTGGGGCTGAGAGCCATACGCCTTACAATGGCAAATATCAATATGTTCAAACTGCAGCTGCGCGCCATACTCAGGTCATCGGCTTTTGGAAAGGTCAAGATAATGTTCCCCATGATAACCGTGGCAGAGGAGCTCGATGAGGCAAAAAAGGTGCTCGAAGAGGTAAAGGCGGACCTGAAAAGAAAAGAAGTTAAGTTCGACCCCAGCGTCAAGGTGGGGTGCATGATAGAAGTCCCTTCGGCGGCGATCATGGCCGACGAGCTTGCCAAAAAAGTCGATTTTTTCTCGATAGGCACCAACGACCTGATACAGTATACCGTGGCGGCCGACAGGGGCAACGAGTCTGTTTCCTATCTCTACGATCCCCTCAATCCGGCGGTTTTAAGGCTCATCAAAATGATATCCAACAGCGCCCACAAGGCGGGAATAAAGGTTTCCGTATGCGGGGAAATGGCCGGGGCGCCGCATCTTGCGTTCCTTCTTATAGGGCTGGGCATCGACGAGCTTTCGGTAAGCCCATCGTCCATACTGTCCGTAAAAAAATTGATAAGGTCCGTGTCCTTCAAGGACGCGCTTGATACCGCGGACGAGGCTTTGAGGGAGGACCGCGCATCCGTGATAAAAGACATGATTCTGACGCGGTTGAACCAGCTGCTCTACGCGAAAGAAAAGGGAGAAAAAAAATGAGGGTTCGCAAAGCCGTAATACCCGTGGCCGGCCTCGGGACCAGGTTCCTGCCTTACACGAAGGCCGTTCCGAAAGAAATGTTGCCGATAATAGACATACCCGCCATTCATTTCATCGTAAAAGAGGCCATCGATTCCGGCATTGAATCCATCCTTTTTGTGACAAGCAAGGAAAAATCATCGATAGAGGATTATTTTGACAGGAATTTTTACCTGGAGTATTTCCTCAATAAGAACAAGAACCAGGACGCGCTTGACCAGCTTAAAAGGATACCGGAAAATGTGAACATTTTTTCAGTGAGGCAAAAAGAGGCGCTTGGGCTCGGCCATGCCATACTCCAGGCCGCGGATTTTGTGGGAGATGAAAGCTTCGCGGTATTCCTGCCGGACGACCTTATATTCTCAAAGGTGCCGGTAATGAAGAAAATGATAGAGATATTCGAGGCGAAAGGCGAGGCTGTCGTGGCTGTCGAGGCGGTCCCAAAGGAAAAGATAAGCTCATACGGAATTATAAAACCGCACAAACTGGAAAACCGGGTATTTAAGGTCATGGACATGGCGGAAAAGCCGCCTGTAAAAAAGGCCTTTTCAAACCTTGCCATCGTGGGGCGCTACGTGCTGCCTTCGGCGGTATTTGACTATATAAGGAAGACGAAGCCGGGCGCGAAAGGCGAGATACAGCTGACCGATTCGTTAAAGGCCCTTATGACCGAACGAGGCCTTCTGGCCCATGAATTCGAGGGGGTCAGGTGCGACACCGGCGACAAATTCGAGTACATCCTTGCGACCCTTAAATACGCATCCATGCAGAAAAATTTGAGGGCAAAGCTTAAAAAGGCGATAAAGGATATATTTTGAGGATATTTACGCGGAAGTTAATGAAAATATAAGATTTCAGATCAACAACCGCTTTAATATTATATTTCCCGTAAATTACCACCTTGATTAAAATCATTAATGATGTATAATTTTTAATACAAAATACATTATAAAATAAAATAAAACGGTGGGAAATGCCGGGTAAATACCTCCTAAACATAAACGACAGCGGGACCAAGGAAATACTCAAGGCTTTTTTTACCCCTGAAAACGCCGCGAAAATAGCCCAAAACCTCATATTCAAATCGATAGAATTCCCCGAGGACGGCCCGGGCCCAATGGTCATATCCGCGCATATCCACGACCTTGGCGCGGCCCCGGCTTTTTACGAGATAGTCCCGCGCCTCATGGGCTCCGCAAGCGGCAGGGAGGTCAAATACAGCCTTGAGTTCTCCAAAGAAGTAGACCCGGCGCAGGCCATAAGGTCCTTCTGGACGGTATATAAGGGGCTCTTCGAAGCGGAAAAAGTGTGGCTGGATTTTGCTTCCGCAGGGGTAGAAAACAACGGGCTCGTTATAAAATGTTCCAATGACCTGGCGTTTTCAAGGCTCTCGGAAAAGAAGATAATAATGGCTCTGAGGGAAAAGGCACTTGCCTTTACCGGCAGGCACGTCGAGATAGCGGTCACAAGGGACCAGGCGCCCGCTCCGGCGCAGGATGCAAGGCCGGTGGTAACCAGCGTTCAGATCACGTCGTCCAGCATCGCTTCCTCAAAGGTTCTGAAAGAGGACGACATACCCGGCGAGGCGACCCGCATAGAGGACATTACCACAAAAGGGAAATATGTCATAGAAGGCCGGGTATTCATAACCGACGATGCCGATTACTGGCGCGACATGAAGGGCAAAGGCAGGGACGGCTCGGATTCCAGGATAATATTTTTTTACATGACCGACGACAACGATACGATAAAACTGTCGTGCTGGCTTGATTATGAGGACGGCCTTTTTGAGGCCATAAAAAAGATAAAATACGCGCGGGCGTTCATTGAGGCGGATTACTATCCCAATGAGATAGAAATGACGGGCAGGGTGAAGAAATTGAAGTTAATTCCGGCCCCGGAAGTGCTCGATTGCGCCCCTCAAAAAAGGGTGGAACTGCACGCCCATACGCAGATGAGCGCCATGGACGCGCTTACCTCGGTGACGGATTTCATAAACAGGGCCTCCAGATGGGGCCACCCGGCCGTGGCAATAACCGACCACGGCGTGGTGCACGCCTACCCGGAGGCTTACGCGCTGGTAAACGACAGGAAAAACCCGCTCCCTAACCCGATAAAGCTCATCCTGGGAATGGAAGGGTATCTTGTCCATGACGACACAAAAATAGACAGGAAAAAAAGCAAAAAGGACGACGACGACAAAGGGGCAAGGAAAGAAAAGCCTTTTCATATAATAATACTCGTTAAAAACAAGACGGGGCTTAAAAACCTTTATAAACTTGTATCGTTCGCTCACCTGGATTATTTTTACAAGAAACCCAGGATACCGAAAAAGGTGCTGGAGGCCAACAGGGAAGGGCTCATTATCGGGACCGCGTGCTACATAGGCGAGCTTTACCAGGCGATACTTGCGAAAAAAAGCGACGAGGAACTTGAGGCCATAGCGGCTTCATACGACTACCTTGAAATTCAGCCCGACGAGAACAACAGGTTCCTGGTGCGCTCCGGCGAGCTATCCTCGGAAGAGGAACTTCACGAAATAAACAGGAAGATATGCGCGCTCGGCGAATCGCTGGGAAAACCCGTGGTGGCCACAGGCGACGTGCATTTTCTCGACCCGCAGGACAGGATATACAGGGAAGTGCTGATGTCGGCCCAGGGGTTTGACGAGATAGGCGAGGGAGCCACGGCAGACCTTTCATTCAAGACGACGGACTGGATGCTGAAGGAATTTTCCTACCTGGGAGCCGAGAAAGCCCTTGAGGTCGTTGTGAAAAACACATGCCTTATAGCCGGAATGATAGACCAGAAAATAATGCCCGTTCCGGACAAACTTTTCCCGCCGACCCTGGATAATTCCGAAGATGAGATATCAAGGACCAGTTGGGACAGGGCCGCCGAAATATACGGGGTGAACCTGCCGGATATTGTTTCCGAAAGGGTAGACAGGGAGTTGAAGGCGATAATAGGCAACAAGTTCGCGGTTCTTTACCTTATAGCGAAAAAAATGGTGGAAAAATCCAACAGCGACGGCTACATAGTCGGGTCCAGGGGGTCGGTCGGGTCGTCCATAGTGGCTTTTTTATGCGGTATCTCCGAGGTAAACCCTCTGGCGCCGCATTACATATGCAAAGGCTGCCAGCACAGCGAATTCCTGAATTCCGACCTGGTGGGCATCGACCTTGAGGACAAGGAATGCCCTGTTTGCGGGCAAAAAATGGACAAGGACGGATATAACATCCCCTTCGAGACTTTCATGGGTTTCAAAGGGGACAAGGTCCCGGATATAGACCTGAATTTTTCCGGGGAATACCAGGACAAGATACACAAATTCATAATAGAACTCTTCGGCGCAGACAAGGTCTTCAGGGCCGGAACTATAGGGACGGTCCAGGACAAGACCGTGCGGAAGGAATATATACCCAAATATGAGGAGCGCACCAGGAAAAAAATAAAGGAAGCTGAGAAGGAAAGGCTGATAAAAGGGTGCATCGGGGTCAAACGCACCACGGGCCAGCACGCGGGCGGGCTCATGCTCGTGCCCAGGGACTGCGACATTTACGACTTTACGCCAATTCAGAACCCGCCGCAGGACAAGGAGACCATAACCACCCATTTTGATTTTAACCGCATTCACGACACACTGGTAAAGATCGACGCCCTGGGCCACGACCTGCCCACGAGTTTAAAACGCATATGCAACGACCTCAACATAAACGTCAACGACATACCCATAGACGACAGGGACACCATGAAACTTTTTTCCGGGGTATCCGTGCTTAAGGTCGACCCGAAAAATTATTCGCCCGCCATCGGCACCCTGGGAGTGCCCGAATACGGGACAAAGTTCACCAGGGAAATGCTCGCCATGACGAAGCCAAAGACATTCAGCGAGCTTATTTATATCGCGGGATTGTCCCACGGCACCCTGGTATGGAGGGGAAACGCTGAGGAGCTCATCAAGAACAAGACCGCGACCCTTAAAGAGGTAATATCGGTCAGGGACGATATCATGAACTTTTTGATATCAAAGGGGCTGGCCAAGGACATATCCTTCCAGATAACGGAAAGCGTCAGAAAAGGAAGGGGGCTCATCCCCGAATGGGAAGAGCTCATGAAAAAGCACAAGGTGCCCGACTGGTACATCCTTTCGTGCAAGAAGATAAAATACATGTTCCCGAAGGCGCACGCCGTGGCGTACGCCATAATGGCGTTCAGGATAGCCTATATGAAGGTGCACCAGCCGCTCTATTTTTACGCGGACTATTACAACAGGGACAAGGCGGGATTTGAATATGATTTCGCCTCCATGGACCTTAAAAAGCTTGCGCATGCCAGGAGGGAACTGGAACTGAAGTTCAGGAACGAAAAGGGAAAAAAAGAGGAGTCGCAGCTCAAGGTTGTGGAAGTGATGTTCGAGATGAAGGAGCGCGGCTTTGAATTCATGAACGTGGACATTTACAGGTCGGACCCGCACATATTCAGGGTGCAGGATTCTAAGATATTGATGCCTCTTACCATAATACCCGATCTCGGGGAAAAAGTGGCCGATGCCATAGCGGCCGAAAGGATAAAATCCAGGTTCAAATCCATGGAAGACATGGTAAAGAGGACGAAAGTAAACAAGAACGTGATAGAATTCCTCAACACAAGGGGCATTGCCGAAACAATACCCGCGACAGACCAGACGGTTATGTTCTGACCGTAAAAACCATGCAGGGGTAAAATGATAAAGATCAAAAGCCTTTACCTGTCGTCATCGCTCGCTTTTTTTGTCGTGGCCGCGTCGGCCGGAATTTTCCTTTTCAAGGGCGGTTTTTCATTCGCGGCCGCCGTCGTATACGCACTCCTGCTTGCCCTCTCGCCATACGCAATAAACGACGCCAGGATGGGAAAAAAAGAGGCGGCATCCCTTGTTTTCCTGGCATTATCGCTGTTATCCATTGCCGCGGGGCAGTTCGTGTTCTCGTTTTATAACGGCCAGATACTCTGGGCTGGAGCATGTTTTATGGCCGCGGGGCTGCTGTTCATCATTGTACGCGCGGCAAAAGCGTCTCCTGCGCCATCCGAAAAGAAAAATGACAAAACAAACGCCGGACTTGAGCTCGCCGCGCTGACATTAATACTCGCCTTAGCGCTTTTCCTGAGGCTTTACAAAAGCGGCTCGATACCACCAGGCGTGTGGTATGACGAGGCCCAGAACGGCCTCGAGTCTCTGGCAATAGCAAAAGGGACTCCGCTGCAGGTCTTCATTCCGAGAATGACAATGATGCCGGCGATGTTCTTTTACATTGCGTCCTTTTTCACGTCGCTTCTGGGCCCCGGTATTTTTTCCTTAAGGCTCGTGTCGGTCGCAGCCGGAGTGCTCTCGGTCGCCGCTTTTTATTTTTTCGCCAGGGCCGCCTTAAAGGATGTAAA
>Ga0181535_10007325_pt1 | contig 11130 bp, 9 predicted proteins | sample PEATcosm2014_Bin_44_FD_119774 | JGI IMG/M metagenome (GOLD analysis project Ga0181535, IMG submission 119774) | Peatland microbial communities from MTU Mesocosm Facility, Houghton, MI, USA - PEATcosm2014_Bin17_30_metaG | ecosystem: Environmental > Terrestrial > Soil > Wetlands > Peat | place...
CGCAGGACGTCTCGATCCACGATCCGTCGAGCCACTGACGGCATCAGTTCGCCGTGGGGAATGGTATCGAAGAACACCGCGACACACTACCCACCTTCAGGACTTCCCGGAGCGGGTGACCATCACCCGCTCGCACCACGCCTTTGAAGGTCAATCTCTGCAGGTTCTCCGACACACGCACCGCCGTGGCCTCTTGAAGTTCGTCATGATTTTGCCGGATGGAAGCAAGTCCATGGTCCCCGCCGAGTGGACAGACTTCGAACCCGGCGCCCGCGTGCCTAATCCTCCCTTGCTCGGCGTTCCTGAAGACTTGCTTCAGCTTCGGCGCCTCGTCGATGCTCTCCTCAGCCGCACGATCGATGCCCGCGTGCTACCTCGGGCAGACCAGGAGAGCCATGCGTCAACTGCCTCTGAAGCTTATCGACCTCCCACTTCCGGAGACCCGCCTGTGGGAGCAACTCGACGACGAACCCAAACGGACGGTCATAGAAACTCTGGCGCCTCTGTTGCGCCAAGCGGTCCAAGCCCATCCGGGCCAGGAGGAAGCCAATGACTGACCTGTCCAAAATTCAACCCGCGCACCGGCAGCGCGCCGCCTTCGTCTACCTGCGCCAATCCTCTCCCGCCCAGGTCGAACATAACCGGGAGTCCACCGCCCGCCAATACGCCTTGGCCGAACGCGCCGCTCAACTCGGTTGGGCGCGCGAGCAGGTGGTCCTCATCGACGAAGATCTGGGACTGTCCGGTTCCAGCACCGATCAGCGTTCCGGCTTCGCGCGCCTGACCCGCGAGGTGGCCTTGACGCACGTGGGCCTCGTGCTGGTTCTGGAAGTATCTCGCTTGGCCCGCAACAACGCCGATTGGTACCGCCTGCTGGAGTTGTGCGGGGTCACCGATACGCTGATCGGCGACAGCGAGGGCGTCTATCACCCGGCGCTCTTCAACGACCGACTGCTGCTCGGCTTGAAGGGAACGATGAGTGAAGCCGAACTGCACGTCCTGCGCGCTCGCCTGGACGGGGGCATCCGCAACAAGGCGGCGCGCGGAGAACTGCGTCGCGGCCTGCCGGTGGGTTTCGTTTGGGGAGAAGGCGATGGCGAAGTCCGCTTTCATCCCGATGAAGCCGTCACCGGTGCCCTGCGCACCGTCTTTGAGCGCTTCGCCGAGTTTGGCTCCGCTCGCCGTGTCTGGCTCTGGTTTCGCTCCGAACAGTTGTCTTTCCCGCTGCAAGATGGACCGGATGGCCAAGTTCGTTGGGTCGCCCCGACTTACACGGCCCTCCACCACATTCTGACCAATCCGGTGTATGCTGGCGCTTACGCTTACGGCAAGACGCGGTGTGAACGTTACGTTGATGAACAGGGCACCGTCAAAAAACGCCTCCGGCATCTTCCCTTGGAGCAATGGGCCGTGCTCATTCCCGATCACCATCCCGGCTTCATCGACTGGGCAATCTTCCAGGCGAATCAGGCTCGACTCGACGCCAACACGCGGCCCCAACCCCATCAGTCGGGAGGCGCGGTGAGAGAGGGCTGCGCCTTGTTGCAAGGCCTCGCTGTCTGTGGGCATTGCGGTCGCCGTTTGCACACCCACTACCGCGGCCGCAACTCCACTCCCGGTTACCACTGCGCGGGGAAGGATCTGGTCAACGGGCGCGGTGTATACTGCTTTAATGTTGGCGGTATTGGAATTGACAAGGCAGTGTCTGATGCCTTTCTGGAGGCGGTCACTCCCGCCGCGGTCGAGGCCCTGCGGCTCAGTGTCGAACAACTCCAGGCCCACCATGATGCCGCTTTGTCGCAATGGCGTTTGGAAGTAGAACGGACACGCTACGAAGCAGAACTGGCCGAGCGCCGCTACCGCACCGTGGAGCCGGAGAACCGGCTCGTCGCTCGCGGCCTGGAGGCCGAATGGGAAAACCGTCTCCGTGACCTGGCGACTGCCGAAGCGGAACTGCACCGCCGCGAACAACAGCGGCCGCGTGCACTTACTCCCGAACAACTTCAGCGGCTCGAGACGCTCGCCGGAGATCTTCGGCAAATTTGGAATGCGCCCACCACCACCGACCGTGACCGCAAGGAACTGCTACGCACCCTGCTGGAAGAAGTGACCTTAAATCTCAAGCGCGCGGAAGGTCAAGTGCATCTGACGTTGCGCTGGCGCGGCGGCGCCATCACGACACGGGAGGTTCCCGTCCCGCGTTTCCGGCCGATGGGACCCCGGACCGACGAAGATACCATCTCGCTTTTGCGCCGTCTGGCCGCTCTTTATCCTGATGAAGTCATCGCCGGAATTCTGAATCGTCAGGGACGCCGCACCGCCAAGGGGGAACGCTTCACCGCCAACCAAGTCGGCAGCCTGCGCCGCTATCGCGATATTCCGCGTTTCCAAGCGCCGTCTGAGCCGCCCTCCGGGGAGTTGGTCAGCATCCGGAAGGCCGCGCAAATTCTCGGCATGAATACCTCCAGCATTCACCGTTGGCTGGCCGACGGCTTCATTGCCGGCGAGCAAGTCACTCCCGGCGCGCCTTGGCAGATTCGCATTACCGAGGAGTTGCGTGCCCGCATCGTGCCGCAAGCGCCGCCCGAGTACCTGCCCATGCTGGAAACCACGCTGAAACTCGGCATTTCGCGGCAGACGGTGTTGCAGCGTGTAAAGCGTGGCGAACTCGACGCCGTGCTGGTTCGGCAGGGACGGCGTAAAGGCTTGCGAATCAAAGTCGTGGGTCAACATCCGACACTCTTCCACGAGCTTTCATGAATCAGGGGGCAATATGAAGCAGCATCCAAGTATTTGGACAGATCGGCGTCCACCACCTCGGTGTAGCCCGCACAGAGAAGTTCGTGCACTTTCCCTATCGCGTCCTGCGCGCTGCGCTGCGGCCGGTAGCCATAAGCACAGGGTTCCCAATCCGCCTCGAAGATCGGCTCCAACACCAGCTTGGCCGCAGCCTGTACCACCCGGTCCCGAATCGTGGGAATACCCAGTGGCCGTTCGCCACCCCCCGGCTTGGGCCTCATCGCCCGTCGCACGGGTTGCGCGCGATACGTTCTGGTGCGGAGTTCCTCCCTGATTCTCGCCAACCGCTTCCCCAACCCTTCCGACTCGATCTCCGCAAAGGTCTGCCCCTCCACGCCCGGTCCGCCGCGCTGGTCCCTCGGGACATTCCTTGCTCCGCGCGGACGCTCGGAAATTCCGCTTTGTTTTTCGTAAAAAGTGAAGCAATTTTCTCCTTTTTCTGTCATCCTCTGCATCCTACCGGCTCGTTTTAGCGCACAACTACCCGTGTTTTCATGAATATCGTGGCTTTTTCGAGTTAAGTTGCTTGTTTTCATAAATATCGTGGGATAAGCCAAAGAGCCCTCCTTGTGTTTTCAACAACATCGTGGGATTAGCCTTCATTTTTTGATTCCCCTTGTTTTACGCCGCTCGCGACCCGAAGCTGACTAACTACTTCCATATCAGGTACATACATTTTTCAGAACTTCCGCATCTCAGCGCCTAAGTAGCTTCGTTTTCTTATACATCGTGGCATAGTTCGCCCGGTCGCGGAAGTTGCGCTTAATTCCCCCTGCGTCGCGGGAAGGCACTGCCGATATACCGCGCCAGTAGCTCGGAGCCGCTCCAGCACCCAGTCCCTAGCATCCAGTACCCCACACCTAGCCCCAGTCCCCAACGCCAGTGCGTCATATTACCCGTCCGACAATACTCCGCTAGATATGTGTAGCACGTTGGCGACCAGAGGCTAGGGGAATAGGGACCAATCTTCCAGCGGGAGGGATTTTTTGAGTTTTCCTCGTAGGGGCACCCCTTGTGGGTGCCATCGGAGTCCAAATCGCCGGGCTTGCAATACAAAGCGAACGGTAGGACGTAGCGCAGTCCGGCCGAGCCGCAAAACGGATGCCGCTCCATGCTCAGGCGAGGTAAGTTCGCCGCTACGTATTCACGCTGGCACTCTCTCCGAGTTCGAGTTGACGACCCGACACAATGACTGTACGATCGGAGTCACAGGGCAAATGCGGGCCTATTTCTAAACTCCGCATGACCGTTAAGGATGCTCATCCATAGGGGCACAAAGTGGCGACCAGGCGGGCAATTCGGCTTCGACCGCAGGCAGCGACCCAAGTAGGCTTCGTTGGAACCGAGGCGAAATTCACCGCCCGCCTGCATGACTTCAGTCCCTTTGGCCTCTCCGTGAAGTCTTCCCGCGAGGTTGCCACCGGAGCGGTTTTCCGTCTGGGGATTCAGGTGGGCGCCGACTACTTCCGTGCCGCGGCCATCGTGCGCGCGAACATTCCCGGCGGGTTCGCCGCGGAATTCATTTCCATGACTGCCATCGACCGTGAAATGATGCGCCGCCTTTACCTGCGCCTGCAAATGGCCGCCCGCGACAAGGCACCTTCAAGCTAGCGCTCCTGGTAGATCTCCTCACCCGAAGAAATGAGCGAAAACAGGTCCCCACTGCATCATAATCAAGTGGGGATAATCCCCTGCCCGGCAAAGGGGACGAGCAGATGGTTCGGCCGGTTTCGTCTCCCCAATCAGAATCGAACACGGTGGCAAGGAGGAGTTATGTTCGCAACCCGGCGGAGTCCATCAATGGCTTTTGCCAGACGAGGCGCGGCGGTCTTGCTGGGGACACTGGCGTTCGCTATGAGCGCCCAAGCAGCGTCTGGCAAGGATTTACTCCATCAGATGGACAGTTCTGTGGTGTCGTTGGTGCAGCAGGTTTCTCCTTCGGTCGTGCAGGTTCTCGTGTCCGGATACGGCGAGGTGGAACAGCACGGGCACACGGACACGGCGCTGATCGGCCGGCAGCGCTCACTGGGTTCAGGCTTCATCGTCGACCGCGACGGGTACATCATCACCAACGCGCACGTGGTGGAAGGCGCGGTCAGGGTCCGGGTGGTGCTGTTCTCATCGGAGAATAGTATTTCGCCCAATGCCACGCTGCGCTCCAAGCCCACCACCATGGACGCGCGCGTGCTTGGCGTTCACGCCGAAACCGATTTGGCGCTTCTCAAGATCGAAGCCAATGGGCTGCCGGCGCTTCCTTTTGGCAGATACCAGGACGTGCGCCAGGGCCAACTGGTGTTTGCTTTCGGAAGCCCTGAGGGTTTGGCGAATTCGGTGACCAGCGGCGTTATCAGCTCCATTGCTCGCCAGCCTGATCCTGATCGCCCCATGGTCTATATCCAGACGGACGCGCCCATCAACCCCGGGAACAGTGGTGGTCCGCTCGTGGACGTTGATGGCAAAGTCGTAGGCATCAACACGTATATCCTCACGGAAGGCGGCGGCAACGAAGGAATTGGTTTTGCCATTCCTAGTGGAGTGGTGCGGCGCATTTACCAGCAACTGCGTACGCAGGGCCACGTACACCGCGAGGTTATCGGCGCCAGCGTGCAGACCATCACCCCAACCCTGGCGAGTGCGCTGGGGTTGGCGCAAGACTATGGCGTCATCGTCTCCGATGTTGTCCCCAAGGGTCCCGCCGACGGCGCGGGGCTGAAAGTCAAGGACGTCGTCCTGACCCTCGATAAAAGGCCGGTCATCAACGTCCCGCAGTTCGCCTCCGCCTTCCAGTGGCGCGAGGACCCGGCGCCCCTGGAATTGGAAGTCCTGCGCGGCGGTGAGAAGGTATCGCTGGAGGTTCCCGTCGTCGAGCAACGCGGCGAGATGGATCGCCTCGCCGATTCGCTTGACCCGGTAAAGGACTTGGTTCCCCTACTGGGAATCATCGGCGTGCAGATCGACGCCAAGATTTCCGCGTTAGTTCCGGATTTGCGCATGGCCTCGGGAGTGATCGTGGCGGCGCGCACGGCCTTCGGCGCAACGGTCGATTCCGGCCTCGAGACAGGAGACGTTATCCACGAGTTGAACGGGGTGACGATCATCAGCTTGGAAACCTTGATCACGGGCGTTAAGCAGCTCAAGCCCGGCGACTCAGTAGCGCTGCAAATCGAACGCGATGGACAGTTGCAATACCTGGCGTTTGAGATGGAGTGAGAAAAGAAGGTGTCAGGTGCCGGGTGTCAGGTGTCAGCGGTCACTCCTCGGTTGACGGTCGTCAGTTGTCGGTTGTCAGTGGGCGGCGATTCCTGCTTCACTCGCGAATGTACTGGTGATAGAGGCCCATATAGTACGGAAGCAGAAACGCCGCGCCATCCGCTAGGGTCGTGCCGTTTCCGCCCTCATCTAGCTCCCACGGATCGTGGTTCCAGCGTTCAACCCAACGTTCATCAATGGGCATGACTTTGCCGTTCACCTGATAGCCGGCGGCGGCCACATCGCGATCGAGATCAATGTAATCGGGCAGGCGGAGGATATCCAGGCGATGGCTGTCAATCAATCGCCAGTCGAGCCGGTCAAGCGGAAAGCGTTCGAGCGTGTCCACCGACTCCTCCAGCCATGCGTTGCTCTTGGGAGAAAGGTCCTCGGCGCCGAACGCGTCGTGGGTCGTCTGCCCGCTGCAACTGGCGGCATAAATGAAATCGAAGAACGGATTGAGTTCCTGCTGCTCCCACTGCCACTGCCTGTACAGGGCCAACGCGTAGGTCTCCTTGAGAACCGGGTCGGCCTCGTATCGGATGAGGTTGTAGTAGTTCATAAAAATCATCTCGTCATCCGATTGGTTGCCGGAGCCGGGGCCGGTATCCGATTTGGGAATCAGAACGTTCGCCGCGTAGGCGTGCCGCTCAATCAGCCCGCGCGCGGCGGCAGCGAATCTGGGCTCGCCGGTGATGTGCGCGGCCACCTGCAAATACGCCAGGATGCTCAGGGAGTTTGTCCCGCGCTCCTCGCGCCACTCGAAATTGTGGTTGAGGTTCTCCGGGTTGAAGATGCCCCAGCGCGTCGGCTTGCCGTCGTGATCGACGAGTTGGAAGTTGTGGTCGATCAGGTGCCCGGCAATTGCGGCGACCTGCTCGCGCACGCGGTTGCGTTCTTCTTCCGTGTCGGCGACGAGGTCGTAATAGAGGGCGTAGAAAAAGAAGTGCCCATCCAGTTCGTCCGAGCTGGTGTCGCTTTTCCAATACCACTTGCCGTCGGCGGAGACGGGCCAGCGCGGGGTGATGACTTTCCACAAATGGTCGCTCGTCGCGCGCGTGTTTTCGTCGCGCGCGGGGCTGTCGTCCCGGTTCGGGTCAGGGCCGCTGGTGGGCAGAATAGAGCGAGCCACAAAGCCTGGGGGAGCAGGATGCGCTCCGCCCTGGGTCACGACGCGAAGAAAGCGCAGAGCTTCAAACGCCGCTTTGGCGCGCTGCTTCGCCAGCGGATCCCGCGTGGCCGCATAGTCAAAGCACTCGCCCGCGCCGTACATCGCGGTCCACAGGCCGTCGTTGTCGCTCGCCTGCTGCTCCCATGCGCTCGTGTCGCCGGGATGCTTCAGGGTGACGTTATAAACGTAGCCGTAGGGCGTGCGGCGGTGGCGCATATCGATCTCGTCTTCAAAGAACTTGGCCTTCCCGGCAAAGGTCATGGGGCGGCGCTCGATCACGCCGACTCCCGCAGAAGTGGCAAACCAAGCGTCGCCATGGCCATTCACGGCGAGGGCGCGCACGTCATCCTCGGGCAGCCAGCGCCGGCCCTCGCGATATTCCCAATCCTTGCCGTCGTAGCGGATGGCTCCCATCCGCGTGCCGAACCACACCGCGCCATTCTCAGCCGCCGCGAGCGCGGTGAAGTCGTCGTAGGGCAGGCCGTCGGCCCCGGTGTAGAGGCGCCACTCTTTGTCCTCGCGACCAACACCCTGCGCGCTCGAAAACCACAGCCGATCCTGCGAGTCAAACGCGACCCCGCGCACGTCGTGCGGAGCCCAACTGCGGGTGGCATTGCGTGGATAAACAGCGCGCCAGTCGCCCCCGGCTCCCTTCAGGAAGAGTCCCGCCATCGTCGCCGCGGCAATCCGGCCATCAGCGGCAACGGCCACCTGGCGGACGGCCTTCTCGCTTCCCAGCAATCGGTCGAGAAGAGAATCAAGGACGAAGTTCTTCCCGTCGAAAAAGTAGAGCCCCGCATCCGTGGCCAGAAGCGGCTCTTCGCTGACGGTCAGTTGGTTGACCTTCACCGGCGGCAGAGAGAAGGACGCGCCATGCAATTGAGCGAGCTTGTCCCGTGAAATGAACCAGACGTTGTTGCCTTTTGCCGCGACCTGTTCGACGGCTGCGCCCTCCGCAGCGACGCTGGTCCACGCACCCGCCGAAAAGCGTGCCAAACCCTGCGCCGTGGCGGCATAAACATCGCCCGAGGCTGTGATGGCGATCGAACGCACGTCGTTCGACGGCAGGTTTTCCTTGGTCGTATACGCCCGCCTAACTTCCTCTCGGAAAACGCCAACGCGCACGCTCGCACCGGCGGGCTTCACCGCTAGTTGCGGAAAAGCCCGGGGCACTGTAATCGCAACCAGGATGAAAAGGACGACAAAACGCGGCTTCATGATCATTCGTAGCGCGACCTGTTCTGTAGGTCCGCGGCTTTTCATTGTCAATGAGGAACGAGCTGCTCGGCTACGGAACAGGTCTGCTCTCTTACTATGTAAACACGATAGGGTTGCGTTCCGCTCTGGCAGCGGCAATAAGTTCCTTTGCGTCATCCAGGAAGGTCTGGAGTTCGGGGGACCTTCTTTCTCGGGTGCCCTCCTCGATCAAAGCGATCTCGTTCCGTAATCTGTCTAAGTCTCCCGCCGAAATTACTTCTCCACACTGGACCCCGCTGTAAAGCATTTTTCCTAGAACGGTCGGAGCCTGATCACCGACGGCACACCTAGTCTCTTCTCGGAGGTGTGCTACCATCGCAAGATTCCCGAGCCTCTTGTGTACTGCAATGAACGTATGCCGCGGATACCTGCGGCGCATAGCAGGGTCTTCAAAGTAGACTTCTCCTGTCATATCGACAACCAGCGCATCCGCGAATTCCTGATTGAGGCAGAGCGTTTTCTTGCTCTTGTACACTACAGCGTCGAGACCCATCCTTAACGCTCCCACGCAAGAATAGCGCGGACCAGGTCCGCAGCCTTTCATTGCCAATAGCGGACTCGTAGGGGCAGGCCTCGTTGCCTGCCCACACCAGGGGCCGAATCGGCCCCCCTTTTGGGCACCCACGAGGGGTGCCCCTACGAGGCGGCCTATGGCTTCGGGTGCAAGTAGTGTGCTTCGATGGCCTTCACCTTGGCCAGCCGCCGGACGTGGCGTTCCTCGTGGGTAAAGTTGGCGCGTAGGAAATCGCGCAGGAGGTCCTTGGCCAGTTCCCCGGCGATGATGCGGGAACCCAACACCAGGACATTCATATTGTCGTGTTCAACGCCCTGGTGTGCGGAATAGCAGTCATGGCAAATGGCGGCGCGGATTCCGGGAATCTTGTTGGCGGCCACGCTAACGCCCACGCCGCTGCCGCAAATCAGCACGCCGCGCTCGGCCCGGCCGTCGAGCACCGCGGCGGAAACCGCCTCGGCATAGTCGGGATAATCCACCGGAGCGGTGCTGTTGGTGCCCACGTCCAGAACCTCGTGGCCCAAAGCGCGCAGAAATCCAACCAATTCCTGTTTGAGTTCAAAGCCAGCATGATCCGAACCAAGAACGAGGCGCATGAGAAAATCCTCCGGCAGAATTGGGTCATTTATTCATCGTGATCATCGGGTCATTCAAGAACTGACCGTGGTCCGTTGTCAGTCGTCAGTGGCCAAAGGCTAACCATCGTCGTGTCGCTTGCTACGGACGACGGACCACTGACAACGGACAGCACTTCAATGACTCCATGACCCGATGAACAAATGACCCGATAATCACGAGCTTCCTATCAAAATCCCCGTGAGAAAAACCAACACCCCTCCGACCACCACCTGAAACGCGGCGGAAAGAAACGGTGTGTCCATGTAACGATGGCGGACGTAGCTGATGACCCCGAGTTCCACCGCCACCACAAATACGGCTGCCGTCATGGCCAGGTGGAAATTGTGAATCAGAAACGGCATCGTGTGCCCAATGCCTCCCATGGCGGTCATCAGGCCACAAATCGCCCCTCGCACCCACGGATGCCCGCGGCCGGTCAGCGATCCGTCATCGGACAGCGCTTCGGCGAAACCCATGGAGATTCCGGCTCCCACGGAAGCTGCCAGGCCCACCAGAAAGGCAGTGGGGCTGCTGCGCGTGGCGAAAGCGGCGGCGAAAACGGGAGCCAGGGTTGATACCGAGCCGTCCATCAATCCCGCCAGACCCGGCTGGATAATCTGCAAAACGAACAGGCGCCGATTGGCGGCGTCTTCCTCGCGGCGTACGTCGGGCGTCAGGTATTCTTTCTCTAACGATTCCGCCTTGGCCGAGTGCTGGGCTTCGACTGCGGCAAGGTCGCCCAGGAGCCTGCGCGTCGAGGCGTCCGACACCTTTTCAATGGCTCGTTCATAGAAGCGGCGGCTCTCAAGCTCCATAATTTCGGCTTGCTTACGCACCGTGTCAATGCCCAGCGGCCTCACCAGCCACACCGGCTTATGCTGGATGAAGCCCTTCACGTCGTGGCGCCGGATCAGCAGAATGTGCTCACCGAAGCGCTTTTGGTAGGTTTCAATCAGGCTGCGGCGATGTCCGTTTTCCTCCTCCTGCATCGCGTCAAACATCTTGGCGCTGGCGGGATAGGTCATGCGCAATCCGTCGGCAAAATCGCCATAGATACGCGAGTCCTCTTCTTCCAGGGTAATCGCCAGTGCCAGAATTTCCTGCTCGGTGAGGTCCTTGAATTTCTTCGCCATAGTTCTTTCGCTCGATGCGCCCACACTACACGCGCGGAGGACGCGAAGCTTTAGAGTGCGGCAGCTTGCTGCCGCTTTTGCTTGCGCCAGCTTGCTGGCGGCGAGTCGCGGTGAGTGGATCAACCTGATATTGAGGCGGCTTTACGCCGCCCTATGGCGAGGTAAACTCACCGCTACGAGCCGCCATATAGCCAGGTAAACTCGCGGCCGCAACGCCGCGTTGACTCCCCAACGGGTCACTGTCGCGTACGGACTTCCCGCGAGCAATCTCGCGGGGGGGGGAAAAGCGGCAGCAAGCTGCCGCACTCTAAAGCTTCGCACGGCGTGGTAACGGGGCGTTATTCCGCAGGCCGTTACGCCCAAGCCACGATACGAAAAACCCGCCGGCC
>Ga0181535_10007327_pt1 | contig 11126 bp, 9 predicted proteins | sample PEATcosm2014_Bin_44_FD_119774 | JGI IMG/M metagenome (GOLD analysis project Ga0181535, IMG submission 119774) | Peatland microbial communities from MTU Mesocosm Facility, Houghton, MI, USA - PEATcosm2014_Bin17_30_metaG | ecosystem: Environmental > Terrestrial > Soil > Wetlands > Peat | place...
AGACCGCGGGCGGCGCTGGTCGGCTTAAGAGCGGCAGACGAGAGGAGCGCGACTCATGAGGATCGTGGTCACCGGCGGCGCCGGCTTTATCGGGTCGAACTTCGTGCGCCACCTCCTGGCCGCGCACGCAGGCGACGAGGTCGTCGTGCTCGACAAGCTCACCTATGCCGGCAACCTCGACAACCTGCGCGACGTAGCCGACGACCAGCGCTACACGTTCGTTCAGGGCGACATCTGTGACCCGACGATCGTCGACCAGGTCGCGGCCGGCGCCGACGCGATCGTCAACTTCGCGGCCGAGACCCACGTCGACCGCTCCATCAGCGGTCCCGACGACTTCATCCGCACCGACGTGATCGGCACCCACGTGCTGCTCGAAGCGGTGCGCGCCCGCGGGGTCGGACGCTTCGTGCAGATCTCGACCGACGAAGTCTACGGCGACATCGCCGAGGGCGCCTCGGTCGAGACCGACGCGCTGCGCCCCTCGAGCCCCTACTCGGCCAGCAAGGCCGGCGGCGAGCTCATCGTGCTGGCCTATCGGCGCACCTACGGCACGCCGGTCGTCGTGACGCGCAGCTCCAACAACTACGGTCCCTGGCAGTACCCCGAGAAGATCGTACCGCTGTTCGTCACCAACGCGCTCGACGGCCTGCCGCTGCCCATCTACGGCGACGGCCGCAACGTGCGCGACTGGATCTACGTCGACGACAACTGCCGCGCGCTCGACCTTGTGCTGCGCGACGGCGTCGACGGTGAGATCTACAACGTGGGAGGCGGCAACGAGGTGGCCAACCTCGACCTCACGCGGGGCATCCTGACCGAGCTCGGCCTGGGCGAGGAGCTGGTGCGCTACGTCGCCGACCGCCCGGGTCACGACCGCCGCTACGCGCTCGACTGCGCCAAGATGCGCGCCCTGGGCTGGCAGCCGCAGGTCGACTTCGCAGAGGGCCTGGCGCGCACCGTGGCGTGGTATGCGGAGCACCGCGACTGGTGGCAGAAGATCAAGTCGGGCGAGTGGCGGCGGTACTACGAGCGCCAGTATCGGGGACTTTCGAGCTGACCGGCGGCGCCGGCTTACGTCGCCATCGCGGCCACCGCAGCCACCGCGCAGCGACGTCCTAGCGGGTCGCCGCCGAGGGCTCAAGCATGGTGGAGGCCTGGAAGGCGGCGACACGTCCGGCGGCGTCGCGGGCTTCGACAACCACCGTCTTGGCGCCGGTACCCCGCGTCAGGCGCCAGGGCACGTGCAGCAGACCGCCCGGCGCGGGGCTGGGGAAGCCCTGCCAGTCGCTCCAGGCGGCGTCGTCGTTGCTGAGACGCAGTTCGATCACACCGCCGCCGCGGACGGTGAGCGCGGCCGTGACCATGACGTGGCTCGAACGCACGACGGCCGGCAGCGAGACAGCCCCGGACGGGGGCCTGGCGTCGACGATATCGAGCGAGCGAGCACGCTCGGCGGCGACCAGCACCGCGGCGCTCAGGGCCACGACGAACAGGGCGAGCACCGCGGCCTTTTTCACGGCAACGGGGTAGCCGGCACAGCCGTGGTGGCGGGCATCGGCGTAGTGGCGGGCGTGGCGCTCACGGTCGTGGCCGGGGTGGGCGTGGCCGCGGGCGCCACCGCGGCGAGCGGGCCGGCGGCTGTGGGCACCGGCGTGAACTCGCCCTTCTTGAGCACCCGGCGGCCCCAGGCGAAGGCGGCCTTCCAGTAGGAGTCGGTGATGATCGACGCCAGACTGACCCCGTCGGACGAGCCGGTCGACTGGATGAACCAGCCGTTACCCAGGTAAAGCGCCGCGTGGTACACCGAGGCGGCGGTCGACTTGGGACCGTTGGGCCCGAAGAACATGAGGTCGCCGGTGACGAGCTTGGCCTGTGGTATGCGCGGCTTGGCGGCGGCCGCCATGTCGGCCGCGACACGCTCGTTGATCGTGTAGCCGAAGTGCATCTTCATGACCCACCAGTCGAAGCCCGAGCAGTCGAAGCCGCCGTGGGCCTGGGCGCCGTACGGAGAATCCTTAGTGGGATACTCGCCACCCCAGACGTAGGGATAACCGATGTATTTGAGGGCGAAGGTCACGATCTGCTTCTGGCGCGCGGTCAGAGTGGGGAACGTCACGTTGTCGTACACGCTGAGACCGGAGATGGCCCACGGCGACAGATGCCGCGCCTGATAGAGGATCGCCGCCGTCTCGGCGCGATCGATGGCCTCGCGCGGCGAGACCTCGAGGGCATCGCTCTTGCTGGGATGGTTGAACCGCAGCCCCATGGAGCGGGCCGCGATCTCGGTGGGCAGGTAGGACGGGGCGCCGGTCTTCCAGTTCGGGTTGGGCTCCCACTTGGATGGGTTGAGCGCGGCCAGCATGCCCCAGTCGGCGTTGGGATTGAGCTGGCGCAGCAGGCGCACCACGGCGCCGTCGACCTGCCACGAGAGCATGGGCGCGGTCGGGCGAAAGCCCTTCTTGGACTGCGAGAGCAGCTTGAGATGCAGGGCGATCTGCACGTAGGGAGAGTAGGGGTCGGACGCCGGCACGTCGGCGACGGCGATGGGCGCGCTCGACACGCCCTGCAGGCCGCCGATCACGACGAGCGCCCGGGCGAACTGCTCGCGGGTGACCGCCTGGCCGGGCTTGAAGTGGGCGCCGAAGTCGTCGAGCGCCCGCGCGGTGGCGGGACCCTGGTTGGTGACCCAGGCGATGTCGGCGCGGTCCCAATAAGCTTTGGGCACGTCGGGGTAGGCCTTGGCGAAGGCGGCGGGGGCGAAGAGGAGCGCGCCTGCCGCGGCGCAGAGCGCCGTCAGAAGCGCGCTCATCGCGAGGCGCCTCCTCGTGACGCGGAGCGGCCTACCATCGGTTCGTGTCGGGCAAGTGACCATGTCTTCCTAGTGTCGGCCGAACTCCGAGGGCCTTGAGACCTTACAGGATTCGCCGCAGCGTCCGTTAACCCCTCGGCCGACAGTGTTGCCAGAATTGAAGACACTCCTGTTAGGTTCTGTCGCAGCCACAGCGTCATCAGAAGGGAAGCGGCTGCCGACAGCCAAAGAGAAAGGACGCGGCCGGCAGGCGCCACCCCTAAAAGGACCGGCTTCCGAGGACGTCGGTTGCCCGAACGGCCACGCGGTCGTAGCATCAGGGAGGTCCCTCACGTCACCTGCGACGACAGAGCCGATGACCCACACCCACCCGACAGCCCCCTCGACCCGTGCCCGACGGCGGCCGACGCCGCTCCAGCGCGGCGCGCTGGCCGCCCTCGCCGCGCTTGCGGCCTGCGGCGTGTTTTCCGCAGCCGCGCTCACCGTCGCGCCCGCCGCGCGGGCCGCCACCTCGACCACCATGACGATCGAGGGCCGGGGCTGGGGTCACGGCATCGGCATGAGCCAGTACGGCGCCGACGGCTATGCCCTGCACGGCTGGACCTACTGGAACATCATCGCCCACTACTACACCGGCGTGACCAAAGGCACCGTGGGCAACGTCACGATCCGCGTGCTGTTGCGCGACGGCCTTTCGTCGGCCGTCGTCACCGACGCCGCCAGGTACAAGGCCACCTGGGGCTCGACGACCAAGATCATCGCCGCCGCCAAGACGGCCACGGTGACCTGGTCGAGCGGCCGGTACCACCTGCGCGTGGCCGGCAAGACCCTCGCCAGCCCGACGGCGCCGATCACGTTCGTGCCGATCACCTCCAGGCTCAAGTCGCTCACCGCCAACGACAACGGCGTCGTGGGCCACTACCGCGGCCGCCTGCGTGTCGTGCATCTGAGCGCCGGTCTCGAGATCGTCAACAGCCTGCCTCTCGAGTCGTACCTGCGCGGCGTCGTGCCGCGCGAGTCGCCGGCGTCGTGGCCGATCGAGGCCCTCAAGGCTCAGGCCGTGGCCGCGCGCTCCTACGCCTATCGCTCGCTCGGCAGCTCCGACAGCTTCGACGTGTACTGCACCACCGCCAGCCAGATGTACGGCGGCGCCGACGCCGAGGCGGCCTCCACCAACACCGCCGTGGCCGCCACCAGTGGCGTCGTGCCCATGTACGGCGGCGCGCCCATCGTGGCCTACTTCTTCTCCACCTCAGGCGGTCACACCGAGAACATCGAGAACGTGTGGCCCGCCGCCGCGCCCGTGCCCTATCTCAAAGGCGTGCCCGACCCCTACGACACGACCTCGCCCTACCACAGCTGGCCCGACAACCCCATCCGACGCACACCCGCGTCGATCGCCGCGGAGCTGGGCTTCACCAAGGGGCCGCTGCGCGCCGTCTACGTGCTCAAGCGCGGTTCCTCGCCACGCGTGGTCAAAGCCCTGCTGATCGGCGACAAGGGCACGGCGACCATCAACGGCTACCAGCTGCGCTCCGACTTGGCCCTGCGCGACGCCTGGGCCTACTTCACCTCGCTCTCGATCGCCCCCACGGCCACGCGCACCATCGTGTTCGGCACGGCCGCCACGATCACCGGCCAGCGCTTCCCGGCGCTCGGCACGGGCCAGGTCGCGACGCTCCACCAGCTCTCGGCCGGCGGCGCCTGGTCGACGCGCACGGCCACGGCAACGGCCGCCTCGGCCACCCTCGGCGGGTACACCGTGGCCTCCACCAGCCTGTCGGCCAAGGTGACTCCCACCGCCTCTACGCAGTACTACTTCTCCACGCTCACAGTCCCCATGGGGCACACCGCGCTCTCCACCCACGTCACCATCCAGGTCGAGCCGGCCGTCACGCTGACGACGGCGAGCACCACGGTCACCGCCGGCGCCAAGGTCGACTTCACCGGCAAGGTCACGCCGGCGACGGCCGCCAAGACCGTGTGGCTGCAGAGCAAGGCGCCGAGCGCGACCGCCTGGAGCAACGCCGTGCAGGTCGCCCTCGACAGCAACGGCGCCTACAAGGTCTCCTGGACGCCCCCGGCCGGCACCACCGACCTGCGGGTGCTGGTGGCGAAGTCGAGCAAGCTGGTGGCGGGCGCCAGCCCCACCCTCGTCATCACGGCGAGCTAGCTCAGCGGCCTCCCTGCGGCGGCATCGCCGGGCCGCGCAGGCCCATGGCCTCGGCGACCGCTCGCTTCACCGAGTGGCGCGGGATCTCGCCCTCGGCCATGTAGATCACGTCCTCGGCGATGCTCGTGGCGTGATCGGCCACGCGCTCGATGAAGCGCGAGATCTGCAGGAGCTGGATGAGCGGGTCGAGCCACTCGGGGTGTTCGCGGGCGGTGGCGTTGAGCGTCGCGGTGAGCGCGCTGTCTAAGTCGTCGACCTCGTCGTCGGCGAACAGCACGGCCCGGGCCAGCTCGCCGTCGGAGCGCACCAGGGCGTCGAGTGAGCTCGAGACCATGCTCTGCGCCTTGGCCGCCATGCCGGCGATGTCGAAGGCCACGACCGGCGGCTCCATGTGAGAGAGCTGGCGCGCGACCTCGGCGATGTTGGCGGCGAGGTCGCCGATGCGCTCGAGTGTGGCATTGATCTTGATCGTCGTGACGATGAAGCGCAGGTCGCCGGCCACGGGCTGGTAGAGGGCCAGCGCCTTAAGGCAGTCCTCCTCGATGTCGACCTCCATGAGGTCGATCGGAAAGTCGCGTTCGACGGCCTCGGTGGCGAGCGCTTCGTCGCGCGTCTCGACGGCAGCCAGGGCGCGCCGCAGGTTGTCTTCGACCAGAGCGCTCAGCGTGAGGATGCTCTTCTTCAGATTGCCGATCTCGCGTTGCAGCTGTGTCGCCATGCGCTCCCCCCGTCAGCCGAATCGGCCGGTGATGTACTCCTCGGTCTGCTTGCGGGCCGGGTTTTCGAAGATCTGGGTGGTGGCCCCGAACTCGACGATCCTGCCCTCGAAGAAGAACGCCGTGTAGTCTGACACGCGAGCCGCCTGCTGCATGTTGTGGGTGACGAGCGCGATGGTGTACGACGACTTGAGCTCCTGCACGAGCTCCTCGATCTTGGCGGTGCCCACCGGGTCGATCGCCGAGCAGGGCTCGTCCATGAGGATGAGCTCGGGCTCGGCGGCGATCGCCCGCGCGATGCAGAGCCGCTGCTGCTGACCGCCCGACAGCGCCAGGCCAGGCTCGCTCAGCTTGTTCTTGACCTCTTCCCACAGGGCGCCGCGCTTGAGCGCGTCTTCGACGCGCTCAGAGAGCTCCGACTTGGAGAGCTTGAAGTGCATGCGCAGGCCGTAGGCGATGTTGTCGAAGACGGTCATGGGAAACGGGCTCGGCTTCTGGAAGATCATGCCGACCCTGCGGCGCAGGCCGAGCAGGTCGGTGCCAGAGGCCAGGATGTTCTGGCCGTCGAGCACGACCTCGCCGGTGGCCCTTTGATCGCGATAGAGCTCGTAGATGCGGTTGTAGCAGCGCAGGTGCGTCGACTTGCCGCAGCCGGAGGGGCCGATGATGGCCGTGACGCGGTGCTCCTTGATCTCGAGGTCGTTGGCGTACAGCGCCTGCTGCTTGCCGTAGAAGAAGTCGAGGTTGCGCACCGACAGTTTGCTCGGCAGCGTATCGAAGTCGGCGGCGGCATCGCGGGCACCGGTCACCTCGAGCCGCGGCGGCAACGGTCGCGAGACCGCGGGCGGGGCGCCGGGGTCGGTCATGTCCATGATGTCTACCATTCCTTGCCTCGCTGAAAGAGTAGCCGGGTGAGGACGTTCACGCCCAGCACGGCGACGATGATCAGAAGCGCGCCGCCCCAGGCCAGCTGGACCAGGTGCGGGTATGGCTGGCCGGAGAGGTCGAAGATCTCCTTGGTCAGGTTGGGGGTAGGTCCGCCGAAGTAGCCCGAGTTGCCGAACAGGCCGCTCATCCAGTACTGACTGGAGAGCGCCGTGAACAGCAGCGGCGCGGTCTCGCCCGCGACCCGCACGACGGCCAGGATCGCACCGGTGATCAAACCGCCGCGGGCCGCCTTGACGACCACGCCGAGCGTCGCCTTCCAGCGCGGCACGCCCATGGCGAGAGCTGACTCGCGCAGCTCGTTGGGTACGAGGTTGAGCACGTCTTCAGCGGTGCGGGTCATGACCGGCAGCATGATGAACGCGAGCGCCACCGAAGCCGAGAAGCCCGAGAAGTGGTGGCTGGGCAGCACCAGGATGGCGTAGGCGAACATGCCGGCGATGATCGACGGCACGCCCAGCACGATGTTGGTCACCGCCCGGATGCCGGTCGCCACGCGGCCGGCGCGGCCGAACTCGGACAGGTAGATCGCGCCGAAGAACCCCAGGGGCAGTCCGACGATCGCGGCGCCGAAGGTGATCACCAGCGTGCCGATGATGCAGTTGGCGAGACCGCCGCCCGTGTCGGTGCCGTTCGGCGGAAGCTGCGTGAAGAAGGCGACGTTCCAGGCGCCGATGCCGCGGACCACGACGGTCGTCACGATCCAGCCGAGCACAAAGACACCGATCGCCCCCGCGGTCCAGGCGCCGGCAGTGACCACCCTGTTGGCCAGGCGACGGCGACCGACCGAGCGCGGCGGCATCGGCGGCCGGGTCGGACCTGCTGTCGTTACGCTCACGCCCGACTCCCGGTCATACGGCGAGCGCGGGCCAGCCAGAGCTGAGCGATCACCTGAAACACCATGGTGATGACGAACAGGATGAGCGCGAGCTCGATCAGGGAGCTCGTCTCGAGCTTGCTCGACGACTCGCCGAAGTTCAGCGCCAGTGTGGCGGAGACTGTCGTGCCGTTGGCGAACAGCGAGTGCGGAAGGGCTGTGAAGTTGCCGCCGATCACGTAGGCAACGGCCATCGTCTCACCGAGCGCCCGCCCGAGGCCCAGAAAGACGGCGCCGGCGATGCCCGACAGCGCGTACCGCATGCTGATCTTGCGCATCACCTCGTAGGTCGTCGAACCCATGCCGTACCCGGCTTCCTTGACGACCGTCGGCACCATCTGGAGCACGTCGCGAGAGACGGCCGTGATGAAGGGCAGGATCATGAGGCTGAGCACGACGCCGGCGGTGAGGATCCCGAGCCCGACCGGCGCGCCTGAAAAGATCCCCAGCCGACCCAGCGGCGTGGACTGCACCCAGGGTTCGACATGGTTGGCCATGAGCGGCGCCACGACGAAGATGCCCCACATGCCGAAGATGATGCTGGGCACGGCGGCGAGCATCTCGATCGAGGTGCCCAGGATCCGCGAGACGACCGGGTGAACGAGCTCCACGAGCAGGAGCGAGATGGCGAGAGCGAGCGGCACCGCGATGAGCATCGCCAGGATCGTCGTCACGAACGTGCCGAACAGGCTGGAGAGGGCGCCGTACTGATTCGTGCTGGGGTTGTAGGCCACGTGAGTCAGCGGCTTGATACCCAGCACGTGGATGGCCAGCCACGAGTTCTTCACCAGCACGCCGATGAGCACGAACATGGCGGCCGCGACGGTGGCCGCGCAGACGATCGTAAACCAGCGGAAAAGCGGGTCGCCGAAGGCGAAGTGGTGGCGGCGCGGGCGCGCCTGCGCGCCCGCGCCGCCGGCCGGTGGACCTGTCTCGACGTGTGCCGTGCTCACATCTTCCGTCCCTTTGAAAGAGGGCGGTCTTGCCCTCCCCCCACGCGAACGAGCGAGCGAGACCGCTGCGGCCCCGCCCGCCCTGTCGTCTTTCGGCCAGTCAGGCGGGCCAGACCGCCGTGCCGCTCACCGTGATCTGCGGCCACTGCTGTTCGACCACGTCGTAGACCTTCGCCGGGATCGGCACGTAGTCGAGACTCTGGGCCTGCGCCGCGCCGCTCTTGTATCCCCAGTCGAAGAACTTGAGGGCCATCTGCGCCGTCGCCGCGTCGGTCTGGCTTTTCTGCATCAGCGCGAAGGTCGCGCCGGTGATCGGCCAAGCCGTAGCGCCGGGCTCGTTGACGAGCGCCTGGGCGAAGCCCTGAGAGGCATCCCAGGTGGCGTTCGTGGCCGCCGCCGCGAAACCGGACAGGCTCGGGGCGATGGTCTTGCCGTCGGCGTTTCTCATCATCACGGTACTGATGGCGTTCTGCTGGGCGTAGGTGTACTCGACGTAGCCGATCGAGCCGTTCAACTGCTTGACTAGAGCGGCCACGCCGGCGCTCTTGGCGCCGCCGGTGCCCGTCGGCCAGGCCGGCGCGGTCGCGGCGCCGATCTTGCTCTTCCAGGTCGGCGAGACGGCCGACAGGTAGCTCGTGAAGATCCACGACGTGCCCGAACCGTCGGAGCGGTGGACGACGTTGATCGCGGTCGAGGGCAGTTTCGCGCCCGGGTTGAGGGCCTTGATCGCCGGGTCGTTCCATTTCGTGATCGTGCCGAGGTAGATCTTCGCCAACGTGGGACCGTCGAGCTTCAGCGCACCGGCCGGTACGCCGCTCAGATTGACGATCACGACGGTGCCGCCCACGGCGGTCGGAAACTGCACGAGCCCGTTACTGGCGAGCTGCGCGGCCGTGAGCGGGGCGTCGGTCGCACCGAACTGGACGGTCTTGGCCTCGATCGCCGCGATGCCCGCGCTCGAACCGACGCCCTGATAGTTGAGCTTCACGCCGCCGGAGACGCCCTGGTAGGTCTGGGCCCAGGCGGTATAGAGAGGCTGGGCGAACGTAGAGCCCGCGCCGACGAAGCCGCCGCCGGCTGCTGGTGACGCGCTGCTCGAAGGGCTGCTCGAACCCCCACACGCTGCCGCCGTGAGCACGATACCGACGGTCAGCGCGCTGATCGCCGCTCCGTACCAGAACCTTCTCGAACTTCTCATGCCTTCAGTCTCCTTGGTCCTCTCCCTGGACGAGGGCGGCCTGCGGCCACCTCGGGAAATCTACCGACGCGCGGTTAGCGGTCGGTTAGCGCCCGGTGTAGTTGGCGTAAGACCTGCGGAGGGGTATCGGCTGGCGACGCGTCGCCAGCGAGTGAGCAAGGCGAGCGCGCGCCGCGCGAGCGCCCGATGCGCGAGAGGGTCAGACGGGCAGTGTGATGGTGAAGGTGCTGCCCAGGCCGGGCGCGCTTTCGACCGCCACCCAGCCGCCGTGGGCCACGGCGATGTGCTTGACGATCGAGAGACCGAGACCGGTGCCGCCCATGTCGCGGCTGCGGGCCTTGTCGACGCGATAGAAGCGTTCGAACAGCCGCGGCAGGTGCTCGCGCGCGATGCCGCGGCCGGCGTCGGTGACCCTGATCGACAAGATCGTGCCCTGGACCGTCGCGGAGACGCCGACCGCCGAATCGTCGGGGCTGTACTTGACCGCGTTGTCGATCAGATTGACGACGGCCTGTTCGAGCAGCGGGGGATTGATCTCGGCGTACAGGTCCTCGGGGCAGTCGAGCGCCAGGGAGATGTGCTTGGCCTGGGCCTTCATCTCGCAGACGTCGAGCGCCACCTGCAGCACGTCGCGGATGCTGCCGCGCTCGAGTGAGATCGCGGTGTCCTCGGAGCCGCTCTCGAGACTCGAGAGGCTCAGCAGGTCTTCGATGATGGCGCTCAGGCGGTCGGCCTGACCGACGATGATGCGCAGGAACCTCTCCGAGTCGTGGCGATCGTCGAGGGCGCCGTCGAGCAGAGTCTCGGCGAAGCCCTTGATGGTCGTCACGGGGGTCTTGATCTCGTGCGAGACGTTGGCCACGAAGTCGCGCCTGATGGCTTCGTAGTGGCGCATGCGCGTGACGTCGTTCAGCACGATCACCGCGCCCTTGTCGCCGCCCTCGGCGCCGCCCTCGGCGTCGCCGCCTGCGTTGCCGCTTGCGTTGCCGTTGCCGCCCCTGAGCCGGGCGCCGTGCACCCGCAGCTCGCGCGGGTCGCGCTCGGCGTGCACGACGACGTCGTCCTCGACGGGCTCTTCTCCGGCCAGCACGGCGGCGACGAACCTCTGCAGCTCGGGGTTGCGCACGATCTCCTGGATGCTGCGACCTCGGGCCTGCTCCGGCGGGACGCCGAGCAGGGCGGCAGCCGCGGCGTTGATCGTGATGATGCGCTCCTGTCCGTCGACGGCCAGGACACCCTCGGTCATGCCGGCCAGGACCGCCTCGCGTTCGTTGCGCTCGTCGGTGATGGTCTGGATCGTCTCGCTCAATTGCCGGCCCATCACGTTGAGGCCGGATGCCACCTCACCGATCTCGTCGGTGGTCGACACGTGGATCTCGTGAGCGAAGTCGCCGCCGGCGAAGCGTTCGGCACCGCGCCTGATCTCGCGCATGCGTCCCGAGATGCTGCGCG
>Ga0181535_10007331_pt1 | contig 11120 bp, 6 predicted proteins | sample PEATcosm2014_Bin_44_FD_119774 | JGI IMG/M metagenome (GOLD analysis project Ga0181535, IMG submission 119774) | Peatland microbial communities from MTU Mesocosm Facility, Houghton, MI, USA - PEATcosm2014_Bin17_30_metaG | ecosystem: Environmental > Terrestrial > Soil > Wetlands > Peat | place...
CATGCGGAATCTGCCCGTCTCATCCCCCATCCTGGGCGGCCACGTTCTCGCCCCGGATATTTCCAACCTGGCCGATGTCCTCCATTGGCTTTACAACAACAAGCCCAAACAATTCCGCCGCATTGAGACGGAGGTGGCCAAATTGGTGCCGAATCTCGGCAAGCTCTACACCCCCACCCGCCAAAACGAAGCCGCCCTCGGCATGATTGACTCCGAAGACGAGGACTTGGTTTATTCCATGGATCAGATGAGTTTCGGCACCCGCTCGCTCATCGCTGTTGTGGCCAGGGTTGTCCTGACCAAACCGGGCGCGTGGGTCTGCATTGAAGAACCGGAAACCTATCTCCATCCCGGCGCCCAAACCGAGCTGTTCCATTTCCTGCGCGACGAGGCCAAGACCAAACGCATCTTTGTCGCCACCCATTCCACCCCCATTGCCGCCTCCTGTCCCATCTCCTCACTTTTCATCGTGAAGCGCGATGCCACCCGTTGCACCGTCGCCCAGCCGGTCACGCCCGGCGACGCGCTTGAGGTGATCGAACAATTGGGGGTGAAACCTTCCTTCAGTTTCGAGGCCGACGCCATAGTCTTTGTCGAACAAGCCGGCTACGTCCCGCTCTTTGATGCCTGGGCCAAAAAATTCAATTTCCGCATCAAACTCCAATTTCTCGACGCCGAAGGCGCCGCCACCCTCCACTATTTCGCCAACACCCGCGTCGCCCGCAGCAATTTTGTCAGCACCCTCGTTTTCGCCGTCTTTGGCAACGATGGCGACCCGGCCGCCCGCGCCCGCAAAAAAATCATTTCCCAACTCAATCTCCCCGAATCCCAGGTCTTCACCTTGGATTGCCCGGAATTGGAAGGATACCTCCTCGACCCGGCCGCCATTGCCGCCGTCTTTCCCGCCGTGACCCTGCCCCGCGCGGAACTGGCCGCCCGCCTCGACTCCGCCCTGGCTCTGCCTCATCAAAAGCAGGCGCTAAACGATCTGCTGGTCGAATATCATGCGGGTGAATATGACAGCCGCGTTGGACTCCGCATTGCCGGGGCCATGACTGAAATTCCTCCCGCCATCCGCGGTTTTTTTGAGAAAATTGACGCCAGTTCCAAGCCCTACTGGAAGATCTGAAGCACCGCCCTATTTTTTGCGCGAATAAAGCTCCGTGAACACCTTGAGGAAGCGGGCCACCTCATCCCGTTTGCTCTCCCCCATATCCAACACATCCTGGTGAATAAGCATGCCCGTCTTGGAATCGCCGCCCGCCATGTTGGTGATGCACGACACCGCCGCCACCGTCAGGCCGCATTGCCGCGCCACAATCGCTTCCGGCACGGTGCTCATCCCCACCGCATCAGCCCCCAGCAACCGGAACGCCCGGATTTCGGCCGGCGTCTCATAATTGGGACCCGCCACCGCCATATAAATTCCCTTGTGCATTCGCAGCTTGCACGTCTTCGCCGCCGCCCGCACCACATCCACCAGCCGCCGGTCATACACCCGTGTCAAATCCACAAAGCGCGGCCGCCCCGGAAACGCCAGCCCGCGCAACGGGCTTGCCCCCATTAAATTGACATGGTCGTTCAGCACCATGAAATCCCCCGCGCGATACGACTTGTTGATCGCCCCCGCCGCATTGGTCAGGAGCACGGTGCGAATGCCGTATTCCGCCAGCACCCGCATCGGGAAAGTCAGCCGCTCCATCTCCACCCCCTCGTAGTAATGGGCGCGCCCCTTCAGCACCATCACCGGCGTCTTGTCAAACAAACCGAGCACCAGCTTCCCCGCGTGCCCTGTGACGCCGACCGTTGGAAACCCCGGCAGCTTGCCGTAAGCGATCTCCCGTTTCACGTCCAGCAGGGCCATGGCATGTTGAAACCCGCTCCCCAGCACCAAGGCGAGGGTCGGACGCAAAGGCGACTCACTTTTCACCTGGGCCGCCGTTATTTTCGGATCGTAAAACAATCGGCTGAATTATAGACCCCTTCCCCCGCGCCAACGCAACTGAAAATCCGCCCAAAATGCGCTTGCAGAAAAACGGATTTAAGCCCACGCTCGGCTACATCGCAGGTTCCCGGAAGACGCCTTTTGGCGAATTAAAGGAGTCCGTGCCGTCATTGATTTTATGCGGCAGGTCCGGGGGCCTAAGGGGGAGGTATTGCACGACCAAAAGCTTGAAACGCCGGAATTGCGCCGAAAATCGGCTGACCGGCAGTCAATGCGCGAAAGTAAAAGTTTTATGAAACATTCTTGTGTCCTATTCATCTGGCCCTTGCTTCTGGCAAGCCTGTTCGCTTATCCAATCTCCGCCACGGCGCAACCCTATTGGGATCCCGCCGGCACTGAAGGCACTGGAAGCGGTGGCACCGGGAATTGGGACAACAGCTCAACCAACTGGTTCGGTGGGAGTTCGGATGTCGCGTGGTCCTCGGACGAGATTGCGACTTTTGGAGGAACAAATGGAACAGTGACGCTGGCAGCCGGCGTGACGGCGGACGGACTCACGTTCACCACGCCGGGTTACACCATAGCCGGAACCAACACCCTTACCTTGGGCGGCAGCGCGCCAGCCATCAGTGTTCCCATCGGCGGCAACACAACCATTAGCGGCATCATCGGAGGGACGGCCGGGGTGACCATTACCGGCCCTGGTTTGGTGGCTTTTGCCGGCAACCACAACACCTACACCGGATCAACCATCCTCAATGGCGGCATCTTCAGCACGGGAGGCGAGGGAGTTTCCAACGGAGCCGTGGCCAACTTGGGCATGGCACCGACTACGTTTACAGCCAACAACATTATTTTTGGAGGAGGAACCTTCTATGCCAATAACGCCATCGTGCTTAACACCAATCGCGGCATCACCCTGGCCACCAACGCCACCTTCGATGTCACCAATGCCCATACTTTGACTTATGGCGGCATTATCACCGGCGCGTATGGCCTGACCAAAATCGACGGCGGCGAACTGGCCTTGAGCGGAGCCAACACCTACACCGGATCAACCACGGTCAGCGGCGGCGAATTGGTCTTTAGCGGCGGCAAAAACAGTTACACCGGCGGCACCATCATCAACAGTGGCGGCATTGTCAGCACGGGAGGCGAGGGCGCCTCTGCCGGGGCAGTGGCTAATTTGGGCAAAGTTCCGACCTCCTTTATTTCCAATAATATAGTGTTGAATGGAGGCACGTTCAGCGCCAATAACAGCTTTACGCTCCACTCCAATCGCGGATGTCTGCTGACCGCCAACTCCATCATTGATGTCACCACCCAGCAAGGGTCCAACCAAAACCTGACCGTCGCGGGTGTCATCTCGCAATCAGGAGGCGCTTTCGGCATCACGAAAACTTCGGGAGGCATCCTCAAATTGAGCGCGTCCAACACCTATGGCGGCAACACGGCCATCAGCGCGGGTATCCTGGCCCTTACTACCAACGGATCGATCAATAATTCCCCGTTGATTTCCATCGCCGCCACCTCGACTTTCGATGTGTCGTCCAACGCTTCTTTTGTATTGAGCAGCAACACCACCTTGAGCGCCAGCGGCGCCGGTCTGACGACTAACTTGGGAGCTGCCGTGCTCAACGGCGCTTCCAGTGGCACTGTCAACCTGGGGACGCAACCGATTTCATTGACCTTCACACCCACGGCCTTCGCCGGTGATTCCAATCATCCGTCCCTGTATGTCTCTCAAGGCACGTTGGCGCTCAATGGCAACGCGTTCACGGTGAACAACGCCTCCGGCACAGCGTTGGGCGCAGGCAACTACATACTGATCCAACAAGCCAGCGGGAGCGTCAGCAGTTCCGGCAGCTACACAGTCAACGTCACAGGCAGCGGCTTGGTAAGCGGCAATGCGGCTTCCATTCAAGTCAGCGGCGGAAGTGTTGATCTGGTAGTGGTCACGCCCGTGTCCACGCCGCCCGTATTCCAAGCCCCGACGCAATCCGGCGGTTTGTTCACACTCACTTGGAGCACGGTCTCAAACCAACTATACCAAATCCAGAGCACGGCCAGCCTGACTTCTCCCGCCAACTGGACCAACGTGGGCGGCGCAATTACGGCCACCAACACCAGCATGATCTTATCCGAACCCATCGGCGCCAATTCGCAACAATTCTACCGGGTCTTGCTGTTGCCGTAAATATGGGGCGTCGGCGCAAGCCGGCGGCACTTGACGATCCGGCATTCCGGCGACACGTTGATCTTGTGAAAGCGATACGTGTCCACCAATTCGGCGATCCCAAGGTCTTGCGGTGGGAGGATGTTCCTGATCTTAAACCGGGCCGCACCCAAATACTGATCCGGTCCCGCGCCGTCGGCGTCAACCCGGTTGAAACCTATCTGCGTTCGGGCGCCAATCCCAAACTGGCGCTGCCTTACACGCCCGGCACGGACGCGACGGGAGAAGTGATCGCCTGCGGCGGCGAAGTCAAGTTCTGGTCGCCAGGAATGCGCGTTTACACCAGCGGCACGGTTTGCGGCGCGTATGCGGAAATGGTTTTGTGCGAGGAGACCGACGCGCATCCGTTGCCGGAGCCGCTTTCGTTCGCGCAGGGCGCGGCGGTGAATATTCCTTTCGCCACGGCTTACCGCGCGCTGTTCCAACGCGGGCGGGCCGAGCCGGGCGAAACTGTTTTGATCCACGGCGCCACAGGTGGCGTCGGGACGGCGGCCATTCAACTGGCGCGCAATGCCGGCCTGAAAATCATCGGCACCGCCGGAACAGCCGAAGGCGAAAAATTGGCGCGCCAACTTGGCGCCCACCACGTCCTGAATCATCGCCAGCCGGATTATCTTTCCCAAATCATGGACATCACGGAGGGTTGCGGTGTGAACGTCATTCTGGAAATGCTGGCCAATGTTAATCTTGGCCATGACCTTGGACTCCTCGCCAAAAATGGCCGCGTCGTCGTCATCGGCAACCGCGGCAAGGTGGAATTGGACGCCCGGGACGCCATGATCCGGGATGCCGACATTCGCGGAATGCTACTTTTCAATGCCACCCTCCAGGAGAAAACCGCGATTCATGCGGCCTTGGGAGCCGGGCTGGCCAATGGCACATTGCAACCCGTGATCGGACAGGAATTTCCCCTGGCCGACGCCGCCCGCGCCCATGAACGCATCATGGCTCCCGGAGCGCTGGGCAAAATTATTTTAATGGCCTGACCATGACGACCTTCAAGCCAGCCAGCCCGGTCTCTTCGTCCCGCCGAAACTCCTTCCGGGACCGATCCCTGCGGATGGGGAAAATTTTTCCGGTCCGATTCGATCCCTATGTTGGCGATTGCCTCATTCTCAACCCCTTGAATTTACAAAATGTTTAATATTAGCATGTTAAGAAACTTTTACAATTCGGCCCAAATGCTGCTGCCTTGAAGTGATAGTTAATTATTTTTCCGTTGTGACACCGACAGAGCAAAAGCAGATATTCGAGGATTCGGCCAAGGAAAGGGCGGACGGGAATTTTCGCGCCCTTCGCTCCGCCACTTTTCAGGCGACCGACCGGATGTTTGCGTGGCTGATCGTTTTTGAATGGCTGGCGGCCATGGCGGCCGCCTCATTGATTTCCCCGCAAATCTGGCCTTCCGAAAACCCGTGGAAACTGATAACCACGGCGGCGGAACTGGCGGGTTTGATCTATCTTTTCCCGCTCTATCTGGCCTTGCGCAGTCCGGGCCGGGCTTTCACCAGGCATGTGATCGCGTTCGGCCAGATGTGGACCCCCGCATTGTTCATTCATTTGACTGGCGGGGGGTTTGAAACGCATTTCTTTATTTTTGGCGCGCTGGCCGCCCTCGCTTCCTATCAGGATGTCAAAGTTTTGCTGCTGGCCACCGGAGTGATCGCGCTGGAACACCTGACCCACAGTTTTCAGTGGGTGGAATCGGCTTTTGGCACGGCCCAAATCCTGCCCCTGAATTGGATCGGATTCACCGGTTGGGTCTTGTTTGAGGACACCATCCTCGCGCTGTGGATTTGGGAAAGCCTGCGCCTGACCTCGGTCATGGCGTTCAACCAGGCCGAACAACAACTTTTGCACGAGACGATTGAGCGGGAAGTCGCCGAGCACATCGACGCGCTTAACCAGGAAAATATCAAGTATAAGCATGTCCAAATCCATTTGCTCGAAAGCGAGGCCAAGTTCCGTTCCATGGGCGAATCTTCGCCCGACGGAATTTTCCTGGCCGACACAGCCGGCCAGTGGGTCTATTGCAATTCGCAATGGCTCAAAATGTCCGGTTTGAAATTCGATGACTGTTTGCGCGAGGGCTGGACGCGCGCCATCCACCCGGAAGACAAGGACCGGGTCTTGGAGGCGTGGACCCATTCTTTGCTTGGACACGAGGCGTTTTCGCAGGAATTCCGCCTGTTTGCCGCCGAGGGTAAAACCCGCTGGGTTTCCTGCCGGACGGCGCCGATCCATTACGAGGCCGGAGAAAACAGCGAGAGCGGCGGTTACGCCGGGACGGTGCAGGACATCAGTCATTACAAGGCGGTGGAAGAGGAATTGCGCCGGGCCAAAACGGAAGCGGAAGCCGCGGTGAAGGCGAAAGGGGAGTTTCTGGCCAAGATGAGCCACGAGATTCGCACCCCCATGAACGGCGTCATCGGCATGACGAGTCTGCTCATGGACACCGAGATGACTTTCCAGCAGCGCGAATACTCCGAGACGATCAAACGCAGCGCGGAGTCGTTGCTGCTCCTCATCAACGATGTGCTGGACTTCTCCAAGGTGGAGGCGAAACGGCTCATTTTTGAGACGATTGATTTTAATTTGCAGGAGACGATAGAAGGCTCGCTCGAATTGCTGGCTGAAACGGCGCAGGCCAAAAACATCGAGCTGGCGGGCTTCGTTTTGGCGGATGTGCCCATCCTGCTGCGCGGCGATCCGGGCCGGCTGCGCCAGGTCTTTGTCAACCTGGTGAGCAATGCGGTGAAGTTCACCGAATACGGCGAGGTCATTGTGTCGGTGGCCAATATGTCCGAAACCGAAACGCATGTGGATTTGCGTTTTGAGGTGCGCGACACCGGCATCGGCATCCCGCCGGAGGTGCAGCCGCGTTTGTTCCAGGTGTTCAGCCAGGCGGACAGTTCCACGACCCGGCGATACGGCGGAACGGGTTTGGGGCTGGCGATTTCCAAGCAATTGATCGAATTGATGGGCGGCCAGATCGGCTTTACCAGCGTGGCCAACCAGGGATCGACTTTCTGGTTCACCATCCGGCTGGAAAAACAGATTTCCGTGGTCAAGGTCCCCATCGAACACGCGGACCTCTGCAACTTGCGCGTTTTGATTGTGGACGATAACAACACCAACCGGCGCATCCTGGAGGATCAGATGCAGGTTTGGGGAATCCATGCGGTTTGCGCGTCGGGCGCCCAGGAGGCGCTGGAAAAATTGCAGGACCCGCAGGACGGCCGCTTTGACGTTGTTTTGCTGGACATGCACATGCCCGGCATGAACGGCATCACCCTGGCCAAGGTGATCAAGTCCGATCCAAACCTGGCCCGCACGCGGCTGATTATGCTGACATCAATCGGCCACCTGATGGATGACCAGCAGTTGGTCAAGGCCGGCATCGAATCCTGCCTGGTCAAACCGGTCAAGCAGGGGCGTCTGTATGAATGTTTGACAGGACTGCGCAGCCCGCAGGCCGCGCCGAAAAACAAACCGGAATCCGCCGCCCCCGCCCTGCCCCCGGATTTGCGCATCTTGCTGGCGGAAGACAATATCATCAACCAAAAGGTCGCAGTGGCCCAATTGCGCAAGCTCGGCTATACGCCCGAAGTGGCTTGCAACGGGGTGGAAGCGGTGGAGGCTTCGCGCAGGACGCCATTCGACGTCATTTTGATGGATTGCCAGATGCCGCAGATGGACGGCTACGAAGCCTCCCGGCAGATTCGCAGTCGCGAATCCGGCCCCGGCGTCAAGCCGGTCTATATCATCGCCATGACCGCCAACGCCATGCAGGGCGACCGCGAAAAATGCCTTGAGGCTTCCATGAATGACTACCTTTCCAAGCCGGTCAAGGATTCGGAATTGCGCGGCGCGCTCACCCGCGCCTGCCAATCTTTGCGCCCCACCCCGGAGCCGGCAAAAACCGAGGCCCATCCGGATTTGGAGGACGCCAAAATCGAAAGCCCCGGCGCGGAAATTGTCGATTTGGAACGGCTGGAAGCCGCCGCCAATGAAGACCCGCAAATGCTGAAGGAGCTGGTGGATCTCTATTTCGCCCAGGCCACGGATCTGATGAACGGATTGCACGGCGCGATCAATTCCGGCTCGGCCAAGGACGTGGATCACTTTGCCCATAAACTCGTCGGCGCCAGCCTCGCTTGCGGCATGTCAGCCATGGTGCTGCCGTTGCGGGAATTGGAAAAACGCGGCAAAGCCGGCCAGTTAAAGGACGCCGAGGAAATATTTGATCAGGCGAGCAGACATCTCAAATTGACACGCGATAAAGTGGGCAGTTACGTCCGTGAATATAAACACAGTGAACACCACCGACCCTCAGTCCAAATCGGCGCCTCTAATCGACTTTAACCAGCTTCACTCCGCTTGCGACGGCGATGAGGCTCTGATGCGCGAATTGATAGACATGTACTTTACCCAGGCGGACCAGATCATGGCCGGCCTCAAAAAAGCCGTCCCGGAGCGGGACATCGCCAACGTGGACCACCTGTCCCACAAATTGGCCGGGTCAAGCCTGGCCTGCGGCTTTTCCGCCATCGTTCCACCGCTCCGGCGGATGGAGATGGTCGCAAAGGCGGGTCGCTTGGACGGCGCGGAGGATTCTCTGGCCGAGACGGTGTCCACCCTTGAACTCTTGCGCGCGGCGGTGCAAGAATACCTTCGCCAAGGGCAAAGCCCATAACAGGCCCGGATGAAAAAAATTCTCATAGTCGAAGACGAACTGATCGTCCGCTCTATTTATCGCCGGAAATTCGAAATTTCCGGCTATCAAGTTGAAGTAGCCGAGGATGGCCTGACCGCCCTCAAACTGTTGGGCGCATTCAGGCCGGACGCGGTTCAGGTGGATATCATGTTGCCCGGAATGGACGGAGTCGAAGTCATCCGGCAAATCCGTGCGCAGCCTGATTTCAAGAACACTCCCATTCTCGTCATTTCCAGTTTCTACCGGCCCGATCTGGCCAAGGAAGCCTGGAAGGCCGGCGCGACCAAATGCGTCTCAAAGATGGATTGCACGCCCAATCTGGCTCTGGAGTTGATGGAGCAGATGCTCAACGGCGAAAGCGAAGCCAGCCCGTTCACCAAGATGGGGATGTCTCCCATTCCCAATGAAGCCCTTCGCATGATACCCGCGGAATCGCCGTGGGAGGAGGCCACGCGCATCGTCAACCGCGTACCCGTGGCAGCCGCCGGCCTCCCCATTTCCACCGCGCCTCCGTCAAAACCGCACCCGACCCTCCCCATTTTTGCCCGGAAAGCCTTGGGAATTTCTGCCACCCCGGAATCCACCGCCCCCAAAGCGACAACGACCACCAATTTCGCCAAGACGGATGCGGAAAACCTGGTCCAATTTCCCAAGGAGGAAATCGAAGCCTCCGGCCTTTTCGTCAAACCCGACCCCGAAGGCGCCCGGACTACGACGCGACCGCATTTCGCCATTCCGCAGGCGCAGAAATTGCCCCCGGCGGCGGACAACCCCGAAATCGCCGCTCCCGCCGATGCCCCGACCGCCGCGCTGCCGGTCACCGGAGAAAATGGCAACGCCGCTTTCCACCTCGAAATACGGCACGAGTTTCTGAAACGGGCGCCCCAGATTCAGGCCGACTTGCGCGGACGCGTCGGCTCGCTGCTCAAAAGCAAAAGCCCCACCGAACAGCTTTCCTTGCTGGGTGGTTTGGAAACCGCCATCGCCTCGCTCGCCAGTCTGTCCGGCATCACCGGCTTCAGCCGGATTTCGCATCTGGCCGACGCCTTGGACGCCTTGATCAAGGACTTGCAGAAAAAGCCCGCCCGGATGACCAACTCCGTCCTGCGCACGGTGGCCCACGCGTCCGACTGCCTGAACACGCTCTTTCGCGACCTCGAACACGCCCCGCGCGAGATTCCCCAGTCGATGCTCATTTTGGCGGTGGACGACGAACCGATTGCGCGGCGCACCATATCGGTCGCGCTGGGCAAGGCCAACCTCCGCTGTATCACGATGGAAGACTCCAAGGCCGCTCTGGCCATGTTGCGCGAGAATTCGTTTGACCTGATTTTCCTCGACGCCGAAATGCCGGAATTGAACGGCTTCCAGCTCTGCACCGAATTGCGCAAGCTCCCGACCAATAAAACGACCCCGGTGATTTTTGTGACCAGCCTGACCAAGTTCGAAGTCCGCGCCCAATCCTCCCTCGCCGGCGGAAATGATTTGATTGCCAAACCGTTTTTGATGATGGAACTGGCGGTCAAGGCTCTTACCTATCTGCTTAGACCAAAAACGGTTGCGGAATCAAAATAGCGGCTAAATAACCCGCCCTCAGGACTTCACCGACGCGCCGGCCAACTGCCGGTTGCGCAAGTGCCGCACGATGTAAGACGCGAATTCGGCGTGAAAATGCGGCGGAATACGAGCCTTGAAACGTGCTTGGTCTCCTTCATAATCCCGATCGGTAACTTGCGCCACTTCATGCAGACGGGCGATAACAGCCGAATCCCCATGCGGAATACTTAGCTCCACATATTCCCGTACGGGACGAAGTTGCGTGCTTAACGCCTCAACCAACACCGAAATCCCCTGCCCCGTTTTGGCGGAGACGGCGACGGCGTGGGGAAATTGTTTCTCGTATTTTTGCGGCGCGCCATTCACGTTGCAGCGGTCTATCTTGTTGAACACCATGATGGTTGGTTTGCCGCTGGCCCCTATTTCGTGGAGCACCGCGTTGACGGCGGCGATCTGCTCCGCCGCCTGTGGATGGCTCACATCCACCACATGCAGGAGCAATTCGGCTTGGACGACTTCCTCCAGGGTGGCCTTGAAAGCTTCCACCAATCCGTGGGGCAGTTTGCGGATGAAGCCGACGGTGTCGGTCAGGAGCACGTTTTGGTTGGTCGGCAGGCGGAGACGCCGGGTGGCGGGATCGAGTGTCGCAAAAAGTTTGTCCTCCG
>Ga0181535_10007332_pt1 | contig 11120 bp, 4 predicted proteins | sample PEATcosm2014_Bin_44_FD_119774 | JGI IMG/M metagenome (GOLD analysis project Ga0181535, IMG submission 119774) | Peatland microbial communities from MTU Mesocosm Facility, Houghton, MI, USA - PEATcosm2014_Bin17_30_metaG | ecosystem: Environmental > Terrestrial > Soil > Wetlands > Peat | place...
AGCACGGCTCCAGAGGCTGGCGTATAGACGTAGGTTCCAGCCACTGTAGTGTTGGCGTCGAGCTGGGCCGCGCTCAGCGCCGTCCCGTAGGTGATGGCCGCGGGCTGCGGCCAGTTGATCGTCGGCGCGCCCTTGTTCACCACCAGCGTGACGTACACGGTTGCCGTCGTGTAGTCGGAGGTGTCGGTGGGCGTAAACGTCACCGAGAGAGTCTGCGGTCCGACGCCGAGGACAGCTCCGGCTGCCGGCGAGTAGGCGAAGCTCCCGGCAACCGTCGAACTGGCGTTGAGCTGCGTCGCGCTCAGCGCCGTGCCATAAGGAATCGCCGCCGGTACTGGCCAATTGATCGCCGGCGTAGCCTTGCTGATCACAAGCGTGTTATTGCTGCTGCCCACATAATTAATGTCGCTGACCGTTCCCACAACGGTGTAGTTGCCAACCGCCGTCGGTGGGGCGGAACTGCCGTTGTAGGTCAAGTTCACGTTCAAGCCGCTGGGCACGGTTGTGGCCGTCACTGTCAGAGGAGACCCCGTGTATATCTGCGACAGGTTGCCCAGCGTTACAGTTGCCGTGGTCGCGCTTACCGTCAGGGAATGGCTGCTGTCGCTGCTGAGGGCAAAGGCGCCTCCTGAGTTGTACACGGCTTGAATGGTATACAGGCCCGTCGTTGTTCCGCCTGGCAAGGAATAGTTCACACTGGCCGCGCCGCTGCTCACGGTCCCGCTGGTCACCGGCGTTCCGATCGTGGTGCTTCCTTGCATCACGGTGAAGGTCACCGTGCCAGCATTCACCGTTCCCAGGCTGCTGCTGACAGTTGCCGACACGGGCACGCTCTGAGCGTTTACGCTGTAGGTGGCCAGGGCATCGGACGCAACGGTGGTCGTGGGCTTCAGATTCACGTCGAACGGGTTGCTGATGGCGGAGATTGACGTCGTCGCATTCAGAGCCAGATTGGCCGTCAGCGTGTCGCCGTTTCCCGCCGCGTCAACATTGAGCGGCGAGTAAGTGGCTACGCCGCCGGACGTAGCAGCCGATCTGCCGCTGAGGTCGAAAGTTGTAATATCGTTGCCGCTGCTGTCCTTCAGGGTCAGCAGAATTGTCTCAATCGAAGCGAATGGGCTGTCGCTCTCCTGTAACTCGACGCTTGGAGCCGGCGAGATGGGTGCAAGGATCAAGGTCGTTGTGGGCTGCTGCACGAAGCTCAGCGAATAATCGGTCTGCACCGCGCCGGCGTCCTGGCAGGATGTGCCGCTGTAGCTTACCGGCCAGGGCATTCCACGCTGGTCGGTTCCCGTGCCCGAGGGAACAATAGCGCAGATCGCCGTACTGCCCGGCAACGGAATCATGGTCGCGGTCGGACCGCCGTAGTTGCCTAGCGGAGACAGGTTGGCGGGCACGTCCACCATGTTGCCGTTGGCGCCATTCGCGACGCATGAACCTCCGGCGACAGAGCAATCCCCGTTTCCATTGTCAGTCGCGATGGTGTTGTTCATTGGGAAGCTGGAGAGCGACACAGCAATGCCGCCCATGCTGTTCGTGGAGTTGTTCCCATACAACGTGCTGCCCGCCACCGTTAACGATCCGCCATTTGTGTCGTCGATGGTGCCGGCGCCGGTTGTGCCGGTGTTGTTGAAGAATGTGCTGCTGTTCACCGTCACGCTTCCGCTCGGCTCGACATAGATGCCGCCGCCATTAGTCGCGGAGTTGCCAGTAAAGGTGCTGCCGCTCACCGTCAGAGTGCCTCCGCTGTCGATGCCTCCGCCATCGATCGCGGAGTTGCCAGTAAAGGTGCTTTCGTTCACCGTCAGCGTGCCGCCGTTGCTGATGCCGCCACCGTTGCCGCTGGTCGATCCATTCTCAATGGTCAGGTTGTTGAGAATCGCCACCGTGCTGCTGTTGAGCTTGAAGACCGTGCTCGCGGAGGCCCCGTTCACCGCGACCAGATTGGTCAGCGTTGCGCCGCTGCCCGAGGTTGCCCCCGTGATAATTGTGTTGGTTGGAATCAACAGCGCCCCATCGGAGCCCAGCGTGATGGTGTTGGCCGCGGCCGAATTGCCGGCGGAGAACACCGTCGAGTCGAAGGTGACGTTGCCGCCGATGGTCGCGGACGCAAGCAAAGCATCGCGCAGCGTGCACGGCCCGCTGCCTGTGCCGGAGGGATTGGGCGGGCAGTTTGAGGCTACTGGCGTCGAGCTGTCGTCATGGTTCGTGTTCACCACAAACGTCGGCACCGTCTCGAAGTCCGCCGTCACCGTCTCTGCCGAGTTCATGGTCACGGTGGTATTGGCGCTGGTGGTGTTGGCGATGTCTGGATTCGCCAGCCAGCCCGCGAAGGTATAGCCGGGGTTGGCCGTCGCGGAGATGCCGATCTGTAGCGTCGGGGCATAGGTCCCGCCCGAGGCCGGAGTCACCGTGCCTTCCAGCGGGTGATTGGCGCCCGTCGTCAGCACATACCCCGTGGCGTACACCGTCAACGGCGCCGTACCCGTTGCCGTGGGATAGAGTCCCGTACATGTGACGCCCAGGGTGTACGGCCCCACGGCAAGCACGGTTGAGTTGTCCACGGCGAAAGCGCTTCCGCCGTTGGGCGTAGCGGTATAGGCACATGTGCTGGGCACAGGAGTGCCGCCATAGCTGGTCGATGCGTTCAGCAGCCCACTCAACGATGTGCCGTGGATGATCGCGTAAGTTGGCGACCATACCAGCCCGGTGGGCAATAATCCCAGCAACGTAATTGGAGTCGATTGACTGGATAGGTAGTTCGTGTCCCCCGTATAGCTGGCCAGAACAGTATGCGATGCCGGGGTGGAGAATGATACAGGCGTGGTGACACCTTCGGTCCATTGCGCGTGCAGCACCGAAACGGTGCCGTCGGTAAAGTTGGCCACGGCCAGGTCTGGATTCCCATCGTCGTTGAAGTCGCCCACCGCGATCGAAGAGGGATTGACTCCAACTGCGATTGGCGACGCCGCGGCGGGAGCGAAGTTGCCGTGTCCATCGCCCAGCAGGACCGACACGGTGCTGTCGGAGAAGTTGGCCACGGCCAGGTCGAGATTCCCATTGCCGCTGAAGTCGCCCGCCGTAACGAAAGACGGATTGAGTCCAACGGAAATTGAGGGAGTCGCGGCGGCGGAAAAGTCTCCCGTTCCATCTCCCAACAGGATCGAAACCGTGCCGGCAGAAGAACAATTTGGGTCATTCCCGCACCAGTTGGCCACGGCCAGGTCTAGAACTCCATCGCCGTTGAAGTCGCCCACTGTAACCGAGTACGGACTGTATCCAACCGGGAGTGACGCGACGGCGCTGAACCTCCCCGTTCCATCGCCCAGCAGGATGGACACAGATCCGGGAGATAGCTCAGTAGGGTCGGTTCCGAAGCGGTTCGTCACGGCCAGGTCGAGCTTCCCATTGCCCAGAAAGTCTCCCACCGCAACAGAAAGTGGGCTGACTCCGACTGCGACTGTGGGCGTCGGAGCGGGGGAGAAGTTCCCTGCTCCATCGTTCAACAGGATCGAAACGGTGTTGTTGCCGGAGTTGGCTACGGCCAGGTCGAGAAACCCGTCGCCGTTGAAGTCACCCACCGCAACAGAGTACGGATTGGAGTACTGGCCGTTTCCAACCGAAACTGTGGGCGTCGCGGCGGGCGAGAAGTTCCCATGTCCATCGCCCAGCAGGATCGACACCGTACCGTCGCCGAAGTTGGCCACGGCCAGGTCAAGATGCCCATCGCCGTTAAAGTCGCCCACCGCAATGGAAAACGGACCGGAGGAGAGCCCGCTTCCAATGGCCACCGGCGAGCCTGGAAACGGGGTAAAGTTTCCCGCTCCATCGCCCTTCAGGATCGACACGCTCCCGTAATAACTGTTGGCCACGGCCATGTCGAGGATCCCATCGCCATTGAAGTCGCCTAGCGCGACTGACATCTCTCCGCCTCCAGCCGAAGCCGTTGAGAAGGCTGCGAACCCATAGCCCATGCCCGCTGGGTTCAGAGTCTGCGTACCCAGCGACGTATTGCCGTTGGAGGTGTCCAGAAACGATACGCTGCCGGTCGGCAGCACCGGGGTAAGCGCAGTGACCGTCCCCGTCAGCGAATAGATGCCCGCAACTCCCGCCGAGCCGATCGCCGTCACCGTCGGTAGCAAGGTGCCTGTCGTCACAGCCACTGTCACTGCCTGATACGGGCTGACGCTGCCAGCAAGACCACCCGATCCCGTATATATTGCGCTGAGCACATGCAAGCCGACGCCCAGATGCACACCAACGCCCTGGGTCGGGAGAGTCAATTCCGCGGAGCCACTGCCATTCAGCGCGGACTTCCCCAGAATGACCCCGCCCGGCGACGCCAGATTGTCGCGGAACTCCACGCTTCCGGCCGTCACCGGTGTGCTGCCTGCGAGCACGGAAGCCGTCAACGTCTCGCTCGATCCGATTACGATCGTGCTTCCCGAAACACCAAGACTGGTCGTGGTAGGCGTTTGCCCAGCCGCAGCGCAGCAGAAAGCGATACTCAGTAGAAGCATCCGGAGCGAAATCGAGCGAACCAGCCGGGAAAAATTACGGCATACAGAGGCAGAATGCACACAGGGCACAGGCCCGTTCCTGCATGTGGAAGCGGAATTGGTTGCCTGACTCATCATCGGAAGGTATTTGGACATCCAAACAAGGCACGGGAGACGTTTGTCCAGGTTTCGGCGACTGGGGCCAAAATTATCCTCTTCCACTTCAAGAGGACCAGATTTGGCTAATCTGACCGGCCAGGACGTTCGCCCTCCTGAAGTTCTCCTCCGATACTCCCATGCCCCGAAAGAGACCTCCATACCCATTAAGTGGTGGTTCTTCACGGTGTTCGCCGCCCGGCAGGGAATAGCGAGACGGACCATCTCTCCCGGTACATGTCCTGAAGCGCAAAGCAGCCCGACAGCGCGGAATGACCACGCCCTGCCCTTGATCCACTCCTCGGCAGATGGAGACGGCCTAGAGAAAAACTGGTTCAGCCAGGAACAAACTACTCCCGCGAAAGAATTAACTCTTCCGTCATCATTCCATGCACATTCCCCGTGTATAGCTTGTGATGACTTCCGGCTACAGTAGTTGGCCGATTGAGAAGTTATTGCCGAAATGCAAAGAATCCAACAAAAAATCAACTTGGGCAGTTGAATACAAGGTTCCTCACCCGTTGTCCGATGGGATATGAAATTTAAGCTGTGTTCCGCCTACTGAAATATCTTGTTCGTTTGCTGACGATGAGTGGTGCAAGTGTGCCGTGATGTGACGCTTAGCGCATGACAAACCCAGTGTATTCACAAACCAGAGAAGATGAGGACCCACCCATGACGAATCGCAAGTCTCAAGGTTTACTGTCCTTCGCAAGGAGTGTGCGGGGCAGAATCGTGTTTTCAGGTATGTTGCTGCTTGGTTCTGCCGGACTGCTGACTCTCTCGGGTTGCAGTCTCGGCATGACAAGCGGCAGCGATGAAGGCAGTCCGCAGGGCGGAGTGGCGCTGCATGGTTCTGTGTTCGGCGGCCAGCAGCCGGTCAGTGGCGCAACCATTCAGCTCTATGAAGCAACCGCCAGCGGCTATGCCGCTGCCTCGGTCCCGTTGATCAGCGCCACTGTCACGTCGGCGCCCGATGGCACCTTCAACATCACGGGCGACTACACCTGCCCTGGATCGCCCAATGACCAGGTCTACATTACGGCGACCGGAGGCAATGCCGGCTCCGGCAGCAATAGCAACCTAGCGCTGATGGCAGCGCTTGGGCCCTGCAGCGGTCTGTCCGGTTCGACCTTTATCAACATGAACGAGGTGACCACGGTCGCGTCCGCCTATGCGCTCTCCGGCTTTATGACCGATGCAACCCATGTCGGGACCAGCAGCACCAACTATGTCGGACTGAAGAACGCCTTTGCCTCGGTCAATAATCTGGTGAACATCGCCACAGGCAAAGCGCTGACGATCACGCCGTTTTATGCGTCGGGCTCGACGGCGTACAACACCAGCACGGTCCCCCAGTCGGAGATCAACACGCTGGGCAACATCATCTCCTCGTGCGTGAACACGAACGGGACTGGCGGAAGTTCGCCCGCCTGCTCCAATCTGTTTACGGCCACCACTCCTTCCGGTGGGCCGACGCCGACGGACACCATCCAGGCTGCGCTGAGCATGGCGCATAACCCAGGCCACAATGTCAGCTCGATCTTTGCCCTGGTTCCGTCCACCCCGCCCTTCTCACCGGCCCTGTCTTCGTCACCCAACGACTGGACCATCGCGATCAACTTCATTGCTGGAGGACTGGGCGGATCAAACGCAAATAACGGGTCCTATGCAACCAACGTCGCCGTCGATGCCTTGGGCAATATCTGGGTTGTTGAAGGAGGAAACAACAATCTTGGTTCGATCACCCTACTGAACAACCTGGGGGCGGCCCAATCGCCATCCACCACGGGCACCACGGTCGCATCGTTCGGTGGCTGGAAGACCGGTAGCATAGCATATCCTACGGGTCTTGCCATCGATCTCAGCGGGAATGCCTGGACCAGCGATACCAACAACGGCCAACTTGAGTTGACCAAGATGACTTCCGCCGGTACAGGGACCGATTATGTCGTCAGCGGTTCCTACAATCCATCTAGCGCACTCTCCATTGATGCCTCAGGCAATATCTGGGCAGTCATCCCCGATGGCCCCATCGCCAAGATTACGAGCGGCGGGAGCCTGTCGAATATCTACACCACCGCCATCGCCGATCCTGCGGGAATCGGCATTGATGGATCCGGCAATGTCTATGTCCTGAACTACGGCAGCAACACCGAGACCGAGCTGAGCAGCACTGGTTCGGAACTCGCCAACGCCAATCCGAACTTCCTTTTCAATAGCCCCTTACCCAATTTTGCCATCGACCACGCGGGGAACGTCTGGCTACCTCAGAATTCTGGCGCCGGCGGCGTAGCAGCTATGGATCTGATGGCTGCTGGGCTAACGTCGGGCACCGCAATCAGTGGAGGCAGTCTCGAGGATCCCGATGCCGTTGCAATCGACGGCGCAGGCCATATCTGGATTGCGGATCCCTCACAACCTAGCGGCGTCCCCACCCCTCCCCCTGCAAACTTATCCGAGCTCACCAGCAGCGGTACCCCAATTACTTCCTCCAAGGGCTATACAGGTGCTGGAATCAACAATACAGCCTATGGCCTTGCCGTAGATAACTCAGGCAATGTCTGGGTCCTTATGGGTAACACTGCCAACAGTTCAGTAACTGAGTTTGTCGGTGTAGGCACTCCGGTCGTCACGCCGATCGCCGCGGCCGTGCATAACAATACGCTGGGGACAAGGCCCTGACTGCTGTTGCAAGGACCTCGACTCAAGGAACGTGTGAGGTCTGAGGTGCATCCAGATGTGGCATGAGGACGGATGCACCTCGCCTTGCAAAACATTTGCTGTAAGTCCAACTGGACTATCAAGGAGAACAACAATGAATAAGCTCATGAAGGTAGTGCTTGTCGGAACGGTTCTGTTCGCTGTCGGAATGCCTCTGTACGCACAGGGCGGTTGCGTCGATTCGCCGGAGAATCCCACGGCGATCCTGGCGCTCGTCGGTGCGGCCAGTGCATTTTTCGTCTCGGTGCGGGATCGCTTTCATAGCCGCTAAGACATAGATAATTTTGTAACCGGCCTGAATGCTGGCAATGACGCAGCGTTCAGGCCGGGTGCTGGTTGGTGATACGGGGACAATTGAGGCTATTGCAGTCTTGTTGTTGGTGCCGATCGGGAGACCGAACGGCTTTTTGTTGCAGGATTGTTAATAAACAGCCAATTTCTTCATTGTGCAAATTAACCGGGCCGTTCCGCAAATTAACCTTGTTGTATCCGTTGCTCCTGCATAATTAGCGCATTCCATGGCTGGTAGTTCTCGACCTCTGAATATAGTCCCCCGTCTGAATATAGTTTGGGGAATTAAAAGCGGAGGGGGCATCCGACTTTATCGAGCAAGATACCGACTTACCAAGAGCCACGCGCGAAGTAGGGGGGCGGACACCTTGAGCAACTCGCGGAAGTTCTCGCGGATGGCAGATGGCGATATCGGGCGCGAAGGCGACAACCTCATCGCGGAGTCGGATTTGTTGCAGTTTGGGAAGTGCGAGGGTCTGAACCAGCAACAGAAGATCATCGTCCTCTATCAAGCGCTTTGTCCGTCGCTCTACTCCTATCTGTCTACCCTGGGGCTGACTGCGGACGAGGTGGAAGATGTGATCCAGGAATCCTTTCTCCGCCTGTTGCCGCATCGCACCAACGGACGCAGGGAAGAAAACCTTCGAGGATGGCTTTTTAGAGTGGCACATAACATCGCAATGGACATTCACAGGACGAACTGGAGAACGGTCGCGGACACGAGCGAGGACGAGAAGAGGCCGGTGGGAGACTCTGCTGTCGATCCCGCGCCCAACCCGGAGCAGGTCTATCTCCACGAGGAACAGTTGCACCGCATGAACTCCGCGCTCTCGCAACTGACCGAACAGCAGCGCAATTGCATGATGCTTCGCGCCGAGGGGCTGCGCTACCGCGAAATTGCGTCCGTGCTTGGCATCAGTTTCCAGCGCGCGGCTGAGTTGGTGCGGCGTGGACTGGAAGTCATCACGGGAGCCTGTGAGGAACCCCCTGCACCCAGAGTTCTCGCCATTGAAGCGATTCACCGCCAGGTTAGTGACGAAGCGCCAGTTCTAACCAATAGGAGCCAACCTTGATTACTGAATTGTTTCTGCCGATCGTTGGCAGGTCCCAAACCTCACGCCGTCTGGCATCCTCCATCCCGGCCCTTGCTCTCCTGGTTCTTGGCGGATGCAGCGATGCGCCAAAGCCGATCGTGGGCGTGATTACCGTGACCAATGCAAGCGATGTCGCACAGCCGCCGATCACCGCATTGAAGCATGGTACGCAGGCGTACTTTCTCGTGGATGTGACCAATGACTACGAGGGTCTGGGCGCGGACTGGACGGTGACCTGCAACAGTTCGCTTCCAGGGGTTGGCTTGGTTGACGATCAGACCTGCGGCACCTTCGCTCCGACCCATACGACCAGCGGACCAGTCCCGTCTTATCCAACTCCAAATATTGTTTACATCGCTACATACACCGCGCCCCAAACCGCACCCGAGGGGGGCACGGTGACGATCACCGCGGACGCAACCAGCCTTCCTTCCCGGACCTCCAGCATCACTCTGGCGATCCAGTGACCCAGAACGCGGCCAGGGGCAGTTGGCCGAGAAACAGCCGTTACCATCACCCGCATATCAGGAATGTTGTGAAAATCGAGAGAGACCGCCAAGCATGCAGTGAACGCAGTGTCCTTCTGCCGGCACGGTTGCGGGAACATCCGCTGGGCGCGAAGGCCGCGGTGTTTTTGTTATTATCGATGGCCCTTGCCGCTCTCTGGGGGTGCAATGTTTCGGCCGTGCCGCAACTGGGCGCCATCTCCGTTACTACCGACCCAGCCACGACCCCGCCCACGGCGCTCAGTTCCGTGATCGTTGGTACCCCGGCCTTCGTCAGCGTGGCCGTTGGCCAGGACCAGGAGAACCTGGGCGTGAACTGGACGGTGACGTGCTTAGGCAGTCCGAAGGTGGTCCCACCCAATCAGCCGAACCCGGACCCCAACCCGTGCGGCACCATCTCCCCGGTCTATGTGGGCAGTAACGTCAACATGACTTATACCGCTCCCACCTATATTCCCGTGGGAAATACGGTGACGATCACTGCCTTTGCAACCAGCGATCCGGCGGTCTCTTCCAGCATCACGCTGACGATCGCGCCTGAGGCAATCACCATTGCTCTGAACACGAACTCTCTTCCCCCGATGGCGGCCAGCGGATCAGCTTCCATCGCTGCGACGGTATCCAACGATCCGGCGGCGGCAGGTGTGAGCTGGACGATAAGCTGCGGAACCGGCAACACAAACTGCGGCAGCCTGAATTCGGGAATTGCCGCCACTCCAACCGAGACGGCAAGCAGCAGCCGGATTACCTACACGGCCCCGGCATCGGCTGTGGTCCCGGCCGGCGGCACGACGGTGACGATCACCGCAGCTTCGATCACCGATCCCACCAAGACGGCCAGCGCGACGGTCACCGTTGAGCCGATCTCTCTGAGCATGGCCGTTAGTCCAGCAACAACCGTGCCAGAGGGAGCGACGGCGACCCTCACAACCACGGTCGCATACGACTTTTTCAAGGCGGGCGTCACCTGGACGGTCACCTGCAGCAGTTCCATCACCTCCTGCCCGCCCGTATCTGGAACGCCAATCACAACGACGCTGAGTTCGACCAGCTATTCCGTTGCAATCAGCTATACCGTGCTGCCGGCGATGCCGGTCGGGGCCACGCTGACCTTTGTGGCCACCTCGCAGACCGACCCCACCAAGAGCGCGACGGCCACGGTCACGGTCGGTCAACCTCCGCCGATTGCGGTTACGGTCACGCTGCCGGATGCCAGCGTGCAATTGGCGGGAACATTGAACGGGCCTGCTTCCCCCATCGCTACCGTGTTGAGTGACCTCAACACTGCGGGCGTCACCTGGACCCTGGCTTGCGGCAGTTCCACCGCGGGAGCGTGCGGAACGATCGCTTCCTCGGGTTCACTCAACGGGAACCAGTCGAGCTACACCGTTGCGGCCACATATACCGCTCCCGCAACCATGCCGCCAACCAACCCGGTCACGGTCACGGCCGCCTCGATCACAGCCTCGGCCCCGACCTATCTCTATCCGAATGATCCGAACAAAAGCGCGACGGCCACGATCACCCTCGTCCCGAATATCTCGATCGCCTTCTCTCCGGCGCTTCCTGCTCCCATCACGGCCGGCACAGGCGCCTCCTTCAGCGCGAAGGTGACCAATGACATCGCGTCGGCGGGCGTCACATGGTCGGCGACTTGCAGCAACAACACTACGCCGTGCGGCTCCTTCACCACCCCCAGCCAGGCCGTAAACGGCGCCACAACCACTTCCACAACCACATACACCGCTCCGCTCGCCATGCCTGCAGGCAGCTCGGTAACGGTCACCGCCGCGTCGACGGCATCGAGCACTGCGCCACCCACCGTGTCCACCAAGTCAACGGTCAGCGTC
>Ga0181535_10007334_pt1 | contig 11119 bp, 12 predicted proteins | sample PEATcosm2014_Bin_44_FD_119774 | JGI IMG/M metagenome (GOLD analysis project Ga0181535, IMG submission 119774) | Peatland microbial communities from MTU Mesocosm Facility, Houghton, MI, USA - PEATcosm2014_Bin17_30_metaG | ecosystem: Environmental > Terrestrial > Soil > Wetlands > Peat | place...
CGCGCCGAGGATGGGGCACCCGGAGTTTCATGCGCAGCGGGTCGGAAACACCGGTGGGGGACTAGGAAGAAACAAAAATGCAAGTTCAACAAAACGCGATGTCGTCATGAAGTTCTACGGAGTCCCACCCATCGGACAAAAACAAAGACGTCCGATGGATGGGGCACAGTTTCATTCCCCGCGGGTCGGTGAAGCCGGTGGGGAACTTTACAGAAACGTAGGCGCCAAGGGTCATTTTTCTCAAGAAAATGACCCCTCGCATGATCTTCAAATGGCAGCACTAGAATCGAATCCGCTCTAGACAAATGCGGCAAGTCAGCCTCCGCTACGCGGAGACAAGCAAGTCAGCGAGTTAGCTGGTGAAATGCGACGAAGAGGTTTCATCCCCCCGTGGGTCGGCTTCGCCGGTGGACGACTGTTCCAGAGCCTTTGAGGTTTAGCGCCAAGAACGAGTTTGTCCGCAGCCTGTAAAGCTTTGACCAACCGGTCCGGGCCTTTCTCGACGGTATTTCTTCGCAGTGCTCGTATTCAAGGTTTTCGTTTTTCGACCGATTGATTGATAGAAGGAAGCATGGGCACTGGTAGACCCAGAGGAGGATTCCATGGGGAGCATATCGACGATCACGGCTTCGGCTGTCAGCCAACTGATGAGTGACGTTGCGTATTCAACGACGGTAGCGGGGAAGACTTACAGTGCCGACGTTACCTACTCGGATGGAGAGTATACGGCGCAGGCTTCGAAGCTGGCGGGCGCGGAAGCCAGCGGGGCGAGTGTGCAGGCGGCGGAGAATAACCTGACTACGCGGATTTCGATTCTGGTTTAGGGTGGGCTGCAGGTGTGGTTGCGGCTTTTGGGAAGAAAGGCAAAGGGCTGGGCCTGAAGGCCCAGGATGGATGAGTCATTCTTCAGGAGCCTGAAGGCTCCTGCTCCCTCCGTTTGGGTGCTTGCATGATGTCGTTATGTCGATTCAGTTCAGGTGCTAGACTTCGCGGCGGCCTTCGAGGGCGCGGGCCATGGTGACTTCGTCGGCGTATTCGATGTCGGAGCCGGCGGGGACGCCGGTGGCGATTCGGGTGATGCGGACGGGGAAGGCGCGGAGAGCGGAGGCTAGCCAGTTGGCTGTGGCTTCTCCTTCGAGGGTGGGGCTGGTGGCGAGGATGACTTCGTCGATTTCTCCGCGCTCGACGCGGGCGACGAGGGTGGAGGCGCGCAACTGCTCGGGGCCTACGCCGTGGAGGGGGGAGAGGGTTCCGTGGAGGACGTGGTAGATGCCTTGATACCCGCGGGTACGCTCGACGGATTCGATGCTGGTGGGTTCCTCGACAACGCAGACCAGGCGCTGGTTGCGGGTGGGGCTGGAGCAGTAGGCGCAGGGGTCGACGTCGGTGACGTTGTTGCAGATGGAGCAGAGGCGCAGGTTGGCCTTGAGGCCGCGGACGGCTTCGGCGAGCGCGGCGGCGTCGTCGTCGGTGGAGCGGAGGATGTGGAAGGCGAAGCGCTGGGCACTCTTGGTGCCGACGCCGGGCAGCTTCTTCAGCTCTTCAATGAGCCGGGCCATGGGCTCGGCATAACGGGTCACGGGATGCGCCTCCTAGGAACTTCGGCGAATGGATGGGGGATCAAGTGGGCTGGTCATTCCCTCAGGGGCTAAAGCCCAAGTCCATTTTGAACTGGTTTATGTACGGGCTAAAGCCCGTACCCTTCAAATGAAACCACGATTCTGATTTCAACCAAATGAAACCACGATTCTGATTTCAACCAAATGAAACCACGATTCTGATTTCAACCAAATGAAACCACGGCTCTGACTTCAACCAAAACTACCTCATTGTTGCGCGGAGCGCTGGTGGCGGTTCGCGGCTCAAGTGAGGCCGGGAATATTGAGGCCGCCTAACATGCCTTTCATGCTGGCTTGCAGGGCTTCATCGGCTTTGCGGCCGGCTTCGTTGACGGCGGCGACGACGAGGTCCTCAAGCATTTCGACGTCGGGCTGGCCGCTGGTGAGGCTGGAAACGGCGGAGGGGTCGATGCGGAGTTTGAGAAGCTGCTTTTTGCCGTTTAATGTGGCGGTGACGGCGCCGCCGCCGCTGGAGGCCTCGACCACGGTCTCGCCGAGCTTGCGCTGAACTTCCTCCTGCATCTGATTTGCCTGGGAGAGCATTTCGGAGATTTTGAGCGGGTTGATCATGGGTGTTCTCCTGCGCGGGTTCTCCGGCTTTTTGCCGATTCTGTTGCCTCTATCATTTGACTACTTTTGACGGAGGTCGACCACGCTTCGTACTTCTGCCTTGAAGATTTCCTTTGCGCGCTGGACGAGGGGATGGGCGAGAGCGGCTTCCTGGACGCTGCCAGCGAGGGGGGCGGCCATGGGAGTTGCGGCCTGGGCGTCGCCTTCTCCGGGGACGACCATGAAACGCGCGGGCGCGCCGAGGCGCTGCAGCTCCTGGCGGATGATCTTTTCCGCAGCGGCGTTGACGGTGAGGGTGAGCATTTTTTTGCCGACGCCCGGGACTTCGATGCGGAGGCTGGTGGGTTCGAGGATCCAAGCGCCGGAGCCAAGCAGTGTGGCGGCGGTGCTGTGGCCGGCGTTGACCAGCGCGGAGCCGACGGCGTGGCGGAGCGAGTCGACGGTGGGAGCGGATGTGGGTGGACGCGGGGTGGAGGTTTCCGGCGCAACGGCCAGAGCGCCTTCGGTGCGGGTTACCGCTTCAGCGAAGCCAATGGCGGGGGTGGAGGCGGCTGGGAAGGGGGACGCGGGCTCGCGATGCTGGCTGGCTGATGGTTCCGGTGTGCGCGCTGCTTCCGGCGTGGGCGCGGGGCGCTCCATTTGGGCGACGGGGCTGGATGCGGCGCTCTGTTTGAGGCTAGGTCCGGAGCTCCAACTGTTGGGGGCGAAGGGAGAGAGCGGAGGAGCAGCAGGGGGCGTGGGGGGCGCGGCCTGACGGGCTGGGGCTGGGCTGGGGCGCGGAGTGCTGTGCGCGGCGGGCGTGGCGATGCGGGGGGCGCTGGACACGCCGCTGAGTAATTCTTCAATGGGCAGCAGACGCTGGGCGTGGATGAGCTTGAGGAGGCCTAGCTCGAGATGGAAGCGCTGCTCCTGGCGGTAGTTGAGATCGTCGAAGGTGCGCAGGACGATTTGCAGATTGCGGGTGATCTCTTCTTCAGAGAAGAGCATGGCGGTGCGGGCAGCGCGGGCGCGCTCGTCGGTGGAGATCTGGAGGAGGTTGGTTTGTTCGCCGCCGATTTTGGCCATGAGGGTGTTGCGGAGATAGCGGACCATCTGTCGGGCGAGCGAGGAAGGGTTGTGGCCGGCGTTGACGAGGAGGTTCAACTGCTCCATTAGCTCGGCGCTCTGGCCGGCGGCAACGGCTTCAAGAAGGCGCTCGAAGACGGCGTTGGGGACCGAGCCCATGAGCTCGCGAATCTGGATGGCGGAGAGGACGGCGCGGCCTTCTTCGATGGGGGCGGAGGCGATGGCCTGGTCCATGATGGAGAGCGCGTCGCGCATGGATCCGTCGCCGGCTTCAGCGAGGAGGGCTAGTGCGGCGTCCTCGGCCGTGACCTGTTCCTTGGCGGCGATCATTTTTAGCTGGGCGAGGATGTCGTCGAATTTTACGGCGTGAAAACTGAAGTGCTGGCAGCGGGAGCGGATGGTCTGGGGAATGTCCTCGGGCTGGGTGGTGGCCATCATGAAGATGGTCCACTCGGGCGGCTCTTCGAGGGTCTTGAGAATGGCGTTGAAGGCGGCGTCGGTGATCTGGTGGGCTTCGTCGAGGAGGAAGATTTTGTACTTGTCGCGGGCGGGCTGAACGGAGGCCTGATTGCGAATGGAGCGCACGTCGTCAATGCCGCGGTTGGAGGCGGCGTCGATCTCGATGAAGTCGAAGGAGTGGGTTGCCTCGTTGCCGGCATCGGAGCTTCCGCCGGAGGAGATTTCGCGGCAGGAGACGCAGTGGAGGCATGGCTCGGCGTCTGGACGCTCGGGGGTGCCGACTTCAGTGCGGCAGTTGAGGGCCATGGCGAGGATGCGGGCGATGGTGGTTTTGCCGATGCCGCGATGGCCCGAGAAGATGTAGCCGTGGGCGATGCGGTTCTGGGTGAGGGCGTTCATCAGGGTACGGGTGACGTGATCCTGACCGGCGACGTCGGCGAAGCGCTGCGGACGATATTTTCTGGCCAGAACCTGATAACCCATGAGTGAACGCGCTCCTTGAGGCCTGTGTTTGAACTGAGGTGGCCTAGAGGGGATTGTATCGTTCCGGGGCGGGGTGGGTGGAGTGGGGAGGACACAGGCGGCAAGTCAGCCTCCGCTGCGCGGAGAGAGCAAGCCAGCGAGTCAGCGGGTGAAAGGTGGGGAGGAAGAAGCGCGGACGAGGCCCAGGAGGAGGCTGCCACGGGTGAGGGTGGTTGCCGGGCAGGCATCGTCCTGGGAGATTGCGCACACAGGATTCGCGATCGCGCGTCGCGATGATTCACGGAGGGTATACGCCCCCCCGTGGCGCGAGGGCACGCGGAGCCTGCATTGTGGGCAAGGGGTAGAGGTTCGCCCAGAGCCGGCAAGGCTGGCTGGGGGAAGCGCTGTCAGGAGCCGGAGGCGCCGTTGGAGTCGATTGAATGGAGTTCTTTGCCGGGCTTGAAGCGCACAGCTTTGCCTGGGGCGATGCTTACCTCAGTTCCGGTTCGAGGGTTGCGGCCGATGCCTGTTTTGCGGGCGCGGACGCTGAAAACGCCAAATCCGCGCAGTTCAATGCGCTCGCCCGCGGCCAAGGCCTGTTTGAGGCCTTCGAAGACCGTGTCCACGGCAGCCTCTGCCTTGGTGCGCGGTAGGCCGGTGCGTTCGATTACTTGATGGACGATGTCCTGTTTAATCAATGGGGTATCCTCGCTGGCGCGACTGGTATTGACTTTACTACGACTTCCAATGGAGATGTTACAGATTTTGCGGAGAATATGGAACAGGGGTTTGAAAAGGGTTGTTTTTGTTCTGAGGAAAAAGCGGTCATTTTTCCTGGCGGATTGGTAAGCGATCATAGAGGGGTAGTTAATCGTTAACGTTTTGTTTGCCAAGGTGGCTGTGCTTTTCGTAAGATCAATTTTCAGTTCGGATACGCGCACAAGCCATTTGTTCCGACGGGGAGATGTTTTCCGGTACCAGGAGATAGATGTCGATTCAGAGCGACCGTTGGATCAGAGAACAGGCGATCAAGCATGGGATGATCGAGCCGTTCAGCGAGAAACAGGTGGCCAGCGGCGCGATCTCCTACGGGCTTTCTTCGTACGGATACGACTTGCGGGTTTCAGACGAGTTCAAAATATTTACGAATGTAAATAGCACTATTGTCGATCCGAAGGCCTTTGACGAGGGGTCGTTTGTCTCGGTACAGGCCGAATCAGTGATTATTCCGCCCAACTCGTTCGCGTTGGCGCGGTCGGTTGAATACTTTCGAATTCCCAGGGATGTACTAACGATCTGCGTTGGCAAGTCGACCTACGCGCGTTGCGGAATCACAAGTGAACGTAACGCCGTTCGAGCCGGAGTGGGAGGGATTTGTGACCTTTGAGATTTCAAATACCACTCCTCTACCGGCCAGGGTTTATGCCAACGAGGGGCTGTGCCAGATACTGTTTTTCCGTTCCGACGAGGCTTGTGAAGTGAGCTACGCCGACCGCAAAGGCAAGTACCAGAAGCAACAGGGGATTGTGCTTCCGAAACTTTAGCATTTGTGACTGGCGAACGGGGCGGACGTGTTCGATACGCGACAGGAAACGTGTGTACCTGGAGGAGCGACGTGTGCGCTGCACGTGCCGCTCGGAATGCAGCTCTCCTGACAATGGACGGGAGACGCATGATGTGTGCAATAGGCAATTCTGATCCAATCCGCATCGGGTTGGTAACCAACGAGCCGATACGTCTGGCTGGGCTGGTGAGTGTCTTTGACCTGCCCGCGCGGCGGTGCGAGGCGCAGTTGTATCCGGTGACGGGCAGCCTGGCAGAACTTCTGTCCGATGCAACGCTGCGGTACATGGTGGTCGATCTTCATTCCTGGTCGAGCGGCCTGAAGACGGTCGACACGATTCGCCGCCAGCGTCCGGACATCCGGCTGATCGTGATTGGGCCTGAGGACAACGACGAACTGGTGATGAAATCGATCCGAGCCGGAGCCAGGGCATATCTTGACGTGCGGGACGGCCCTGAGATGGTGCGCAAGGCGATCGATGCGGTTACCGAAGGGTCCATTTGGGCGCCTCCCCGCCTGCTTACCAAACTAATTGACGGTCTGCTGAAATCATCAGGACCGGATCGCGCGGCTGCGATTCCCGAACTGACGGCTCGCGAACACCAGGTGCTTGAGCTGATCATGAGGGCCCGTTCCAACCGCGAGATAGCCTCAGAGCTTGGCATCGAGGAGCGCACGGTGCGCGCGCATTTAGCGCGGCTGATGCGCAAAGCAGGCGTAGATAACCGCATCAAGCTGTCGATGTCTGCGCGGAGGCTTTTCAAGTTGCCGCATAAGTCAGCGGATCGTGCAGGCGTTGGAGAGCGAGGCCGAAATCCTGTTAACTAAGTAGTTATATCTGTAGGTTACTTATGGCCACAACCTTTAAGTACTCTTGTTAGGAATGTGCAATTTCCACAAGATGTTTACAGAAACAACGCAGATCTGGGGAAAGGAGTTCCCAGGCCGCATGTTTTTCATGATGCCTGGGAACTCCTCTTTTTTATCTTTTCGGCTTTACCGCGAGAACGGATCTGTGGTTACCCATTTTTATCCCTCCCCCCCTTTAACGACCATCCACTTTATCGAGACATGCATCTGGGCAGCAAGGGCGACTTATTTGCTCTTGCTGCGCCGACGCACTGGTGGGGTGTCTTAGAAGCCGATTGAAAAACAACCGCAGATCCTTCGAATCACCACCCCCACGCTCCACCCCAAAGAGCAAAAGCGCTCTTTGGGGACCCCGGTAAGCGCTTGGGGCTCCGTTCGCTCAGGATGACATCTGGATTATTACAACCGGGAAAACCCCCGGCTCTGCCGGGGCGACAGTCGGAGTTTGACATTTGCGGGAGTCGCCCCCGGTTTTGCGTCTTTCCATTCTTTTTTGCGAAAGAGTCAACAGAACGTGTGCGATGAGAAGGCACCGTCCCTCCGGGACTCCGGCACTGTCCTGGTGTGGACGCTTTCCCCACGCTGAAGCGCGGGGCTAACCAACACTGCGCCTCCGGCGCGGATTTCAGGCTGGCGTGAAGCACTACGCTTCCCTTGGTATTGTGCGCAGCTTGGCCCCTTTGTGGGGCCACAAACCGTAAAGCCTCCGGCTCTCTCAAGGAGCAAAATCCGTTTGCTCCTTCCCTTATTGTCCAGACCATCGGTCTGGTACCCCACTGCCGGAGGATACTTATTGATTCCACGTTAAGGCTATTCCTATTTTCACGGCAGATCTTTCGACTTCGCTCCGCTCAAGATGACAAGCACTTTTTGGTTGCAACAGAACCATGTCTGTGACCGCATGATTTCGTACTTGGGATTCATGCAATCGGAGGTCCCAGAATGGGGATCTCCACCCCAAGGACGAAGACCTATCCTTGGGGAGCCCGGACCTGGGGCACCCAGGTATAAAGTGCAAAAGTCGCTAAGTGCAGAAGCTAGAAAGCGCATTAGATAGATTGATCTATCCCACTTCAGGCGCAATGAGGTCGCACCGATACGGGGGCACCGGTTCTATCCGGCATCCGGGGTTGGCTCGTCGAGTGATATGGATTACATTTAATGGGACTCAAAGGGATTACCTTCGGGGCAAGAAGCAGGACGGGGAACGTTCGAAGTGACTATAATCACATCTGGGCGTGAAAGATCGTCGCGTCTTTTGAATTTACTGGAAGGGAATCCCGCCAAATGGCGACTGGAAACCTGGCCCTGGGTCAAGAGCAGGGCCAACTGAGCGCGCACCCGCGCGTGACAAACGATTTCAGCATCAACGTAGCAACGGTGAACGGGTCCGGCTCGCAATCCGCCAATAGCGTGCTGCTGAAGAGCATCTTCGGAATGGGAGTTCCGGTCAGCGGAAAAAATCTCTTCCCGTCGAACATTGCCGGCTTACCCACGTGGTACATAATTCGCGCGAGCAAGGACGGGTATGTTGCGCGCAAGCGCGAGTCTGAAGTGCTGGTGGCGCTGAATCCGGATACGGCTCGCGAAGATGCGCTGGCAATGCCCGTTGGTGGCGTGGCGATCTACGAAGAGAAGCTGGACCTGAAGCAATATCGCGACGATCTGGTGTTCTACCCGGTGCCGTTCGACAAGATTACGGCTGCGGTGTGCCCTGAAGCCAAGCTGCGCAAGCTGGTGAAGAACATGGTGTATGTGGGCGTCGCAGCCCAGATACTGCGGATCGATCTTGGCCTAGTGGAGAGCGGACTTCGCAAGCAGTTTGCGAAGAAGCAGAAGGTGTTCGAACTGAACTTCGGCGCGGTGAAGGCGGGCTTCGACTATGCGGAAGCTACGTTTACCAAGCAGGACCCCTACTTCATCGAGCGGATGGACGAGACGAAGGGCAAGATCATTATTGACGGCAACGCGGCGTGCGGCATGGGCGCGGTGTTTGCCGGGGTGACGGTGGTTGCGTGGTATCCGATTACGCCTTCGACGAGCGTGGTGGAGGCGACGACCGACTTGCTGAAGAAGTTTCGCGTGACGCCTGAGGGCAAGGCAACCTTTGCCGTGGTGCAGGCCGAGGACGAACTGGCCGCGATTGGCATGGTTCTGGGCGCGGGCTGGGCTGGCGCGCGGTCAATGACGGCGACCTCGGGGCCAGGGATTTCGCTGATGGCGGAGTTTACCGGGCTGGGCTACTATGCCGAGCTGCCGGGCGTGATCTTCGATGTGCAGCGGACGGGTCCGGCGACAGGCATGCCGACGCGGACGCAGCAGTCGGACCTGTTGTCGGTTGCGTTCTTGTCGCACGGCGATACGAAGCATCCGGTTCTGCTGCCGGGTTCGGTGGCGGAATGTTTCGAGTTTGGATGCGTGGCGTTCGATCTGGCAGAGCGGTTGCAGACGCCGGTATTTGTGCTGAGCGATCTGGACCTTGGCATGAATAACTGGATGTCCGATCCGTTTGTGTATCCGGAGAAACCGGAAGACCGGGGCAAGGTTCTTACGAAGGAAGATCTGGACCGGCTGGGCGGATTCGCGCGTTATCGCGATGTGGATGGAGATGCGATCGGGTGGCGGACGCTGCCGGGAACGGACCATCCCAAGGCGGCGTACTTTACGCGCGGCTCGGGACATAACGACGCGGCAGGGTATACGGAAAAGCCGGACGAATATCAGGAAGTGATGGAGCGGCTGACGCGCAAGTTCGAGAGCGCGCGCAAGCTGGTTCCGGGGCCGATAGCAGTGAAGGACGGCACGTCGAAGATTGGTTTTATTGCCTACGGCACAACGGATTTTGCGCTGCGCGAGAGCATGGACCAGATCAAGAAAGAGTACGGGACGGACGTGGATTACATGCGCGTGCGGGCTTATCCGTTTGCGCACGAGATTCACGACTTTGTTGCTTCGCACGAGCGCGTCTATGTGGTGGAACAGAACCGCGACGGGCAATTGGCGAGCTTGCTGAAGCTGGATCTTGCGGGGGATCAGGTGGTGAAGCTGCGCAGCATTCTGCACTACAGCGGACTGCCGGTGGATGCGCGCACGCTTACAGAAGAGTTTGCAACGAAGGAGGGCCTCTAATGGCAACCGCAAATGCAACACCTAAAGTGAACCATATCGGCCTTCCGATTCTTGAGTACCGCGGCGGGAAGAGTACGCTGTGCGCCGGCTGCGGGCATAACGCCATCTCCGAGCGCATTGTGGACGCGATGTACGAGATGGGCGTGCAGCCGGAGCGGGTGATGAAGATGAGCGGCATTGGCTGCTCGTCGAAGAGCCCGGCTTACTTTCTGAATCGAGCGCACGCGTTTAATAGCGTGCACGGGCGCATGCCTTCGGTGACGACGGGCGCGGTGCTGGCCAACCGCACGATGACGGCGCTTGGCGTTTCCGGCGACGGCGACTCTGCGTCGATCGGCATAGGGCAGTTTGTCCACCTGATGCGGCGCAACCTTCCGATGATTTACATCATTGAAGACAACGGCGTTTATGGGTTGACGAAGGGACAGTTTTCCGCAACGGCCGATCTTGGGTCGAAACTGAAGACTGGGGTCATCAACGAACTGCCGGGCATCGATACTTGCGCGCTGGCGATCCAGTTGGGCGCGACGTTCGTGGGGCGGTCGTTCTCCGGGGACAAGAAGCAGTTGCTTTCGATGCTGAAGGCGGCGATTGCGCACAGGGGGACGGTGATGCTGGATGTGATCAGCCCGTGCGTGACGTTCAACGACCACGAGGGATCGACGAAGAGCTACAAATTTTTGCAGGAGAACGACGAGCCGATCAACGAAATCGGATTTGTGGCAAGCTTCGACGATATCGAAGTGGACTACGATTCGGGGCAGGTGTACGACGTTGAGATGCACGACGGATCGAACCTGCGGCTGCGCAAGCTGCTGGAAGATTATGACCCGACCGATAAGGCCAACGCTGTGCGTACGCTGATGGAGGCGCAGGAGAAGGAAGAGATTCTGACCGGCGTGTTCTACATCGATACGCAGAAGGAGACGTTCATCGACCAGTTGAATATGGTGGATGAGCCGCTGGCGACGCTTCCGCAGTCGCTGACACGGCCTCCGAAGTCGGCGTTGGATAGCTTGATGGCGAATCTGCAGTAAGGCTCTTGAGTGTTTGAGGTGAGGATGAGGCGCGGGCTAAAGCCCGCGCCTTTCTTTATTCTGATGTCAAAAAGATGAATGCTTTGCGCAGTTTCAAAAACGAATAGAGGGATGAATGAACATTCCCTCAGGGGCTAAAGCCCGCATGCTTTTGCTGAATTGGACGTACGGGCTGAAGCCCGTACCCTTCAAAGCTGCGCTGCTCCAATGGCGAAAATACTCTAGAGCAGATTCGGAAATGGTGTAGACCATAGGGCTTTCCCTCAGGGGCTAAAGCCCATTGATTTTATTGGCGTTTTGCGGCACGGCTAAAGCCATGCCCTTTCAAATCCGGTCTACAGTAA
>Ga0181535_10007335_pt1 | contig 11118 bp, 8 predicted proteins | sample PEATcosm2014_Bin_44_FD_119774 | JGI IMG/M metagenome (GOLD analysis project Ga0181535, IMG submission 119774) | Peatland microbial communities from MTU Mesocosm Facility, Houghton, MI, USA - PEATcosm2014_Bin17_30_metaG | ecosystem: Environmental > Terrestrial > Soil > Wetlands > Peat | place...
CGGGAGCCGCCTGGAGATCTCGGTCGAGCGCGAGCCTTTCATCTCGGCGCCGCTTGACGATCTTCGCAAGCCATGGGCATCCGCACTGGAAGCAACTCTCCATGGCGAGGTAATGGCATGAGGGGGCTGCTCTTTCAGGGGGTCGAGGGAATTCTGGACAGGTCGGCTGAGCTGAAAGGCTCTCCCACATCTGACGCAAAGAGCGCGTCAGATATGGGGCACCCATTTTTTGGAAGCGAAGACCCCAAGCTTCGCGAAGAGTGCGGTGTGATCGCCATCCACGGACACCCCGACGCCGCCCGCCAAGCCTATCTCGGCCTCTACGCTTTGCAGCATCGCGGGCAAGAGTCGGCAGGCATTGCAACGGCCGACGGTCAGCATCTGGCCAACATCAAGGGCATGGGGCTGGTCTCGGAGATCTTCACGGACGACGTACTGGCCAAGCTTCCCGGTCCGATGGCCATCGGTCATACTCGCTACTCGACGACTGGTGACTCGGCGCTGCTCAACGCGCAGCCCATTCGCGTCGATTCGACAAAAGGCCTCATCGCCATTGCGCACAACGGCAACCTCGTCAACCTGGGCAATATCCGCGCGCGGCTTGAGCGGGATGGCGCATACTTCCAGACCACCTCGGACTCCGAGATCATCGTTCAGCTCATCGCCCACTCGCACGCGGGAACGCTGGTTGACTGCATTGCCGACTCGCTCTCGCAGATTGACGGCGCCTTCTCCATAGTGATGATGACTCGCGACCGGATCTTTGCAGCCCGCGATCCACGCGGCTTCCGGCCGCTCTCGATGGGCCGCATAAAGAATCCAGATGGTCCTGACACCATCGTCTTTGCCTCAGAGAGCTGCGCCTTTGACCTGCTGCGCGCCGAGTTTGAGCGCGACGTGCTCCCCGGCGAGCTGGTCATGGTCACCGAGGATGGCGTCACCAGCAGGCAGTACGCGACTGGCGTACCGCAATCGAGCTGCATCTTTGAGCATGTGTACTTTGCACGGCCCGATAGCCGCATCTTTGGCCGCTGGGTGCAGGAGAGCCGCGATCAGATGGGCCGCCAGCTTGCCCGCGAGTCCGGAGTTCCGGCGGATGTGATTGTTCCCGTTCCCGATTCCGGTGTCACAGCGGCGCTAGGATATGCGGAAGAGGCTGGAGTTCCTTTCCGGCTCGGCCTCATTCGCAACCATTATGTGGGTCGCACCTTTATCGAGCCCGAGCAACGCGTGCGCGACTTCGGTGTGCGACTCAAGCTCAACCCGGTGCGCAATCTGCTTGAGGGCAAGAGAGTCGTGCTGATTGACGACTCGATTATTCGCGGCACGACAAGCCGGAAGATTGTGCGCATGGTGCGCGGTGCGGGCGCAAAGGAAGTGCATCTCCGCATCAGTTGCCCGCCTACTGTCTCGCCGTGTTTTTATGGAGTCGATACTCCCAGCAAGCGCGAATTGATTGCTGCCAATAACTCCATCGATGGAGTTCGCCGCTTCATCGAAGCCGATTCGCTGGCTTACTTGTCGCTCGACGGTCTGCTGAAGTGCTGCCAAGGCCAGGAACACACCGGCTATTGCACCGCCTGCTACACCGGCAAATACCCGACCCAATGGGTGGATGTGGACGAAATCATGCCGGCAGCAGCGACGATCTAGTAATTGGGCAATCTACAATTCGGATCTTCGAGAACGCTCATGAAACCTTCGCGATTCCTTTTCGGATCGACTGTCTTTCTCGGTTCCTTTTTGCTCTTCTTAGTCGAGCCTATGGCCGCCAAGCAGCTTGTGCCTGTCTTTGGCGGATCAGCCGCAGTCTGGATCACCTGCCTGGTCTTCTTCCAGGCTGCTCTGCTTGTTGCATACCTCTACGCCCACTGGCTCGCCAGCCGCTCCCGGTGGACTCTGCATCTTGTCCTGCTTTCACTGGCCGCCGTTTCTGCCATTATTTGGACCACGCAGAAGATCGACTTGAGCCGCGCATCGGATCACCCGATCCTCTCTATCTTTGCCGCGCTCGGCATCTCCATCGGTCTCCCGTTCCTCATGCTGGGCGCGACCAGTCCGCTATTGCAGGTGTGGCTCGCCCGCATTAAGACTCGCGGCATTCCCTATCGCCTCTATGCGCTCTCCAATCTGGCATCCCTGCTGGCACTCGCAGCCTACCCGTCCGTCATCGAGCCCAAATTAACTCTGCACGACCAGCGTCTATTGTGGCTCAGCGGCTTTGCAGTGTTTGTGCTTTTGTCCGCCGTCTTAACGTGGAAATTTCGCTCCGCCATCCAGCTTCCCTCGAATCCGAAGCTAGAAGACGAATCCCAAGCCGCGCCATCCCTACTGAGTCATAAGATCCTTTGGGTGTTGCTTCCCATGGGAGCGGCCATGCAGTTGAGCGCCGTTACGAGTTATCTCTCCGCTAACATCGCCGCAATCCCGTTGCTTTGGATTCTGCCGCTTGGCGTGTATCTGATTACCATCATTCTTGCCTTCGAGTTTCCACGCCTCTTTCCGCGAGCTATCGTCACACGCTTCCTGGTAGTGATGCTCGCCGGTCTCGGCTATATGCTCTCCAACGTGGATGTTACTCTGCCCATTCGCATCGGGCTTATCTTCTTTCTTGTGGAAGTCTTCATATCTTGTCTCTTCTTTCATACAGAGGCCTATGCGCTGCGTCCCGTTCGGGCTTCAGAATCCACTCTCTTCTATCTTCTGTTTGCCGCGGGAGGCGCGCTTGGCTCCTTTCTCATCGGCATCGTATCGCCGTTAGTCTTCTCCTTCAATTTCGATCTGCCGCTCACTTTTCTTGTCACCGCCCTGCTGGCTCTGGCAGTTACCTGGAAAGGCCATTGGGGCCAGCGACTCTTGTGGTCCACGGCAAGCATTTTGATCTGTGCATTGGTCATTATGGTATATGCGGGATTGAAGCGAGACACGCCTCTGGCTATCCGCAACTTCTATGGCAGCCTTCGCGTCCGCCAGACGCTCGGATACCCAGGCTCGGTAGTGCGCACACTTACCAACGGCAACATTCAACACGGAACGCAGATCTTCTCGGCGGAGCTAAGCCGCACTCCCACCACTTACTACGCAGAAGACTCCGGGGTAGGCCTCGCTCTGCGCTACTGTTGCGTGGGAAGGCCGCGTAACATCGGCGTAGTTGGCCTTGGTGTAGGAACCATCGCCGCTTATGGGCAGACCGGCGACCGCATCCGTTTTTATGAAATCAATCCAGCCGTGCAACCTATTGCCAGAAATCTATTCACGTATATTCGCGATTCGGCTGCTCAGGTCGCGATCGTCGAGGGAGATGCGCGGACCTCTTTATCTCGCGAAGCGCCTCAAAACTTCGATGTACTGGTGATCGACGCATTCTCCGGCGACGCGATTCCCCTGCACTTGCTCACCGTTGAGGCGATGGCTGTCTATCGGCGACACTTGGCTCCCGGCGGCATTCTCGCCATTCATATCTCGAATCAGCACGTCGATCTTGAACCTGAAGTTGCCTTACTCGCGAAAGCTGCGGGCATGACTGCCCGAAGGATCTCCAGCCCACCAAACGAAAAGCGCGGCGAGTTCTCCTCCACATGGATGCTGCTGACAGACAACGCCGATTTCTTCTCATTGCCCGATGTTGCTCACGTCAGCAACCCTGACGAAAGCCCCAAAGCCCGTCTCTGGACCGATGACTACTCCAGCCTCCTGCCACTACTTCGCTGGTAGTTACGTCTTCCAAAAACCGCGCGATCATGCGGGGGCGGCCGTTTGCGAGGAGTTGGCAAGTTGAAACTGCCAAACGGCCTTTTCTTTTGTGGTCGGCCAAGAATTCCGTGAACAGGAATTGTCTATAAGTACTTCTTTGTACATAGCTTAAATCGCCACCTACACTGCTCGATTACGTGAAATTTTTCAGGTCTGCAGCTCCTGGTAGGTGCTGCTCTGGGAGGCTTGCGAGAGTATGCCTGTCGGACTGAGAATGTTTGATTCCGGATGTCGCGCGGCTGACAGCCTCAGCCGTGCTGGTTCGCAGGTTTCCCGGCTCACAGCAACCGCCCAACCATTTCAGCAATAAGGTCTGGCTTTCGAGCCTCCTGCGAAGCAATCGCTCGCCTCCGTAGCAAACGAAGCCCGTCCGCTCAAGCCGAACCCATAGCAAAGATCCTGTTTCCCTTTCTTTGATACTCTAACGGCGAGGAGCCTGAGCTATGGACATTACTTCCCCGTTCTTCGTCGTTTCCGTCATCGTTCTGGTCTTCGGCGTGGCGATCTTCTTTGCTGCCAGCACTAAGGAAGACGGCCCCTCGGAGCACTGATCCGTTAATGGGCTCAGAACCATCCTCTGCAGGTTTGGGAACCTCACCGGCTGCGCCGACGTATATCAGGGCTAGAGGGCGAGTGCAACCATGCGAAACATGACATGGATAGCGACATCTTTGGCCGCGGGTCTGGCGTTGACGGGCGGAGTTGCGGGATGCAGGGTCAACGTGGACAAAGGCGCCAACGGCGATGAAAAGAAGGTCCAGGTGGATACGCCATTCGGTGGCGTGCACGTGAATACTGACCAGACCACCGCGGTGGACCTTGGCTTGCCGGTCTATCCCGGCGCAGAGGCTGTGAAGGGCGACGACAAACACAAGTCGGCCGACGTGCATCTGGGCTTTGGCGAGTGGGAGTTGCGGGTGCGGGCGGTCTCTTATGAGACCGCGGATTCTCAAGATAAGGTGGCTGATTTCTATAAGAAGGCGCTGGGACGCTTTGGGGACGTAATTACCTGCCAGGGCAATTCTCCGGTAGGAGCGCCATCGACCACGCACGAGGGGCTGACTTGCGCCGACGACAAGAACAACCATGTTCAGATCGATAGAGGGGATTACCACCTGGGTAAAGGGGATCTGGAGTTGAAGGCGGGTTCAAAACGCCACCAGCACATCGTGGGCTTTGAGAATCCCGCAGATGGCAAGACCCGGTTCGCCATGGTGGCGCTGGATCTGCCTGCCGCCGCGGAGTCAGGCTCGGGGAAGAGCGATTGAGGCCTATTCAAACGCCCCTTTGTCGCTTTCCGGGGAGGGGTAAACCTCCAGGCTGCGGATTTGAGACACAACAAAACCCCGTCCGGGCTGGACGGGGTTTGCTTCAATCTTGAACCTTCCCCTGAGTTTTGGTCCTGGCCTCAGCTCTCGAAATCAGCCAGGCTTAGACCGGGGAACTCGGCGACCGCAGGGCTTACGCCTTGGCGATCTTGCCGGTCTTGATGCAGCTGGTGCAAACCCTGATGCGCTTCGCGTTGCCGTTCACGAGCGCCTTAACCGCCTGTAGATTCACGCTCCAGCGCCTACGTGTGACGTTGTGGGCGTGTGAAATATTGTTGCCGAACTGCGGACCTTTCCCGCAGATGTCGCATACCTGTGCCATGACTTCGCTCCAAACTTTGGTGTTTCGCGCCGCCGCACCAAGCCGTCTCAGCGCTCGAAAAAGTCCCGCATTTCAAGACTTATCCAACGGGGCATCAGAAGATACGCGCCACCGGCGGTTGCCGAATCTCAATTATACCCGGAACCGGCCCCTGGGGCCAATCACCGGGTTATCTCGGAATTTCTGAAATCCGCGCACAAAAAGGGCGCACACTCTCTACCGCACGATCACCAGAACGGTAAAGCTGCCGGGGATCACAGGCGGCCGTGGTCGTGGATTCTCTGCGGTCGGCTCGGGACGCGGGCCAAACTCTGCGGCGACCAGGTAGATTCGGTCCGCGCTGGGATCGTAGGCCATCGTGCGTGCGCTACGCTGGGTCGGCAACTCTTCGATGGCCGGATAGCCTTGGGCGCTGGCGTCGATGACGGTGAGTGTGCCGCTGACCCCGTTGGACGAAAATGCCAGTTTGTTTGCCGCATCCCAGCCTGCAGCGTCGGGGCCATCGCCGATCGCGGCCATTGCGAGTTGCTTTCCGGTCTTCGCGTCGGTCACGGTCATTTTTTTGCCATCGCAGACGCTAAAGAGGCGTCCGCCAGCAATGTCAAAGGCCAGCCCAGTAGGACCATCGCAGCCCGCAAGCGGCCACTCAGCGGTGAGCTTCGTCGTCTTGGCATCCAGGCGAACAATCTCGCCTTTGTCTTCGATATTGTCAAAGATCGTTCCCTTGCCATCGACAACAGCAAACTCCGGTTTGCCGGGCAGCGGAATAGTAGCGAGCACCTTCCGAGTCGAGGCATCGATCACCGTTGCGTCCTTGCTGCGGCCATCGAAAGCCCAAACAGTCTGCGTTGCCGGCTCAAAGACGATAGCGTCGGGGTTCTGCCCAGCAGGGATGGTTGCCACTGTGGCCAGCGTGGCGCGGTCGAAGACCACCACCGCATTGCCTCCGCCATCGGAGATATAACCGAACTTGCCGGCATTATCGAGAGCAACGCCATGCGTACCGTGCAGCCCGGTAATCGAGCCAATCAGCTTCCCGGTCTGCGTATCCAGCACATCGACGTGAGCGCCGCGCGTGAGATAAAGCCTGTGCGACGGAGGATCGGCGAGCAGATAATCCCAGCCACCCTCACCGCCCACTTTCCAGCGGTCAACAATGTGGTAGGGCTTTTGCGCAGTGAGCAGCGCCGAAGCGGCAAGCAGGCCGCCAAGCAGGACGGTTGCAATAAAGGCTGAATATAAATGGCGAATGCTGCGCTGAACGGGCATTGGTAGCTCCTGGGATTTCTCGAACCCGCCAAGAATACCATCTTCAGCTTGCACTGAGATGAATCGGCAAGGCCCATCATGCCCCCAATGCATTACCCTCATAAGGTTGGACAAAAACGGCCTTGGGGACCTCACTTTGCGCATTGTTCTTTCGAATATCGGCACCTACGGCGACACTAACCCGCTGATCGCCATTGCTCTCGAACTCAAACGCCGCGGCCATACGCCCGTCATGGCGCTCCCCGCCGTCTACGAACCGAAGATCCGGCCGCTGGGCCTCGAATTCCACGCCGTCCGCCCGGACATCGACCCCACTAACACTCTTCTTGTTGAGATGATCTACGACATCAAGCATGGAACGGAGCGCGGCCTGCGCGACTTTCTCTTTCCCGTGCTGCGCCAGACCTACGACGACCTGCTCGACGCGGCCACCAAGCCCGCGCGCGCCGACCTGCTGCTGCTGGGCGAGTTGAACTACGCCGGTCCTCTGGTCGCCGAGGTTACGGGGATTCCCTGGGCCAGCTACGTACTCGCGCCGCTGTCCTTTTTTTCCGCCTTTGACCCGCCAGTGCTGCCACCGTATCCGCGGCTGGCGCGGGCCGACAGGGCTGTGCCTGGCTTTGGGCGCATTATCAAGCGGGTGGCGCGCTTTGTGAGTCGCAAATGGCCTGAGCCCATCTACGAGTTGCGCCGTGAACTGGGCCTGCCCAAAGGCGCCAATCCTCTGTTCGATGCCAAGCACTCGCCAAGTCTTGTCCTGGCCCTGTTTTCACGCGTGCTCGGCGTCGAGCAGAAAGACTGGCCTGCGCACACGCTCATCACCGGCTTCTGCTACTACGATGCCGACGGGGGCAATCAGGCGCTGCCGCCCAATCTAGAACAGTTTATGAAAGACGGCACGCCCCCAGTGGTCTTCACCCTGGGCTCGGCTGCGGTACTGGCTGCCGGAAAGTTTTATGAATTCTCTGCCAAGGCAGCGATTCAGCTAGGGATTCGCGCGGTGCTTTTAATCGGAACTGACCCGCGCAACCGGCTGCAAACCAAGCTACCCGACTCGATCTGCGTAGCCGAGTACGCGCCCTACTCAGAGCTGTTTAACCGCGCGGCAATGGTCGTCCACCAGGGCGGAGTTGGCACCACCGCGCAATGTTTGCGCGCCGGCAAGCCGATGCTCATCATGCCCTTTTCCCACGACCAGCCCGACAACGGACGCCGCATGTTGCGCCTCAAGGTGGCCAAGGTGATTCAGCGCGGCAGCTACACGCCCTTCCGCGTGGCGCGCCGCATCAAGGCGATGCTCGCCGATCCCTTGCTTGCCAAGCGTGCCGAGAGTGTCGCCAAACAGTTGGCCAGGGAAGACGGCCTCCGCACAGCCTGCGATGCGCTGGAAGAGCTATACCGCAACACCAGCAAGCCTGCTTGAAGAGCCGGGTGCCCCACCCTCGTCGCGTCGTTGTTTTTGCGACTAGGGTGGGATACCACGAACCCAATCCACTAAGTTCTTCTCGAAAAGTGGAGTACCCGATCCATTCTTATACAGTGGGTCTCCATCGAAGAATCGGCTTCCGCGCCGCCTGCACCTCATCCAGCCGCGAAACGCGCGTCGAGTGGGGCGCAGTCTTCACTAACTCCGGAGTCTCCTCGACCTCGCGCGCAATAGCGCGCATTGCCTCAATAAATAGGTCCAGTTCCTCCAAAGATTCGCTCTCCGTCGGCTCGATCATCATCGCTCCGGCTACGATCATCGGGAAACTCACCGTATAGGGATGAAACCCGTAGTCGATCAGCCGCTTGGCAATGTCCCCAGTCTTGACACCCTTCGCCGCCTGCCGCTTATCGCTAAATACCACCTCGTGCATCGAGGCCGTCTTATACGGCAACTCGTAAATATCTTCTAACTTGGTGCGAATATAGTTGGCATTGAGCACTGCGTCTTCCGTCGTCTGTCGCAGCCCATCCGGGCCATTGGCCAAAATATAAGCCAGCGCGCGGATAAACATGCCGACATTCCCATAGAAAGCGCGCACGCGTCCGACGGAGTTAGGCCGATCATAACTCCAGTGCTTCGCGCCATTCTCATCCTGAACTAACACCGGAGTCGGTAAAAATGGCTCAAGAAAAGCCTTGCAAGCCACCGGCCCAGAGCCCGGCCCGCCGCCGCCGTGAGGCGTCGAAAAGGTCTTATGCAAATTCAGGTGCATCACGTCCACGCCAAAGTCGCCCGGCCGTGCCTTGCCCACCAGCGCATTCATATTCGCGCCGTCCATATAGAGCAGCGCGCCCTTGGCGTGCAAGATCTCGGCGATCTTAGCAATCTGGCTCTCAAAGACACCAATCGTTGATGGGTTCGTGATCATCAGCGCGGCGGTCTCCTCATCCACCTGGCGAGTTAGCGCCTCTAAGTCGATGCCGCCCTCTGAGTTAGACTTCAGATTCTCGACCGTATAACCGCAAATCGCCGCAGTGGCCGGGTTCGTCCCATGCGCCGAGTCAGGAATAAGAATCTTCTTGCGCGGATTGCCCTGCGACTCATGCCATGCGCGAACCAGCAGAATTCCGGTAAACTCGCCATGCGCGCCAGCCGCCGGTTGCAAAGTAATCGCGTTCATGCCGGTAATCTCAAGCAGACAACGCTGAAGGTTGTCGATGATTTCGAGAATCCCCTGAGCCAGCGAGTCAGGCCGGTAAGGATGCGCGTCCGCAAGGCCTTCGATCCGGGCCACCCACTCATTCACTCGTGGGTTGTACTTCATCGTGCACGAGCCAAGCGGATACATTCCCAGATCGATGGAATAATTCCAAGTCGAGAGCCGCGTGAAGTGACGGATGATCTCGATCTCACTCAACTCAGGCAACTCACCCGAAACCTTGCGATGCGCCTCGCCGAGCAGAGCAGCGGCATCAATCGCTGGCACATCGAGCGGCGCCAACTTATAACCACGCTTCCCCGGCGACGACTTCTCAAAGAGCAAAGCCTCGTTCTGTGTCTGGTGCGGCCGCACCTTGCCAAGGGTCGTGAAATTCGTCTTTTCAGTTGTTGCTGCCATTCTCTCTACCTCAAGGGCTCAAGCCCAGGCTCCTCTTAGAGCTTTGTAACAGGGCACGACTTCAACTCCCAGAGGGAGCGAAGGAGAATAGCCCAGGACAAGCGCAGCGCAGTCCTGGGTCAGCGTCCCCCAATAAACTCTCAGTCCCGTAGGGACGGAACGAACTCGGCTCGGTCTCGCCATAGCAGGGGTTAAACCCATCTCCACTCGGGCCTCGAGCAGCACGACTAAAGTCATGCCCTGTTACAAAACTCCATCCACCACAAATCGAAACTAAACAGGCACCTTTACAGGCTGTGTTGCCAGCACGCTGGCCGCGCTATCAATGTTGGCACGGGTAATGACTTCAGTCGCGCACCAAAGGGTGCAGTTTTGCATTTCGGGATACCAGCGGCTCAAATCAATGCCGCCGACAATCTTCGCATCCATCAGCCGCTGGCTCCATTGCGCTGGAGCTTCTTCGATCTGCAAAACGAACTCATTGAATCGCGGCGCGCCTGTAAACCGCAGCTTCGCACCCGGCTGCGACGAAAGAGCTTGCGCTGCGTAACTCGCCTTGGCCAGGTTATGCTCTGCTAACTCGCGAATCCCTTCCTTGCCGTAGACGCTCAGAAAGATCGTAGCCATCAGCGCGACCAATGCTTGATTGGTACAGATGTTCGAGGTCGCCTTCTCGCGCCGGATATGTTGCTCGCGCGTGGCCAACGTCAAAACAAATCCGCGATAACCCGACCCGTCAACCGTCTGTCCAACAAGTCTACCCGGCATCTGGCGGACATATTTTTCTTTAGCTGCGATCACCCCGCAGAATGGCCCGCCATAACTCAGAGCTACACCAAAGGACTGCGCCTCCATGCTGACAATATCCGCTTCAACTGGAGGCCGAACAACACCAAGCGAAACTGCCTCCGCAATCGACACGATCAGCAGCGCGCCCTTAGCGTGCGCAATCTCCGCAATCGCCGGAATATCCTCGATCACTCCGAAGAAGTTAGGGCTTTGTACGAGAACCGCGGCTGTCTCCGTAGTAACCGCATCTCCCAGCGCGCCAAGGTCGATGCGGCCTGTCTCTCCGTCATAGCCCACGATAGTTGTAGGCAAATCCTGATGCTTTGCATAAGTCGCCATCACTTCGCGGTATTCGGGATGCACAGTGACAGCCACCACGGCCTTGTCGCGGCCCGTGATGCGCATAGCCATCCTGACCGCCTCAGCCGCGCCCGTCGAGCCGTCGTACATACTGGCATTGGCAACATCCATGCCGGTCAACTCTGCGATCATCGTCTGAAACTCGAAGATCGCCTGCAGCGTGCCCTGAGTTATCTCTGCCTGATAGGGCGTATAACTCGTCAGAAACTCGCCCCGCTGGACCAGTGAGTCGATAATCACCGGGCGGTAG
>Ga0181535_10007336_pt1 | contig 11116 bp, 8 predicted proteins | sample PEATcosm2014_Bin_44_FD_119774 | JGI IMG/M metagenome (GOLD analysis project Ga0181535, IMG submission 119774) | Peatland microbial communities from MTU Mesocosm Facility, Houghton, MI, USA - PEATcosm2014_Bin17_30_metaG | ecosystem: Environmental > Terrestrial > Soil > Wetlands > Peat | place...
CGTGGCGCTGCTGGTGGAGGCGAGCACGGACAACCGCAACCGCACGGCGTCGGAAATCCGCAGCCTCGTGACGAAAGGCGGCGGCAGCATCGCCATGGCCGGATCGGTCAGCCGTTTGTTTCAACGCAAAGGACAGATCATCGTCTCAAGAGAAGCCGCAGGCGAAGACGCGCTGATGGAACTGGCGCTGGAAGCGGGCGCGGAGGATTTTAAGGTTGATGAAAACGGTTATGAAATTTTGACGGCGCCGGCGGATTTTGAAAGTGTGCATAAAAAAATCGAGACCAAAGGCATCAAATGCGAAGCGGCGGAAATCACATCGCTGCCGACGCTTGCCGCGCCGTGCGCCAGCTCCGCCACGCTGGCGGCGGTCAACAAATTGATTGAAGCCCTGGAGGAGCACGACGACGTGAAGGAAGTTTTCTCCAATGCGGAATTTTCCGAGTGAAATTGAACCGATGAAAGCCTCCGCCAAACAGATTATAAGAATGCTTCAAGCCGGGATGAAGCCGCGCATGATCCGGAAAAAATATCCGGATACCGCATCCGCCGACATCAACAATTGTCGAAAGCAACTGGGAATGCCGCCGTTTCCTCCCGGCGGTCCGTCCGGACCGCGAAATTTGATCGCGCGGATCAAGGCGCGCAAGCTGCGTAAAAACGGGTGGACCTGCGCAAAAATCGGCGCGGTTTTAGGCGTCAGCCGGCAACGCGTGCATCAATTCCTTTCAGAAACCGCGAAACCGGTTAATTCGTGAAATGAAAGCGTTGAGCGCCGATTCTCTGCTTGCGCGGCTGCTGGGCAAACTGGCGGCGGCGTTGATTCGTCATCCGCGCTGGTTTTTTTGGCCGCAAGTCGCGCTGTTTATTGCCAGCATCCTGGTCACGGTCGCGTTTTTGCAATTTGACACGAACCGCGACGATCTCGTGGGACACAACCTGAAGGATCACCGGAATTTTCTCGCGCTGCAACAGGAGTTTCCACAACAGGGCAACGATTTCGTCGTGGTCGTGGAAAGCGGCGACATGGAGAAGAACCGGCAGTTTGTCGAGCGGCTGGCGGTGAAAATGGCGCCGGAAACCAATTTGTTCCGCGACGTTTTTTATCAGCAAAATCCGGCGATGCTGGGCACGAAGGCCTTGTTTTTCGTCCCGACGAACGATCTGGCCGCGATTCAAACGACGCTCCACGATGACTTGCCGTTCATTAAACAATTCACGCGGACGACCAATCTGATTTCGTTTTTCGAGCAGATCAACACCGCGTTCCGCACCGCGCCGCGCGAGACGAATGCCCAGACCCAATCGCTGGTCCAGGCGCTGCCGGTGTTGCAGCGCATCCTGACCCAGGCCACCGATGATCTGCAAATGCCCGGCAAACCGCCGTCGCCGGGCGTGGCGGCGCTGTTCGGTGCCGGCGACGTGTCTGATGTTTATCTCACGTTGAATCGCGGCCGGATTTTTCTGCTCGTGACCCACCCGCCAACAGACACGCTCAACGACATGGCGATTGGGGAATTGCGCCGGTTGATTCAGCAGACAAAAACCGAAGTGCCCGGGGTCAACGCCGGCCTGACCAGCGAGGCGGTGCTGGATTACGACGAAATGGCGCAGTCGCAAAAGGACATGGCGCTCGCCAGCATTGTGGCGCTGATTTTGTGCGCGCTGATTTTCATCTACGGCTACAACGAAACCGGCCGGCCGGTGAAGGCGACGATTTGTTTGATGGTCGGGCTGGCTTACACGCTCGCGTTCGCGACGCTGGCGGTCGGGCATTTGAACATCTTGACGATCACCTTCCTGCCGATGCTCATCGGACTGGGAATTGACTATGGCGTGCATTTGATCACGCGCTACGAGGAGGAATTGCGTCACGGCCAAACGCAGGAAGCCGCGCTGACCAAGGCGATGGTCTTCACCGGCCAGGGCATTTTCACCGGCGCGCTGACGACCGCGGGGGCTTTCCTGGCAATGTATTTTACGAATTTCAAGGGCATCCAGGAAATGGGCCTCATTTGTGGCGGCGGATTGCTGGTGTGTCTGGCGCCCATGATGACGATGCTGCCGGTTCTGTTGTTGCGCGGCCGGCAAAACGTGATTGACCACGCCACGCGCGAAGACGCACAACGCGCCCGCATCGAAAACCTCTGGTTGCAACGGCCCGTGCTGGTGACGGGCGTGGTCGTCCTGATCTGCCTGCTTGCGTTCACCCAGATTTTCCGGGGCAACGTGAAATTCGATTACAACCTGATGGAATTGCAAAGCCCCAGCCTGTCATCGGTCGTGTTTGAACAAAAATTGACCCATGCAGACAAATCCGTGCTGTTCGGCGCCGTCGTCGCCACCAATCTGGAACACGCCATTTTGCTGGAGAAAAAACTGGGGGAACTTACCAACACGATTGCCGACATCGAGCCGCCGCCGGACATGCTTGAGAATTTTATCGAAGCCAATCAAATCAAAAAGCTGCCGCTCGTTCGCGCCATCAAGCAGGAAGTGTCGCCGCTGCAATTTGCCGCGCCGGACACGCAGCCGGTGGACATTAACGCCTTAAGCAGGACACTGTATTCGCTTAAAGGCTATTGCGGCGCAGCGCTGGATGATCCCGGCGTTAGCAGCGATCCCGAATTGACGAGGCAATTTGTTTCGCTGCGCCAAGCCATTGAAGATTTGCGGAAGGCGATGCTGGCCGGCGACGCTTCCGCGCTGGCCGGGCACGCGGACAAGCTGGCGGAGTTTCAACGGGCGCTGTTCGCCGACGTGCGCGGAACCTTCGAGTCCTTGCAAAACCAAAACGTCACCGGGCCGCTGCGCGTGGAAGATTTGCCCGCCGCCTTGCGCGACCAATTCATCGGCGAGAGCGGAAAATTTCTGCTGCAGGTGTATCCGAAAGCCGACGTGTGGGAGCGCACGAACCAGGAGGCCTTTGTCGCCGATTTGCGGACGGTGGACCCCGATGTCACCGGCACGCCCGTGCAACTTTTGGAATACGAAACACTGCTCAAAAACAGCTACGTTAACGCGGCGTGGTTTTCGCTCGCGGCGATTGCGTTGCTGGTTTTTTTTCACTTCCGCAGCCTCGGCGCGGTCATTCTGGCACTGCTGCCCGTCGGCATCGGCACGCTCTGGCTGGCTGGCTTGATGGGGTGGTTTGGCGTCTCGTTCAATCTGGCCAACATCATGACGCTGCCGCTGGTGATTGGCATTGGCGTGACCAACGGGATTCAAATTCTCAACCGCTTCGCCGAGGAACGGACGCCGAACATTCTGGCGCGCAGCACCGGCAAGGCGGTGCTGGTGTCAGGATTGACGGCCATCGCCGGTTTCGGCAGTCTTCTTCTCGCCAAAGATCAGGGCATTCACAGTTTGGGCTGTGTGATGGCCGTGGGCATTACGGCATGCATGATTGTGGGTTTGACTTTTCTGCCGGCCTTGCTGAATCTGCTGGGCCGCTGGCGTCCTTTAATAAAACAACCCAGTGCCGACAAAACCTTGCCGACACCGGGTCAGGAGGAACCGAGGTGAAAACCTCAATTGTTCTTAAATCATATAGAAAATCCGGCGAAAGTCTATACGAATGTTAATCAATGATAAACTGAATTCAAATCCGCCAAAAACCGGCGGAAATCTTTTTCAATAACGATAACGCAACAAGTTAATTTTGATTCGCGAACAACCATTATTTAAGATCGGACGCAAAAAATCACGACGGCCATTCCGTGGGTGGCAAGTTTGCGGTCTGGGGCTGGTTTTGAGTTTTTGCTCTTCGGCCTTTGCCGAAAATGACTTTCACGCCGGTCTGATTTTTGATGAATTTCCGCTGACGCTGGATGCGGGACAACGCACGGAAGCCGTCGGGCCGTTCTTTTACGACCAGCAAAAAAACACGGAAACAACGTGGGCGTTGCCGCCGCTGTTTTCACACGACGAGAATCCCGCCGTCGAATCACAGGAGGATGATTGGATTTATCCGCTCCTGACTTATGAACGATACGGAACGCAATATCGCTGGCAGCTTATCCAACTGTTCAGTTTCGCCAGTGGTCAGGAGCCAAATGATTCTGAAAAAAGGCGCTTTACCCTGTTCCCGATTTATTTCCAGCAGCGTTCGCCGGATACAAATGACAATTACACCGCGCTCGTCCCGTTTTATGGCCATCTCCAGAACCGGTTGATGCGGGACAAAATTTTCTTCGTGATGTTCCCGATTTACAGCGAGACGCAAAAGCGCGACATCGTCACCGACAATTATCTTTTTCCGGTTTTCGATTTGCAGCATGGCGACGGTCTGCGCGGCTGGCAATTCTGGCCGCTCTTCGGCGTCCGGCACAAAGTCGTGACCACCATCACCAATGGATTTGGCGATACTGAACTCGTCGGCGGATATGACAAATACTTCGCGCTCTGGCCCATCCATTTTTGGCAGAACAACGGCATCGGCACCGACGACCTGGAAAAATTCCGCGCTGATTGGCCTCTTTACACCTACACGCGCTCGCCCAAGCTTGATTCGACCACGGTAATCTGGCCGCTTTTCACCTGGATTGACGAGCGCGAGAAAAAATATCGCGAATGGCAGGCGCCGTGGCCGTTTGTGATTTTTGCGCGGGGCGAAGGCAAGACCACCTCGCGCGTGTTCCCGCTGTTCAGCCGGTCGCAAAACGACACCTTGGAAACCGATTCATATCTCTGGCCGATCTATCGCCACAAGGAGATCCATGCCGACCCGCTGGCATTGACACGCGACAGCGTCCTGTTTTATATTTATTCCTCCACGACGGAAAAAAACACGCAGACCGGCGCGGCGGAAAAACGCCTGGACATGTGGCCGTTTTTCACGTGGCACCGCAATTTTGACGGCAACGAACGCCTGCAAATCTTCGCGCCCGTCGAGCCCGCGCTGCCGGACAACCGCGGCGTCGAGCGCAACTGGTCGCCGCTCTGGTCGCTGTGGCGATGGGAGCACAATCCCAAAACCGGCGCCGCCAGCCAGTCCCTGCTGTGGAATCTTTACCGCCGTGACACCACGCCGGACTCGAAAAAATGCTCGCTCCTGTTCGGCCTTTTCCAGTATCAATCTGATGGAGAAAATGAGCGGCTGCGCCTGTTTTACATTCCGGTGTTGAAAACCCACCAACCGGCAGGCGAGTTCGCAAAATGAAACGGTTCGCGCATTATGTTTGAGAACGTCGGAGAAATGGTCCTGCTGTTTTGGCGGACGTTGCTGTCGTTGCCGCTCGCGTGGCGGCAGCGGCAGAAGGTGTTTGACCAGTTCTTTGAAATTGGGAACGCCAGTTTGTTGATGGTTTGCGTGCTGTCGTTTTTCATCGGCGCGGTCATCGCGCTGCAAACGGGACCGGTGCTCGTGGAGCGCAGCCTGTCCAGCGCCGTCGGCGGCGTGGTTGGCATCGCCATCGCCAAGGAACTCGCGCCGGTGATGATGGCCATCCTCATCGCAGGCCGCATCGGCTCGGCGATGGCGGCGGAAATCGGCTCGATGCGCGTGTATCAGGAAATTGACGCGTTGCGCACGATGAACATCAACCCGGTTCACTATCTCGTGCTGCCGCGGGTGGTCGCCATGGCCTTCGCGCTGCCAATGCTGGTGGTTTTTGCCATCCTTGTCGGCTGGTTTGGCGGCGCGGTCGTCGCGGAGGCGAACAATAACATCGGCATTCCGATCCAGGCGTTCTTCTCCGATCTGCGTGACATCGTGAAACCCATGGATGTCGCCAACGGCGTGTTCAAGAGCTTCTGCTTCGCGCTCATCATCGGCGTCGTTTCGTGCCATCAGGGACTGGTGACCATCGGCGGGCCGCGCGGCATCGGCCGTTCGGTGACGAAAGCGGTTGTGAATTCCATCGTGCTGATTGTGATTTTTGACTACCTGCTCACGCGTATTCTTTTGAAATGAACAGCCCGGCCAACAACCATTCCGGCGTCAGCCTGCAGGTGCGCGGGCTGCGTAAAAGTTTTGACGGCCAGGAAGTGCTCAAGGGCATTGATTTCGAGGTCAAGCCCGGCGAAATTTTTGTGATCATGGGGCCCAGCGGCAGCGGCAAGAGCGTTTTGCTCAAACACCTCATCGGCCTCGAACCGCCTGAAGCCGGCGAAATCCTCATCAACGGCGAGTCCATCGAATCTCCCGAAATTGCGGACAAATACCGGCTGGCGATGGTCTTCCAGTCCGGCGCGCTGCTCAACTCGCTCACCGTCGGTGAGAACGTCGGGCTTTATTTGACAGAGCACCGGCTCAAGCCGCCGGAGGAAATCGCGCGCATCGTGGCGGAAAAACTCGAAGACGTCGGGTTGAAGGACGCCGGCGACAAAATGCCGGGCGACCTTTCCGGCGGCATGAAAAAACGCGCCGCCATCGCCCGCGCGCTGGTCATTGAACCGCAGTTGATTCTTTACGACGAACCGACGAGCGAACTGGATCCGCTTTCCGCCGTCGTCATCGGCGAGGAAATTTTGGAACTGAACAAGCGCATCCACGTCACGTCGCTCGTCGTGTCGCATGACCGCGCCCTGGCATTTGGCATCGCCGACCGCATCGCCGTCATCAACGACGGTCGCATCCTCAAGATTGGCACGCCCGATGAGGTGAGGCGGTTCAACGACCCGCTCGTCCAGAAATTTTTGAACGCTGACTTCCAACACGAAACCAAATCAAGCCTATGAAAAATTCACTTGAAACCAAGCTCGGCTATTTTGTGGTCCTGGTGGTGTTCGCCGCATGGATCATCATGGAAACCCTTGGCGGCATGCAAATGTTCCAAAGCGGCTACCGCGTCAGCGCGCTGTTCAACACCGCGCAGGATTTGAAGCTCGGCGACAACGTCAAAATGGCCGGCGTGGACATCGGCCGCGTTGAAAAAATCGCGCTCACCGAAGGCTTGGCTAGTGTCACCATGAAGCTCAATTCTAGCGACAGCGTGAATACTAACTACGACTCGACACAATACATCAAGGTCGGCGACAGCATGAAGATGGCCGGCGTGGAAATCGGTCACGTCGAGAGTTTCACCAGCACCAATATCACCATGAAGCTCAATTCTGACTACAGCGTAAATACTAACTATGACTCGACACAATACATCAAGGTCGGCGACAGCGTGAAGAAGCACGGCGTCGAAATCGGCAGCATCGAGAATATCGTCCTCATCGAAAGCAAGGTCAATGTCACCATGAAACTCCACCCCGACGCCGTGGTAAAAACTGACAGCAGGGCCACCATCAAGTTCACCGGCCTGATGGGGCAGAATTTTGTCGCCATCAGTTTCGGCTCGCCGAACGAGCCGGCGGCCATAGATGGAGCGGTGCTCGCAACCGAAGAACAGCCCGATCTCAACGCGGTCATGGCCAAACTGAATGACGCCGCCACCGGCCTCGACAATTTCGGGAAGAGTTTCAGCGGCACCAAAATTGACGATTTGCTCGGTCCGCTCCTCGATTTCGTCAAACAAAACAGCGGCAACATTGGCGGCGCCATTTCCAACATTGACAACATCACCACCCAGATTGCCAGCGGGCAGGGCACCGTCGGCAGGATGATTTACACGGACCAGCTCTACGATTCCGCGCTGACGACCGTGAGCAACATACAGGATGCCGCTGGCTCGGCCAAGGACGTGCTATCCACGGCCAAATCCGTCATCAACGGGGTCGCCGCCGGCCAGGGCACCATCGGCAAATTGGTGACGGACGAGACGCTTTACAACGCGACCACCGCCTCCATGACCAACCTGAACCAGATTTTGCTGCGGATCAACCAGGGCCAGGGCACCATCGGCAAACTGGTCAACGACCAGGAATTTTACAAAAACGCCAAGCTCACGCTGCAAAAAGTGGACAAGGCCGCCGACAGTCTGGAAGACCAGGGGCCGTTGAGTGTCATCGGCATCATGGCGAACCAATTTGGATTGTAGGATTTACGATTGGCGATTGACGGAGCCGCTCAAACATTTCTGGCGTGTCGGAAATCGAACACTGTCACGCCAGTCCCAGATTTTTCAAAACCTGGATGCTGGAGCGCGATTTGTTCAGTGTGTAAAAATGCAGCCCCGGAACGCCGGCGCGTAAAAGTTCCTCGCACTGGCGCGTGGCGTATTCAACGCCGAAGTCGGCGGCGGCCTCTTCGTCGGTTCCCAATGCATCCAGCTTCGCGCGCAGCGGCGGCGGAATTTTCGCGCCGCATGTTTGGGTGAATTTGATGATTCCCGGCGCGCTCAAAATCGGAACGACGCCCGGCACGAGCGGCACACTCACGCCGAGCTTGCCGGCCACAAAATCCCGGAACTCGAAATAATCGGCGTTGTCGAAAAACAATTGCGTAAGCACGAAATCCGCGCCGGCATCCACTTTTTCCTTCAAGTGCCGCCAGTCGGCGTGCTTGCCATCTTTGCAGGCGACGTGGCCTTCGGGAAAACCGGCGACGCCCACGGAAAAATCGCCCGCCTCGCGGATGAATTCCACAAGCTGCGCCGCAAATTCAAAGCCGCCGGGCGTCGGTAGGAATTCACCGCCGCCGGGCGGGTCGCCGCGCAGGGCCAGGATGTTCCGGCAGCCGGTCGCGCGGATTTTTTCGAGCAGAGCGCGCACCTCATCGCGCGTGTGGCTGACGCAGGTGAGATGCGCCAGTGCGGTCAGTTTGTGCTGGCGCTGGATGCAATCCACGATTTTCAGCGTCTTGTCGCGCGTGGCGCCGCCCGCTCCGTAGGTGACGGAGCAAAAATCCGGTCGGGCCGTCATCAGCGCGGGGATGTGTTTTTCCAGAAGATTCCGGTCGCCATCGTCGGTCTTGGGCGGGAAAAACTCAAAGGAAACGACTGGCTGCCGCGCCGCCCGTTTTGCCGCGTAAATGTCGCGAATAAATTGCATCTGGACGGCGGAATTATTGGCGGAAACGCGGTGGAAGCCAAGTTTTGTTATGGTGAAATTGTGGCAGCCGACGTGAGTCGGCTTTAGTTTTAGTGGAAAAGAATGAGCGGGCTGACGCCCGCTGCTACCAAAGCAAAAACAAAAAGCCCCTCCCGGCCGGGCCGGAAGGGGCGTGCGGTTCTAATTTAATTAGAACTGATAGATCAGGTTAAGCGCCAAGGTAAAGGCATTCGCTGTGGATGTATCCCCGCTGTTGGAAACAAACGGAGTTCCATGTTCGGAATGATCCCAGCGGATTTCCGCCCGGCTCAACACATTGGCCCAGAGTTGATACTGAACCGTGGCAGTGACTGCTTCAACTTCTCTACTGGCTATGAATGGGCCATTGCTAACGGGGGGACCGATTAAATAGTCTGAAGAGTGGCCAATATTTGACTGATTCAGATATTCACCACGCAGGTTGAATGACAACTTCTCATTGAATTGGTAATTGCCATAAACGGCAACATCCCAAATGTCATCGCCGTTAGGATTATGACGATACTCGTTGTGCAAGTCGAGCATATCCCATGACGCGCCAACCTTCAGCGCTGTCAAAGGTGTTGGCACCGTGACGCCTGCATACCAACTAGTGGCACCCCGACCACCACTAAAACGCGAACTGTTACCGGGGCTATTCACAACGCCAAAATTTAATGTGGCACCTTTGGCGAAACCAAAGCTGTCAGGCGCAGTCAGCGCGAGTGAACCCAATGCCGAAGGGTAGGACATCATCCCTGGCCCGCCGGAATTATTTTGGTAACCGCTGTTGACACCGGGCAGGTAGCCGTGATTATAGGTCGTGTCGGCAAGACCCGCCGATAATGAAATCCAGTCGGTGGCCTTGAATGTGCCCAAAACGCCTGTCTGTGTTGTCGGCTCAATTGTGTAGCCGTAGGAACGGGTGTAGTTCGGGTTGGCTCCGTCGGTAGAGGATTCATAACCAATGATGGTGTCGAAAACGCCGAGCTTCCAGTCAATCTGGCTGTTGCCCACCGGCGTGCGCAGGGCCAGATAGGCCTGGCGGATGGCCGTGGAAGAATTGGCAGACGTTACCATTCCGCGACGGCCTAAATCGGTCGTCGTTGTTGAATCCGGCGTTGCATCCGGGCCGAACATTAATTCGACGTGATAACCGGAAGCCCACGGGCTTTCGTCCTGCGGTTTATCAAGGGCGAGATCAATCGAATTGAGGTAGAAGCCGTTCGCCTTGGCAAAGGAGTAGCTGTCCGCCACACCGCCTGGGTTAAACACGGCTGCCGTGTCAACGTAGCCGCTCAAGGTTGTGTTTGAGAGCGCGGTTTGCACCTGGCTCATTTTTGTTTCGTCCGCGCGGGCCGCCGAAGCAAGACTGACCACTCCGACCGCCGCCAGACCCATTGTCCATTTATTAAACTTCATCTGGTTCCTCCGATGTTGTTTTGTTGTTGTTTGTTAATGTTTTTCTTGTTTCGCGCCTGACGCGCCTCAAGGCAAATCCTGTTTGCCCCGGCACCATGTGGTGCAATTGACGTTGAACATAGGAAAAACCGGGACATTTGGCAACATTTTTTTTTTCAAATATGGACAGCGCAATCCGTTGAAAATGAACATCTTGCGATTTTTGGCTGTTTTTGCCCAAATTCAGGACGGTTGAGAAGGGTAATTGCAGCGGTGTTTACAGTGGTTTTCGCAAGGCATGAATCTTGCGTTTATCGGAAACCGCATATGCCAACATTCACCTATTCGGCCCGAGAGTCGGTCACCGGACGCGAAATCCGCAACATGGTGGACGCCGCGAGCGAACAGGCCGCCATCGCCGCGCTGCTCAACCGCAATCTGCTGGTGTTGTCCATTCAGGAACGGATCGGCAAAAAGGGCAGGACCAAGGGCGGCAAAGTCAAGCTGGCCGATCTGGTGGTGTTCACGCGGCAACTGGCGACGATGGTGGACGCGGGCATCGCCATCGTGCAATCGCTTCAGGCGCTTGCGGACCAGTCGCCCAACAAGGTCATGCGCGACGTGATCCGGGACGTCTGCACCCGCGTCGAGAGCGGCGAAAGTTTTTCCGAGGCGCTGCAAAAACATCCCAAGGCGTTCAACCGGCTTTACGTCGCCATGGTGTCGGCGGGCGAGAAGGGCGGTTTGCTGGCGGAAATCCTGGCGCGGCTGGCCACCTACCTGGAAACCACCGACCGCCTCCGCAAAAAAATCAAGA
>Ga0181535_10007338_pt1 | contig 11113 bp, 12 predicted proteins | sample PEATcosm2014_Bin_44_FD_119774 | JGI IMG/M metagenome (GOLD analysis project Ga0181535, IMG submission 119774) | Peatland microbial communities from MTU Mesocosm Facility, Houghton, MI, USA - PEATcosm2014_Bin17_30_metaG | ecosystem: Environmental > Terrestrial > Soil > Wetlands > Peat | place...
GACGGTGTTCACGTGGCCCCCCAGCCGGTCCTGGGCCTCGAAGAGGGTGATCTCGTGGAGGGGGTGGAGCAGGTGGGCGCAGACCAGGCCGGAGACCCCGCTGCCCACGATCGCAATGCGCATGACTTCCTCGGGTGATGGCGGAGGGGCTCTGCGATCCTCCGTCTAATTTAGTGCTAATATAGCACGGTCAGCCCACGGAGGACCCCCATGGCCCGCTTCGTCACCTCACTCGGATCCAGCTGGACTCCCGGACGGGTCCTCGCCTACATGGCCGAGTTCAGCAACGCCACCGAGTGGGATCCCAGCGTGGCGACCGCCCGCGCTCTCGACCCGGGACCCCCGCGCCGGGGATCCGCGTACGAGCTGACCGTCGCGGTGGGGAGGGGACGGCACGTCACCCTTCACTACGTCGTCACCGAGCTGAGCGGATCAGCCGTCGAGCTCCTCGCCGAGACCAGGTGGCTCAGGTCCCGGGACCGGATCACCGTGAGCGAGGCCACGGAGGGCTCCCGGCTGACCTACGACGCGAGCCTCACCCTGCGTGGGGTCGCCCGGCCGTTCAGTGCGGTGCTGGCGCCCTCCTTCCGCCGTACCGCCACCCGGGCGCTGGTCTCGTTGCGCCGCGTCCTCTCCGCACCATGAGCCGCGGCGCCAACCTGCTGGACCGCGTCCTCGAGGCGAGCGTGGCCGGCAGCTTCAGCCGGATCGGCTACCGGATGCGGCGCCGGACCCAGGGGTTCGAGCCGCTGGCGCGCCGGCGCCTGGACGGCCGGACCGTCGCGATCACCGGGGCGACGTCGGGACTGGGCAATTGGGCGGCCCGGCGGTTGGGGGCGCTCGGCGCCGACCTGGTGCTGCTGGTGCGGGACCCGGTGCGCGGGGAGGCCACCGCGGAGCTGATCCGCGGCCGGTACGGGGTGAGCGTCGTTGTCGTCGAGGCGGATCTCTCCGACCTGGCCTCGGTGCGCCGGGCCGGGGCGGCGGTCGCCGAGCTGGCGCCTCGGCTCCACGCCCTCATCCACAATGCCGGCGCGCTGCTGCCGGCGTTCACCCCGACCGCCGACGGGATCGAGACCACCCTGGCCACCCACGTCGTCGGTCCGTACCTGCTCACCCGCCTGCTGCTCCCCCGGCTCGAGGCGGCGCCCGGCTCGCGGGTGATCGTGGTGACCTCGGGTGGGATGTACACGCAGCCGCTGGATGTCGACCACCTCCAGATGACGCCGGCGACGTACCGCGGGGCAGCCGCGTACGCCCGGGCCAAGCGCGCCCAGGTCAGCCTGGTCGCCCACTGCGCGCCGGCGCTTGCGCGCCGTGGCGTCGGCCTGGTGGCGATGCATCCGGGCTGGGCCGACACGCCGGGCACGGTGACGGCGCTGCCCCGGTTCCACCGCCTCACGGCACCGGTCCTGCGCACGCCCGCGGAGGGCGCCGACACCATGGTGTGGCTGGTGACCGCCGACGCGGCGGTCCTGCGACGCGGTGCGCTCTGGCTGGACCGGCGCCCGCGGCCCCTGCACCGACTGCGCCGCACCGCGACCGCAGACACCGCGGCCGAGCGGCGCCGGCTGGTGGAGCTCTGCGACCGGCTCAGCGGCGAGCCGCCGCTCGCCGGCGAACACCCGGCATGAGCGGGGAGGTCGGGGAGATCGAGGAGGACGGGGAGATCGGGTTGCGCGAGGCCAGCACCGTGCTCGCCCTCCACTACATGACCGTGTACCGGTACGTGCGTACCGGGAAGCTGGCGGCGCGGCGGCAGGGCGGCGACTGGCTGGTCCGCCGGGTCGACGTCGAGGCCCTGCGGGGCACGCCGCCGATCCCGGGTGGGCGGGGGCGCCGGGGCCGGCCCCGGCATGAGACGCGCGTCGGGCGGCTGGTGACCACGCTGCTGAAGGGCGACGAGGCCGGCGCCTGGGCCGTGATCGAGGAGGCGGTGGCGTCGGGGGCGACCACCCGCGCCGTCGACATCGAGCTGATCGGTGCCGCGATGCGGGAGGTGGGGGAGCGCTGGCGGCGGGGATCGGCCAGCGTCGCCGCCGAGCATCGTGCCAGCGTCATCGCCCATCGCCTCGTCGGCCGCGCCGGGGCGCACGCCGGCCGTCGCGGCCGCCACCGCGGCACCATCGTGCTCGGTGCGCCGGCGGGGGAGATGCACTCCCTCCCCAGCGCCCTGCTCGCCGACGTGCTGAGGGCGGAGGGTTTCGAGGTCCACGACCTCGGCGCCAACGTGCCGACCGACGACTTCGTCGCGCTGGTCGCCAGTGTGGCGCCGGTGCAGGCGGTCGGCGTGGTGGTGACGGCGTCCCCGCCGGCGCCCGCCCTGATCCCCCTGGTCAGGGAGTTGCGCGAGCGCGCCGGGGTGCCGGTGGTTGTGGGCGGCGCCGCCGCGATCGCCAACCACCTGCGCCTGCCCGCCGGGGTGCCGGTCAGCCGCAGCACCGAGGAGGCCACGTCCCTGCTGGCGGGTGCGGCGCGAAACCCACACCGTGCGGGCGCGGATGCCGCTGGCGGGCCGGCCGGCCGCTGATGCGGCTCCGAGCTGGCTAGGCGCCCGGCTCGATCCGCAGCGGGTCGTCCGCGGGCCCGGCCCCGAGCACCTCCACCGCCTGGTCCGGGCGGCGCTCGATGATCCTGTCGATGAGCCCGTGTTGCACGGCCTCCGCGGCGGTCAGGTAGCGGTCCCGATCGAGGTCGCGAGCCACCTGCTCCTCGGCCCGGCCGCTGTGTCGGGAGTAGAGGCTGATCAGCTGGTCGCGCTGGTGGAGGATCTCCCGGGCGTAGATGTCGATGTCACCCGCCTTGCCCTTGAGACCGGGGGTCCACGGCTGGTGGATCATCACCACGGAGTTGGGGAGCGCGAAGCGCCGGGCCTCGCTGCCGGCACAGAGGAGCAGCGACGCGCCGCTCGCCGCCATCCCGAGACAGACGGTCCCGACCGCGGGCTTCACGTACTGCATGGCGTCGTAGATGGAGAAGGAGGCGGTCACCGAGCCGCCCGGGCTGTTGATGTAGAGCCAGATCTCGCGCTCGGGATCCTCGCTCTCCAGGAAGAGGAGCTGAGCCGTGATCAGGTTGGCCAGGTCGTCGTCGATCTCCCCGCCGACGAAGACGATGCGGTCGCGAAGCAGGCGGGAGTAGATGTCGAAGGAGCGCTCCCCGCGCGCGGTGCTCTCGACGACGGTGGGCACGACGACGCTCATCGCCTCATCCTCAACGTGGGGGCTGGGGGACGAAGCCGATCCGCCGCCGGGGCAGCTCTCCGCCCCCCATGGCCATGAAGGTGCTGAACTCGGCGACGGCGCGCAGCCCGTCACGGCTGAGCCGGCCGGCCGCCATCTCCAGGCGAGCCCGGGGATCCACCGGCCACATCGGGCCGTCAGCGGGCGGGGCGAGGCTCTCTGACACCTCCGCGTAGAGGGCGCCGACGGGGACCCGGAGCGCGTAGGCGATGGAGACCAGCAGCTCGGTGGAGACGTCCTTGCGTCCGCGCTCGACCTCGGAGAGGTGGGCGGGCGAGCACCCGGCCTCGGCCGCGACCTCGCTCAGCGTCCTGGCGGCTCTCTCGCGGTGGCCCCGCAGCGCGGCGCCCAGGGCCCGCCGCACCTCGCCGGCTGTTTCACTGTGAGCTAATACCATTTCGCTGGCAGTATATCAAACCCGCGACGGACGGTGGCCCGGAGGCTCACAGCTACGCGCCGGCCAGCTCCCAGCACACCTCCACATCGAAGTGGCCCGTCTGCGGGTCGGGGTCTCCGTAGATCTCCCAGGAGACACCGGTGACCTTGCGGGCCTGGGCGCGGCACCAGGCGCGCACCGCGGCGTGGGCGACTCCGATCTCGGCGGGACTCCCGGTGTGGATCGTCACCCCCGCCTCGCCCGCCGGCAGAGACGAGGGCACCACCCGCCCCGCGGGCTCGAACGGCCCCGTCACCTGCACTCCGATCTCCACTCCGACCTCGACGCCGGGAAGGTTGTTCCGGAAGAGCATCACGTTGTGGCCGTCGGCGCGGAGCCCCGGGGTGGCGCGCAGGAACGCCCACACCTCGTCGAGGAGTGGCCGCCACAGGGCCGGGAACTCCCGCCATGTGGTGTCCGCTCTCACCACCGCCGTCGGGCACTCGGCGGTCCGCTCGATCCGCACCTGATACGCCATCGGATTCCCCCTGCTGACGACGCGGCGCTGGGCTCGGCCTGAGCGGCCGGCCGGAGAGTCAGGATGCCCGATTGGGGGTGGCGCGTGGCTCGGCGGGCGAAGCCGCGGCCCTGCCGACGCTGCCGGGTGCCGAATCGGCCCACCTTCACCGAGCCGGAACCCCAGCGACCGTGCGGGGCGGAGGTGTGCTGAGGAGCGAGGCCTTGCGCAGGCGGCAGTTGCCATGCCACCGAGCCGTCTCGCCTCACCGAGCCGGAATCGCAGCGAGGGTGCGGGGCGGACGTGTGCTGAGGAGCGAGGCCTTGCGCAGGCGGCAGCTGCAATGCCGCCGAGCACGAGCATGCCGGCGCCGCCAGGCGCCGGACGTGCGTGCCGAGCGGAGCAGCCACCTGCGCCCCGCCCGGCCCGCCCGCAGGCGCAGGTCAGACCTCTTTGAACTCGGCGTCCACGACGTCGTCGCCGCCCGAGCCGTCAGAGCTCGACGAACCGCCGGCTCCGCCTTCCGGCGGCGCGCTGCCGCCCTCGGGCTCCGGGGTCGGACCGCCACTCCCGCTGGACGACCCGGCAGCCGACGACGCGTACACCGCCTCGCCGATCTTCTGGATCTCCGCCTGGAGGGCGTCGTGCGCGGTCTTGATGGCGGCGTCGTCGTTCTTGGTGATGGCCTCGCGCACCGCGGTGATCTTCCCCTCGATGTCGGTGCGCAGCTCGGAGGGCACCTTGTCGCCGGCGTCCTTGAGGGCCTTCTCGGCCTGGAAGGCGAGGTGCTCGGCGCGGTTCTTGGTCTCGATGGCCTCCGCCTTGCGACGGTCGTCCTCGGCGTTGGACTCGGCCTCCTTGACCATCCGCTCCACCTCGTCCTTGTTGAGGGTGGTGGACCCGGTGATGGTCACCTTGTTCTGCTTGTTGGTGCCCCGGTCGTGGGCGGTGACGTTGAGGATGCCGTTGGCGTCGATGTCGAACGTGACCTCGATCTGGGGCACGCCGCGCGGTGCGGGCGGGATCCCATCCAGGGTGAATGTGCCCAGGATCCGGTTGTCGCGCGCCATCGGCCGCTCGCCCTGGAGCACGACGATCTCCACGCTGGGCTGGGCATCGGAGGCGGTCGAGAAGACCTGCGACTTGGCGGTCGGGATGGTCGTGTTGCGGTCGATGAGCTTGGTGTTGACCTCGCCCTCGGTCATGATCCCGAGCGACAGCGGGGTGACGTCGAGGAGCAGGACGTCCTTGACCTCGCCCTTGAGCACGCCCGCCTGGATGGCGGCGCCGACCGCGACCACCTCGTCGGGGTTGACCCCACGGTTGGCGTCCTTGCCGGTCAGCTCCTTGACCAGCGCCTGGACCACCGGCATCCGGGTCGAGCCGCCGACCAGGATCACCTCATCGAGGTCGGAGACGCTCATGTGGGCGTCGGCCAGGGCATCCTGGAAGGGCTTGCGGCAGCGCGCGGTGAGGTCCTCGGTGAGCTGCTCGAACTTGGGGCGCGACAGCGTGATGTCGAGGTGCTTGGGTCCCGATGCGTCGGCGGTGATGAAGGGGAGGTTGACCTGGGTCTCCTGGCGCTGCGACAGCTCGATCTTGGCCTTCTCGGCGGCCTCGGTCAGCCGCTGCAACGCCTGGGGGTCGCCGCGCAGGTCGATGCCCTGGTCGCGCTTGAATTCATCCGCGAGCCACTCCACCACCCTCCGGTCGTAGTCGTCGCCACCCAGGTGGGTGTCGCCGTTGGTGGACTTGACCTCGAAGACCCCCTCGCCGACCTCCAGGATGGAGACGTCGAAGGTGCCGCCGCCGAGGTCGAAGACCAGGATCTTCTCGTTCTCCTTGTTCTCCAGCCCGTAGGCGAGCGCCGCCGCGGTCGGCTCGTTGATGATCCGGAGCACGTTGAGGCCGGCGATCTGGCCCGCGTTCTTGGTCGCCTGTCGCTGGGCGTCGTTGAAGTAGGCGGGCACCGTGATGACCGCGTCGGTCACCTTCTCGCCCAGGTAGGCCTCGGCGTCGGTCTTCAGCTTCTGGAGCACCATCGCCGAGATCTGCTCGGGGGTGTGGCGCTCGCCGGCGACATCCACCTCGACCCGGCCATCCTTGCCGGCGACCACCTTGTAGGGGACCTGCTTGGCCTCGTTGGTCACCTCGCTGAGCAGACGGCCCATGAAGCGCTTGATGGAGTAGATGGTGTTGTTGGGGTTCACCGCCGCCTGGCGGCGCGCCAGCGTGCCGACCAGACGCTCTCCGCTGCGGGTGAATGCGACCACGGAGGGGGTGGTGCGACCGCCCTCGGCATTGGCGATGACGGTGGGCTCGCCACCCTCCATCACGGCCACCACGCTGTTGGTGGTGCCGAGATCGATGCCGACGGTCTTGGCCATGGGATGGGTCCCTCCAGAACTGCTCGAATCAGAGCCGGTGCGCCCGTGGGGCGGCTTTCGCCCGCTCCGTGGCGGTCACTTCCCGATGTACCTCGGCGCCTGCCCATGCTAAACGCCGGGGCGGTCAGGGGGGAGCCCCGAGAGGAGCTCCCGCGCCGGCGGCGCCGGCGCGCTCAGGCGGGGTAGCCGCCCGCGCCGATCAGCGGGACGAAGCGGCAGGGACCGAGGTTCTCGGTGATCCAGCTCCCCCCGCGCAGCCGGAGCCGGGTGAGCTCCTCGCCCTCGGGGCCGCTCCGGATCGGCACCACCAGCCGGCCGCCCTCCCGCAGCTGGCGGGCGAGGGCGACCGGGAGCCGGGGCGCGGCCGCCCCGACCGCGATGGCATCGAAGGGGGCGCGGTCGGGGAGTCCGACGCTGCCGTCGGTGGCCACCACCTCGACGTCGACCTCCAGCCGGGCCAGCCGCTCCGCGGCCTCCGAGGCCAGCGCCGGGATCCGCTCGACGCTGATCACCCGGGCGCCGCAGGCGGCCATCACCGCTGCCTGGTAGCCGCTCCCGGTGCCGATGTCGAGGGCGACGTCCCCCGGCCTCAGCTCCAGCGCCTCGACCAGGATGGCGACCATCAGCGGCTGGGAGATGGTCTGGTTGCCCGCGATCGGGAGGGCCCGGTCCGCGTAGGCGTCACCGCGGTCGCCGGGAAGCACGAACTCCTCGCGCGGCACCCCCGCCATCGCCGCCAGCACCCGCTCGTCACGCACCCCGCCGCCGCGGAGTCGCTCGATCATCTCCGCCGCCGAGCTCATCCCCGGCCGGCCTCCGAGATCGGCTGACGCCGCACGGCCCGCATCCTCCTCGCTACTCGGGGTGGTACTCCCGCTGCCCGGTCCGGTCGTCGAACCAGACCCGCATCCGCCGCCCGCTCTCGGGGTCGATGAAGACCTCGGTGGTCGGCCGGAAGCCGCCCGCGGCCGGCCCGGCGGGGCCGCCGCTCCCGCCGCTCCGGTACCGTTCCCACCCCATCACGGCCCCCAGCACGATGAGGATCGCGAGGGCCACGAACACCAGCAGCTCGACGATGGGGATGGCGGCCATCAGAGGCGCCGGCTCGGCCCCGCGATCAGCTGGCCGGGGGCGGTCCCAGCGGCTCGATCAGCTGGGCGGTGCCGTAGGCGACGATCTCGCTCATGGTGTTGCCGATCTCGGAGGAGTCGAACCGCATCATGGTCACCGCGTTGGCCCCCATGGCGGTGGCGTTCTGCACCATGCGGTCGACCGCCTGGCGCCGGGCATCCTCGAGCAGCTTGACGTAGGAGGCGACCTCGCCGCCGACGATGCTGCGGAAGCCGGCGGCGATGTTCCCGCCCAGTCCGCGGGTGCGCACCGTGAGGCCGAATACCTGTCCGAAGGTCTGGGTGACCCGGGTGCCCGGGACGTTCTCGGTGGTGGTGACGATCATGGGTCGAGCATAGCCGTCCGGTGATCGTCCCGTCGGGCCGGAGAAGAGGCGCGGCGAGAGGTCAGCGCGGGGTCAGATCGAGGTCCGGCGGCGCGCTCTCCGGCAGCTTCCAGACGATGAAGCCCTTCTCCCAGCGTCGATGCAATTCGTTGGCTGCGTCCACCGCCTCGGACACCCGAGCCTCGAACGCGTCGAGGTCCTCGGCCGCGATCGCCGCGAGCAGCGGCTCCACCTCCTCGTGGAGGTACTCGGCGATGTCGTCTCCGTACTTGGGCCGGGTGATCGTGCAGAGGAGGAAGAGCTTGCGCATCTCCGAGAGCTGCCACCGGGCCAGCCGCCAGTTGCCGGCCCGGGCCGCGTAGACGGCGCGCCAGAAGCGGTTGGCGATCTCCGGCATGAGCCGGGCCAGCCCCGGCTGGAGCCGGGTCAGCTCCTCGGGGCTGAGCCGCTCCGGGTTGGCGGGCGGACCCGCGCTCTCGGTCATCGCGCGCCAGTCTATCCGGGCCGGTGGGCCGGTCCGTGGCAGGGCGGCGCCGAGGGTTCTCCCACGCAGCGGTACGCAGGGCCGGAGGCCGCGCCTACCGAGGGGTGGGAGCAATCCCATCCAGGACCGGTCGGGAACCCATCGCGGGGTGGCCGCGTAGGACGGGTATGGAGATCCTCCGCAACCACGGTGGCCGTCTGCGCAGCGGGGCGGGTGCCCTGGTCGTCTCGGTCGCGGTGGTCGCCGCGGTCACCGCCGGCTACTTCGGGCTCCGCCACGACGCGGCCCTCGGGGATGGCGCGGGGGGTCCCGCGGCCCGTTCGGGCGCCGCCATGGCCTACGACCCCGCCGCCGGCGACGTGGTGATGTTCGGCGGCATCAGCGCCGCCGGCCGGCTGCTCGGGGACACCTGGCTCTGGGAGGGGTCCGGCTGGGTGGCGGCGTCCCCCGCGACCAGCCCACCCGCCCGGTACGGAGCTCAGATGGCCTGGGACCCCCAGAGCCAGCGGGTGATCCTGCTCGGCGGCACCGGCGGTGCCGGATGCTCGACCGGCGGGTCGACCGGCATCGGCATCGCGGTCCCCGGCTCGGCCGGTTCGGCGCCCGCGGCCACCGGCTCCGCCTCGGCGTCCGCGACCGCGGCCCCCGGCTCGGCGGCCGCCACCCCCATCTCGGCGGTGGTGACACCGACCTCGGCGATCGCCGCTCCTCCGTCGGCCGCCGCCGTCTCCTCCGACGTCTGCACCCAGCTCCAGGACGCCTGGGCCTGGGACGGCAGCGACTGGTCACGGCTCGCCCTCGGGCAGGCCTCAGGCCAGCTCGGCCACTACACGTACTCCGAGGCCTCGATGGCCACCGACCCGACCACCGGGAGGATCGTCCTGGTCACCTCCGACAGCCCGGCCGGCGGCGGCGTCCCGATCCCGGCCATCTACGCCGGCGGCTCCGCCTCCGGGTCGGGCTCGGGCGGATCTTCGACGGTGCTGCCCGCCTCCAGCGCCAACGCGGTGACCGCCGGCGAGCCCTGCATCGGCGTCGATGGCGGCTCCTGCGCCTCGTCCACGTCGCTCCCCACGACCACCTCCACCGCGGCTCCGGTGCCCACCGCCTGCCCCCTCGACGGAGGGTGCGCGTCCCTGCCCTGCTCCGCCTGCGTGATCTGCCCGATGACCTCGGGAAGCGGGGGGGGGAGCGCCGGTTCGGGAGCCGGCGGCGAGGTGATCTGCTCCAACTGCGCTGAGACCGGGACCCCCTGCGCGCTGCTGCCCGCGACCCTCACCTGGGTCTTCGACGGCAGCACCTTCCAGCCGGTGGGCGGCTCTGCGACCGACGCCCCGCCCTCGGGGGGCGAGCTGGCCTGGTTCCCCGGGTCGGGCGTCCTGGTCGACCTCGGCTCCGGCCTCTATGCCGCGATGGGAGGCACCGCCGCGGCGTGTCCCTACGGCGCTCCCTGCCCGATGGTCCCGACCCGCGAGGAGTATCGGTGGACAGGGACCGGCTGGACCCCGCTCCAGGACCTCTCGGAGAGCGCGTCCGCACCGTACTTCGAGGTCCCGCCGGTGGCCGACACGGCGACCGGCGAGGCCGTGGGCCTGGACGCGATGGGCGCGACCTGGACGGCGACCAGCCCGGAGGCGGGGTGGGTGAAGGTCGCATCCGGCCCCGCCCCGACCGCCCGCTCCGACTTCGCCCTCGCCTACGACGGCGCCACCGGACAGGTGGTGCTGTTCGGCGGGGACGCCGAGGGGGCGAGCTCGGCGACCGGTGGCGTGGCCGGCGACACCTGGACCTGGGACAGCTCGGGCTGGACGCTGCGGGGCGGCACCACCCCGACCCCGTCTCCATCGCCGTCCGGGAGCGCCTCGCCGGTGGCCAGCCCGGTCATCCTCCCCTCGCTGCCGATCGAGCCGCCGTCCACGCCGGCACTCAGCGGTGTCGCCGGGCCGTCCTCTTCGGTGTCGAGCTCCCCGGCCCAGCCCACCGCCTCGACCTCCGCGCCCACCACCTCCTGAGCTGCCGGTAACCGATCGGCCCGGCGTCTCCCCACCGGGCCGGTCCTCTCTCTCGTGGCGTCAGAGGACGCCCCTTTCCCGAGCGACGCGCTTCCCGGCCGTGCGTCCCCGGGCGCCGCGCCTCCCCGCCGCGCCTTCCGCCGCGCCCTTCCCACCGAGCCTCCCCGGGCGCCTTTCCCCGCGCCTTCCCGCCCCCCGGTGTGATCTGATCCCTGCGTGACACCCCCCGAGCTCCGGATCGAGATCCTCGAGCGCCCCGACGACCCCGCGGTCCAATCCATGCTCGTCGAGCTGGGCCTGGAGGACCAGGAGCACTACGACCACCCCCGCGAGAGCCGGGAGGAGATCGCCGCCCACACCGGGCCGATCGCATCCCACTTCCGGGGTGAGAACGTGGTGATGGTGGCGCGCGCCGGGGACGGCAGCGCCCTGGGCCTCTGCTGGTGCGTCATCTTCGACCCCGGCAACGGGCTGGAGGGCGAGGTGGCCGAGCTCTACGTCCTGCCCGACACCCGTGGCCAGGGCGTGGCCACCGCCCTGGTGGGGGAGGCCATGCGTCTCTTCCGGCAGCGGGCGGTGAGCTTCGCGACGGTGTGGACGCGCCCCGACAATCCGGCCGCCCTCGCCGTCTACCGGCGA
>Ga0181535_10007346_pt1 | contig 11106 bp, 7 predicted proteins | sample PEATcosm2014_Bin_44_FD_119774 | JGI IMG/M metagenome (GOLD analysis project Ga0181535, IMG submission 119774) | Peatland microbial communities from MTU Mesocosm Facility, Houghton, MI, USA - PEATcosm2014_Bin17_30_metaG | ecosystem: Environmental > Terrestrial > Soil > Wetlands > Peat | place...
GCCACCGCCGAAGCCTCCGCCGAAGCCTCCGCCGCCGGCCAAGCCGGGATACCCTTCCCCGGGGTTGCCACCCGCTGTGGCGCCGTCTGAAAAGTAGCCGCCCCCGCCGCCCCCGCCAAAGGGCGTGCCTCCGCCATTGCCGCCCGTTCCGCTCCCACCTATGCCGGCGCTATTGAAGCCGTTGCCGCCAATTCCGCCGCCTCCTCCGCCGCCGGCAATGGCCAGGATCGTGTCGCTCGTGCTGTCCACCACGAAGGTTCCCCCGCCGCCGCCGCCGGCGAAACCGGGGCCGACGCGGCCGGCGGTGTTGGCGCCGCTGTCGCCTACGTCGATCTGAATCACGTCGCCCGCAATGAGGTTGAACTCATCGCCGATTTCGGCCCCGAAGCCGCCGTTACTGAATCCCACGCTCGTTCCGCCCGATGCGCCGTAAGCGACGATCATGTAAATGCCGGTGGAGGGTACCGTGAAGGTCTGGCTGCCTCCGGTGTAGCCGTAGATTGTGCTGGCGAGCGCCGGGGCAGCCGAGACGCACAAGACCCCAAGTAACGCAAACCAAGGTCTCGCATGAGACTCCACTTTGCCAGGGACCTGCGTCGCATGCTCCGGCTGCCGGCAATCCATTTGTAGCCCGCCGGCGTCGATGCCTCGCGATGACCATGAGCGCCATGCCACCGATCGCCAGACCCATAGACGAGGGTTCCGGGGTCGCGCTTTCGGGAACCGTCAAAACCCCGCTTATCCCATAAAGCGACATGTCGGTGGTATAGGGATCGGCTGAATTTGTCATCCAGCCGAATGTAGACACCGAGGATACTCCAAATATGGCGTCCCCGTCCCCGAGCGCGTATCCCGTGTAGGCCCGCCCATCGAGGGACCCTGTCCATACGTTACCGAGCATAACCCCGCCATCCTCGTTGAATTGGATGGGAGCGAGAATATCGTACGGGAATCCGAACAACCCCGATCCCACCTCCGTCCCTGCATCGCTTGCGATCAGATCCCCCCCTAAATCGTAGATTGGTACCCCGCTGTCGATGCCAACGTTGTCGATCGCGTTCACCGCCTCCGTAGAGCCAATGTCGAGCCAGGTGGCGCCCAATGCCTCCAAGGCCGCGACCCCGTTGGCCTCGGTGTTTACGTCGTTGTTGTAGTCGGCGATGTTGGAAGATTCGGCGGTATACGTGTCGGCCGTGACGAACACCAGCCGATATGGGCTGCCGGGGCTAAGACCTGGCGGGACCGTGACGATCGTATTCGCGTTCGAACGGGATGCGATCCCCACAAGGGCCAACACGAGCACACTTGTGTTCTTGAAAACCGATGTTCGCATGGGACTCCACTTTGCCAAGGACCTGCGTCGCATGCCCCAGCTACGGACACCCCTACCAGGAACGTCCGCTTTGGTTCAGATCACCCGGGTTGGCGTTTTTCACAACCTGTGGTTATTTGCATAGTCTCCACTAATGCGTCCCGGAAGTCAATCCATTACTTTCTTCGTCGATATTTTCAACACTTCGACCTCCGAAATCTACCGGCGTCGGCCTTTCCGCCGCATTGCCGCGACACGTGGTACGGTAATTTTGGAGCCTTTGCAGCCGCTTCCCTGGAGAGAAGAGTCTATGCCAACTGAAACCAATCCGCGCAGGGATTTCCTGCGCTTTGCCGGCGCGGGTGTGGCCGGCGCCCTGACCGGCGGGGCAGGCCAGGTCGCGGGGCAGACCTCCGCGATTTCCCCCGGAAGTTTCAACGTCAAGGCTTTCGGCGCAACCGGGGATGGAAAGACCCTCGACACGGCCGCCATCAACAAGACCATCGACGCGGCCGCGGTCGCCGGCGGCGGGACGGTGCACTTCCCCGCCGGCAATTACCTTTCCTATTCCATCCATCTGAAGAGCAACGTGACGCTGCAACTGGAACCGGGCGCCACCATCATCGCCGCCGATTCGCCCGCGCCGGGCGCGCCCGGCTACGATCTGGCCGAAGCGAACCAGTGGAACATGTACCAGGATTTCGGCCACAGCCATTTCCACAACAGCCTGATCTGGGGCGAAGGACTCGATAACATCGGCATCGTGGGAACCGGGCGCATCTGGGGCAGGGGATTGAGCCGTGGCACAGGCGCGCCCAACGCCCTGACACCCGGCGTGGGCAACAAGTCCATCAGCCTGCGGGAATGCCACAACGTGCTGCTGCGCGATTTTTCGATTCTTCATGGCGGCCACTTCGGCATTCTGGCGACGGGCCTCGACAATCTCACCATCGACAACCTGAAGATCGATACCAACCGCGACGGCATGGACATCGATGCCTGCCGCAACGTCCGCGTGTCGAATTGCTACGTGAACTCGCCCTGGGACGATGGCATCTGCCTCAAGTCCGACTACTCGCTGGGCCGCGCAAAGCAGACCGAGTACGTCGCGATCTCCAACTGCTACGTCGCCGGATGCTGGGAAGAAGGGTCCCTGCTCGATGGCTCCTACAAGAAGTTCGCGCCCGACGCCCGCGGCGTTTCCCACACCGGGCGCATCAAGTTCGGCACCGAATCGAACGGCGGTTTCCGCAACATCACCATTTCCAATTGCATCTTCGAAGGCTGCCAGGGACTGGCGCTTGAGACCGTGGACGGCGCCCAGCTCGAAGACATAACCGTCACCAATATTTCGATGCGCGACATCATGAGCGCGCCGATTTTCATGCGCCTTGGCTCCCGCATGCGCGGCCCCGACAACACGCCGGTGGGAACCCTGAAGCGCGTGGTCATCAGCAACCTGGTGTGTTCGAATTGCGTAGCCGGTCTCGGCTCCATCATCACCGGGATTCCGGGCCATGAGATCGAAGACGTAAAGATCAGCGACATCCAGATTCTGCACCAGGGCGGCGGCACGAAGGAAGACGCAGCCTACCAGCCCCCGGAAAACGAGGAGACGTATCCCGAACCCGGCATGTTTCTCGGCGTGGGCCGGCCCAGCGGACGCGCTCCGGACGGCCACTGGGTTTCCGAGGAAGAAGCCGCCGCGGGACGTGCCGCAAGAGGCGGCGCGATGCCCGGAGCCCCCGGCGCGCCTGGCGGCAGGGCTGCGGGCGCAGCCGGAGCAGGCCCAACCGGAGCCGCGCCGGCCGCAGGGGCGGCGGGTCGCGGACCGGGATCTCCCGGCGCCGCCCCGCCCGTACGCCACAACATGCCTTCACACGGATTCTACGTGCGCCATGTCAAAGGCATACAGTTCGATAACATCGAGATCCGCACCGCGAAAGACGACTTGCGTCCCGCCTTCGTCCTGCAGGACGTCGTGGACGCCGACATCTTCCGCGTCAAAGTCCCGCTGGTCGCCGGGACGCCGGTGATCGCGCTCCACAACGTTTCGGATTTCGCCGTCCACATGTGCAGTGGCGTAGCAGATACGCAACTGAAGACCGCCGATAACAAAACCCTGTAGCCGTAAGAGTGGCGCGGCTGGGAGGCGTTAGGCCTGAGCGCCAGTATTACATTCTTCCCAGAAATTGAGTTCTTCTGCTTCCAGCTCATCGGCGCTCTTCGCGGTTAGTTGACGCAACCGCTGTTCGATGGTTTCAACTTGGTCGTGAAACAGTTTCCATTTGTTCTCGATTAGTGTGTTCAGATCAAGGTACATCTCCCCGGACACCCAGGTAAACAAATCGAGGTCAAAGGTCGGGCTGAAGTCGGCAAACCGCCCAAGGGCCGATCTCGTCTGCTGACGCAACACTTGCCGCAGTCGTTCAAATTGAGGAATGCTGAACTCCCTCAAGTAGCGCAGATATGTCCTAAGGCGATGTACCTCAACGGCGGTAGCTGAGATGGTAAAGGGCATTGGCATGACCGCTAGCCTAGCCTCAGCACTGTGCAGCCGTCAAGCGCTGCGCTGCTGATTCTTCGTTCGGGGCGTAAGCGAGCGAACAACACGAACAAACCTTCGCCGGGTCCGCGTGTGGCAGCCACTTACAGACCCACGGAATTTCGGGACAGGAATTTCGGGGACAGGCTACGAAACCCCCAAAATTAACTAGCCACAGGAGTTTGGCCGACGAAACGGGCCTGAAGTGCGCCAGTTTTGCCTACACGCCGGCTCCGGCGGGCAGCGTGCCGGGTGAATTGGAAAACCCAGTTGCGGAGAGCGAGCCAACGGTTCCAAAATGGTTCCATGGACATCACCGTCAAGAACATTCCGGAACCGATCTACCGCGTGATGAAGCGAGAGGCGAAGAGGAAGCGGCGGAGCCTCAATTCCGAGATCATTCTGGCGCTCGAAACGGAAGCCGCCGAGGCGGAGCGGCGGCGGCAACTGACCAATCTGCGTAAGGAACTTGACCGGTTTGCGGCGTCCCTGCCGCCCGTGGACGACAGTGCGCCCCTGATTCGCGCGGACCGGGAGCGATAGCGCATGACCGAGGAATTCGTTCTGGACTGCAGCGTCGCCGCAAAATGGGTGCTGCCTGAGCCGGACCGCGCGCCGGCCCTCGGTTTGTTCGAGCGCTACGCCGCGGGAGAGGTTCTGCTTGTCGCTCCCGATCTACTCCTGGCGGAGTTCGCTAGTCTGGTGGCGAAACACAACCGCCGGAAAGAGATCTCGGCGGAACAGGCTCACGCGGCCTTCCGGTTGATGGCTAAATGTGCGCCCCGGCTATTCGATATGCGCCCGCGGTTGCCCCGCGCGCTCGCTCTGTCTCTGCAATACAAACTGTCCTTGTGGGACTGCGTATACCTCGCTCTTGCGCTGGAACGCGATTGCCCGGTTCTTACCGCCGACCGCCGGCTTTTCCGGGCCGGGAACGTCGCACACCCCTCCGTTCGCCTGGTTCAATGAGGGAGTTCGGCGGGCCGCGTCTCCCCGGCCCGCCCCACTCCCCCCTTACGGCAGCGCCGCTACTACCTTCGGCACTTCCCCGCCGAGCGTATCGTACAGCGGTTGCGCCGGCTTCACCTCCGCGCCTTCCTGCGCCACGGATACCGCCAGCACCTTGATCCGTGCGTTGTTCGGCAGCGTCAATGTCCGCGCCCCCGCCGGTACATCGATGGCGTACGCGAACAGATACGAATACGCGTAGGGCTGGTTCAACCCTTCGGGCGTATGGTGGTGCGAGGCATACCACGCCACGTCCGCGCGCTTGATGAAGCCCGGCCTCAGGCCCACATAGTCGTCGGGATATCGCGGCGACCAGTCCCTATGCCCCTGCGTGGTCTGTTTGGCCGGGTCCGGATCCCACACCGCGTGATTCGCGGAAACCGCCCAGTCCTTGTCTGTATACGGATTGTTCTTCCAGATTCGCGTGTCCCACTGGCCGATAAATCCGCCCCAATCTTCGATATTGAGATCGGCGGACTTGTCGCCCACCTTGAACGTCGCCTTGGCGTCGCCGTCAGAGGCCGCCGCAATCAGGTACACGCGGTCGTAATTACCCGCCGGCAGAGCGATAGTCTGGCCCTTCGCGGTCACGGCGTTCTGCTTGCCGGAACCCGCCGGCGCCAGCTTGAAATCCACGCCGCTGAAGGTCAGGTCCGTGGGCAGCATCTCGGCGGGCAGGGAATTGCCCTTTCCGTCGAAGCCGGCGGTGGATGGACGGTCGTCGTTGCTCGCCGTCTCTACGTCGTAGGTCAGCGTGACGGGCTGCGATCGCACTGCCGGCGTTCTGCCCGGCGCCGCGCCCAACCGCAGCGCGAAAGTGCGCGGCTGATACGCGGTGAATGAGGTCACCAGCGCTCCACTGGTCACCGTGGCGGCTCCCAGCGGCATCTCCTGCCCGTTCACTTCGCGAGCCGAGGCGATGGGACCGGCAAGCGTCGCATGCACGTTCGGCGCTGCCTTGCCATCGAGTTCCACCATGCGCAGAATCACTTCGTCGCTCAACTCGGCCTTCTTGAGCGCCAGCACCCGTATGCGCGGGTTATCGATCTTCAACAGCGAAAATTCCTTGCCCATCGCACCGGCGTGCTTGGTGGTTTCGAAAGCCGTCAGAGGAGCGCTCAAGCGATAAGCCTGCCAGTCGGTCTGGCCGTCGCGCCAGTCACCCTTGTGCCCGGCGATTCCGAAAACGTTCTCATGATGGCCAAAATCCTGGTTGGCCTGGTCGGTGTAGGAACTGTCGGTGCCCGGCGACCGCACCAAGGTCAGGCGGATGGTGTTGTCGGCCGGCTTGTCGGAACCGTTCTTGACATCCGTCAGTATGGTGGCGCCGTAAGCGCCGCTCTTATCCGTCAGGTCGATCCAGTGGTGTGAGGCCACTTCGAACTGGCGATCGAACGCATTCGGCCGCTCGACAGTTCCAATTTCCCAGTTGTAAGTGGCATTGGGGTTGGATGCGCTGAACGGAACGCTGGCCTTCAGGTTGGCGTACATCGTGGACCAGTCGAACACCTCACCGATCTCCACGCGGTTGCCGCCGTCGCCGGCCGAGAGACTCACGGTCTGTGTGAATCGCGAGCCTTCCATCGATCGCGTCGTCTCAAGCGATACGCGCGCCGGTCCATTCTCCGTAATGCGCACCTGGCCTCCGCCCCGCACGTAGGCACGCGGCGCCGCCTGTTCCTGATCGAAATCCATGTTCCAGGCCGGCCACTGCGTCGGATGGTCGTATGAGATTGCCAGGCGAATCGGCGCCGAGAGCAGTTCCTTGCCCACCGACTTGTCATAGATGCTCGAAATGTCGCCCGCGTTATTCAACATCACCTTATAACGCGCGTTTTCGATCGACCGTTCGATGGCTGCCGCGCCCGCCGCGCCCGCGCCGCCCCCGCCGCCAAAGCCGCGCCCGCCGGCTGCCGGGACCGTCGCTTTGAGAATGGATGTGCCCGCCGCGGAGGCCGGTTCCACGCTGTAAACCGCGTACCCCACCGATGGCGTCTTAGCCACGAACACCACTTTCCCGTCTTCCAACTGCGCGGGAACTTCCTGGCCGTCGGGCCCGGTAACCTTCACCGCCGCCGTGCCCACCGGAAGCGAAACCGCCGCCGACACCACGTCTTCGCGAGCGATATTCAGCGAATTGTAGACCACCACCGGAACGCCCGTGGTCTGCGTATTCATGCCGGAGGCCACTGCTTCAGTCGCGCTGGTCAGCACGCCCGCGAACTGATTCATCGCGATCACATCGTCGTTCTGCGCGAACTCGTAGGAGCGCGGCGTCGCCGTGCCCGCGCCGGTATCGTGGAACTGGCCGCCCATCACCAGCGTCCAGGCGTCCGTTAGGCGCTGCTGCGGATACGGCCGCCCGCCCAGCCACTGCGCCGCCACCGAGGCTTTCTCGGCGGCATCGGCCAGGATCTCGTTCCTCCGGTTCCAGCGCTTGTGATAGGCTTCCGAAGTCAGTGACCCGGCCGAATGGTTGATCAATTCGAGGTCGCCCTTCCAGTGCGGCATGCGCGCCTGCATGTCCGGCTTGATGTCCTTGAACATCTGGTCGGCGGCGGCGGAAATCACGTGCACCGGCCCGTCGCCCATCTGGATTTCCGGAGTCGGCGCGGGCGGCGGCGTTGTGGCCGCGCCCCGTCCGCCGCGTCCCGCGTACGCCGGCGGCAGCGACGCCATGCCCTTGGTCACCGTGGCTTCGAGCAGCTTCACCGTCTCCTCATCCGTCGATCCGCCGATGTCGCCTGTGCCGATGTATTTATAGTCCGCGAACACTCCCGTCACTTTGCCATCGAGCGCAATGCGGCTCACCCAATCGTCGCCGCCCCTTCCGCCGGCCGTCGCTACCGGCGCCTTGCTCAGGTCCGTGCGTATGCTGCTTCCGTAGCCGCCGGGATTGAGCGCCGCCAGGATGGTCTTTCCATCCGGCCCTTCCCAAACGCCCACGTTGAAGGGAATGCCTTCGGGCGTCTGTTCCGGCGAATCCGGTCCGCCCACCTTGGGCGCCGGCTGCCATCCCGACGACAGCTTCTGCGTGGAAAAGCCCAACACGCCAGCGTGCGCCAGAATGCTCGGCAGCGAAGCCGGAAACCCGAAGCAATCCGGCAGCATGTATTCCGAGCTGGCCTTGCCGAACTCTTTGCGGTAGTACTCGTTGCCATACAGCACCTGCCGGAGGATGGATTCCGCGCTGGGCAGGTTGACGTCGCCCTCTTCCACCGACGACCCCGCCGGATACCACTGCCCCTTATCCACGTAGCCCTTGATCTTGGCGTAATCCGCCGGGAAATATTCCTTCATCAGGCGATAGCGGTTGGAGCCGGTCCAATTGAAGACGTAGTGCGGGTATTTGTCCATCAAGTAGAAGTTCACCCGCAGGGTCTTCAGCAGATACTCGCTGATGGTCTGGGGAAACTCCCAGCGCCATTGCGTATCCAAGTGCGCGTACGGCACGACGTAGAGCGTTGGTTCTTTGGTAATGTCAGGCGCCTTCATGGTCTGCGCGGAAACGCAAGCTGCCAGCGCCAGGCAGGCTAAAAGAGTCCGAAGCGAACGTAGCATAGCACCGATTACGATATCACGTATCCTTATTGGAAGCCTGCGCCGCGGAGTAAAATAGGACCTTCTTCACGGGAGGTGCACAGTGTCGAATCGACGCGAATTCCTTGGCGGACTAATGGCCGCCGCCGCAACAGCGCCATTCGGACGCATGCGCGCTGCCACGCGCACCGCCCCGGCCCTGCGCTCCGAGTCCTTCCAGCACTACATCGAGTCTTTCAATCGCAACGACGACGAGCGAGCCGCGACCTTCATCGACAACAAATCGTCATGGGAGTGGCTGCGGGAAAACACTCCGCTCTTCGAATGCTCCGACAAGACCCTCGAGGAAATCTACTACTTCCGGTGGTGGACGTACCGCAAGCACATTGAGAAAACGCCCGCCGGCTTCGTCGTCACCGAGTTCCTCCCGAACGTGTCCTGGGCCGGCAAATTCAATACCATCAGTTGCGCGGCGGGCCACCACTTCCACGAGGGCCGCTGGCTTCGCAATCGCGCCTATCTCGACGATTACGCGCGCTTCTGGTTTCGCGGTGGCGGGGAGCCGCGCCGTTACAGCTTCTGGGCCGCGGAATCCATCCTGGCGCGCGCGATGGTGACGCAGGACCAGCAACTCCCCGTCGACCTGCTGCCCGACCTGGTGGAGAACTACCGGCAGTGGGAGCAGACGCACCGCGACCCCAACGGCCTTTTCTGGCAGATCGACGACCGCGACGGGATGGAAGTTTCCATCGGCGGCAGCGGATACCGCGCCACCATCAACAGCTATATGTACGGCGACGCCGTAGCCATTGCCGCAATCGCCGGGCTCGCAGGGAAGCAGGACCTGGTAAAGGAGTTTCAAGCCAAAGCCGCCGAGCTGCGGGATCTGGTCGAGAAGAACCTTTGGGACGAACAGGCCGGCTTCTATAAAGTGCTGCCGCGCGGAGAAGGTAAGAAACTCGCCAGCGTCCGCGAAGAGCACGGCTATGTTCCCTGGTATTTCAATCTTCCGAAACCTGGCCGCGAGATCGCCTGGCAACAACTCACCGATCCCCAGGGTTTCAACGCTCCGTACGGGCCCACCACCGCCGAGCGGCGCGACCCGCGCTTCATGTTCGCGAACCCGCACGAGTGCCTCTGGAACGGTCCTTCGTGGCCCTTCGCCACCACCCAGACACTGGTGGCCATGGCGAACCTTCTCAACGACTATAAGCAGGATTACGTCGGCAAGAAGGATTACCTAGAAACGCTCCGCACCTACGCGCGCACGCAGTATCGCAAGCTGGACGATGGCCGCGTCATCCCGTGGATCGACGAAGACTACGACCCACTCACCGGTGCGCCCATCGCCAGGACCATCCTCTATCGGAACAACGATAAGAACAAAGACCGCGGCCGCGATTACAATCATTCCGCCTTCGACGACTTGATCATCACCGGACTGGCCGGTCTCCGCCCGCGCATGGATCAGGCGCTCGAAGTGAATCCGCTGGTTCCCGATGGTTCGCTCGCTTACTTCGCCCTGACCGGCGTGCCGTACCACGGAGCCATGGTCGATATCCTCTACGACCAGACCGGAAACCGCTACCGGCGGGGCGCCGGGTTGCACGTCTATGCTGATGGCGTGGAGATTGCTTCGTCGCCGCGACTGGAGCGCGTGACGGCGAACCTGCCCCAAACCAGCGGCGGCTGGCGCAAGTACGAAAAGAATCCGATCATCGGCGGCCAGTACGGAACGGTCTTCGATATCGCCGTATTGAAGGAAGGGCCGAAGTACCGCCTGTGGGGATCCTGGCGGCCGAGGCGCTCCATCGCGCTCTTCGAGAGCGCAGACGGGATGCATTGGAGCGAGCCTCAGATTGTCCTGGGGCCGAACCCCGCCGCGCCATGGGAACAGGATATCAACCGTCCCGCCGTGCTCAAACGCGCCGATGGCTATCACATGTGGTACACCGGCCAGGCGCGCGGCCACTCCGCGATTGGATATGCCACCAGCCCGGACGGCAAGGCATGGAAACGGATGAGCGCCGAACCCGTGGTCTCGGCAGACAAGCCGTGGGAGAAGGTGGCCGTGATGTGCCCGGACGTGATTTGGGACGAGCGCACGAAGCTGTTCCGCATGTGGTATTCGGGCGGCGAGCAATATGAGCCGGATGCCATCGGATATGCGACTAGTCCGGACGGACTGCACTGGACCAAGGCCCCGGCGAACCCGATCTTCGGCCCCGGAACGGAGAAGGTCTTCGACCAGGCCAGGGTCACGGGATGTCAGGTTCTGCAGCGCGGCGGCTGGCACTACATGTTCTACATTGGATTCCGCGATATCGATCACGCGCAAATCGGCCTTGCCCGTTCGCGCGACGGCGTGACCGCTTGGCAGCGCCATCCCGCGAATCCGATTGTCCGCCCCGGTCAGGAAGCTTGGGACCACGACGCCTGCTACAAGCCCTATGCAATCTACGACGGCAAGAAATGGCTGCTCTGGTACAACGGCCGCCACGGCAGTTTAGAGCAGATCGGCTTGGCTTTGCACGACGGCGAGGATCTGGGGTTCGGTAAAGAGCTTCTCTATTAAGGTAGCATTTTCCAATCGAAGGATGATCCTGAAATCCGATTCGGTTTCCAATACAAGGTGATCCTGAAAAATGATGAGGAGGCCGCGAAGCGGCCGATCTCCTCTCTTGGTTTTTTGTTCTGAAAA
>Ga0181535_10007348_pt1 | contig 11105 bp, 13 predicted proteins | sample PEATcosm2014_Bin_44_FD_119774 | JGI IMG/M metagenome (GOLD analysis project Ga0181535, IMG submission 119774) | Peatland microbial communities from MTU Mesocosm Facility, Houghton, MI, USA - PEATcosm2014_Bin17_30_metaG | ecosystem: Environmental > Terrestrial > Soil > Wetlands > Peat | place...
GATTCCCAACACGCAGTTGCGCGACACAATTGTCATTCTCGGCGGCGATGGAAATTATTACCTGACCGGCTCCTCCGGCGCGGACATCTGGGATTTCAACGACGGCATCGAATTGTGGCGCTCGGCGGATTTGAAGAAATGGGATTACGCCGGCGAAGTCTGGAGTTTTGACAAGGACGGCACCTGGGAAAAAAACTGGCTCTGGCATCGCAAGCCCGTGCGCGCAATCTGGGCGCCGGAAATCCATTACCTTAAGCGGCTGAACAATTATTTCATCACCATTTCCATGCCGCCGGGCAATCGCGGCATTTTGAAAAGCGCGACCGGCAAACCGGAAGGCCCGTATGTGAACGCGCTGGCGACCGACGGCTATTTCAAGGGCGGCATTGACGGGACGCTGTTCGAGGACGACGAGGGCAAGGTGTATTTCACCAGCGGCGGCGCTTCCACCATCCTGCTGATGAACGACGATTTGAGCGGCACCGTTGGCCAGCCGCATCAGATCGAATTTGAAAAACCGGCGGACGGAAGCTGGACGCGCAACTCGGTGGCGCAGGAAGGCGCTTCGATGTTCAAGCGCAACGGCATTTATTATCTCGGCGGCGCGGCGTTTTACCAGGGCCGCTACAGCAGCGTCGTGGCGATGTCCACCAACGTTTTTGGCCCGTATAAAAACTGGGAGGAAGCCGTGCCGTGCGGCGGCGGCACGGATTATTTCCAAGACAAGAACGGAAACTGGTGGGACGCGTATTTCGGCAACGACAACCAGTCGCCGTTCCGCGAGAAACCGGCCATCGTGAAAATTGATTTCGGCCCGGACGGAAAAATTTTCGTCGCCAGGGACCAGCCGGACTTTGTCCTGCAAAAATAAGAAGCTCCGGCTGGTCCCGTCAGATTGCCGTTTGTTGATTCATGACGGTGACGGCGGTTTGCGCGTTTGCGTTTTTAATCCAAGCGCGCTCATGAAGAAGCTGGAAAAAATGGCCTGGACGCCAAGGATAATGAGCGTCACTGCCGGAACCAGCCGGCGCAGATTTTCCGCCGGCGGCAAATCGCCGAAGTTCGCCTGCCACCAGATCCACAGCGCCCGCGCGAACAGGGCAACTCCCGCCAGCAGCACGAGCAGGCCGAATCCGATCCCTTTTTCGAGGTTGAAAAACTTGAAGGCGCGCGAAAATTTCGGGTCGTCCGGCAACAACCCTTCGGCAATGGCGAACACCTTGGTGAAAAACGCGAAGGCGACCAGTTGAAAACCGATGATGACGATCATGCATGCCACCGCCAGCGTGCCCACGTCAAAGGCAATGCCGCCAATCTTGATGTCGTTCAGCGAAAGCGCCGCGGCAAAAAGGACGCCCAACGCCGTCAGAAAAATCCCCGGCGCGAGAAACAGCCAGCGCGGCGAGAACAGCAGCATGAACCGCAGGTGCCGCCAGCCATCGCGCCACGGCTTCAAGTGCGGCGGGCGCGACCGCCCGTCCGGGCGCAGCGTGACGGGCACCTCCGTGATTTTCAAATGCTTGAAAGTGGATTTGATGACCATTTCCGAGGCGAATTCCATGCCGGTGGTCTGCAAATCCATTGTCTCGAACGCCGCCCGCGTAAAACCGCGCAGGCCGCAGTGAAAATCGTGTGCCGGACATTTGAAAAAAATCCTCCCGACGAAGGACAGCACGGGATTGCCCAGCCGCCGGTTTTTCCACGGCATCGCGCCGGGCAAAATCGTCCCGCCGCCGACGGGCAGCCGGCAGCCCATGACAAGTTCAAATCCCTCCTGAAATTTTTTGACGAAACGGTCCGCCTCGGAAAAATCGTAGCTGTCATCGGCGTCGCCCATGAGAATCCATTTGCCGAGCGCGGCGCGGACACCGCCACGCAACGCGCTGCCGTAGCCCTTTTCCATGACCGGCACGACGCGCGCGCCGAGTATCCGGGCGATGGCCGGCGACTCGTCGGTGCTGCCGTTGTCGGCAATGATGATTTCCCCGCGCACGCCGGAGCGCTCGATGCCGGCCCGCGCGGATTCGATGCAGCGCGCGAGGGTTTCCGCCTCGTTCAGGCACGGCATGACGATGCTCAATTCGACGGGACCGTTCACGAGGCGGATTTTATTCCAACGCTCCGGCCTTTGGCGAGCGCGGGTTTTTGGCGCGCATGAAAGGAAATGGTTCAACGCAGCGGCGCTGAAGAATGGCGTCAATCCCTGGCACTTATTCCTTTAGAAAATCAACTCGATAAAATCTCCCGGCTTGAGCGCGTTCACACTGCTGGCAACCTTGTCCGTGTGTTTTTGGATTGCCGGCCAACTGGTGGTGGGCAAAACCAGAATTGCCAGCCGCCTGCCGGCAAGATTTTGCTGGTAACGAAGGCTTTGGTCGGTCGTGATAAAAACGTCGAAAGATTTTTCCGCCGCCGCCAGCAATTCGCCATTGCTCAATTTTGCCCAGCCCATTTCATAAGCCGTGGAGATTTCATGGCCGGCCAGTGAACGGCGCAAGGGCGCGGGCGTGCCGTGATCGAAAAGGATTTTCATGCGCGCGAATTACACGGCCGCCAGGCTTTGTTCGGCGTGTTCCAGCACGGCCTCCACCTGTTCGCGGACCACGCCGGGAAACCATTCCAGAAAATCGGCCACCGTCGCGCCGTCTTCCAGATTCTCAAACAACGCCGCCACCGGCACGCGCGTGCCTTTGAACAGCCACGCGCCGCTGACTTTTCCGGCGACGCGCTCCACTGCGGAACATTGGCTCCAATCCAGCATGACCAGACCATAACTTTGAATCACCACAACGGCAAGAGCGGACTGGCCGCGCCAGTTTTCTGCCGCGCGTGAAGCACGGCCTTGTCTCGAAAAAAGCGGGCTGCCGCGGCACACGCGGAAGAATTGTTCAACGCTTGGGATTCACCTTTACAAGGCTAATTCCACATAATCGCCCGGACGCAACGATTGAATGGCGGCGATGATTTCCGGCGTCTTTGCTTTCACCTTGGGCGCAGCGGTTGCGGCATGCATTCGTCAAAGAGAATTTTCACGCCGGAACGAGCAATTCGCTCTTGCTGTGTTCAAGCACGGCGATGGCGTCCTCGCGCCGCACCGTCGGGAAACAGTCCAGAAATTCATCCAGCGACAGGTTGTCCTCCAGATATTCAAACAACGATTGCACCGGCACGCGCGTCCCGCGAAACACCGGCGCGCCGCTCATGATTTCCGGGTCAATTTCAATCGGCAGAATCGTTTTCATGTCTGGAAGTTACGCCTTTTGGCGTCAGGCTGCAAAACGCAATTTTTCGATGCAAAGGCGCAAAGGCGCGACACGAATTGAAAGCCTGCAAGGCTAATAGATATTTGCCCAGGGTTGCGAGGTTGCCGAGCTACCCTGGGTTCACGCCCCGCAAAACATTCCCTCGCCCGCGAGAGCGGGAGAGGGTGGCGAAGCCGGGTGAGGGTCGTGGGGTAAAATCAAACCGCCGATTGACGTCGGTAAATTTCCGGCGCACACTCGCGCTCATGGCAGCGCGGAAGAAAAAATTGTCGCCAGAACAAATCGCGAATACATCCATTCGCTGCGCGGCAGCCTCAAACAAAAGCCAGGCGAAAAATCCGTCGTGCAGGAGCTTCTGGAGGAACGCCGGGCTGAAAAGGAAAAGGAAGACCGTGAAACCCAACCTGGCTCATAGCCGATAGACCTTTTGCCCGTTTTAGCATGGACTATGAGCCATGCCGAAACTGGAACCTGTTCTTGCCGCGCTGGGGCGAAATGTCCGCCGCCAGCGGGACGCCAAATCCTTCACGCAGGAGAAGCTCGCCGAGAAATCCGGCCTCGACCCGACCTACATCAGCGACATCGAGCGCGGCTTGCGGAATCCGGGAATCAAAAACGTCGCCAAACTCGCCAAAGCCCTCGGCCTCACCACGGCGGAGCTGTGCAAAGGGGTGGACGCGTGAGCGGTCATTCCAACAAATCGGAGGGACGAGTTCCACGAGTCCCCAATTCTCCCGCGCGGAAAAAGTCAGGGACTCGTGTAACTCGTCCCTCCGCATTGCGCGAGGACTCGCCGCCTTACCACGTCAACGGCAATGGCGCGCACAACAAACTTCGTTTCATTGATTTGTTCTGTGGCATCGGCGGGTTCCGGCTCGCGTTCGAGCGCGCCGGTTGCGAATGTGTTTTCTCGTGCGACTGGAACGAAAAGGCGCGCGAGACTTACAAGGCCAATTTCGGAGAAGAACCGCACGGCGACATCCATTCCATCGCGGTTGCCGACATTCCCGAACATGACATCCTCTGCGCCGGATTTCCCTGCCAGCCATTCAGCATCGCGGGCGTCTCCAAAAAATTGAGCCTCGGCAGGAAACACGGCTTTGAGGACAAGGAGCAGGGCGATCAAATTACGGGCAATCCGCTGCGCATCATATAATCCGCTGTGGAATCAAATGAATTTGGCAAACGCGTTTCATCCGAAATGTCGCCTTGCGGAATCCAAAGAACCAATCCACGACGGGCGCGGGTGAGAAGAACACGATAAGTATTGAGTAGATACTGTCGGTCAATTTCATTTTTCAGACTTCCCCAACGTGAACCGCTAAAATTCCGAAACAGCCATCCGCTGGTCGTTGCGTCGTAAGAAAAATCGCCACCCCAACAAAGGCCAACCCAATCGAGTTCCAATCCTTGGCACTCGAATTCGGATGCTGCGACTTCCAGTTGATTTGAGGAACGAATGTCCGGCGGGTGATTCAAAAACCAATTCACATAAATGTCGCGGTTGCCTTGCCGAAAGCCCGACGACAATTCAAGACCATCAGCACGAAGTCGGATTGCGCCCGAACTTGCAACCAACCCGGCGCGTTGTTGGCCGCGAGCGTGTTTATGCAGCCATTGGCGGGCAGTATGTAGCGAGCGAGTGAGTGTGAATGGGAATTCGCGTAAGTCGGGAACAATCGCTGCTGCCTTTGCGGCATCGCCAGCCAGAGCAGCTTCAACCCAATCAGTAAGCTTTTGGGCGCGAAATGAGCGCTCATTGACTTTCAAGTGAAGCGACAGCTCTTTCTGAATTGCGAGCGAGCCAGCATTTCCATCGGCGAACAGACGATGACCGGCGGTGCTGGAATCGTGTTCGAGCGCCATTGGCGAGACGGCGATTTTCCAGCTCGGAAACTTCTCCAGCAGTGTTTTGCCCCATTCAGCCAAACCGGCTTCGCCGTTATGGATTTCTTGGCCGCCGCCGACGAGCGCAATCAGAACCGCCCAATCTTGGTGGCGATCCATGATTGAAAGCATCGTTTCCGCTTCGGAAGCATCCAGCCCATTTTTCTTTTGGTTCTGATCCGCGTTCCATGCTCGTTGCGCTTCATCAAAGACGACTACCCTTTCGACCGGCGGCTTATCGGATTTCTCCTGCCCTTCCCGGACGAAGACATGAACATTCTGAATGAATGTTCCAATCGTGCGCTCACCGCCGGTTTCGCGGACGCGGCGTTTGTGGTCACGAGCAATTGCAGCAGAAACAATTTTAACAAGCGGCCCGTTGCCAGAAAGAAAAACACCGGCTGGACGGCCTTCACGTCGCAATGCTGGATTGTGAACGACATTCAACCCCGCGAGTGTTTTGCCAGCACCGGGAACGCCAGTTACGAAACAGATGACTTTTTCTGACTGTCGCTGCGCTTGCTGAATAATTTCCACAAGGCGGTTTGATGTGATCGTCAGATTGGTTGCGCCTGCGTAGGAGTGGGCAATCTCACTAACATTGTGGCCGGCAAACAAAACTTCCGCCGCCTCAATGATGGTCGGAACCGGACGATATGGAGACTTGTCCCAAGCAGTCGGATCAATTGGCGCTGAATCATCGCGATGTTCGGCGTTGAAAGCTGTCAAAAGCGTTTGCGCGAGGTCGGAAGCGTTGGCCAGTTTCACCTCACGCACGGCATCGGTGGAAATTTGAAGGCTGGAATCTTTCGCGGGCGGTGCTTTCGGCACGACAACTACCGGCACGATGCGCCGGTCACGGCTCGCTTCGTGAAAGTCGCGAAGGTCGAGCGCGTAGTCCTCGACTTGCCGCTGCGGTTGCAAATTGTGCGACTTGTCCTCGGTTTTGAATTCGAGGCAGATAATCACGTCGGCCGCCAGCAACACAGCATCAAGTCGCTTGGGCCGCCGGGGAATCGGATATTCCATGAGCAGCGCCCACTTCGCTGCGCTTGGAGCAAGCTGGATCAGTTCGGCACACGCCGCTTTCAATACCGCAATCTCCTTTTCCCATGCTTTGGTCTGCCGCTTTTGCAATTCGTTGTGCTGGTAGGAGTGGAGAAGTGCGCCCAAAATTTCTTCGGGAGAGTCGGCTAGGAAATCGGTAAGAACTGCCCGGTAAAATGCAGCCATGTTTCACTCCTTCACGCCAAGCAGCCACGTCACCTTGACACCCAAAGATTTGGCAAGAGCGACAAGCTCAAAGTCCAGAACGCCACGAACACCCGTTTCAATCTTCGCGATGCCAGCTCGGTCAATCGAAACGCCGAGTTTGTTCAATTTCTTGGAAAGCTCGTCTTGCGTGATGGATGGCTGTGCATTTCCCCGCGCTTTTTTCACGCGTTCGCCAACAAGATTCTGGCTGACTTGTGCCATGGAGCAGCCAGGCTACCAGGTTCGCCTTGAAAAGTGTTGTTCTAGTATAGAACATAAAGTTCTTGCGGATTTTCGTGAAATGGTTCAGGAATTATTGCATGAACGATGAGCCAAACAACCGACCAGCTTTTTGCATTTTTATTGATACGGTTTGCGAAGGTCGAATCCCGGCATGGCACGACGAAAATCTGATTCCAGTTGTCTATCCAACCATTGAAGCTGCCCAACGTGAAATCGCCGATGACGTGATGGAAAAGTTGCAGCAGTTTCTTGACGGTCAGCGTGACTTTGATGATGCGATGACGGTCGAAGATTACATTTTGCCGGTGGATGTTTTGCCGGACGGTTCTATTCTTGATGAAGATGGAAATTGCTTCGGCAAAAAAGACTGGTGACGTTTTCACCAAGGCGAAGCGTTCGGAAGTGATGTCGCGCATCCGCTCGCGCGGGAACAAAGACACGGAGCTGGCGCTGGCCCGGCTGCTGCGCGCAAATCGTGTCACCGGCTGGCGGCGACAGGTTCAAATTCGTGGTAGGGCGGTGCTGCCGCGCCGCCAGACCCCGGCGACGGGGCACCGTCGCCCTACCTTCTTTCGAGTCAGGCCGGATTTTGTCTTTCTCAAATCTCGCACGGTAATCTTCGTGGATGGCTGTTTCTGGCACGGGTGTCCCAAGCACGCGACCAAGCCGAAGAACAACCGGGCGTTCTGGCAACGGAAACTGTCCGCGAACAAAGCCCGTGACCGGCTGGTGAACGCAACATTGCGCCGGGCCGGCTGGCGGGTGTTGCGAATCTGGGAACATGCCTTGCGGCAGGCCACCATGAAACGGGCCACCAAAAAACCGCAGAACGAGGCGCGGCTGCTTAACCGGATTCGCCGGGTGCTGGCCAAAAGGCAAAAGCTGAAACGCTGAAATCCTGAAAGTTGAAATCAACGTTCGGAAGCACCTCACTCCCCGGCCCAATGACTCGTTCGCGCCCACTCACTCGGCCCGCAGCGGGCCTTCGCCTCCATCGAATTCCTTTCGTTATAGCAGTTTCCATCAACTCTGGCACAAACGCCGACCCGGTAGGGCTGACCTGCAGGTCAGCCGATCCGGCGGCGCAGCAGCGCCGCCCTACCAAGCGGTGCGCCAATGTTGTTGTGATTTGCTATACTTCCCAAGCAACTCAAGTCCCCGGCGCGGAGAGGGGGAAATTTTTGCGTTCCTTGAGTTCCTTTGCGGCAAATGAAATTCGTGTGTTTCGTGTTTTTCGCGGTTCAATCCGTGTTGCACACCGCTTCCCGCATGGCCTTCAGCCGGCGGACATTGGGAGCACCACGAGGCGACCGGTGCTGCTGATGTCGTCCTGGGGATTGTAGTTGCCGGGGTGGATTATGTCGCGGATGCTGCAAGGCCCGGATGGCTCCGCGGCCAGTTCGCGTTTGCACACTTGTCTGGCCCATTCGAGCGGTTGCGCGCAGTTGATGGGTGTGCCGCAAATGATTTCCCCGAATTCGATGCGGCCTTCAAAGCTCAACTCGTCGTCCACTTCGTCAATCCATTCGGGCAGTTCCCAATCCGGCGGCAGGGGCTGCTGGAAAAATTCCTTCAAATGGCAGTCCATCCTGAATTTGGACGCCCGTTCGCTGCGGATGAGGGCTTCCAGGGAAAAATCAAATTCATGACCGTGCCGTTCGCCGAATTTCAGGTCGGTCTCCCAGTGTCCAAACCGCAGGGGTTTGGTTTCGCCGGGCTGCCAGATCCAGATGTCCGGCCCGCGGGTGTTCTCCGGCGATTCCTTGCCGTCAATCGGTTCGTGGTAGCCGAGGAAAAGATTTTCCAGGTCCCGCCAGTCGCGCAGGCCGGGCACATACCCGATGAGGCGGAGCCGCAGCCTGGGCGCATCGGCCGGCACCGTGGCCGCAGCCACACCGGGCGGGACAAAAGACCAGTCGGTCTGGAAATAGATGGCGTTCTCCAGCTTTTGGCGGGGCAGAAACAATTTCAGTCCGTCGGAGCCGCAGAGGTTCCATTTCTGTGAGTTGATTTGCAGGCATCCGCTCATGCTTTGAAATTAGGCCGGTTCAGGATTTTGTCGAGTCGTTTTTGGAGGCCGGCCAGCCTCGCGCAGAGCGCGGCCACTTCCGAAAACGGCGCGGCTTTGTCGGCGGCAGATTGCATTGAGGATGCCGATTGCCTGAATCGTGATGGAAGTGCTTGCGGACAGCCGCCGAATTGATATTCATTTGCAGATGGAGCGGGAAAAATCGTTCCGGCTGTTTTATTTCATCAAAATGATTCCAAAACGCACATTGAAGAAACTGGCCGCCCAGCACGGCACGCCGCTGTTCATCGTTGACCATGACGAGATTCGCCGCAATTACGCGGCCTTCAGAAAATATCTGCCGCGCATCCAGGTTTATTACGCGGTCAAGGCGAATCCCGATCCGGCCATCGTCAAGACGCTGTTCGATGCCGGCGCGAGCTTCGACGTGGCCTCGATGCCGGAATTCCGCATCGTCCACGAGTATATCAAGGACATGCCGGACAAGCAGCGGCAGGACTGGATTTGGGACAAGATCATTTACGCCAATCCCATCAAGGCCAACGAGACGTTGCAGGAATTGAACCAATACAAGCCGCTCGTCACGTTCGACAATTCCGAGGAAATCAAAAAAATCAAGAAGCACGCGCCGCAGGCCGGTCTCGCGCTGCGGCTGCGCGTGCCCAACACCGGCGCGATGGTCGAGTTGTCGTCCAAGTTCGGCGCTCCGCCCGGCGAGGCGGTGGATTTGATTCTGGAGGCGGACAAACTGGGATTGACCGTGGAGGGCATCAGCTTTCACGTCGGCAGTCAGACGACGAATTTCGGGAACTACGTCGCCGCCATCGAACTCGCCGCGAACATTTTCAAGGAGGCGAAGAACCGCGGCTACACAAAAATGAACCTGCTCGACATCGGCGGCGGATTTCCAGCGCCGTATGACGACTCGGTGAAACCGTTCCGCGAGCTGGCCAAGGTCATTAACCGCGAGCTGGACCGGCTCTTTCCGAAAAACATCCAGATTCTGGCCGAGCCGGGCCGGTTCCTCTGCGCGACCGCCGCGACCGCCGTTTCAAAAATCATCGGCAAGGTGGTGCGCGACGGCAAACTTAGTTACTACATCAACGACGGCGTTTATCACACCTTTTCCGGCGTCATTTTCGATCATTGCCATTACCATTTGAAATCGTTCAAGCGCGGCCCGACGGAAATCTGCTCGGTGTTCGGCCCGACGTGCGACGCGCTGGATGTGGTTTCCATGGCAGAAAATCTGCCGGGCGACCTGCACCTGGGCGACCTGCTTTACAGCGAACAAATCGGCGCCTACAGCCACGCCTCCTCGACGTATTTCAACGGCTTCCCGCCGGCGACGGTGGTGCATATCAACCAGTAACAATTTGAATCGTCCCCGCTTGTCGCTCCGCAACGACCTGACAAAGAATAAAAGGCAGTCGCTCAAAACGGGCTGGGTGAAACTTTTCCGTGATGCCAGCCGCCATAACCTCCGCCCACGCCCCACAACCAGTTAAGTGACAATGAAACCGGCGGATAAGCCCAGCCGGTGTAAGCTGGATAATAATAAAGCTGCTGATAACAGTCAGTTGTCGGCGCGGTTTGCACATAAGTTACCATTGGCGCGACCGTCGCGGTCGAAGTTTCCAGCACGCGCGGGGACCGAGACTGTCGTCGGTTTGCAACCGGCGGAACATCAGCTTGAGGCATTTTCCTGCAACAGTCCGTCCAAATCCAGCGCGTGTGAGAACATTGCCAGCTCTCCACCGGCGGAACGCGGCCATTCGGATTCGGGCCGGTCGCGGTAGAGTTCCACCCCGTTGCCATCGGGGTCGCGCAAATAAATCGCCTCGCTCACGCCGTGATCGGCCGCGCCGTCCAGCTCGATGCCCGCCGCGAGCACGCGCCGCAGCGCGTCCGCCAGCAAGGCCCGCGTCGGATACAGAATCGCGACGTGATACAAACCCGTCGAGCCCGGCGGCGGTGGCGAACCCCCCTTGCTTTCCCACGTGTTCAGCCCGATGTGATGATGGTAGCCGCCCGCCGAAATGAACGCGGCCTCCGCGCCGAAGCGTTGTTGCACTGCGAAGCCCAGCACATCGCGGTAAAATTGCAGCGCGCGTTCGAGGTGGGCGACTTTCAAGTGGACGTGGCCGATGCGGACACGCGGGTCAATGAACGGGTTGCTCATGGTTGGTTGCTGGCTTCGTTGCGATTCTGGAAAACATGATAGCATAATTCTCGCTTGAATGCCCGATCCAATATGACGGGGAGGTTCTCAAACAAGCTTTGAAAACATAATCCGGAGGCACTTATAATACCATTTCCCACAACTAACCGGTAGAATGAGTCAGGGCGTAACGTTTGCTTGGGCGTGGAGCCAGTGGTGGATCAAGGATAGCACCCGTGCCGGCGTTTCCCAAAATGGGCGGAGCGCC
>Ga0181535_10007351_pt1 | contig 11101 bp, 8 predicted proteins | sample PEATcosm2014_Bin_44_FD_119774 | JGI IMG/M metagenome (GOLD analysis project Ga0181535, IMG submission 119774) | Peatland microbial communities from MTU Mesocosm Facility, Houghton, MI, USA - PEATcosm2014_Bin17_30_metaG | ecosystem: Environmental > Terrestrial > Soil > Wetlands > Peat | place...
GGACCGACGCGGCCAGCAAAGCCAGGGTCAAAGCCGCGCAGAGCGCGCTGAACGCATTCAAGGCCATGGGTTGCCAGGCGATGGGCAGGATGCGAATCGGGGCGGTCAGGGCCGAGTACAAGGGGGTCATCGCTGCCAGACGCCAATCCAAGGGCAGCGAATGCCATTCCCAGCCCGTGACGCGGGCGGTGACCGGCAGGCTGGTCAGCGTCACCCAGTGGTCCAGGGTGAGTCCGTAGAGAATCAGGGCCGCGAGAAGCACCAGCCATGGACATAAAAGGATGGGGCGCGGGGATGTGACGCTGCTTTTTGTTTCGTTCGTCATGAGAAGATAGTCTGTTTCAAGTCACGGGTTCGTGGCAAGTTTATAAGCGACAACACGACGGCGGCGTCAAGGCGCTTCGCCGGACGCCGTGTGCCTCAAATCGGCCACACACTCGACGTGCTGTGTTTGCGGAAACATGTCCAACGGGATAATTCTCTTTAATTCAAAGACATGATCCGCGCATAAAACGTTCAAGTCCCGCGCCAGGGTGGCCGGATGGCAGGAAACGTAGAGCACCTGGGCGGGCGGCCGCAGCCTCATGGCTTGCAGCATGTCGTTCGGACAACCGGTGCGCGGCGGGTCTAGGATCAGCGCCGTGCCGGCGGGGGCAAATTGCTTGAGCAATCCGGGCAGGAGTTCCTCGGTCCGGCCCACGACGAATTCGCCGTTGGGGGCCTTGCGGTCGATGGCGTTCTGGCGGGCGGCCTTGATCGCGGCCACATCCACTTCGACCCCGGCGTAACGTTCCACCATCCCGGCCAGTTCAATGCTGAAAAATCCGACTCCGCAATAGGCGTCAATCAGAAAACGGCAGCCGCTGTCCTGGATGCGGGATTTCACCGTCGCGACCAGTCCGGGCAGCAGGAAAAAATTGTTTTGAAAAAACGAATCGCGCGGCACAACCCAGCCATCGGGCGCGATGCGCAGCACGACTTTCAATCCCCCCTTGGGCGGCGGATTTAGCCGCACCTGCGTGATTTGTTGGTTGAGGGGGGATTCGGCAATTTTACATTCTTCAATATCGACCACCAGGCGGTTGTCCGCCCGGATGAAGCCGATGTTCAGGCCTTGTTTGAATTTATCCCACTGGCTGCGGATCATGATGCGGTTGCGATAGCCGTAGGGTTGAGGGCAGGGGACAACGGGGTCAATCACCGCGTCGCCGAAGTGGCCGATGCGCTGGAACAAGTCGCCAATCTGCTTGCGTTTGAGGCGGAGTTGCTCGGGGTAGGCGAGATGTTGATATTGACAGCCGCCGCAATCCCCAAAATAGCGGCAGACCGGCTGGACACGCTCCGGGGAGGGTTCGATCACCTGGATCAGCCGGGAGCGGGCAAACCGCTGTTTGACCTCGGTTAATTCCACCTCGACCTTTTCGCCGAGCGCGACGAATGGCACGAAGACCACAAATTCCCCCTGCCGTCCGACTCCCTCGCCGCCGAAGGCGATGTCATCTATGGTCAGGGTCAGCCTGGCGCCGGGGGAGAAAGGCGGTGGTTCCACAATTTTTTACGCGACGGCGGTGAGACGCGCCTGGTCGTGTTTGGCGAGGGTGGCCCGGACTTGGGCGGCGGTGTTGGACGGGGTCAAACCGTACTTCTCGCGCAGATATTCCACGGTGGAGGCGTGCTCGATGAATTGATCGGGCCAGGCGATGCGCACCACGGGCGTCGCTATGCCCTTATCACTCAGAAGTTCCAGAACGCTGGATCCGTAGCCGCCGGGCAGCACATGATCCTCCAAGGTGACGACAACGTCCGCGGACCGGGCAAAAAACTCGTGCGCGCCGACATCCAGCGGCTTGGTGAAACGGGGATTGATGACCGCGCAGTCAAAGCCGTCCGCCATTAACAAAGCGGCCGCTTCCACGGCGACATGGTGCATGTTGCCCAACCCGAAGAGGGCCACTTTGCGGCCGCCGGCGCCGGCAAAATTTCGGGTGATTTCGGCGCGGCCTATCTCCAGCAAGGCCGGTTGTTCCTTGACCGGCACGCCTTCCCCGGCTCCGCGCGGGTAGCGGATGCAGCAGGGATGTTTCTGGTGGGTCGAGGTGAACATCATGTCGGCCAGTTCGTCCTCGTTGCGCGGCGACATGGCAATGAGATTCGGCACGCAGCGCAGATAGGCGATGTCAAATAAACCGTGATGGGTGGGGCCGTCGTTGGCCGACAACCCGGCGCGGTCCATGCAGAAAATCACCGGCAGATTCTGCAAGGCCACGTCATGCACGATGCAGTCGAAGGCCCGTTGCAAAAAGGTGGAGTAAATGGCGCAGACCGGATGATAACCCATCGTGGCCATGCCGGCCGCGAACAAAACGGCGTGCTCCTCCGCGATGCCCACGTCGTAATAACGATTGGGCATGGCTTTTTCCAGTATCTTGAGGCCGGTTCCGCTGGGCATGGCGGCGGTGATGCCGACAACCGAATTATCTTTTTGACAGAGTTTGACCATGGTCTGGCCGAAAACGTCCTGATAACTCGTCGGCGTCCCCGGCTGGACGGGCGGGGTGTTTCCGGTCAATGGATCGTAAGGCCCCAGGCCGTGGAATTTTTCCGGGTGACTCATGGCCGGCTGGTAGCCTTTGCCTTTTTTGGTCAGCACGTGCAGCACCACCGGCGCATCGCAGGTCTTGGCATATTCCAAAGAGCTGATGAGGAGGGGCAGGTTGTGGCCGTCGATGGGGCCGAGGTAGCGCAGGCCCATTTCTTCAAAGATCAGGCTGCTGCCGTGGCCGCCGCGTCCGTCGGCTTCGGGTTGATCGGGATTCTGCTCCAGCGAAACGCCCGCCAGGACGCCTTTGATCATTTCCTCGGCTTTCAGGCCGAATTTGATGGCCAGTTCGCCTTTGGGCATGCGTTTGACCCAGCGTTGCAGGTCTTTTTGCACCCGGTTGTATTGCGGATGCGTTATCAGCTTGTTGAGGTGCGAGGAAATCGCCCCCACGTTTTTGGCGATGCTCCACTCGTTGTCGTTGAGAATCCCGATGAAACGCTTGGTGGTATGCGAGATGTTGTTCAGGGCCTCGAAGGAAATACCGTTGGTCAGGGCGGCGTCGCCAAAAATGCAAACCACGTTTTCGTCCGATTTCCGCTGGTCGCGCGCCGCGCACATGCCGAGGGCGGCGGACATGGCCGTGCCGGCGTGCCCGGCTCCGTAGCAATCATGCTCGCTCTCCGTCCGCAGGGCGAAGCCGTTCAGCCCGTCCGTCGTCCGGATGGTTTGGAAGCGGTCTTTCCGTCCGGTCAGCATCTTATGCACATAGCTCTGATGGCTGACATCCCAGACAAACTTGTCGTAAGGGGTGGAAAAAACGAAATGGAGCGCGATGGTCAATTCCACCACTCCGAGGTTGGGGCCGAGATGCCCGCCGTTTTTGGATAATTTGTTAATCAGGTCGAAACGGATTTCCTCAGCCAGTTGCTGCAGGTGTTCGCGGTTCAGTTTTTTAACGTGGGAAGGATGCTCCACCATGTCGAGATAACGGCTCATATATTTTCGTCCACGCCGGGCGCGGGCTTTAAAATCAATTCCCCTTTGGGATTTTTCTCCAATTGTTGGATTTTTGACTCGGCTTCATTCAATTTGGCCAGACAAAGCTGCGATAGGCGCGCTCCCTCGGCATAGCGTGCCAGCAAAGTGTCCAAAGGCAGATCCTGCGCCTCCATGGACTCGACGATGGATTCGAGCCTTTTCAGCGCCTCCTCGAACGGCAAGTCTTGGGAATCCGCGGCGGCGCTCTCCACGCCTTTAGCTTTCGGCATAATCGCAACTTAGAGGAATCAACTCCTTCCGTCCAGTAGGAAGATTTGATCGGGGGGTCGTTTTTCCCAGTCCCGGGCGTCACGAGTCCTTGGGCGCGAATAGCTTCGCGGCCATCTTCATCCCGGCGATCTGGGTTCGCCGTTGCGTGGCTTGGAATTGTTCAAAGGCCGCCAGTTGCTCCGGCGTCAATATCAGCCCCGCTTGGGCGAGGAACGACTGGTCAAACTGCTCCTCTTCCCGCGTGAACGCGGCGATGTTGTCCTCGCCGAACATCACGGGATAATTGGTGTTGGCCTGGTTTCGGCGGCTTAAATCCGTCGTCCAACCATATTGGGCGCGCGCCTCGCCCAGCGCCCGGACCAATTGCTCCGTCTGTTCCGCGTTTAATGCCTTGGGCGTTTTGGCCCATTTGCTGTTAAACTGGCTTGCCAGCGTCCGGTCGGGGATTGTTTTCTCATATTGTTGAAACGCCGGGTAATTCTCCCCGCCCAAAAGCTGCCGGATTTGCGCCCCGCAATTTTCCGTCTCCTGTTTCATTTCCAGGGTCAATGCCGCGCGTCGCTCCGCGTTTTTCCTGCTTCCCATCAACGACATGCCCGCTTTCACGCCCACCATGGTTTTTTTCAGGATCAAATCCTTCAACTGCTTCTGTTGGTCGGAGGTCAGGTTTAGTTGTTGGAAGAGCGGCCCGTAGGTTTTGTCAATAATCGCCGACGGCCCAAGCGCGCCTTGTAAAAGCGGCCCGAAAGCCTTGCCGAAAAACGATGCCGCTCCCGGCATAATTCCGCCTTTCCGGGCGAAAATCATCGCAAACACCACAAAGGCGAGCACTGCAACCAAAAGACACCCTCCCACATCCCGCACCCAGGGGCCGTAATGAATCCCGGGTCGCGGCGCTCCGGGGTTAAGAAAAAAGGGCAGCACATACCCAAGCCCCCCGCCGAGCAGCGCAGTGCCAAACATGATGACTGCAATCGAAATCAAAGGGTGCCGCAAAACCCGTTGGGAAGGGACCGGCGGTGTTCGAAAATTGAGCATCCGCCGTGTTCTTCGGAAAAACCAGAAAATGACCAGCGCATTTATCGCCACGACCACGGCGCACCTGTCCCAATGTTGCTTCCAAGGCAGCAAAACGCACGTCCCCGCAAGCATGATAAGGAATGGGATCGTGCCCCTGACCGCTTTCCGAAACGCTTTGCGGTCTGTTTCGGGGCCGGGTTCGCCGACCGCGTCGTAAATTGTTCCCTCTTCCATCCCAATCTGAATCCCCCGCCTCACCATGGTCGTCATCACCCACACGCCATTGATCACGACGGCAAGAAGCGTCGCCGCCAGCACAATGCCATAGGCCAGAGACCGATGGGAAAGCCGTGGAAGCCAAAAGCAGCTCACCGCCATGGTCGCCACGAAAAAGGCCATTTGAAACCAGGCCGTCCGCACCATGAACCGCCGTTCCCGGGGCGATTTGGTGTCATCAATCGCCGTCTTCCAGGAAAAGGCCATGGCTCCCACCATGCTTGCCAAACCGCCCATTGCGGCCATGGAAAACAGGCCCTTGATCCCTGCGCCGCCTTTGGCTGCGGCGATGCCGGCCGACGCCGTTTTGGCTGTGGCAACCACGAGAGGCAGCGCGGCCACCACTCCCTGGGTGAAGGCCATTCCCGGCCCGGTTTTTTCGAGCGCGACCTCCACGAACGCCATTACTTCTTCCTGCAACAATTTCCGCCCGCGCACCATCCGCTGTCTCACCGCTTCCTCTGTCATCTCCAGATTTCGCGCCACGGTCTCAACCGATTGATGTTCCCGATAAAACAGCACCAGCGGCAGCCGGTAGGTTTCAGGAATCCGTTCCAGGGAGCGCCAAAGAATTTCCGCCTCCTCCCGGCTGATGGCCCGTTCCGCCGGCCACGGCTCCGGCGAATGGGGTTCGTCAATGGCGTCGAGCGATTCGGCGCGATGGCTCGGTTCCCGGCCCTGGGTCCGCGCGGAATGATGGACGAGATTGCGCGCGATGCCGCAAAGCCATGGGCGCAGACTGGCCGGCTCGCGCAAATCGGCCAGATGTTTCCATGCGGCGAGGAATGTTTCCTGCGCCATATCTTCGCTCTGGCTCAGGCTGCCCGTGGCGCTGTAAGCCAGCGAACAGACGAGCGATTGATAGCGCGAAACAATCAGCCCGAAAGCCTCGCAGTCGCCCGCGAGACTGGCGCGGACCAACTCCTCATCGCTGCTGGTAACGGCGGTGTCATGGTGCCTGTCATCATATCGTCAATACAGTGACAGAAAAGCCCGAACCCGTGACAAGGTTTCCGCAAAAATCGCAACGCGGTTTCTGGCCGGGTTGCGGCGCGGGGATTGGCGCTTGCTCATAATGGACGAATCCGATAATACCATGGTCATGATCACGCGATTTTACGCTGACAACTTCAAGTGTTTGGCGAACGTCACCCTTGAATTTGAACCGTACTCCGCTCTCGTCGGTCCGAACGGTTCGGGCAAGAGTTGTGTGCTGGAGGCTTTGCGTAATATCACGGATCTATTGGCGCAACGAAGCAACACCGAAAAATTGTTCCCGACAAAATCGCTGACCCGTTGGGACAAACGATCCGAACAACTCTTTGAACTGGATGTCCGGCTCCCGGCGGAGGGTGAAGGCGCCGATGCGCTGGTCGGCGGCCTGTATCATTACGCCCTGCGGCTCAGTCACGACAGATTGCGCGAGAAGAACCGGATTGCCGAAGAAAAACTCACCTTTGAAGGCAGGACGCTTTACCGGGGATTGCTCGACAAATCGGATGCGGACGAAAATGGCGGCGCCCCTGTCCTGCGAGCGGAGCTTTTTAAAGACAGCGGGGCCAAGGGTTCGGAAACCTTGATGGATTGGAATCTTTCCGGCATCTCCAGAATCCAGCCGCGGGCCGAAAATCGCTTGCTGCAACGCTTCCGACAGTATCTGGCCCATGTGGTCGTCTTGTCGATCAATCCGGCATCGGTGACTGCCGAAGCCCGGCGGGAAGAGGATATGGTGAGTTTCCATGGGGAGAATTTTGCGGCTTGGTTTCTTTACCTGCATAATAACCAAGCCATGGCCTGCCGGGAGGCGGAACAAAAACTGCAGGAGGGCGTCCTTCCAGACTTGGCGCTTTTTCAAACAGAGTCCGATGGCCGGATGCAGGTGGCGACAGCGATCTATCAAAACAACGGGAAAGAGGACATCAAGTTGCGCCTGGACGAGCTTTCCGCCGGCCAATGCTCAATGGTCATCCTTGAACACGCCCTGGCCGTGACCAGGGCCTGGCGGAGCAGCGTGATTATTGATGAGCCTGCCAACTTTCTCGGGCTTGCTGAAATCGAGCCGCTGCTTCTGCGATTGCAGAACAACGCGGATGAAGGCCAGGCCCAAGCCATCATCACAAGCCACCATCCGCTGGCGTATGATTCGGTCGCCGAACGCGCCGGCTTGTGGCTGGAACGCACTGCTCTCGGTTCAACGCAAGTCAAGCGCGTCTCCGCCATGACGGAAGGCCTGAAGAAAACAGACATTCCGCTTTCGGAATTAGTGGCGCGCGGCTGGGTATCGCAAAATACGCCCGCGCCGTAGTCCGCCAGCGTATCACACCGCCAAAAACCATGAGCCGATACTGTAAAATAGTTGTGTTGCCGGAAGACGCGGAACACGCCGCTCTGGCAAGAGGATTTTTTCAAGGGCGCAATGTGGATACCAGGTGTTACACGCTTACGTCCCATTGGACCGGCAGCAACGGAAATAATGCCGCCGTTCGCCGTTGGTTTTGCGAAGAAATACGTTTTCAAGCCAGCCGGCTTGGCCCACGAGAGTCCATCCTCGCCTTGATTGACGAAGACGGCCAGGGCTTGGAGGCTCGCCGGAATGAGATTAAAAACGATCTAAAATCACTCGGCCTGCCGGATATCAATCCATCTGAAGGGCGGTGTCTTGTGCTGCCCATGCGAAACGTGGAGACTTGGATGGTTTGGGCGGCTCGCTGGCAAGCTGCCGGTTGCCCTGCTTCTCCCACAGCCCCGTCCGGTTGCCTGCCCGTAAGCGAGTTGAATGATTACAAACGCTTCAAAACTCCCGACGGAAATCCTTTGCCGGAGGAACCGTTGCAAAACGCGTATAAGACTGGCAAGGCAATCGCCAGCCTCGATCCGGCTGCGCCGCCTTCCGGGCTGCCTCCGGCGCTCCAAGCCGTTCTTCAACCGCTGAGTGAATTTCTCCGTTGCGCCAGGCTTTGAACGCCAGCGTCAGTAGCCGGACTTTTTGCAGTACGGTCTGCCAGATTGTGCTGGGAGAACCTGATTTGTGTGCGGGGGGGTGACAGAAGTGGGTTGATCTGATCGAAAACAGTTACCGGACGAGAAGCCGTTCCAGTATTTGGTAGTTGGTGCGGGCGAGGCCGAGACGGCGGTAAACCTCCTGCGCGTGCGTGTTGTGGTTGTCAACGTAAAGGCGGAAGCCGCAGACGTCCGGGCTTTTGCGGGCCTGTTCATCAATGTGGGCCAGGAGGGATTTGAAAACGCCCTTGGAACGAAAATCCTTATGCACATAGACGCTTTGCAGCCACCAGAAATTGCCGTTGCGCCAATCGCTCCATTCGTAAGTGACGAGCAGGAGGCCGATCAGCCGCCCGTCTTCGCAGGCGGCGAAATAGGTTCCCCGGCTTGGATCGCGCAAGACCGCTTCAACCCCGGGCCGCACCACGGCCGGATCAAGCGTCATGCCCTCGCTTTCCAGGGCGAGGACAACATTGAACTCAGTGATCACCGCCGCGTCCGACATGGTTGCTTTCCTGATGTCCATATTAAAGGATTGCGCTAGCCGGCCACGCCGCCCGGAGTGGCGGGTTTGATCCCCGGCGGGAGCGGGGGGATGACGTCCGGGTGTTGATACATTTTCGGACGGAGCACGCCGACAAAGGGAAGGTTGCGGTAACGCTCCGCGTAATCCAGTCCGTAGCCGACCGCGAATTGGTCGGGAATCTCAAATCCGACGTAGTCCGCGCTGATCTTTGCCACCCGGCGCGCCGGTTTGTCCAGCAGCACGCAAATCTTCATCCGGCGCGGGCGCTGTTTGCCCAGTTTGGCCGTGACCTGGCTGAGGGTTCTGCCGGTGTCAAGAATATCGTCCACCACCAGGACGTCGCGCCCGCTGACGTTCAGCCGCAGTTCCTTGGTGAAAACGAGGTCGGACGACACCGTGCCCGCCCTGTAACTGGAAACGCCGATGAAATCCAGGCGCAGGGGCAGGGAAAGGCGCCGCAGCAAATCCGCCAGGAAAACAACCGTGCCGTTGAGCAGGGCCACGACGACGAGATCACCCCCGGCAAAATCCTTCTGGATTTGGCGCGCCAGGGAACGCACCCGGCGGGCCAGTTGCTCCTCGGAAATAAGGACGTACTCAATTTCTCCGCGCCAGCGTCGCGGCGGTTTTTGATGGTCTTGGATCATTGTCGCAAGAATCAAATTTTAAGTCCAAAGCGGCGGCGGGGAAGCTTAAAATTGGTCCATCTGCTTTAGTCGTCGTCGGGCGTTTTTTGCGCCGCCCATTGCGGATAGGGTTGGCGGGTTCCCTTGACGGCGCGCCAGAGGATGCGGTTGAGTTGGTCTTCCGGGCATTGATCCGCCTCGGCCAGGGGAAGTCGCGCGGAGGCGCGGGCGTCCTTGCGCAGTTGGGGGTCGGAAATCTTTTTCGGGTCGGGATTCATATCATCCAGCCGGACGAGATTGGGCACGGAATCAAACGGGGTCAGGTCGGGCGTGTTGGTGAAACAGTCAAACATGGGGGTGGCGGTTGCGTCCATTTGATTCATGGGCGGCAGGCACAGCATCAGTTCGATGGTGCGCAAGAGGCTGGTGGTGTTGTAAGGGGTGGACACGATCTGGCCGCGCTTCGTGTAAGGACTGGCCACAAAAGCCGTGGTGCGGTAGGCGCTGGCGTGATCCCATCCCGCCTGCGGATCGTCTTCGATGGAGAAAATACAGGTTTGAGGCCAAAACCGGCTGTGGCTGACCGCCTCGATCACCTGTCCGAAAGCCAGATCGTTGTCCGCCACCTGCGAGGCGGGTTTGGGCGATCCGGCCAGCGCGCCGGAGGTGTGGTTGTTGGGCAGCCACAAAATCAGCAGATCGGGCAGCGCGCCGGTTTGCCCGGATTTTTTCAGATCGGCAATGAATTGCGACGCGCGGTAAATATCCGGCACATCCAGATTCCACCCAAAACCGTTGGTCGCCACGTACGGGACGAGCGATCCAATATGCGGCTCGCTCCACAAACTGAGATCGCCGCCGCCGTTGGTGAAGTCCCGGTAAAAATCAAGGAAACGCGGCTGCCGCTGATGAGGCGTGTTCCAGCGCCAGCGGGCAAAGGTGAATTCTCCATAGACCCGCAGGGATTTGCCGCGCGCAATCGCATCGTCCCAGATGAAACCCGCCGGGGAATAAGCCAGGGCATCCACCTCGTTGGTTTGCGCGCCGGCCGGATAACTGCGCGGAAAACCGGCGAACGATTTTTCCATGTAATCGGTGGCGATGGCGCTGTCGGTCCATTCGTGGCCGTCGGAACTTTTTGCGCCGGAACAATAGGTGTGATCCAGCAGCGTGAATTCGCGCGCGAGCTTGTGCTGGTTGGGGGTCGTGTTTTTCCCGAATATGCAAAGCGACGGGTCGCTGTCGCCTTCGCCCATGTCACCCAGCACCTGGTCATAGGTGCGGTTTTCTTTGATAATATATATGACATGCTTGAAAACGGACGGCTCGCCCGCCCGTTCCGGCACCGGGCAGGGGGATTGGCCCGGGCGCGGCGGAAGCTTGGCCCCGGCCAGCAGCGGATAACGCATGTCCGCCAGCGCCTGCCGCGTGTAGGCGGCCAAACGGTCCGCCGATGGCGCCGGCACGAGGGAAATGGAGCCGTTGCACAAGCCGGTGGTGAATTCCGGACGCCCGCCGGATGTGTTCGTGAGGCCGGGATGGAGTCCCTTGATATTCGCCACGCAAATGGTTTTGTCCTTCGCATCAAACGCCACCGCCCCGGGAAACCAGCCCACCGGTATCAATCCCTCCAGTTCGGAATCGCCCGGCTTGAAATGGATCACGGCCACGGCGTTTTGCGTGCCGTTGCAGACGTAAAGTTTTTTCCCCGATTTATCGAAGGCCAGGGCGTTGGGTTGCGCGCCGAAAAAGTCCCCCGCCTTCTGCCGCGCCCCGATGGTTTCCACGAGTTCTTCCGTGCGGGTGTCAATCACACTGGTGGTGTCGCTCCCGGCATTGGCC